>Ga0302263_10000706_pt1 | contig 12914 bp, 10 predicted proteins | sample II_Fen_N1_4_FD_194564 | JGI IMG/M metagenome (GOLD analysis project Ga0302263, IMG submission 194564) | Peat permafrost microbial communities from Stordalen Mire near Abisko, Sweden - II_Fen_N1_4 | ecosystem: Environmental > Terrestrial > Soil > Wetlands > Permafrost | place: Sweden: Abisko... | reverse complement strand
GCCGCACATCCACCTCGTCGTCCCGGTCGGGGTGCGCCTGCCGGAAGCCGTCGAGCGGACGGCCGGATCGACGGACGAAGGTGGGGCTCACGTCCTCGTCGTCGGCCACTTCGACGACGCGTCCCCTTGCGGCGCGAACGGCCGGTCCTGTGGCGACGGCTTCGTCGTGGAGCGCTTCGCCTGGGCGGACGGCGTGCGGGTCGGCCTGACGCCGCTCATCGCCGACCGCCTCGACACCGGCACCCAGCGTCCGAACCCGTTCATGCTGATCCTCGACGACGCCGACATGCCGCTCTCGGCGGTCCTGGTCTGGCCGAACGCCGTGGCATCGATCGACCCGGCCGCGGCCACCCTCGCCGCCGCCGGACCGCCCAGCGAGCCCGTGTGGTACCTGCGCGTGCTTGACGGCGCACGGAGCCCGGGGATGGAGCGGCACATCCGCTGGATGCTGCTCGCGGAGAAGGATCTCCGGGTCCTGGGCTCCGGACGCCCTTCGGAGCGGACCGCGGGCGCCGCGGGCGCCGGCGCCGGATGATCGTCCAGCCCTCCTCCACCAATCCACGGGGGCCGGTCCGGCGCGGAGCCCGGATCCTGGGCCTCGTGACGCCGCTCGTCCTGCTGGTCGTCGTCGTGGGAGCGGGCATCCTGGGACCCAGGCCGGAACCGCCCGCCCCGCCACCCTCCGCGGCCGCGGTCGTGCCGCCGGCGCCGGGTCCGGCCGCCTCGCCGGGTCCGCTGGTGGCGCTCCTCCCCGCACCGTCGTTCCCCACCGTCGCGGCGGACCTCGCGGTCCGCTCCGTGCCCGATGCCCAGGTCCAGCTGGCCCAGTCGACGGGGCAGCCGATCGCGGTCGCCGGCTGGCTGACGGACCTGCAGGCCGTCGACGCCTGCCCGATGGCCAAGGGCGACACCCGCGGTCCCCTCGCCCCCATCTGCGCACGGCGGGCGCTCCTGCTCGTCGCCGGCCCGGCCAACGCGGACCCGACCGTCCATCTCCACGTGCTGATCCCGCCCGGCGTGAGGCTGCCCGCGGCGTTCGAGGACGGGCTCCCGGACCCGCCGATGGCCGTCGTCCTCGTGGGTCGGGCACCAGCTATGGGCTCGCCGTGCACCGCGAGCCCCCGAGGTTGCGGCGAGCAGCTGACCGCCGACCGGGTCATGTGGGCCGACGGCGCGCCGTTCGATCCCGGCCCGGTCTTCGACGCGGGCCTCGAGGTCCCGCCGCCGGCGATCGGCCTCCGGCACCTCGGCGACGCGGAGACGCTGGCGACCGGCTGGTCCGGCACGATCCTCGTCGCGGCGGTCGTGCGTGCCGGCACCCTGAAGGCCATCGACCCCGGCGCGTACGCGGCGATGGCGTCCGGCCGCGGCTCGACGGGCCTGGTCTGGTACGTCCGAGGCCTGGAGACCGCCTACGACGCGGACCACTACCCGCTTGACAGGGCACCGCCGCGCCTGTCCTGGGTCGTGCTCGACGAGGCGACCGGCGTGCTGCTCGCCCGCGGGATCGACGACGCGGCCCTGGGTGGCGTGGCGGCGTCGAACGGGTTCGCGTTCCCGGCGAGCGTGGGGGGCCTGCCGGTCCGCGACGTCGCGGCGGCCCAGGAGGCGCGAGCGACCCCACCCGGGGGCGGCGTCACCGCGGTCGCCGGCTGGTTCCGGGCCTGGGCCGATCCCGGCACCTGTCCGCGGCCCATCGAGGGCCTGCCCGGGGGCGGCTGCCCGCGGACCGGGCTGCTCGTGGCCGGGCCGTGGTCCGACACCGCCGGGAGCACGGGCGAGGGCTCCGGGCCCGTGATCCATGTCGACGTCCCCCCGGGCGTCGCGATCCCGGACAGCGCCGTCGGGCTCCCGCTGGACGGCCTCGTCCCGCCGCCGCCGGTCGTGGTCCTGGGGCGGTTCGACGCGGCGGGCAGCCTCACGGTCGAGGCGGTCCTCTGGGCGAGCGGCCAGCCGATCACGCCCGGGCGCCAGGTGGCCACCGGGACCGCGGCCGCGGCGAACGACCCGCTCGCCAGGGGCGTCGATGGTGCGCGGACCATCCTCGCGGGGGCGGGCGTGATGCTGCGGATGGTCCTCGCCCCGAGCGCCGCGCTCCCGATGATCGACCCCGTGGCCGCGGCGGCCGTGAGCGCCGGGCACGTCCGGCGCTCCGTCGCGCTGTGGTACCTGCGCGGCCTGGGCGACACGGGCACGATCCGTTGGGCCGTCGTGGAGCCCGGCACCGGGCGCGTGCTGGCGCGGGGCTGACGCCCGGCCGGGTCAGCCTGCCGTGTAGGCGACCCGCCCGCCGGCGAGCGTGAGCAGGACGACCCCGTGGAGCTCGCGGCCGAGCAGCGGCGAGTTCTTCCCCTTCGAGCGCAGCGACCCGGGCGTCACGGTCCACGTTGCCCCGCGATCCACCACCACGAGGTCCGCCGGCTCGCCCTCTCGCAGCCCCGGGACCAGCCGCTGCCGCTCCCCGAGGATTCGCGCGGGGCCGGTGGTGAGCGCCTCGACCGCCCGCGCGAGGGGCACGAGCCCGGCATCCACCGCCGCCAGCACGATTGGAAGCGCGGTCTCGATCCCGCTGATCCCGTTGATCGCCCAGCCGAACTCGACGTGCTTGTCCACCTCGGTGTGGGGCGCGTGGTCCGTGGCGATCGCGTCGGCCGTACCGTCTGCGAGGGCGGCGACGCAGGCGGCAGCGTCCGGCGGCGTCCGCAGCGGCGGGTTCACGCGGAGCGACGTGTCGAACGGCGGCGCGACCAGCGCCCCGTCCGTCCACGGGTCCCGCGCGGCGCCGGCGTCGTCGAGCGCCTCCCAGGCCCAGCGGCGCGACCCGGCGATCCACTCGTCTGTGAAGGCGATGTGGTGGGGGGTGACGTCGCAGGTCACGGGCAGGCCCGCCGCCTTCGCGGCGCGCACGTGGGCGAGGGACGCGGCCGTGGACACGTGCGTCAGGTGCAGGCGCGCGCCCGGGACGTCCGCGACGACGTCGGCCAGGATCGCGATGGCACGGGCGACGGCTCCGGCCTCGCCCGCGACCGGCCAGCCCTTGAGGCCCAGCACGCTCGCGACGTAGCCCTCGGACGCCTCCGCACCCTTCGTGAGCGACGGGTCCTCCGGGTGGTCGATGATCGGCAGGCCGAGAGCCCCGGCATAGGCGAGGGCGTTGCGCAGCAGCGCGGCCGCGTGGACCGGCGCGCCATCGTCCGAGAAGCCGGCGACGCCCGCATCGGCCAGCTCGCCGAGCGGCGCGAGGGTCTCGCCGCCGCGCCCGACCGTGACGGCGGCGTGGACGAGGACCCGCACGGGGGATCCGGAGGCGGCGGCCGCCGCGCGGACGCGGGCGACCACGCCGGGCTCGTCGATGGCGGGCGAGGTGTTGGGCATGACAGCGACGGTCGTGAACCCGCCATGGGCCGCGGCCGCCTGGCCGCTCGCAACCGTCTCGGCGTCCTCGTTGCCGGGCTCGCGGAAGTGGGCGTGCAGGTCCACGAGCCCCGGCAGGATCAACGACCCGTCCGGGCCGAGGCCGTCCGCCGCCTCGCCGGACAGCCAGGCAACCCGGTCCACGAGGCCGTCGCGGAGCGTCACCTCGGCGGCGCCCTCGCGGCCCGCGGCGGGATCGACCGCCCAGCCGCGCAGGACCTGGTCAGCGGCGACGTCGCTCACGCGTTCCCTCCGTCGTGCCGCGCGCCCGCGAGCAGGTACAGCAGGGCCATCCGCACGGCCACGCCGTTCGTGACCTGTGCGGTGATGACGGACCGTGGGTCGACCGCCACGTCGGCGGCGATCTCGACGCCCTCGTTCATCGGACCCGGGTGCATGACCACGACATCGGGGCTCGCCGCGCGAAGCCGCTCGGTCGTGAGCCCGTAGCGGGCGGCGTATTCGCGTAGGGATGGCAGCAGGCCTGACGCCATGCGCTCCTTCTGGATGCGCAGCGCCATCACCACGTCGGCATCCCGGATCGCCGCGTCGACATCGGACGTCACCGTGAACCGGCGGCCCGCGGCGCCGTGGGCGGCCCACGCCTCGAAGCCGCGCAGGAGCGTGGACGGGCCGCAGAGCCAGAGGTCCGCGCCCATCGCGGTCAGGGTCCAGATGTTCGACCGGGCCACCCGCGAGTGCAGGGCGTCGCCCAGGATCACCACCTTGCGCCCCTCCAGCGAGCCGCCGGGCAGCCGGGAGCGGAGCGTGTACAGGTCCAGCAGCGCCTGGGACGGATGGGCGTGCCAGCCGTCCCCGCCGTTGAGCACGGACCCGCCGAAGACCTCGGCGGCAAGGTACGGCGCGCCGGAGGCCGGGTGGCGCATCACGAGCATGTCCGCGCCCAGCGCCTCGATCGTGCGCACCGTGTCCACGAGGCTCTCGCCCTTGGATACGGACGAGCTCGCGGCGGCGATGTTGACCACGTCGCAGGAGAGGTTCTTGGCCGCGACCTCGAAGCTGACGCGGGTCCGGGTGCTGGCCTCGTAGAACAGGATCGTGACGTTGGTGCCGCGCAGGGCGGGCACCTTGGGAATGGGGCGGGCCAGGACCTCGCGCATCGCGTCGGTCGTGCCCATGACCAGCTCCAGCTCCGCGCGGGTCAGCGCGTCCACGTCGAGCAGGTGGCGGTGGCGCCAGGCGACGGGCTGGGTCTGCGGGTGCGCGTCCACCGCCGGGACCACGGCGGAAACGGCGGACACGGGACCCGAGGACGCCGCGCCCTCGCGGTCGGCCTCGGCCGTCATGGCCTGGGGCTCCCGGCGGCCTCGGCGACGGGCAGCCGCTCGATCTCCACGGCATCCACCCCGTCGATGTCCTCGAGCATCACCTTGACGATCTCCTCGCGCGACGTCGGCACGTTCTTGCCCACGTGGTCGGCGCGGATCGGCAGCTCGCGATGGCCGCGGTCCACGAGGACCGCGAGGCGGATCGCCTGGGGCCGCCCGAAGTCGATGAGCGCGTCCATCGCGGCCCGGATCGTCCGGCCCGTGTACAGCACGTCGTCCACGAGCACGACCGTCCGGCCGTTGAGGTCGAACGGGATCGCCGTGCCCTTGACGACGGGCTGCTGCGCGACGAGCGAGAGGTCGTCGCGGTAGAAGGTGATGTCGAGCGCGCCGACGGGAACGGTGGTCCCCTCGTGCTCGTGGATCGCCGCGGCGATGCGGTGCGCCAGCGGCACGCCGCGCCGCTGGATGCCGACCAGCACGAGGCCCTCGGTGCCCGCCTGCTTCTCGACGATCTCGTGGGAGATGCGGATGACCGCCCGGCGCACGTCCTCACCGGCCATGATCCGACGGCCGGTCATGTCTGGGATCTTCGGCGTCGCACGGGGCTCGCTCCTCCTTCCCGGCCTCACGGGGCCTCCCGGCCTCACCGGACCGGCGCGGAAATCGGGTCAAGTCTAGCGCGCTTGGGAGCCTGCCGGGCCGGTCGTCATGCCCGGCGCGCGTCAGTAGATGGAGACGGTCACCTTCGTCGTCCCCGACCAGGACCCGCAGCCGCAGATCTTGAAGAAGTCCGGGCGGTACATGTCGATGATGCGGCCGGTTCCGGCCGTGGGCCCGTAGTCCGTGACCGTCCGCTCGAGGCAGCCGCCGCCACCACAGATCCGGATCACGGTGCCGCGCGGGAGGCGCATGGCGGTCGTGCCACTGTCGTAGAACGAGGCAAAGCCCGTCTTCGTGGACTTGGGCGCCTTCCAGGCCGAGCCGGCCGTGACAGCCGGCTGGCTCACCGACGGGCGGGACGCAGGGGCCGCGGGGGCGACGCCCGCCTCCCTGTAGGTCTCGTCGGCGGTCGCCACCGGGGCGTCCGCGGGGGCGTCACCGGAGACGCCCCAGGCCCGAAGAGCGGGGGCGGTCGCGGGGATGGTCACCGAAGTGAACGTGGCGGCCTGCAGGCCCTGTGCCGCGGAAGTCGTGTGTGAACCCGCGGGAACCGGCAGCCCGGCGAGCGCGAGCACGGCGATGAGCGCCGCCATCGCGACAACTGGTCTGCGTCGCATGTACTAGGCGACCATAGCCCATCCGGGCTATCCGTGCCGTTGCGGACCAGGACCGGGGCCGTCGCAACCGCGTGACAAACAGCTCCCGCGTCAGCGGATGACGGTCGCCGCACCCTCGCCGGGCAGCTCGACGCGGCCCACGGAGGCGCCGTCCCAGGCGACGACCCAGAGGGAGCGCTTGCTCTCCGAGCCGGGGCCCGGATAGACCAGGCGCCCGTCCTCGAGCGCGAAGCCGGCGAACGCCGGCACGTCGTCCAGGATCGGATCGCCCAGCTGTGCACGACCGGTGTCCGGGTCCACGGGGTAGAGGCTCAGCCGCCCGGCCTTGGTGGCGTCGGCGCCCGCCGTCCAGACGCCGATCACGGTGCCGTCCTCGTTCCAGCGGACCTCCCATGCCGAGAGCGGGCCCTTGGCGAGCACCTGCGTGTCGCCCTGCGTGCCGGGCCACGCCCCGAGGACCAGGCGGCCCTTGTCCGGGACCCACGTCAGGTCGTCGTCGGCGAGATCCACCGAGCCGTCCCACCATGCCGCGCGCGTGCCACCAGGGGCAACGGTGGGCAGCCATACCGCGTGGCCGCGCTGGTCCCTGACCGAACCGGTCCGTGCGCTCACGGAGAACGTGCGGGGCGTCCCGTCGACGATCCGGCTCACCATCAGGTCCTTGCCGTCCCACCCGGCGAAGATGGAGCGATGGTCGGTGGTGACGGCGCTGGCGCGCGACTTCGAGGTGTCCCAGACGTAGACGTCCGGGCCACGGGTGCCGTCGGACGGGCGGGCCGTGAAGGCGAAGCGCGTTCCGTCAGCGTTGTACGCGGCGATCCCGCCCACCACGACCACGTCGCTCGCGATCTGGATGGCATCGCCGCCGGGCGCCGGCGTCACTGCCACCGTGGACGTGGGCTCCGGCGTAGGCTCGGGGGTGGCGGCCGGCGAGTCGATCGGCGCCGCCGAGGGCTCGACGGTGGACGCCGCCGATGGCTCGACCGTGGGCGCCGCCGAGGGCTCGACGGTCGGGGCAGCCGAGGGCTCGACGGTGGGCGCCTCGGTCGGCACAACCGAGGGGGTGGCGTCCGGGCCGGCCGTCGTGGGTGCCGGGGCGGTGGCCGCGTTCGACGCGGTGGGCTCGGCGCTCGAGGCAGGGGTGGCGGTCGCAACGGCGGTCGACGGCGAGGCGGTGGGGAGCGCGGTCGGGGTCGCGATGCCAGCATCGTCGGGAACGGGCTTCACCGGCACGACGTAGACACCGTCCACGCCGGTCGCGCCGCGCTGCACGACCACGAGGTGGTCCCGTGACGGCGAGATGATGGCGCCGACGCTGTCCGAGCTGCCGATCCGCGCCAGCTGGGTCGCCTCGAACGACGGGGCTGCGGCGCAGGTGTCGGCCGCGATGGGGCAGACCTCGTCAACGACGCCGGTCTGGACCTGGTACGTGCCGTCCGCGCCCCGCGTCAGGACCGCCACGTCGCCCGGTGCGAAGGCGATGGGCGTGGGCGGCGGCACCGACTGGCCGCCGGGCCCGGGCACGACGGGCGAGCCGTTGAGGAGCCCCGAGCCGATGACGACGGCGACGACGGCGAGGCCGGCCAGCGGCGCGAGGGAGATCGCCGGGAACCCCAGGATCCGCCGGCCGCGCGCGGTGCCGCGGGAGGCGCCGCTCTCGGCGTCGATCGCGGCGGCCGTCCGGGCCCACAGGTCGCGCGGCGGCATCGGCGGGACGTCGCGCAGGGCGCCGAAAAGGAGGCGGTCCGCATCATAGGCGTCCGCGACGGCGGCACAGGCAGCGCAGGTCAGCAGGTGCGCGTCGAGCCACGCGGCGTCGGAGGCGCCCAGCGGCTCATCGACGCGGATGGCGGCGAGCTCGCGGGCGCGATCGTGGCCTGCGTCGCGGCGGAAGGCGGGACTCATGACCGGCGCTCCCCGCGGCGGGCAGCCTCCCTGGCCGCCTCGCTGGCCGCCTCGGCCTCCGCGATGGCCAGGGTCTCCGCGGCGAGGGCCTGGCGCAGGCTCTCGCGGGCGCGGGTCAGGAGGGCGCGGGCTGCGACGTGCGAGACACCGAGGGCGGCGGCCAGCTCGAGGCCGGTGAGGTCGTGGAGCTCCGCGAGCAGGAGGGCCGCGCGCTGGCGCTCCGGGATCTTCTCGAGCGCCCGCTGGAGCTCCCCCGAGAGGCGGAGGTCCATGACAAGGTGCTCGGCGGAGGGGGCGGTGTTGCGCGACTCGCCCACGAGGGGCACGAATCGCACGATGCGCTTGCGGCGCAGGTCGTCGAGCGCCACCCGGTGGGCGATCTGGTACAGCCAGGCGCGGGCGTTCTCGGGCTTCTGGAGCGAGTCGTAGGCCCGGTAGGCCTTCACGAAGGCGTCCTGGGTGAGGTCCGCCGCCAGCTCCGGGTCCCGGAGCATGCGGACGAGGTAGGCGTAGATCTCGTTCTGGTGCTTCGCGAACAGGTCCTCGACGAAGCGGTACGCCTCGTCCCGGTCCCAGCCCGCGCTCACGGCGAGACCGGCGGGCAGGGCCCGCCGTTGCTCAAGCTCGAGAGAGTCTGCGACCACAGGTGCTCCGGTGCTGAGGATCGGTTGTCCCCCCCGATCCGGAGCCGTGTGCTCCAGGCCCTATTGACGTCGCGTTCCGTCACGGTGTGACGGCCTCCTCCCCCCATGCTTCTCATCGGCGCGGATGCTCCGGCGGTGCCGCGGCGTCCGGGCCGCTCCGCAGCTCGTCCACCGCGTCCTCCGGGGAGACGGGGTTGACCGGCAGGCCGGTCCCCAGCTCCAGGCCCGCAATCTCGCGCAGCCGGGGGTGGATCTCCCAGTGCCAGTGGTAGGTTGCGTCGACGTGTTCCTTCAAAGGCGCCGAGTGGAGCACGAGGTTGTAGGGCGGCCCGTCGAGGCTCGAGGCGAGCTCGCCCAGGACGTGGCGCAGCGCCTCGGCAGCCGCGGCGATGTCGCGGTCCGTCGCCCGGGCGAAGTCCGCGTCGTGCTGGCGCGGGACCACCCACACCTCGAACGGCGAGCGGCTGGCGTAGGGCGCGAACGCGACGGCGTGGTTGTCGGCGTAGAGCAGTCTGTCCGGGCGCCGGACCTCGTCACGGACGAGCCGGCAGTAGGGACACTCCCCCTCGCGGATCAGGAACCGCGCCGCGCCGCCCAGCTCCTCCCCGATCCGGTGCGGGATCTGGGGGAGATCGTAGAGGTCGAAGCACAGGTGGTTGGTCCGCGCGCCGGCCTGCGCGCCCCAGTTCTGGACCACCTGGAGGTGCTGGGTCTGGCCCGCCGCGCGGCTGGCGAGGATCTCTTCGCGGCAGCGCCGGAGCATCTCCTCGATGATCTCGGTACCCACCGCGTGGAGCGGTCGATGCTCTCCGGGCGGGGCGACGACCGTTCGCCAGGACCCGGCGGCGCGGGCGTCCGAGATGGTCACCTGGGCGACCGCCGCGTCGCGCGCTCGGGCCTCCTCCTCGGTGCCCGCGACGGTGAACGCGAAGTCCTTGAGCGTGCGGACGCGGATCCCGTCGCCGGGTGGGATCCGGCAGTTGAAGCAGTCGCCGCGGTCCTCGATCCCGGCCGCCGGCAGTGCGAACCGCTCGCGCGCGAACGTCCGGTCCACCATGGTCGCGACCCACCAGCCGGTGATGGCGTCCTTGCGCAGCTCGAACAGGCCCTGGCTCACCGGCGGCCTCCCGGATCCGTCATGCCGGCACCGGCGCCCCGGTGGGATCGGCCGCGGCGAGGGCGTCGAGCGCGACTCGCTCCGCGGTGGGGTCCGCGTGCGGCGGCAGGGCGCCGTCCAGCGGCGCGTCCAGACTGGCGGCGAACGAGCGTGCGAACACCGCGGCGGCCTGCGCGACCCGCTCCGTGGAGGGGCGCTCGTCCGGGCGGCCCGCCTCGCGGGCGATGGACGTGGAGTCGAGGCCCGGCATCCCGCACGGGTCGATGAGCCCGAAGTCCGCGAGGTCCGGGTCCACATTGAGCGCGATGCCGTGGTAGCTCGTCCCGCGCTCGATGCGGATCCCGAGGGCGCCGATCTTGCGCGGGAGCGCGCCATCCGGGTTGATCCAGCAGCCGGGGTGGCCGTCGCGACGGTCCGCCGCCACGCCGAACGCGGCGCACGTCTCGACCAGGGCCGCCTCGAGGGCGCGCACGAACGGGCGCAGCAGCAGCTCCCGGTCCGCCAGCCGGACGATCGGGTAGGCCACGAGCTGGCCCGGGCCGTGGTAGGTGACCTCCCCGCCCCGCTCGACGCGCAGCAGCTCGATGCCGCGTGCCTCCAGCAGCGCCGGGGGCGCCAGGACGTGCGACTCGTCGGCTCCGCGGCCGAGGGTCAGCACCGCCGGGTGCTCCAGGAGCAGCAGCTGGTCCCCGATCAGTCCCGCCGCACGGACCCGCGCGAGCCCCTTCTGGAGGTCCCACGCATCGCGGTAGCCGATGCGCCCCAGCCAGTGCGCGCTGATCGCGGGCGCGGACCCGCGCCCGGGCCTGACCGCGGGCTCGAGGTGCGTGGCGTCCATGGCGAGGGACGATAGCAGGGCGCGCCCACCCTGCCCTCTCCGGCGTACCCGTCCCGCGCGACGGACCCGCACGCGCAGGCCCACACGCGCCATCCTGCGGGCATGGACACGGCAGCACCTTCGACCAACCCGGCGTTCCCTCTCCTGTTCATGCCCATCACCATCGGCTCGGCGGTGATCCGCAACCGGATTCTCTCGTCGGGTCACGACACGGTGATGGCCGAGGACGGCCTCGTGACCGACCGGCTGGTGGCGTACCAGGAGGCCCGGGCTCGGGGCGGGGCGGGGCTCATCGTCATCCAGGTCGCGGGCGTCCATCCCACGGCCCGCTACACCTCCACCGAGCTGACCGCGGACACCGACGAGACGATCCCGGGCTTCACGCGGCTGGCCGAGGCGATCCACCGCCACGGCGCGGCGGTCTTCGGCCAGCTGTTCCATGGCGGCCGCGAGATCATGGAGACCGCCGACGGCACGCTGGCCGTGGCCTGGGCGCCGTCCGCGGTCCCGACGGAGCGGTTCCACGTCATGCCGCGCGCGATGACCGGGACGCTCATCCGCGAGATCATCGAGGGGTTCGGGGCGGCAGCGGCGCGCCTCGAGCGGGCGGGTCTCGACGGCGTGGAGGTCGTGGCCTCGCACGGGTACCTGCCGGCGCAGTTCCTCAACCCGCGCACCAACCTGCGCGCCGACGCGTGGGGCGGCGACCCCGCAGGGCGCCTGCGATTCCTGCGTGAGGCGCTGGCCGCGTGTCGCGCGACGACGCGGCCCGGGTTCGTGGTGGGGCTGCGGATCTCCATCGGCGAGGTGACGCCCGAGGGGCTGACCGAGGCCGAGGCGCTCGATGCGCTCGGGGCGCTGGATGCGGACGGGGCGATGGACTACGTGAGCGTGGTGGCCGGGACGTCGGCGACGCTTGCCGGCTCGGACCACATCGTGCCGCCCTCCCCCATCGCCAACGGGTACACGGCGCCACTCGCGGCACGGGCGAAGGCGGCGGTCCGGGTGCCCGTCATGGTGGCAGGGCGCATCAGCCAGCCCCAGGAGGCCGAGGCGATCCTCGCCGCCGGGCACGCCGACCTGTGCGTCATGACCAGGGCCCTCATCTGCGACCCCGAGCTGCCGGCCAAGACCGCGCAGGGCCGGATCGACGACATCCGCGCCTGCATCGGCTGCAACCAGGCGTGCATCGGGCACTTCCACGCGGGTTACCCGATCTCGTGCATCCAGTTCCCCGAGAGCGGCCGGGAGCGCGAATTCCCCCGCGGCGGGGAGCCCGGGTTCGCCCGCCACGCGCTGGCGGCCAGCGCACGCGACGTGCTGGTGATCGGCGGCGGGCCGGCCGGGCTCAAGGCGGCGGCCGTCGCGGCGGAGCGCGGGCACCGGGTCACGCTCGTGGAGGGCGAGCGGTGGGTCGGCGGCCAGGTTCGCCTCGCCCAGAGGCTGCCCGGGCGCGAGGAGATGGGCGGCGCGATCACCAACCTCGAGGGCGAGGCCCGGCGCGCCGGGGTGCGGATCGTGACAGGCCGGCGGGCGGACCTGGCGTACGTCCGGGCGTCCGGGGCGGAGGTCGTCGTCGTCGCCACGGGGGCCGTCCCGTACCGGCCGCCGCTCGAGGTCGTCGGCGAGCCCGTGGTCCTCGAGGCATGGGACGTGCTGCGCGGCGCGACCGTGCCCGCGGGCCATGTCGTCGTCGCCGACTGGCGCTGCGACTGGGTGGGCCTGGGCCTCTCGCGCATGCTCGCGGAGCGCGGCCACCGGGTCACCCTGGCGTCGTCCGGCTTCATGGCTGGGCAGCGCCTCCAGCAGTACGTCCGCGACACCATGACCGCGGCGGCGCGGCGGGCCCGGGTCGACATCCGGCCGACCCTCCGGCTGTTCGGGGCGGACTCCACCGCCGTGTTCCTGCAGGACGTCCTCACGTCCGACGCGGTGATCGTCGAGGGGACGTCGGCCCTGGTGCTCGCCCAGGGGACCGTGCCCGAGGACGCGCTTCTCGTGGAGCTGGAGGCCGCGGCAGCGGACGGCGGGTTCGAGGTGATCGGCGCGGGCGACGTGCTGACGCCGCGGACGATCGAGGAGGCGGTGCTCGACGGGCTGCGCGTGGGCGTCGCGATCTGACGGCCGGTCGAGGCGCGCCGCCTGGCAGGCGGCCCGTGCCCGACCGGCGCCGGGGCCGCCGGCGCCGCGGGACGCACCCCCGGCGGCTGCTACGCTGGTCACAGCCCGCCGTTCGTAGCCACGGATGACGGGTGAGGACCCGGGAGCGACGGAACCGCGCCCGGGTCCGCCTGATTCACGGGGAGAGGAGGAGGACGCGGATGGCCGGTGACGTGCTCGAGATGCGGCTCGTGGTGACGGCGCCCGATTACGACGCAGCCCTGCGCTTCTACCGCGACGTGCTTGGGCTGCGCGAGATCGCGGCGT
>Ga0302263_10000704_pt1 | contig 12915 bp, 9 predicted proteins | sample II_Fen_N1_4_FD_194564 | JGI IMG/M metagenome (GOLD analysis project Ga0302263, IMG submission 194564) | Peat permafrost microbial communities from Stordalen Mire near Abisko, Sweden - II_Fen_N1_4 | ecosystem: Environmental > Terrestrial > Soil > Wetlands > Permafrost | place: Sweden: Abisko... | reverse complement strand
GGAGCACGGCGAGCCCGAGGGCGAACGGGATCTGGATCGCGAGCGAGAGCACGATGACCAGCAGGTTGTTCGAGACCGCGGTCCGGAAGCCCTTGTCGTTGAACGCCTTCACGTAGTTGTCGAGCCCGATGAAGTTGGTCAGCGGCTCGAGCCCGTTCCACTTGTAGAGGCTGTAGTGCGCGGCCTGGACGATCGGGAGCAGGACGAACAGCGCGTACAGCGCGAGCGCGGGCAGCAGGAACAGGCTGACGGTCACCAGCCTCCTCGGCAGCCCCCGCCCGGTCGTGGGCCGGGCGATCGCTGAGCTCATCGCCTACCTCGCTTCGCCCATGCTGGTCGAGCGGGCCGGCCCCCGGCCGGCCCGCTCGCTCTCGGGCACCTGGTGGTGACCCGGGAAACGGCCGGCTACTGGGCCGCCGCCGCGGTCGTGATCGCCTGGCAGGCTTCCTCGGGCGTCGAGGCGCCGAGGAACAGGGCGACGGTTGCGTCGTTGATCGCCGAACCCATGGCCGGCGACGTCGCCTGGTCAAGGTACAGCTGCATGAACGTCGCCTTGTCGCGGCCCGCCAGCACGGCCTGGAGGTTGGGGTCCGTGACCGAGGCCGCGGTGCCGGCGACGGGCGACAGCCCCATGTTGGCAGCATTGATCTTGTTGGCGTTCTCGGGGCTGCTGATGAACTTGAGGAAGTCGAGCGCCTCGGGCGAGGCGTTCTTGCCGACCGCGATCCCGTTGCCGCCGCCCACGCCGTCGGTCGCCGCGCCGGCGCCACCGGTGATGGCCGGGAACGGGAACCAGCCGAGGTCGGCGCCGAGCCCCTTCTTGCTGGTGCTCTGGTCATTCTGGACGGACGGAGCCCACTGGCCCATCACCTCCATGGCCGCCTTGCCGTTGCCGACGGATGCGGCCTCGGCGTTGTAGTCGGCGGACTTGTAGCCGGCCTGGAACGGGTTGAGGGCGACGAGCTTGAGGACCTCGTTGCCGGCAGCCTTGCAGGCGTCCGTGTTCCAGTTCCCGCTCTGGATCATGTCGGTCAGCGCCTTGCTGCCGCCACCCCGGAGGAGCAGGTAGGTCCAGATGTGCATGGACGGCCACTTGTCCTTGCCCGCGATCGCGAGCGGATAGGTGCCGGAGTTCTTGAGCTTGGTCACGTCGGCGAGGAACTCATCCCACGTCGCGGGCGGCGCGGTGATGCCGGCCTTGGCGAACAGGGCCTTGTTGTACCAGACGCCGATCATGCCCATGTCCCACGGCACGCCGTACTGCTTGCCGTTGTACGCGTAGATGCTCATGGCGCCGGGGTTGACGGTGTCCTTCCACGAGGCGACGTCGGCGGTGATGTCCTTCAGCATGCCGGCGTCGGCCTGGGCGGCCATGATCCCGCCGCCCCAGGACTGGAACAGGTCGGGCGCCTGCCCCGACTGCATCGTGGTGGCGAGCTTGGTCTTGAAGGCCTCGTTCTCGAGGACCGTGAGGTTGATCTTCACGTTGGGGTGCGCGGCCATGTACGCGTCCGCGAAGCCCTGGAAGATCGTCTTGCCGGGCTCACCGGTCGTGATGTGCCACCACTCGACCGCGACCGGCGCGGCGGACGGTGCCTCGCTCGCCGGCGCCGGCGTCGCGGGTGCCGTCGTCGCGGCCGCCTGGGTCGCTGGAGCCTGGGTCGCTGGGGCCTGGGTCGCCGTCCCGCTGCCAGAGCAGGCAGCGACGAGGATGGCGAGAGCCCCGAGGGCCCCGAATGATCGCAAACGCCTGGACACGATTGTGCCTCCTGTCATCGCGGATTCCCACCGATCGCTCGGCATCGCCAAGGACTCGAGGGTTCGAAAGTTTCGACCACCTTCGGCTTCCCTTTTCGTGGACTGTAGGAGCATTCAACAGTTGCCGTCAAGTAACATCCCGCAGGATTCGCAACTCACGACGTCGAAAGTTGCGATACGATTCGGCGATGGCGCAGCAGCAGATCGTCCAGGATGCCCGACCACCCCGCATCACGATCGCCGACGTCGCGACGGTGGCCGGCGTCTCGGTGCCCACCGTGTCCAAGGTCGTCAACGGGCGGTTCGACGTGTCGCCCGACACCCGCCGGCGCGTCGAGGCGGTCATCAGCGAGCTCGGGTACAAGCGGCGCCCCCGATCGTCCGAGACGGCCGGGCTGCTGGAGCTGATCTTCCACGAGCTCGAGAGCGAGTGGGCCCTCGAGATCGTGAAGGGCGTGGACCGGGTCGCCCGGGAGAACCACCTTGCCGTGGTCACGACCGAGCTCCAGGGGCGGCACACGCCGGGGCGCGGCTGGATCGAGGGGGTGATCGGCCGGCGATCGATCGGGGTCATCGCCGTGTTCTCGGACCTGAGCGAGATGATGCATGCCCAGCTGCGGGCGAGCGGCATCCCGTTCGTGGTGATCGACCCGACGGGGGAGCCACTCCACGACACCCCGTCGGTCGGGGCGACGAACTGGAGTGGAGGGCTTGCCGCGACCCGGCACCTGCTGGGTCTCGGGCACCGGCGCGTCGGCATCATCACAGGCCCCATCGACATCCTCTGCAGCCGGGCGCGCCTGGACGGCTATCGGGCGGCGATGGATGCGGCAGGCCTGAAGGTCGACCCGGACCTCGTCGCCTACGGCGATTTCCACGTGCAGTCCGGGATCGAGCGCGCCCGGGCGATGCTCCGACTCCCCGATCCGCCCACGGCGATCTTCGCCGGCAACGACCTGATGGCCCTCGGCGTCTACCAGGCCGCCCGCAAGGAACATCTGCGCATCCCGGACGAGCTGAGCGTCGTGGGCTTCGACGACCTCCCGGTTGCGGGCTGGGTCGGTCCGCCGCTGACCACCATCCGCCAGCCCCTGACCGAGATGGCGGTGACCGCCGCGCGGCTCGTCCTCGGGCTCGCGCACGGCACGGCGCCGGCGCAGACGCGGGTCGAGCTCGCCACCGAGCTCGTGCTCCGGGAGAGCACCGCGCCACCCAACCGCTGAGGATCCGCAGCGGACGCGCAGGCGGAGCCTCGTCAGGTCTCGAGACGAGCCTCCATGGCGCACGAACCCGGGCGGTCGAGGACGAGGGTTGCCGACGCGTCGCCCCACGAGCACTCGTACTCCCCGAGGAAGCCGGTGAACGCCAGCCGGCCATCGTCGTCCGTGGCGAGCCGGGTCGGCGCCAGCCACCAGTCGCGCTTGACCAGGCGGTGGAGGGCGTCGAAGGCGGGCTTGGGCGTGCCGTCGGCTCGGACGAGGCCGGACGGCGCGTTCAGCCAGCCACCGTCCGGGAGCCCCCACCAGGTCACCCCAGCCACGGACGGATGGGCGAGCAGCGTCGTGTAATGGGCCACGACCTCGTCGGCCTGGCGCGCCTCGCCGTCCGGCGTCGAGGGCCAGTCCGTCACCTGGTAGTCATTGAGGTCCACGATCTCCGGCGGCATCAGCCGGCCGGAGACCAGGGTGCTCTCGGTGAAGTGCAGGGGCAGACCGAAGCGCGCGAATCGATCGAGGACCTCGAGCGTCGTCTCCACGCCCCAGTAGCCCTGGTGCATGTGCGACTGGAGGCCCAGGGCGTCGATCACGACCCCGGCCTCGAGGCACGCCTCGATGAGGTGCTCGTAGTCGGCGGACATGTCGAAGTCGTTCAGCAGCAGCGTGACGCCGGGGTTCGCCTGCCGCGCGGTCTCGAAGGCAAGCCTGACCGTCTCGACCTGCCCGAGCGCGCGGCACAGCCGCGAGATGCCGTTCTCCTGCCGGTCGAAGACGGGCATGATCACGGCCTCGTTGACGGCGTCCCAGGTGTCGATCAGCCCTGCGGCGTCGGTCACCTCGCGCGTGATTCGCGCCCGCAGGAGCTCCTCGACCTCGTCGGTCCCGAGCGGGAGGAGCCAGTCGGGGGCGAGGGTGTGCCAGCACAGTGGGTGACCCTTGACCGCGCAGCCGCGATCCCTGAACCAGCGCGCCGCCGCGAGCAGCCGCCGGGTGTCAGGCCGGCCGCGCTCCGGCTCGAAGCGTGCCCAGTAGCACGGCAGGGTCGCGGTGTTGAACAGCTCGAGCCACGATGCGAGCACCCGCTCGGCCGTCTCCCGGGCGCCGGCGTCCAGCGCTCCCCCGGCAAGCTCGACGGCCTCGAACCCCGTGCATCCGAAGCGGAACGCATGGCTGCGCTGCGCGACGACGACCTCCCGGCGGGCGAGCGGGAGCCCATCGATGCCGCGGATCGTCAGCTCCACGGTCGCCGTCCGGTGCTCGGGGGCTCGCGACCCGGGGTTCAGCATGGACGGAGACTACGCGCGTCGGCCATCGTCCGGTCGGCCCTCGGACGTCAGTGCACTCGCTCCTCGAGGCCCTGCCAGAACGGCTCGCGGAGCTCGGCCTTGAGGATCTTGCCTGTGCCACCCTTGGGCAACGACTCCCGGAAGTGGAACTCGCGGGGAACCTTGAACCGGGCCAGGTGCTCCTTGCACCAGGTCCTGAGGTCGTTCGCGGTGGCGGCCGCGCCCGGCTTGAGCACCACGATCGCGACCGGCGCCTCCCCGAACCGCTCGTCGGGTGCCGCCACCACGGCACATTCGAGCACGGCCGGATGACCGGCCAGCGCATTCTCGACGTCGACCGACGAGATGTTCTCGCCCCCCCGGATGATCAGGTCCTTGGAGCGATCCTTGATGACCACGTAGCCCGCATCGTCGAGCGTGGCCATGTCGCCCGTGTGCAGCCAGCCATCGTGGATCACGGCTGCCGTCGCGTCCGGGTCGCGGTAGTAGCCCTGCATGACCGTGTTGCCGCGGACGATGATCTCGCCGATCTGCTCGCCGTCCGGCCGGACGTCCGAGCCGTCGGCCGCCACGACCCGCATGGAGACGCCCGGGATCGGCCAGCCCGTCATCGCCTGTCGCTCGCGGCGGCGGTCCGCGGGCTCCTTCTCCGTGAGGGCCACGCGCGGCTGCGCGAGCGTGAGGATCGGGCTGGTCTCGGTCATCCCGTAGCCGACGATCGCCTGGACGCCGAACGCATCCTCGAGACCCCCGATCAGCGCGGGCGACGACGGTGATCCGCCGATGATCAGCTGGCGCAGGCTCGACAGGTCGAAGCTCTGCCGTTCGTGGTGATGCAGGACGGCGTTGAAGATCGCCGGGACGCCCAGGAGGCGCGTGACCCGGTGGCGCTCGACGTGCTGCATCAGGGCGACAGGGTCGAACCTGCGGAGCATGACGTGGCGTCCGCCGATCAGCGTGACGAAGTGCGGCACGCCCCAGCCGTTCACGTGGAACATCGGCACGACGTGCAGGACCACGTCCTCCTCGTCGAAGCGGAGGGCGACCTGGGCGTTCAGCGCGTGGAGGTGGAGCGCACGATGGGTCAGCGCGACGCCCTTCGGAAGGCCGGTCGACCCGCTCGTGTAGAACAGCTCCGCGGTCGCGTTCTCGTCGATCTGCGGGTGGCGTGGCTCCGGGGAGCCGCCGGCCAGCAGCGACTCGTAGTCGACGGTGGCGACCTCGCCCGGCTCGCCCTCCATGACCACGAACCGGGGGCGCGTGGTCAGCTGCGGTCGGATCGCCTCGACGAGCGGCATGAAGTCACGGTGGAAGACGACCACCCGGGACCCGGCGTTCTCGAGGGTGTACGCGATCTCGTGCGGCGTGAGACGGATGTTGATCGGGTTGAGAACGGCACCCGCCTCGAGCACGCCGTAGAAGCCCTCGAGCAGCTGGTGGGTGTTGTAGGTGATGAACGACACCCGGTCGCCGGGCTCGACCCCGAGGTCCACCAGCGCGTTGGCCAGCCGGTGGGTGCGCCCGGCCCACGCGCGGTAGGTCAGGGCCGTGTCCCCGTCGACGACGCCGATCTTGTCCCCGAAGTAGGTCGCCGCGCGGTCACGGAACTCGAGGACGGACAGGGGTACCAACACTGCACACCTCTGGACGCGATCGGAAGGGTCGTTGCGCGTAGTGTCGCGCAGGTGCGGGTGGCGGTGTCGCTCCGTGAGGCAACGGAGGCGCAGGGTCCTACGCGTCGAGGACCTCGGGGTGCGAACGCCCGAACGCGCGCACGGCCTCGAGCACCGGCGCCACGTCGCGGCCGGCGGCCGTGAGGCGGTACGAGACGCCGACCGGAGGCCCCGGCGCGACCACGCGCACCACCAGCCCCCGGGCGCACAGCTCGCGCAGCCGCGCGGACAGCATGCCGTCGGTGACCCCGGGGATCGCCCGGGCGATGTCGTTGAAGCGCTCGCTCCCGTCGAGGATCGCCTGGACGACCGCTCCGGCCCAGGCGCGCCCCAGGATCCCCATGACGTCCTCGATGACGGAGCACTCCCCCGCGACGGGCTTCACCTCCATGTCCCGGTGACCTCCTCGGTGCTCGACGCCGGCGACGACGACGGCGGGCGGGCGTCGCGAGACGGTTCCGGGGCCCGCGTCTCCGCGAGCAGCTCGGCGAACGGCACGAGCGCGGGGCCGGGCGCGGCACGGACCGGGGAGCCGGCAACCAGCCCGGCCAGCTCGCGCGCCGCCCGGGAGATACGGTCGGCCAGGGCCGCGCTGCCGTCCCCGCCGAAGTCGGCCGTCGCGGCGTACACGCCCGTCGGCACGGTGAGCGCGCCGAGATAGCTGAGCAGCGGGCGCAGCGCGTGCTCGATGACGAGCGAGTGGCGCTCCGTCCCGCCGGTGGCGGCGAGCACGACGGGCACGCCCCGCAGCGTTCCGGCGTCGATGAGGTCCAGGAAGGACTTGAACAGCCCGCTGTACGACCCCTGGAACGTCGGCGAGACCACCACGAGGGCGTCCGCCCCCGTGACATCCGCAAGCGCGTCGCGCAGCGCCCCGGCCGGGAAGCCGGTGAGCAGCGCGTCGGTGATCGCGTGCGCATGCTCTCGAAGCTCGATGACGTGCGCGTCGACCGCGACGCCGGCGTCGACAAGCGCCGCCCGGGCCGCCGCGGTGAGCTGATCAGCCAGCAGGCGGGTCGAGGACGGCGAGCGGAGCCCGCCGCTCACCACCGTGAGGATCCGATCGGCCATCGCTGCGTCCCCTTCTCCGTCGCGGCTCAGCGCAATGCCGGGGCGTTCGCGTCCTCGGCCCGGGTGCCGGTCCAGCGGTCGACGACATCGGCCGCCCCGGAACCGGCGTCGACGACATCCGCCTCGGCGCTGCCGGCTGCGTCGGACCCAGTCGCCGCGGCCCCGGCGCGGGCTGCCGCCAGGCGCGCGGCATGCGTCGGGCCGTCGGGCACATGCGCCGGTCGCAGGGCGTCGAACGCCTTCCGGAGGGCCGGCACCACCTCCATCCCGAGCAGGTCGAGCTGCTCGAGCACGGTCTTGAGCGGCAGGCCGGCATGGTCCACGAGGAACAGCTGGCGCTGGTAGTCGCCCACGTAGTCGCGGAAGCCCAGCGTCCGCTCGAGCACCTGCTCCGGCGAGCCGACGGTCAGCGGCGTCTCGCGCGTGAAGTCCTCGAGGCTTGGCCCACCGCCGTAGACCGGCGCATGGTCGAAGTACGGCCGGAACTCGCGGATCGCGTCCTGGCTGTTCGGCCGCATGAAGACCTGGCCGCCGAGCCCCACGATCGCCTGGTCCGCCGTGCCGTGCCCGTAGTGCTCGAAGCGCTCGCGGTAGAGCCGGACCATCGTCTCCGTGTGCTCCTTCGGCCAGAAGATGTGGTTGGCGAAGAAGCCATCCCCGTAGTACGCGGCTTGCTCCGCGATCTCGGGCGTGCGGATCGAGCCGTGCCACACGAACGGGGGAAGGCCGTCGAGCGGTCGGGGCGTGGAGGTGAAGCCCTGGAGGGCGGTCCGGAACCGGCCCTCCCAGTCCACGACGTCCTCGCGCCAGAGTCGATGCAGGAGCGCGTAGCTCTCGATCGCGAGGTGGACGCCCAGGCGGATGTCCTTGCCGAACCACGGGTAGACAGGGCCGGTGTTGCCGCGGCCGAGCATCAGGTCCATGCGCCCGTCGACGAGGTGCTGGAGGGTGGCGTAGTCCTCGGCGATGCGGACGGGGTCCGTCGTCGTGATCAGGGTGGTCGCCGTCGAGAGGATGATGTGCCTCGTCTGGGCGGCGACGAAGGCCATGGTCGTGGTGGGTGCCGAGGCGACGAACGGCGGGTTGTGGTGCTGGCCGAAGGCGACGACGTCGAGGCCGACCTCGTCGGCGTGCTTCGCGATCTCGACCTGGGCCTTGATCCGCTCGTGCTCGGTGGGGGTGCGACCGGTCGACGGATCGGTGGTGACGTCGCCGACGGAGAAGATGCCGAACTGCATTGGGACGCTTTCTGTGCTCTCGCCACGCTTCTGCGTGTTGCTACGGTTTCCATAGTAGCCAGCGACCCGCGGACGGTCAACGCCGGCCCCGTTGAGGCGAGGCGACCACCGCCCGCCGGTCCGGGTTTCGGGGCCCGGCGTAGGCCTATCGACGGGACCCCCGTGGTCCAATCGGGTCGGTTGACGGATGGTCGTGCTCGCGGGACGTTCATCCCAGCCCCGCGCCGCCGTCTCGGCCACGCCCCGTGGTCCGGCGCGCCACCGAACCGCACACGCCTCTGACGCGACTCCACGTCCCCGCAGCCGCACCCACGTGACCCATGAACGCCCGCCTTCGATCCTCCTTCACGCTTGCCGTCCTCGTGGCCGCGCTCCTGACGACCCTCGTCGCGCCGGCCGTGGATGCCCGCGGGCCCAGGGTGAGGCGCTACCACGTGGGCGGCCCGATCACCCTCGACACGAACCTGCGGTCGACCAGCGGGGTGTCGGTGTGGGCGATCGACGAGTACCTGCGGGCTGCGACACCGCTGCCGCCGCTGGGGGCCGCCTTCCTGGCCGCCGAGCGGAAGTACAAGGTCAACGCCCGCTTCCTGCTGGCTGCCGCGCTCCACGAGTCGGCCTGGGGAACCAGCTCCATCTCGCGCGTCAAGCACAACCTGTTCGGCTACAACGCCTTCGACCGGGACCCGGGGCGCTACGCGACGGCCTACGCCACGTACGCCGCGAACATCGACGCCACCGCGAAGTTCATCAAGGACTTCTACCTGACGCCGGGGGGTCGATGGTGGGGCGGCCAGCCGACGCTGCGGAGCATGCAGCGGTGCTGGTCCTCGTCCCACAAGTGGGGCGTCGGCGTGAGCCGGATCGCCACGTCGATCCATCTCGACTCCATCGCCCGGCGATCCATCACCTTCGCTGCCCCGGTCGTGAGCGGCCCGCTGCATCCGGGCGACCGGGCCAGCGTCCGGCTCGCGTGGCGGGGCGGGGCCGTCCCCAAGGGGATCGAGTTCGTGGCGCACTGGGAGCCGATCGAGCTCGACTCGGAGGTGGCCGGCGCGACGGTCGCGAGCCCCGTCACCGGCGCCCCCGTTCTCGCGGGTGCCGCCGATACGGCGGCCGCTGCGGCCCTGGCCGCGTCCGCGGGTCCCTCGATGGTCACCACGACCCGGCACGCCCAGGTCCCGGCCCGGCCGACGAGCGTCACCGCGCGCCGGGCCCGGACGGGGAGCCGCGTGATCACCCTCTCCGTGGCCGGGCCGCGCGAGCCCGGCACGTACGTGCTCGACGTCGAGATGCTGGACGCCGGCCGTCGCCCGCTCCCTGCCGCCGACCGGCTCGACATCCCGGGCGTCGAGGTCCACATCTGGGCCGACAGGGCGGTCGGCTACGACCTGCAGCCGGGCCACGACGGGACGGGTGCCGTCGTCCGCATCACGAACACCGGCCGCGTCACGATCCCGAGCGCCCCGGACCAGGCCGCTCCGGGATCGCGCGACCCCGAGGCGGAGACGGCCCGCTCGCTCGTGACCGTGACCGCATCGTCGGGGGACCCCGCGGAGCCGCAATCGGTCGTGCTCCTTGCGGCACCGCTCGCCGCCGACCTGCTTCCGGGAGCCTCGGCCAGCTTCAGGGTCACGGGCATCGTCGCGGCGACCGGCAGGACGACGAGCTGGCTGTCGGTCAACGTGAGCGTCCTCGGCGACGCGACCTGGCTCGCGGCGTCGTCGACGGCCGGAGCCTGGTTCTCAGGGGCTGAGCCGCCCGCGAGCCCGGCGACCGCGAGCCCGGCGACCGCGAGCGCGGCGACCGCGAGCCCGGCGACGACCGCGAGCCCGACGGCCACCAGGGCCCCGGCACCCGCCCCGACGGCCACGCCCACGCCCACCGCGACGGCCACGACCAGGCCCGCACCCCAGGCCAGCCCCGCCCCCAGCCCGACTCCGGCCCCGATGGCGACGCCGACGCCCGCCCCGAAGGCGACCTCGAAGAGCACCGCGAGCCCCAGCCCCAGGCCGGCGAAGGCGGCGACCAGGGCCCCCGCTCACGTCACGAAGCGGTACTCGGAGCACAGCGGCGCGATCGCCTATCGCGGAGGCTGGGCCAGCGCACGCGGCGCCTACGATGGCGGCGCGGTCGCCTGGTCGAAGACCCCCGGCGCGGCCGCGACGTTCACGTTCCGCGGCTCATCCGTGCGCTGGATCGGCCCGAAGGGCCCGACGCGGGGCCTCGCCCTGGTGATCCTCGACGGCCGGACCGTCGCGCGGGTCAACCTGTGGCGGCCGACCTTCGTCGCGCGCTCGGTGCTCTTCAAGCGCTCCTTCCGGACCACGGGCCGCCATACACTGACGATCAGGGTGCTCTCGACGCCGGGCCACCCGTACGTCGCGATCGACGGGTTCGTCGTCAGGTCCTGACGGCCGGGGCGACCGGGCCAGGAGATTGAGCCACCAGGCGGGGCTCCGAGTCGGCCCAGCCGTTCGGGGCCTTCCGTTCATGGCCTTGGTGACGAGGTTGGGCGCGTCCGCGATGCAGCCCAGGATCGCGATCCGCTTCCTCGTTCGTGCCCGGCGCGACCCGGCCGTGGTCGCGGATCGCCCGGAGGGCGGTCGTGGCGGCGACGGGCATGGCGGCGGCCTGCACGTCCGTGAGGCCGCGCGGCTTCGGCGCCAACTCGTGCTCGGAGGCGCAGACGGAGCCGGCGAAAGTGCCGTGGGCGACGCCGTAGACGTCGTCGCCCGGCCGGAGCTACGTCACGTTCCTGCCGACCGCCTCGACCTGGCCGGCGAGGTCCCTGCCGCGGATGGGGCGCCGCGGACCGCGAAGCCCGAACCCGGCCCGGGACCCGACCCCCCGGATCATGGACGGCAGGCCCCGCGTGAAGTGCAGGTCATATGGTTGGCGGAGGCCGCGTGGACGAGGACGAGCACGTCGTCGTCTCCGACGACCGGCCTGTCGACGTCCCGCAGCTCGAGCGCATCCGGCGCGCCGTACCTGTCCTGGGCGATGGCCTTCACGATCGTCTCCCGGTCCGGTGTGGGTGGTCGCCGGCAGCGTGCCTCCACGACGGGCTGAACGGCATCCCTCCCGGGAGCTGATCGGGGGACTGATCGCGGTCGCCCCTAGGCGACGACCACCACGATGTTTCCCTGCTTCTGGCCGCTCTCGGCGTAGCGGTGCGCATCGGCCATCCGCTCGAGCGGGAAGCGCCGGTCGATGACCGGGCGCAGCCGTCCCGCCTCGATCAGGTCCCGCAGGTGGGTGAGTTCCTCGATCGTGGTGGCCGTTCCCGAGATCGAGACGCGCTTCGCGGTCCCCCGCGCCGCCCGTTTGGCGTGCACGATCTGGAGGGAGCCCGGATTGGCCATGAGCAGGCACCCGGCGTCGGTCAGCATCCGCACCAGGCGTCCGGACGGCGAGCCCCGGACGATGTCGAAGATGACGTCGTAGGTGTCCGGGCCTGCGGTGACGTCCTCGTGGGCATAGTCGATGACGCGGTCCGCGCCGAGCGCGCGCAGCAGCTCCAGCTTGGGGCCGCTGTCCACGGCGGTGACGTGTGCGCCGAGGTCCTTGGCGAGCTGGACCGCGTACGTGCCGAAGCTCCCTCCCGCCCCGTTGACGAGCAGCCGCTGACCGCTCCGGAGGTTCGCCTTGTGCAGGAACCCGAGGGCCTCACCGCCTCCGTAGGGAACGGCCGCCGATTCCGCGTAGCCCAGGTTCGCGGGCATGGTCGTGATCGCCCCGGTCTTCGGGTGCTCGCGCAGGCAGATGAACTCGGCATGCGCGCCCAGGCCGATGCCGGTCGCCGCGAACACCCGGTCGCCCGGCTTGAGCGACGTCACTCGACTGCCGACGGCCTCGACGTCGCCGGCGAGCTCCTGCCCCAGGATGGGCTGCCTCGGCCCGCGGATTCCGAAGGCCAAGCGGATCGGCAGCCAGATCCACGGGGCGAAGTCGAACCGGCGGATCTCGCAGTCGGCCGCGCCGACGGTGGTTGCGCGGACCCTGACAAGGATCTCGTCGTCCTTCGGCACGGGCTTCGGCGCGTCGCGGAGCTGGAGCACCTCCGGCGGCCCGTATCGCGTGCACACGACGGCTCTCATGGGCCGTCCGCGCTGCGCATCGCGGGCAGGAGTCCAAGCGCTCGTCCCTTCGCGGCGGCCTGCGTCCGGCTGCTCACGCCGAGCTTCGCGTAGATGGTGCGGGCATGCGCCTTGACCGTGTGCAGCGAGAGGAACAGCCGGTCGGCGATCTCCTGGTTGGTCAGGCCCTCGGCGATGAGCGGGAGCACCTCGAGCTCGCGCCGGCTGAGCGGCTCGGCGAGGCGGGAGCCCGGGGCCGGGGACACCGTGGGAGCGGCCCGTCCCGGGTCCGTGGCGGGGAACGCGGCGAGCAGCCGCTGGAGATAGCCCGGCGACGCGCCACCGGCAAGGGCCTTGCGGAGCAGGCGGGCCATCGGCGGGCCCTCGTCGACGAACAGGCGGATGAAACCACCCGGCTCGGCCGCCGCCAGAGCCTCGCCCAGCAGCTCCAGGGCCCTCGGCGTCTCGCCACGTGCATCGAAGGCCATGGCCAAGAGGACGAGCGCGACCAGCTCCTGGTCCGGCCACGCCTGGTCCGCCATCCGACCGCGATACGGCTCCAGCAGGGCGATCGCCGCGCCGGGATCCCCCTG
>Ga0302263_10000703_pt1 | contig 12918 bp, 11 predicted proteins | sample II_Fen_N1_4_FD_194564 | JGI IMG/M metagenome (GOLD analysis project Ga0302263, IMG submission 194564) | Peat permafrost microbial communities from Stordalen Mire near Abisko, Sweden - II_Fen_N1_4 | ecosystem: Environmental > Terrestrial > Soil > Wetlands > Permafrost | place: Sweden: Abisko... | reverse complement strand
AACGGCAAGGTCCCGAAGGATCCCTGGAAGCACGAGTACCAGTACCAGCCCCCGACGCCCGAGCATCCCACTCCGCGCGTCCTGTCGTTCGGCAGCGATGGCTTGCCGGGAGGCGAGGGCGATGCAGCCGATCTCGACAGCGATGACCTGAAGGAAGCCGGCTGAGCGCTCTCCCCCGCCGGCGCGCGCGTGTTATCCTGCGCTTCAACATGGCCTCCCCGAGCACGACTACGGCACAGACACAGCCATCCTCCTCCGCGAAGAACTGGATCCAGTTCGCGCTGCTGACCGTGCTGCTCACGGGCGGCGGGCTGCTGATCGTGAAACTCGTGCGCCCCTCCGCGCTGCGCGGGGTCTTCTCGCACGACGATCCCTCGCAGGCGCTGCGCGGCCAGGCGCTGGTCAACATGGCCTGGATCGAACAGGCGCTGCTCGTCTACGCGCACGACAACAAGGGCCAGTACCCCGCGACGCTCGACGCGCTCGTCCAGCCGGGCGCGAAGAAGTACTTCGGCAATCTCACGGCGGTGCCGCTCGATCCCTGGAAGCGCGCTTTCGTCTACGATCCGCCGAGCAGCGCGCATCCCGCGCCGCGCCTGCGCTCGCTCGGCGCGGATGGTGCGCCCGGCGGCGAGGGCGAGAACGCGGACCTCGATAGCGATCTCTCGAACGCCCGCCACTGAGCCGGCGCGCCGTGCGGCCGCCGCGCGCGGCGTGTAGGCTGTCGCTCCGATGAGCACGAGCGCCGTCCCGCCTCCGCTGCCTCCCGGGCAGTCCACGCCGCCTCCGAGCGGTCAGTGGGCCTATCCCGTGGACGAGAAGGGCGATCCGAAGAAGCACTACGTGCGCTGGCTCGTGTTCGGCTCGGCCGGCTGCTTCGTCGCGGTGCTCGGACTGGGCCTCGCGGCGACGCTGCTCGTGCCGTACATCTCGCGCGGGATCGAGGCGGGGAGGCGCGAGAAGGCCTCGATCCAACTCGGCGATCTGCGCGAAGCGCTCGAGACCTACGCCAGCGCGCACGCCGGCGCGTATCCAGAGGCACTCGAAGCGCTCGTGACTCCCGACGCGCAGGGTCACACGATCCTGCGCGACGAGCGCGAGCTGCCGCGCGATCCCTGGGGTCGCGAGTACGTCTACGAAGCGCCGGCGCCGCCGCACTCCAAGCCGCGCTTGTGCACGCTCGGTCGCGACGGCAAGCCGGGCGGCAGCGGCCCCGACGAGGATCTGTACGCGGCCGAAGCGGCCGACGTGCGCTGAAGGAACAGAGGCCACCGATGACGACCAGCGCAGCCCTTCCCGCGACTCCGGCCCCTTCGAGGAAGGGCGTCTTCGTGCTGCTCGGCGCGCTGGTCGCCTTCGCGACCTTCGTGGTCTTCGCGCTCTACCACTTCGTGCTCGGCCCCGGCCTGATGAAGAACGCGACGCTGCGCAAGCGCGCCGACGCGCAGACTCAGATCCTGGTGCTGCACACGGCACTCGAGGGCTGGTCATCGCACAACCAGGGCCGCTATCCGGACTCGCTCGAGGCGCTCGTCCAGCCCGATGCGCAGGGCCACACGCTGCTCGGCGACGCGCTCGTGCTGCCGAAGGACCCCTGGGGCCACGACTACGTCTACGCGGTCCCGCAACCGGGCGAGTTGCGGCCGATGCTGCGCTCGCTCGGCCACGACGGCCTGCCCGGCGGCGAAGGCGAGGACGCCGACGTCGAGCGCGAGGGCCTCGTCCCGAAGGGGCGCTGAGCACGGGAGTTCCAGCGTGCGAGCAGCGCGCGCGCTTCCCCTCGCGGCGCCGCTCCCCTACTCTCGCTGGCGCATGCCGCCGATCCTCGCCGCGCAGACGAACTGGAGGTTGCGCCGCAGCGCGCCTGCGGATGTCGAAGAGCTCGTGCGCGCGCACCGGCTGCACCCCTCACTCGCGGCGCTGCTCGCCGCGCGCGGCTTCCTGGATGCGACGCGTGTCAGCGAGCACCTCGACCCCAAGCTCGGCGCGCTGCACGACCCGGCGCTCTTGCCCGGCATGCGCGCCGCAACGGCGCGCCTCGCGCGCGCGATCGAGCAGCACGAGACGATCCTCGTGCACGGCGACTACGACGTCGACGGCGTCACGGGCACGGCGCTCCTGATGCGCATGCTGGCGCTCGTCGGCGCGCGCGCGCACTGGCACATCCCCAATCGCTTCACCGACGGCTACGCCTTCGGCAAGCACTCGGTCGCCAAGGCGCAGGCGGTCGGCGCGAGCGTCGTGATCAGCGTCGACAACGGCACCTCGTCGATGGAGACGATCCGCGAGCTCGCGGCCCTCGGGATCGACACGATCGTGACCGACCACCACGAGCCGCCGCTCTCGGGCGAGCTCCCGCCCGCGGTCGCGATCATCAATCCCAAGCTCCCCGGCTCGCAGTATCCCTTCCGCGAGCTGTGCGGCGGAGCGGTCGCATTCAAGCTCGCCTGGGGGCTCGCGGTCGAGCTCTCCGGCTCGCAGAAGGTGCGCTCGGAGCTGCGCGATTTCCTGGTCGAGGCGATGGCCTACGTGGCGATCGCGACGGTCTGCGACGTCGTGCCGCTCGTCGATGAGAACCGCATCCTGGCGCGCTACGGATTGCGCGCGCTCGAGGCGACCAAGAACCACGGACTGCGCGCGCTGCTCGAGGTGGCGAAGATCGACGGCCAGCGCCTCGAGGGCGACGACGTCGCCTTCCGCATCGGCCCGCGCATCAACGCATCGGGGCGCCTTGGAAGCGCGCACAAGGCGGTCGAACTGCTGCTCGCGCCCGACGCGACCATCGCGCGCCGCGCGGCGCTCGAACTCGATCTCCTGAACGAGGAGCGCAAGCGCATCGAGGCCGGCGTGCTGCAACTCGCGCTGCGCGCGGCCGAGCCCTACGCCGAGCGCGAGCGCCATCCGGTGCTGGTCGTCGCGGGCGAGGGCTGGCACCAGGGCGTGGTCGGGATCGTCGCGGCGCGCCTGGTCGAGCGCTTCGAGCGGCCCGCGGTCGTGATCGGCATCGACGGCAAGAGCGGGAGAGGCTCGGCGCGCTCCGTGCCGGGCTTCAGCATCCTCGACGCGCTGCACGGCGGCCAGGCGCACACGCTGCGCTACGGCGGCCACGAACAGGCGGCGGGCCTCGAGATCGAGACGCAGCAGGTCGACCTCTTCCGCGATGCGGTCTGCCTGCGCGCGCGCGCGCTGCTCGAAGGCGGCGAGTTCCCCGCGCGCGAGATCCTGATCGACCAGGAGCTGCCTTTCGGCACGCTCGACGCCGAATTGATGCGCCAGATCGACCGCCTGCGGCCCTTCGGCGAGCAGAACGACCGGCCGCTGTTCCTTTCGTGCGGCCTGCGTCTGGCGGAGGACGCGCGCCTCGTCGGCGCCGACAAGACGCACCTATCGGTGCAGCTGCGCAGCGGATCGCAGGTCTTGAAGGGCATGGCCTTCGGCATGGGCGCGCGTGTGGGCGAGCTCAAGAAGGGCGAGGACATCCACGCGGTCTACTCGCCCAAGTGGAACACGTTCCGCGGCGAGACCAAGCTCGAGATCGAGCTCGTCGATTTCCGCACCGGCGCGCGGCCGGTGTTCTGAGCGTCAAGGCACGCCGAGCACGCGCGCGAGCTCGTTGCGCGCCGCCGCCAGTTGCAGCTCCGCCTCGAGCACGTCCATGCGCGCCTTGACCTCGTCGCGCCGCGCGCCGACCTGCTCGAGGTAGCTCGCCTCGCCGGCCTGGAACTGGGCCTCGGTGCGCTGGCGGATTCTCACGCGCTGCTCGGCCAGCGGGCGCGCCTGCGCCTCGAGCGTCTGCGTCTGCGCGGCGACCGCCGCGTGCGCGAGCGAGAGCTCGCGCGCGAGTTCATGTGCGGACGCGCGCACGGCGGCTGCGGCCGCGAGCAGCTCGGCCGAGGCTGCGCTGCGCTCGGACTGACCCTGGTCGAAGAGCGGCAGCTCGGTCTCGAGCTCGACCACGCCGAGCGTCTCGCCCCCGACGCTGCGCGGTCCGGCGCGCACGACCGGCAGGAAGCGCACGCCTGAAGCCGCGAGGTGCGCACGCTCGAGCTCGGCGGCATAAGTCTCGCTCGCGGCCTTGAGCCGCGGACTGCGCTGCGCGGCCAGCGCCAGCAGCGCCTCGAGCTCGCCGGTCTCCTCGGTGAGCGCGCCGCCGAGGCCCTCTGCGAGCTGCAGCGCGACCGGCCGCTCGAAACCGAGCGCGAAAGCGAGTTCGATCTCGCTCGCGCGCGCCGCGGCCTCGTCGCGCGCGCTCTGCAGGCTCGCATCGAGGCACTCGGCCTGCGCCTTCTCGAGATCCAGGCGCGGCGACTCGCCGAGCTCCACGAAGCGCGCGACGGCTTTCTGCTGCGTCTGTGCGATCTCCGAGAGATCGTGATCGAGCTCCAGGCGCTTGCGCGCCGCGACGAGCTCGTCGTAGGCGAGCGAGACCGAGGCGGCGAGGTCCGCGCGCTCGGCCAACAAGCGCGCTTCCTCCGCTGCGAGCCCGTGCTGCGCCGCCGCGCTGCGGCGCTCGCGCGAAGCGAGGTCGGCCAGCGCCTCGCCCAGGAGCAGCGTCGTCTGCACGGGCACGCCCGCGCCGCCGCCGAGACCCAGATCCTCGAAGTTGAGCGCCAGCGTCGGATTGGGCAGGCGCTGCGCGCTCGCGAGCGCCGCGTGCGCGTGGTCGAGGCGCGCGCGCCAGGCCGCCGCGGTCGGCACGCTCTGCAGCGCGAACTCGACGCACTGCGCGCGCGTGAGCGGCGCGGCCGCGGCCTCGGCCGCGAGCGGCAGCGGCAGCTTCGGCTCCTCGACGCTGGCGCAGCCCGCGGCGCACACGAGGACGAGGAACGCGCTCGCGAACTCAGTCCGCATGGAGTTCCTCCCGCGCGAGCCGTCCGGGCGCGAGCCAGGCGCAGCCGAGCGGCACGATGAAGAGCGTCGAGAGCGTCGAGAGCACGAGCCCGCCGATGACCGCGATCGCGAGCGGCCGCTGCAGCTCGGATCCGGCGCCGAGGCCGCTCGCGAGCGGCAGGAGACCCGCGATCGCGGCCACCGTCGTCATCAGGATCGGACGCAGGCGCACGCTCGCGGCCTCGAGCAGCGCCTCGCGCTCAGCCAGGCCGCCACGCGCGAGATCCTGCGCGAACTCGATCATGATGATGCCGTTCTTGACCACCAGTCCCACGAGCATGATCAGGCCCATGCCCGAGCTGACGTTGAGCGCGACGCCCAGCAGGCGCAGCGCATACAGGCCGCCCAGCATCCCGAAAGGCAGCGCCAGGAAGATCACCAGCGGCAGGCGAATCGAGCGGAACTGCAGCACGAGCAGCAGGAAGACGAGGCCGGCCGCGATCGCGAAGACGAGCAGCAGGTTCGCGAAGGCGGCCTTGCTGCTCTCTGCCTGTCCGCCCTGCACCACGCGCACCGACGGATCGAGCGCGAGCTTCGCGAGGTGCGCCTCGACGGCGCGGCTGGCGCTGCCGAGGTCCGTGCCCGAGACGGAAGCCGTCACGCGCACGAGCGGGTTCTGGTTTTCGCGCTCGAGCTCGTTCTCGTTGACCTCGCGCGTGAAGTGCGCCACCTCGCCGAGCGGGACCTGGCCGAGGAACAGCGGCACGGCCGCGCCCTCGGGATCGATGCGCGGCACGCGCCATTCGTCGGGATAGCGCACGCGCACGTCGACGAAGCGTTCGCCCTCCTGGATGCGCGTTGCGACCTTGCCGAGCAGCTGCATCGAGAGTTCGTCGGCGATCTCGGCGGTCGTCTTGTGCAGGCGCGCCGCGGCGTCGGGATCGATGCGCCAGGAGATCTCCGGGCTGCCGAAGGAGACGTGGTTCTTGACGTCCACGATCCCGGGCACGTGTTCGAGCGCGCGCTCGACCTCGTCGGCGGCGCGCTGCAGCGTGGGATAGTCGGAGCCGAAGAGCTTGACCTCGATCGGCGTGGGATTGCCGGCCATGTCGTTGATCGTGTCCTGCATCACCTGCACGAACTCGACCTCGGCCTGCGGCACCTCGCGCGCGAGGCGCTCGCGCAGCAGGTCGAGCACCTCGAAGATGCTGCGCTGGCGCTTCTCGCGCGGCACGAGCCCCACGAGCATGTCGCCGGTGAACTGCTCGGTGGCGAAGAAGCCCAGCTCGGCGCCCGTGCGACGCGAGAGCGCCGCCACCTCGGGCGTGTCGAGCAGCACGCGCTCGATGCGCCGGCAGGCGGCATCGGTCTCCGCCAGGCTCGAGCCGACCGGCAGGTTGTAGTCGAGCACGAAACCGCCCTCGTCCATCTCGGGCAGGAAGCCGGTCTTCAAGTCGCGCAGGCCCGCGATCCCGAGCACGAGCAGCGCGACGAGCACGAGCACGGCCGGCAGCGGATGCTCGACCACGGCACGCGCCGCGCGCGAGTAGCCGCGCCGCAGAGCAGCGCTCCAGCGACGCTCGCCGCTCGAACGCGGCGTGAGCACGGGCAGCAGCAGGCACAGCGGCGCGTAGACCAGGCTCACCAGCATCGAGGCCAGGATCGAGAGGCCGAGTGCTACCGCCAGGCTGCGGAAGAACTGGCCCACGACCCCCTCGAGCAGCACCAAGGGCAGGAACACGACCACCGTGGTGAGCGAGGAGCCCACGATCGCGCCGAGCACCTCCGCGGTCCCGCTCTCGATCGCCTCGCGCGCGGCGCGCCCGTGCGCTGCAGCCCCCAGCGCCGCGAGCTTGCGCGCGATGTTCTCCCCCACCACGATCGCGTCGTCGATCACGAGACCGATCGCGACCGCCAGTCCGCCGAGGCTCATCAGGTTGAGCGACTCGCCGAGCAGCGGGAAGGCGGCCAGCGTGAGCAGCACCGAGATCGGGATCGAGAGCCCGGCCACGAGCGTGATGCGCCACTCGCCGAGGAAAGCGAAGATCACCAGGATCGAGAGCAGCGCTCCGAGCGCGATCGCATCGCGTACGCCGCGCACGGACGCGTCCACGAGCTGCGACTGGTCGTAGACCGGCGCGAAGCTGGCTCCACCGGGCAGGCGCGGACGCATCTCGTCCAGGATCGCGTTCACGTCGCGCGAGAGGTCCGTGACGCGCCCACCATCGCGCAGGAAGACGCTCACCACGATGCCCGGTTTGCCGCCGGCGGTGACGAGCAGCGTCTCCTCGCGCGTGCTCTCGAGCACGCGACCGAGCTGCGCGAGCGGGATCGCGGGTCCGCTCGCGCGCGGCACGCACAAGAGCAGCAACTCGTCGCTCGAGCGCAGGCGCCCGTCCACGAGCAGCTGGTACTGCAGCCCTTCGCTGGCGGAGCGTCCGACGGCCTGCACGGCGTCCGAAGCCGTGATCGTCTGCTCGAGCTCCGCCAAGCCGACGCCCGCCTGCGCGAGCAGCCGCGGATCGGCCTCGAAGACGTACTCGCGCCGGTCGGCACTCTGCAGCGTGACGAAGAAGCAGTCCGGAAGGCGCGCGATGCGCGGGCGCAACTCGAGCTCGGCCCAATCGGTCAGGCGCGCGCGCGCGAGCGCGTCCTGTGCCTGTGCCGGTCCGGGCACCACGTTGAACGAGAGCACCGGGAAGAGCGAGGGCGCCTGCCGCTCGACTTCGACCGCGACGTCCGCGGGCAGTCCCGCCTGGCCGATGCGCGAGCGCACCAGCGCCAGCGCCTCGCGCATGTCCGACCCCGAACGGAAGTCGAGGTTCAACTCCGAGGCGCCGCGCACGGTCTTCGAGCGCACGCGCACGAGGTCGGGCACGGTGCTGATGGCCTGTTCGATCGGGCGCGTCACGGCCGCGAGCATGCCGCGCACCGGCGCCTCGCCGCGCTGCGCGATGACCGCGATGCGCGCGAACGAGATCTGCGGGTAGACGCTGCGCGCGGAGGTCGAGGTGGCGTGCACACCCGCCGCGAGCAGCAGGCCGAGCAGCACGAAGAGCGCCCGCGCATGCGTGCGGGCGTGTTCGACGATCCTCACTTCGGCTCGCCCGCGGCTGCCGCCGCAGCCTCCACGATCGCGACCGTGCGCGCGCCCTCGGGCAGGTTGTAGGCGCCCTCGACGATCACCCTCGCGCCCTCGGAGAGCTCGCCGCGCACGGCCGCGAGCTCGGCGTGGCGCGCCTGCACCTCGACCGCGACGACGTGCGCGATGCCGCCCTCGCCGACGAGCACGACGGCGCTCTTGCCGCCCGAGCGCACCAGCGCCGCCTGCGGCACGAGCAGCACGCCCGGCAGTTCCTCGAGCACGATCTCGCCGCGCACGATCTCGCCCGCGAGCTCCTCGTCGCCGGGATCGGGCACGATGCGCACCTCGAGCGTGCCCGACGCGGGGTCGAGCGCACCGCCGGTCGCGATCACGTGTCCGCTGCGCGCGCGCGCACAGGACTCGGTCCAGCGCACGAGCTGGCCGACGTGCAGGGCCGCAAGATCGGAAGCCAGCACGCCGCACACGAGTTCGCGCCCGGTGTGCGCGAGCAGCGTGCCCGCGAGCGCCCCCGGCTCGAGCCGATCGCCCTCGCGCACGTCGAAGCGCACGAGCTTGCCGTCCGCGGGCGCCTTGAGCTGAGCCGAATCGAGCAGCGCCGCTGCCTCGCGCTGCGCCGCGCCGCGCACCTCGAGCGCGGCCGCGAGCGTGGCGCGCTGCAGCTCGGCGCCCTTCTGCGTCCAGCTCGTGCGCGCCTGCTGCGCGAGTTCGAGCTCGCGCAGAGCCTGAGCCGAGGCGTTGCGCGCTTCCTCGAGCGCCTTGGGCGCCGCGAGCCCGTCCGCGACCAGCGCGCCGAGGCGCTCGACGCGCGCGGCAGCGAGCTTCGTCTCCGACTCCGAGCGCAGCACGGCGGACTCGAACTCGAGCTGCTTGCGCTGGCTCTCCGCGGCGGAGGACTCGAGCGCCAGCTCGGCCGCGCGCAGCTCGGCGTCGGCCGAGTTCTTGGCCGCCTCCAGCGGCGCGCGCTCGAACTCGAGCAGCACGTCGCCCGCGTGCACCTCCTGCCCGCTCGCGCCGTGCACGGCGCTCACGCGCCCGCCGCTGCGCGAGCTCAAGCTGCGCTCGGCGCCAGGGCTCGCGCGCAGCGTGCCGAGGATGGGCAGCGTGCGCGGCAGCGAACCGCGCGTGACCAGCGTCGTGCGCACGGGCACGGCCATCTGCGCCGGCAGGACGGTGGCGGACTCCTCCTCGCCTGGCTCGCTCCCGCCCGCGACGCGCGCGTGGACGATCCAGCCGGCCGCGAAGAGCAGCGCGAGCAACGCGAGCTGGAGGACGATGCGGAGCAGGCGTGCCATGGGCGGCCATGCTAGCGGATGCGAGCGCGCAAGTCCGTCGGCAGAGCCCTGAAGAACTCTTCAGGGGCGGCGTTCGTGCCGGACTCCGCATTCGCAAGTAGCATGCGCAACAGGATGCGCGTGCTGCTGGTCGAAGACGAACGCAAGGTGCGCGAGACGCTCGCGCAGGACTTGCAGGCCGATGGCCATGAGGTCGAGACCGAAGCGACCGGAGCGGCCGGCTGCGCTCGCGCACGCGCTGCGAGCTTCGACGTCCTGATCCTCGACCTCGGCTTGCCCGACCGTGATGGCCTCGACGTGCTGCGCGAGTTGCGCGCTTCCGGCTCGAATCTGCCCGTGCTCGCGCTCACGGCACGCGATGCGCTCGAGGACCGCATCCGCGGCCTGGACAGCGGCGCGGACGACTATCTGGTCAAGCCGTTCGCGTTCAGCGAGTTGCTCGCGCGCCTGCGCGCTCTGGCGCGCCGCGCGCGCGCGGAGCCCGCGCTGCTCCTGCGCCACGGCGAACTGGAGGCGGACCTCGTCGCGCGCCGGGCCTCGCGCGGCTCGCGCGCACTCGGCCTGACCACGAAGGAGTTCGAGCTCTTGGAACTGCTGCTGCGCAACGCCGGGCAGCCGGTATCGCGCAAGACGATCGCTGACGTCGTATGGAGACAGATCCCGCGCGCAACCCCGCTCGACAACGTGATCGACGTGCACATGGCGCACCTGCGCCGCAAGCTCGACGATCCCTGCGCACAGAAGCTGATCAAGACCGTACGCGGCCTCGGCTTCCAGCTCGGAGAGCCGGCGTGATGAAGCTCTGGCGCTCGAGCATCCGCCTGCGCCTTGCGACGCTCTACGTCGCGGGCCTGTGCGTGCTGCTGCTTTGCTTCGGCGTTGGCGTGTTCGGCTTCGTGCGCGCGCGCATGCGCCACGAGCTCCAGCTCGAGACGCAGGCCGCGCTCGTGCGGCTCGAGCGCTACGTCCAGGACGAAGGCCTGTCCTCGCCCGACGAGATGGAGGAGCCCGGGTATGGACCGTTCCTGCTGCTCGAGGCAGACGGGACCCCGGTCTACGCGTCGTCGGGCTGGAAGAGCCTCGGTTTGCCGGAGGATTCGAACGTGGAGCTCGGCGCCGCTGCGCACGCGCCGCGCGGAGAGCCGCTCTGGACGAGTGCGCTGCGGTTCACGAGCTCGGGGCGCGAGCTGCAGGCCTTCGTAGCCCTCGATCAGAGCGAGAGCGAGCGCTCGCTCTCGATCCTCTTCGTCGTGCTGCTCGGCGGTACGATCCTCGCGCTGCTGTGCGCGCTGTTCCTCGGCTATTGGCTGGCCGGCCGCGCGCTGGCGCCGGCCGCCGCGCTGGCGCGCGCCGCCGAACGTGTGGGAGCCGACGATGCGAGCGCGCGCCTGCCCGTCGGGGACTCGCGCGACGAGTTCGACCGGCTGGCGCTGGAATTCAATGCGGTGCTCGAGCGCCTGCAGGCAGCGATCGGCGAGCTGCGGCGCTTCAGCTCGAACGTCTCGCACGAGCTGCGCACGCCGCTGACCGCCATGCGCCTCGTCGGCGAGCAGGCCCTGCGGCGCGGCGTCGACGCGCGCGGCGCGGAGGCCATCGCGAGCATGCTCGAGGAGGTCGATCGGCTGACGAACCTGATCGAACAGCTCCTGTCGCTCGCGCGTGCCGAAGGCGCGGAGGCCGACCAGCGCTCGACGCCGATCGACCTGTGCGGCGTGGCGCGCGAGGTCGTGGGCGCCTGCGCCGTGCTGGCCGAGGAGCGCGAGCAGGAACTGCGCTGCGAGCTCGAACAGGACGTGCACGCGATCGCGCACCCGCTGCTCCTGCGGCAGGCGCTCTACAACGTCCTCGACAACGCGATCCGCTACACGCCGGCCCGCGGCCACATCCGCATCCGCGTGCGAAAGTCTTCCGCCGCGGAGTCGGCCATCGAGGTCGCGGACGACGGTCCGGGCATCGCGCCCGCCGGGCAGGCGCGGATCTTCGAGCGTTTCGAGCGACTGGCTGGCGAGCCGGCGGCGCAAGGCGCGGGTCTGGGCCTCGCCATCGCGCGCCGCGCCGTCGAGACCTGTCGCGGCCGGATCGAGCTCTCGAGCGCGCTCGGCGTCGGCTCGTGCTTCCGCATCGTGCTGTCGAACAGCGTGGCATCGGCTTCTCCTGTCGGAGCTGACCGTGCCGCGCAGCAACGCCCCGTCCAGGAGTCCTTTCCGACATGAACACGCGCATCGTCACCCTCGTCGCCTCCGCCCTGCTGCTCGGATTGTGTGCCTGCAAGGGCAACGGCCACGGAGCCGGAGAAGGAAAGGAAGTGCCGGTCGGCAAGCAGCCGGCCATCAGCCTCGCAGCAGGCATCGCGGCTGCGCAGAAGAGCGCGCCCGGCATGCAGTTCCTCGCCGCGGAGATCGAGAACGAGGGCGGCAAGGTGATCTGCAGCGTGGTCTTCGCCAAGGCGGATGGCGCGAGCGAGGTCAACATCGACGCCACGAGCGGCGCCGTCGTCAACACCGAGAACGAGAAGATCCACGACAAGACCAAGGCGCTGCTCCAGGCGCTCGCCAAGGATCGGAAGCTCGCCTCCACGACGCCGGCGCAGGCGATCGAGGCCGCGCTGAAGAGGCTCCCCGGTACGTGGGCGATCGAAATGCGGCTCACGAACGAGGGCGGCGTGTTCGTCTACGAGGTCGCGCTCGCTGGCGGGAAAGAACCGATGCTCGTGCAGCTCTCCGCGGCCGACGGAACGGTCAAGAAGGTCTCGGAGATGGAAGAGGAGAACGAGGAGGCCGAGGAAGGCGAGAAGTCCGAGGCCAAGCCGAAGAACTAGCCCCGCGCGATCACGCGTCGGCGAGCTCGACGCATACCGGCGCGTGGTCGCTCAAGCCGGCCTTCTTCTCGATCCAGGCCTTGGTCACGCGCGGTGCGAGCTCGGGCGAGCAGAGCACGTAGTCCAGGCGCCAGCCGACGTCCTTCGCACGCGCCTGGCCGCGATTCGACCACCACGAGTAGAGGTTCTTCTCGCCCGGGTGCAGCTTGCGCACGACGTCGACCCAGCCCTGCTCGAGCAGCTTCGAGAACCAGGCGCGCTCCTCGGGCAGGAAGCCCGAGTTCTGCGCGTTGCTCCTCGGGTTGGCGAGGTCGAGCTCCGTGTGCGCGACGTTGAAATCGCCGCAGACGGCGATCGGCCGGCGCTCCTCGAGCAGCTCCTGCATGCGCGGCAGCAAAAGGCCCATGAAACGAAGCTTGATGCGCAGCCGTTCCTCGGAGGAGCTGCCCGAGGGCACGTACAAACTCACGAGCGAGAGATCGCGGAAGTTCGCGCGCAGCATGCGTCCTTCGTCGCCGCAGTGGCCGAAGCCGTGGCCCTCCTCGTAGCTCTCCGCCGCCCCGCGGGTGTACACGCCGACGCCGGAATAGCCCCTCTTCGCGGCCGGGAGCCAGCGCGTGTTGTAGCCGGCGGGCGAGCGCAGCTCGTCGTCGACGTCCGCGACCGTCGCGCGCAGCTCCTGCAGGCAGAGGTAGTCCGGCTGCGCGCGCTTCAGCCAGCGCAGGAAGCCGCGGCGTTCGGCGGAGCGGATTCCGTTGACGTTCAGCGTGGCGAGGGTCGTGGGCATGCGGCGCGGCATTGTGACGGGCGCGGATGAACATTTCACCCCGCAGCCCGGCGTGAACATTTCAGCCCGCCTGAGTTGTTCACCC
>Ga0302263_10000702_pt1 | contig 12936 bp, 13 predicted proteins | sample II_Fen_N1_4_FD_194564 | JGI IMG/M metagenome (GOLD analysis project Ga0302263, IMG submission 194564) | Peat permafrost microbial communities from Stordalen Mire near Abisko, Sweden - II_Fen_N1_4 | ecosystem: Environmental > Terrestrial > Soil > Wetlands > Permafrost | place: Sweden: Abisko... | reverse complement strand
TCTGCGCCGTCCCGGCAGCGGGCGTTGTGGCAGAGGCGATGGTCGCCCTCGTCCTCGCGGAACAGGCGCTGGAGAAGTTCGGCGGTGACTCGCTGGCCGAGACACGCCGCAACCACGCCGGCTACCTCGCCCGGCTCGCCGAACGGCATCTCGGTTGAGCCGTCCCACGCTCGTCCTCGTCGGCATCCCCGGCTCGGGCAAGTCCGAGGTCGGCCGGATCATTGCCGAAGCCCTCGACGTCCCCTTCGTCGACGTCGACGTCCTCGTCGAGATCGCACTGGGGGCGCCCGCGGCGGAGTACTTCGCCACGGCCGGCGAAGCCGCCTACCGGGAGGCAGAGGAGCAGGTCGCCGTGTCAGCCCTCCGCCTCGACGGAGTGGTGGCCCTGAGCAGTGGCGCCGTGACCTCTGCAGCTGTCCGGGAAGCCCTCTCCGGCCTGCGTGTGGTGTGGCTCAGGACGTCGGTCTCCGCAGCCACCCGTCGCCTGAGCATGAACAGCCTCGGGATGGCGGGACTGGTCGCCATCCGAAACAGCATGGACGCGATGCTCGCCGAACGGGCACGCTGGTACGAGATGGTGTCGACCGGTGTCGTCGACACGGACCGGCTGACTCCCACGCAGGTGGCTGCGGCCGTCACGGGGGAGCAAGGAGCGCAATGAGCTGGGAGCCGATCGATGTTGCTGCCGAGCAGCCCTACCAGGTGCTGATCGGTTCCGGCGTCTCGACCCTGTTGCCGCAGTTCCTCGAAGGGGTGGAGCGCGTTGCGATCATCCACCCTCCGAGCCTCGCCTCTGCGTTGCCTGCGATCACCTCCGGCCTCGACCAGCAGGTGACCGCTATCCGGGTGCCCGAGGCGGAGGCGGGCAAGACGGCGGAAGTGCTCGAAGGCTGCTGGGAGGCCCTCGCCGGCGCAGGCTTCACCCGTTCCGACGCCGTGCTCGGCCTGGGTGGGGGAGCAACCACCGACCTGGCGGGCTTCGTCGCAGCAACCTGGCTGCGCGGCGTGAAGTACATCGCGCTGCCCACGTCCCTGCTGGCCATGGTTGATGCGGCCGTCGGCGGGAAGACCGGCATCAACCTGAGCGCAGGCAAGAACCTCGTCGGGGCGTTCCACGAGCCGTTCACCGTGCTCGGCGACCTCGACTTCCTCGAGACCCTGCCGCCCAGTGAGCTGCGTTCCGGGCTCGCGGAGGTGCTGAAGTGCGGCTTCATCGCCGATCCGGCGATCCTCGACGAGTTCGAGGCCGACGCAGACGGCGCGCTCGAGGTCGGCAACCCGGTGCAGGCGAAGCTGATCCGGCGGGCAGTAGCCGTGAAGGCAGCGGTGGTCTCCGCCGACCTGCGCGAGCGCACGTCCAACGGGGCCGACATCGGCAGGGAGGCCCTGAACTACGGCCACACCCTCGCCCACGCGATCGAGCGCCGCGAGCACTTCCAGTGGCGCCACGGCGAGGCCGTCGCCGTCGGCATGGTGTTCGCGGCGGAACTCGCGCATCGCCTCGGCCTGATCGACGCGGACCTCGTCGCCCGCCACCGCAGCGTGCTGAAGCGTGTCGGGCTGCCCACCAGCTACCGCACGGGTGCCTCCTGGCTGGACCTGCGCAAGTCGATGAGCCTCGACAAGAAGAGCCGCGGTTCCTCGCTGCGGTTCGTGCTGCTGGAGGGGCTCGCCCGGCCGGCCATCCAGCAGAATCCGGCAGAGGGCGTGCTCGCTGACGCCTTCATGGGCTTGAACGAGAGCTGAATGTACGTTCCCGCCCATTTCTCGATGACCGCAGAGCAGGTCCGCACCGTGCTGGAGTCCGGCTCGGCCGGTGACCTGGTCACCGTCGGTCCCGGCGGCCCCGTTGCGACCTACGTGCCGATGCTGTTCGAGCCGGCCTCCCCGGCCGGCGACGGGCTGGGGTCGCTCATCGGCCACGTCTCCCGCGTCAACGACCAGTGGCGCTCGCCCGGTGAAGCGCTGTTCATCCTGCACGGCCCCGATGACTTCATCGAGGCGGACTGGCTCAACACCCCCGGCTCGGCCAACGTCCCGACCTGGAACTACGTCACCGTCCACGTGTACGGCCGGCTGGTCGTGCATGACGACCCCGCCTGGATGCTCGCAGCCGTTCAGCGGCTGAGCGCTGCACACGGCGATGCCTCGGTCGACGCGATGGGCACTGAAGAGGTGGCACGCCTGCTGCGCGCCATCGTCGGCGTGGAACTGGTGATCAGCCGGGTGGACGGCAAGGCGAAGATGAGCCAGAACAAGACCCCTGCAGCCGTCGCCCAGGTGATCGACGGGCTGCGTGGCAGCGGGGGAGAGGCCACCGCCGAGTGGATGGCCGAGCACTCCCTACCCAGGGCACAGGCGAAGGCCGACCTCCTCGCCGGCATCCGCGACCGCCATTCCTGACGACCCCCCCAGCTCGGACTTGCCAGAACCACGGGGGGCTCTAGCCCTCCCTGATTCTGACAACTCGGGGGGGCCCGCTAGACTCAGCGGTCGCGAGTGTTGGACATGACGAAAGCGGGCTGTAGTGGGCACGGCATCAACGAACGACCTGAAGAACGGCATGGTTCTCGACATCGACGGCCAGTTGTGGACCGTCATCTGGTTCCAGCACCACAAGCCCGGCAAGGGCAACACTGTCGTTCGCAGCAAGCTCAAGCACGTGCTCACCGGCAAGGTCGTCGACCGCACGTTCAACTCCGACACGAAGGTGGAGACCGCCAACGTCGACCGTCGCGAGATGCAGTACCTGTACCACGACGGCGAGGCCTACGTGTTCATGGACACAGGCACCTACGACCAGCTGTTGCTGAGCGACGAGGTCGTCGGCGATGCCAAGAACTTCCTGCTCGAAAGCTCCATGGCAACCGTGGCGCTCCACGAGGGCAACCCGCTGTTCATCGACCTGCCGACCTCCGTCGAGCTGGAGATCACCTACACCGAGCCGGGCCTGCAGGGCGACCGCTCCACCGGCGGCACCAAGCCCGCCACGGTGGAAACCGGCCTGCAGATCCAGGTCCCGCTGTTCATCACCACCGGTGAGCGCGTCAAGGTCGACACCCGCGACGGCAGCTACCAGGGCCGGGTCTGAGTGACCCAGCCCGCTTCCGCCAAGCGCGTCCCGACCCGCACGAAGGCACGCAAGCGCGCCCTGGACATCCTGTTCGAGGCTGACCTTCGCGGACTGCCGGTGCACGAGGTGCTGGCCGCTGCGACCGAGCAGGCCGAGCCGCCGGTGCGCGACTACACCACGGACCTCGTCCTGGGCGTCGTCGAGTACCAGGCCTCGATCGACGCTCAGATCTCCGCGCACCTGCCGTCCAGCTGGACGCTGGACCGCATGCCGCGCGTCGATCGCAACCTCGCCCGGCTGGCCGTCTTCGAGGCGTTGCACACCGAGACCGATGCAGCTGTCGCGCTCGCCGAGTGCGTGCTGCTGGCCAGCGAGTTGTCCACCGACGAGTCGCCCGCACTGCTCAACGGCGTGCTCGCAGCGATCCTGCGCACTGCGAAGCCTGCGGTCTAGCACTGCGGGCGCCGACCGGAGGGACCTTCCGGCTTTGCTAAGGTCATTCCGGTCCGGTAGCTGACCGCACCACGCCCATCAGAAGGACGTACATGCCCAGCAGCCTCTTCTCCTCCCCGCAGATCCCGGCACTCCTTGTGCTCGAGGACGGAAGGTCCTTCCGAGGCGTTTCGTTCGGCGCCACCGGTGAGACCTTCGGGGAGGCCGTGTTCGCCACGGGCATGTCGGGCTACCAGGAGACCCTCACCGACCCGAGCTACCACCGGCAGGTCGTCGTTGCGACGGCGCCGCACATCGGCAACACCGGCTGGAACGACGAGGACGACGAGTCAGGGCAGATCTGGGTGGCCGGCTACGTCGTCCGTGACCTCTCCCGCGTGCGGTCGAACTGGCGCTCCAACCGCTCCCTCGACTCCGAACTGCGCGACCAGGGCGTCGTCGGCATCGCAGAGGTCGACACGCGGGCGCTGACCCGGCACCTGCGCGAGCGCGGTGCCATGCGGGTCGGCATCTCCACGGAGGAACTCGACCCCGCACGACTGTTGGACAAGGTCCTGCAGGCGCCCCTGATGGCAGGGGCCAACCTCGTCGCGGACGTGACCGTCACCGAGCCCGAGGTGACGCCGGCGCTGGGCGAGAAGCTCTTCACGGTCGCAGCGATCGACCTGGGCATCAAGGACATGACGCCGACCCGCATGGCGCAGCGCGGCATCGAGGTGCACGTGCTGCCGGCAACGACCGGCATCGACGAGGTCCGCGCCCTCGCCCCCGACGGTGTGTTCTTCTCCAACGGCCCTGGCGACCCCGCCGCTGCGACGGAGGCTGTCGCCCTGCTCGAGAAGGTGCTGGATGCCGGCCTGCCGTTCTTCGGCATCTGCTTCGGCAACCAGATCTTCGGACGCGCGCTCGGCTTCGGCACCTTCAAGCTGAAGTACGGGCACCGCGGCATCAACCAGCCGGTGATGGACCTGACCACCCGCAAGGTCGAGATCACCGCCCAGAACCACGGCTTCGCCGTCGACGCACCGCTGGACCGGCCAACACCGACGCGCTGGGGGGAGGCAAAGGTCTCCCACATCTGCCTGAACGACGATGTGGTGGAGGGCCTCGAGCTCCGCTCCGGGAGCGGTGACCTGCTCGGCTTCTCCGTGCAGTACCACCCCGAGGCCGCCGCCGGCCCGCACGACGCCGCCTACCTGTTCGACCGGTTCGTGGACATGATGGCCGCCCACAAGGATGGAAACGCCTGATGCCACGCCGCACCGACATCAACTCGATCCTCGTGATCGGCTCCGGCCCGATCGTCATCGGCCAGGCCTGCGAGTTCGACTACTCCGGCACCCAGGCCTGCCGCGTGCTGCGCGAGGAGGGCTTCCGGGTCATCCTCGTGAACTCCAACCCCGCGACGATCATGACCGACCCTGAGTTCGCCGATGCCACCTACATCGAGCCGATCCAGCTCGGCTACCTCGAGCAGGTGATCGCAGCGGAGCGTCCCGACGCCCTGCTGGCCACCCTCGGCGGCCAGACCGCCCTGAACGCCGCGGTGCAGCTGCACGAGGCCGGCATCCTTGAGAAGTACGGGGTCGAGCTCATCGGCGCGTCGATCGACGCGATCCAGAAGGGGGAGGACCGGGAGAAGTTCAAGGAGATCGTCAAGAGCCTCGACGTCCCCGGTGTCTTTCCGGAGGTGGCGCGCTCGGCCATCTGCCACACAATGGACGAGGTACTCGCGGCCGCGACCCACCTCGGCTTCCCGGTGGTCGTCCGGCCGTCCTTCACCATGGGTGGCGTCGGCTCCGGCTTCGCCCATGACGTCGACGAGCTCCGCCGGATCGCCGGCAGCGGCCTGACCGCGAGCCCCACCACAGAGGTGCTGATCGAGGAGTCCGTGCTCGGCTGGAAGGAGTACGAGCTGGAGGTGATGCGCGACAAGGCTGACAACGTCGTCATCGTCTGCAGCATCGAGAACCTCGACCCGATGGGTGTGCACACCGGCGACTCGATCACGGTCGCCCCTGCCATGACCCTGACCGACCGTGAGTACCAGTCGATGCGTGACGTCGCCATCGCCGTCATCCGCGCCGTCGGCGTGGACACCGGCGGCTGCAACATCCAGTTCGCGATCAACCCCGACAACGGCCGGCTGATCGTGATCGAGATGAACCCCCGCGTCTCGCGGTCCTCCGCGCTGGCCTCGAAGGCCACCGGTTTCCCGATCGCCAAGATCGCAGCGAAGGTCGCCGTCGGCTACACCCTCGACGAGATCCCGAACGACATCACGGCGGAGACGCCGGCATCGTTCGAGCCGAGCCTTGACTACGTCGTCGTGAAGGCCCCGCGGTTCGCCTTCGAGAAGTTCCCGACCGCGGAATCCACCCTGACGACGCACATGAAGAGTGTCGGCGAGGCGATGGCGATCGGCCGCAACTTCACCGAGGCCCTCGGCAAGGCCCTGCGATCGCTCGAGGACGACAAGGCACCGTTCGACTTCACCTCACCGATCACGGAGACCCTCGACGAGCTCCTGGTGAGCATGGCCCGGCCGCACGACGGCCGGCTCGGCGTGGTCATGAAGGGCTACCGGCTCGGCGCCACCCCCGCCCAGCTGTTCGATGCGACCAAGATCGACCCGTGGTTCCTCGACCAGCTGCAGCTCATCTTCGAGGTGGCTGAACGCGTGCGCACCGCACCGGAGCTCACTGCAGACGTCCTGCGGCTGGCCAAGCGCCACGGCCTCTCCGACGGCCAGATCGCCAAGCTTCGCAACCTGTCGACCGATGTCATCCGCGGCGTCCGCTGGGCGCTCGGGGTGCGGCCGGTCTACAAGACCGTCGACACCTGTGCTGCCGAGTTCGCTGCGCACACCCCGTACCACTACTCGACGTATGACGAGGAGACGGAGGTGCAGCCGCGCACGAAGCCGGCCGTGCTGATCCTCGGCAGCGGGCCGAACCGCATCGGGCAGGGCATCGAGTTCGACTACTCCTGCGTCCATGCAGCCATGGCGCTGCGGGAGGCCGGCTACGAGGCCGTCATGGTCAACTGCAACCCCGAGACGGTGTCCACCGACTACGACACCTCCGACCGGCTGTACTTCGAGCCGCTGACGCTGGAGGACGTGCTCGAGGTCTACCACGCGGAGGCGAAGGCAGGTCCTGTCGCAGGGGTCATCGTGCAGCTCGGCGGCCAGACCCCGCTGAAGCTCGCGCAGGCGCTGAAGGATGCCGGCGTGCCGATCGTCGGGACGCCGCCAGAGGCCATCAACCTTGCCGAGGAGCGCGGCGCGTTCGGCAAGGTGCTCGAGGAGGCCGGTCTCACCGCGCCCCAGTACGGCATGGCGACGTCGTCGGAGCATGCCCTCGACATCGCCCACGAGATCGGTTACCCGGTGCTCGTGCGCCCGTCCTACGTGCTCGGCGGGCGCGGCATGGAGATCGTCTACGACGACGCGTCGCTGGCCGGCTACATCGAGCGTGCGACCGACATCACCCCGTCCCACCCGGTGCTGGTCGACCGCTTCCTCGACGATGCGATCGAGATCGACGTCGATGCCCTGTACGACGGCACCGAGCTGTACCTCGGCGGCGTGATGGAGCACATCGAGGAGGCGGGCATCCATTCCGGCGACTCGGCCTGCTCGCTGCCGCCCATCACGCTCGGCAACGAGGTGATCGACCAGATCCGAGTCTCCACGGAGGCCATCGCCCGTGGCGTCGGGGTGCGCGGCCTGCTGAACATCCAGTTCGCACTGCTCGGCGACACCCTGTACGTGCTCGAGGCGAACCCGCGGGCCTCGCGCACCGTCCCCTTCGTCTCGAAGGCCACGGACACACCGCTGGCCAAGGCAGCCACCCGCATCTCGATGGGCACGACGATCGCGGAGCTCCGCGCCGAGGGAATGCTGCGCACCGGCATGGACGGCACGGCGACGCTGCACAGTGCGCCGATCGCCGTGAAGGAAGCTGTCATGCCGTTCAACCGGTTCCGCACGGCCGACGGCTCCTGGGTCGACACGCTGCTCGGGCCGGAGATGAAGTCCACCGGTGAGGTGATGGGTCTCGACGTGACCTTCGGCACGGCCTTCGCCAAGAGCCAGGCCGCATCGTTCGGCGCCGTGCCCACCAGCGGCACGGTCTTCGTCTCCGTCGCGAACCGTGACAAGCGGCACGCCATCTTCCCGGTGAAGCGCCTCGCCGACCTCGGCTTCAAGGTGCTCGCCACGGAGGGCACGGCGCAGGTGCTGCGTCGCCAGGACGTGGACGTCACCGTCATCCGCAAGGCATCACAGGGCCCCGGTCCGAACGGGGAGAAGACGGTCGTGCAGGCCATCCTCGACGGTGAGGTCGACCTGATCTTCAACACCCCGCACGGTGTCTCCCGCGATGGCAGCCCGCGCCGCGACGGCTGGGAGATCCGCTCTGCCGCCATCCTCGCCGATGTGCCGTGTGTCACCACCGTGCAGGGCCTCTCCGCCTGTGTGCAGGGCATCGAGGCGCTGGGACGGGGGACCGTCGGGGTGCGGTCACTTCAGGAGTGGAGCAAGGCCGTGCGCGCCGAGCTGGCAACGCTCGCCTGATGGGCCTGCCTGCCCCGCTGCTGCACACCGGGTACAGCCGCCTGGTGCGCCCCGTGCTGTTCCGCAGCTTCAAGGGCGATCCGGAGGCTGTGCACGAGTGGATGATCCACACCCTCGCCGGAGTCGGTTCCACGGCACCTGCCCGGGCCGCCGCGCGCCTTGTCGCCGGGAGCAACGGCCGGGCGACGACCGTCGCGGGCATCCGGTTCGGTTCCCGGGTCGGGCTCGCTGCCGGACTCGACAAGGACGCGACAGCCGTCCTCGCCTGGGCGGGTCTTGGCTTCGGCTTCGCGGAACTGGGGACGGTCACCGGCCGCGCCCAACCCGGCAACGACCGTCCGCGGATGTTCCGTTTGCGGGACTCGAAGGCCCTGATCAACCGGATGGGGTTCAACAACCCGGGCGCTGCAGCCGTCGCGGCCACCCTCGCAGCGAGGAACGTCTACCGGGGCAACCTCGCGGCCGGCATCCCGATCGGCATCTCCATCGGCAAGACCAAGCTCGTCGAGCTCGAGGACGCCGTCGAGGACTACCTGACCTCGCTGCGCCTGCTCGCCCCGCACGCCGACTACGTCGCCGTGAACGTCTCCAGCCCGAACACCCCCGGCCTGCGCAGCCTCCAGGACGCCGGTGCGCTCGGCGAGCTCCTCACAGCGCTTGTTGCCGAGGCTTCTGGGCTTCCGATCTTCGTCAAGGTTGCCCCTGACCTCACCGACGGCCAGCTCGACGAGGTGCTCGCCACCTGCGAGAGCTGCGGAGCTGCCGGTCTGATCGCCACCAACACCACCCTTGCCCGCGACGGCCTCGCAGCCTCCGACGCAGCCCGTGCGGCGGAGGCCGGCGGGCTCTCCGGTGCCCCTCTGACGGTCCGGGCCCGGCAGGTGGTTGCCCGGCTCGCTTCCCGCACCAGCCTGCCGGTCATCGGCTCCGGTGGCATCATGACGCCGGCTGACGCGACCGCGATGTTCGACGCCGGCGCCGAGCTCGTCCAGCTTTACACTGGCTTCATCTACGGCGGGCCAGGTCTCGCCGCAGCCATCAATGCCCTCGACACCGGAAGGTTGGGATCGTGACCACTTACTGGCGCAGACTCCGAGAGGTGGTCGCCGAACGCGGCCCGCTGTGTGTCGGGATCGATCCGCACCCGTCCCAGCTGAAGGCCTGGGGGCTCGAGGTGAGCGCTGCCGGAGCGGAGCAGTGCGCACGCACCCTCGTCGAGGCCCTCGGCGACACGGTGGCTGCGTTCAAGCCGCAGTCGGCGTTCTTCGAGGCCTACGGCTCGAAGGGCATCGCAGCCCTCGAGCGCGTCCTGGCCGACATCGCCGGCACCGGTGCCCTCAGCATCCTCGACGTCAAGCGCGGCGACATCGGCTCCACGATGGAGGCCTACGCCGACGCCTACCTCGCTGACGGGTCCCCGCTCGCCGCAGACGCGATCACGCTCTCGCCCTACCTCGGCTTCGGCTCCCTCGCACCGGCCTTCGAGCGCGCCCATCGCTACGAGCGCGGCGTCTACGTGCTGGCACGCACGTCCAACCCCGAGGGCAGCCAGGTGCAGCTCGCACTCACCCATGACAACTCGGTCGTGCAGTCGATCATCGACGCTGCCACGGAGGTCAACCACGCGTCCCGGCAGAAGGCGATCGGCCTCGTCGTTGGTGGCACCCATGACTCCTTGGGCTGCGACCTCGAAGAGTTCAACGGCTCGATCCTCGTGCCCGGCATCGGTTTCCAGGGTGGCCGGATGGAGGATCTCCCCGGCCTGTTCGGCGACGCCGTCGACCAGGTGCTGGCAGTCGTCGGACGCGGCGTGATCTCCGCCGGACCGGACGCCGCCGCCCTGCGCAGCAAGGTCGCGGAACTGCTCAGCCATGCCGCCGTCTGAGTTCGTACATCCGTGCAAGTGAGGAACCTTTCGGATCGGATGACGGGCGCCTCAACGGGCGCTAGGTTGAACCCAGAAGGCAAGCCAGTCCAACCCCGTACGAAGGCAGTCCTGTGACCATTCCTCAGCTCACGACAGAGCAACTCGAAGCTGCCCGCGCGGCCGCAACCGAAGCACGCCGCAAGCGCGCCGACCTGAAGAGCAAGGTCCGTTCGGGTGATCTCAGCCTCGCGCAGGCCCTTGAGGCCGCCGCCGGCGACGATGTGCTGGCACACGTGAAGGTTGTCGACCTGCTCAAGGCGCTGCCGCGCGTGGGCGAGAAGCGCGCAGGGGTGGTGATGGCGCGACTCGATATTGCGCCCAACCGGCGCATTCGCGGGCTCGGCCGCCATCAGGTGGCCGGCCTTAAGGCCGAGTTCAGTGAGCGGTGACGTCACTGTCATCTCTGGTCCGACCGCTGTGGGCAAGGGAACGGTAGTCCAGGCCCTCCGCGCGCAACACCCCGAGGTGTGGGTCTCCGTGTCTGCGACCACCCGGGATCCCCGACCCACAGAGGTGGACGGGGTGCACTACAACTTCGTGAGTGAGTCCGAATTCGACGAGTTGGTCGCTACCGACGGACTGCTCGAATGGGCTGTCGTCCATGGCAAGGACCGCTACGGCACGCCCGCGGCACCCGTGCGGGCAGCAGTCGCTGCCGGCCGGCGCGTGATCCTGGAGATCGAGGTGCAGGGCGCCCGCCAGGTGAAGCAGCGCCTGCCGGAGGTCCGGACCGTCTTCATCGCACCCCCGTCGTGGGAAACGCTGATGGACCGGCTGGTCGGACGCGGCACAGAGACGGCAGAGCAGATGGCCCGACGGCTCCGCACGGCAGAGACAGAACTCGCCGTCGCAGCCGAGTTCGACCACGTCGTCGTGAACGACGATTTGGGTAGAGCAGTGGCTGAGTTGGTAGAGTTGCTTGGTCTGTGACGGTAGCCGGACTCAACCGCTGCCGCGTTCGGAGATCAGGAAGCCCAATTTGAGCACTCATACTCCCGAGGGGATCACCAACCCGCCCATCGACGAACTGTTGACCCGGGTGGATTCCAAGTACCGTCTGGTGCTGTTCGCGGCCAAGCGCGCGCGTCAGATCAACGCCTACTACTCCCAACTCGGCGAAGGCCTGCTCGAGAACGTCGGCCCGCTGGTCGACATCGGCATCCAGGAGAAGCCGTTGTCGATCGCTCTTCGCGAGGTGAACGCTGGCGTGCTCGAATGCACCCAGTTCGATCCGGAGGCGGAAGAGGCTGCGCGTCTGCAGGCGTCGGCTGACCCCGACTTCTCGCTCGACCCGTTCGGCACCGACGACCTGAGCTGAGTCCGCGCCATGAGCCGGATCGTGCTCGGTGTCTCGGGTGGCATCGCGGCCTACAAGGCGTGCCTGTTGCTCCGGCTGTTCACGGAGGCCGGTCACGACGTCCACGTCGTGCCGACCCTGAACGCCCTGCAGTTCGTGGGCGAGACCACCTGGGCCGCGTTGTCCGGGAATCCGGTGCACAGCTCGGTCATGGCGGACGCGCACCTCGTGAACCACGTCCGGCTCGGCCGCGAGGCCGACCTGGTCGTGGTGGCCCCGGCGACCGCTGACCTGATGGCGCGCGCCGCGTCCGGTCGGGCGGACGACCTGCTGACCAACGTCCTGCTGACGGCCTCCTGCCCGGTGGTGCTGGCCCCGGCCATGCACACCGAGATGTGGCTGCACGCAGCCACCCAGGCGAACGTCGCCCTGTTGAGGTCCCGAGGCGTCGTCGTCCTCGAGCCGGCCGTGGGTCGGCTCACCGGCGCAGACTCCGGGCCGGGGCGCCTGCCCGAACCCGAGGACATCGAAGCCTCAGCCCTCGCTGTCCTCGCCGACGCGAGCGCCGCAGCGGCGATGGCGTCCCGTGACCTCGCCGGCCGCAGGGTGCTGGTGAGCGCCGGCGGCACCCGCGAACCGCTCGACCCGGTGCGCTTCGTCGGCAACAACTCCTCGGGTCTCATGGGCGTGGCGATCGCGCGCGCCGCCGTCCAGCGTGGCGCGGAGGTGACGCTCGTGGGTGCGAACCTCGCGGCGGACCCGCCCGCAGCTGTGCGCGTGGTTCCTGTGGTGAGCACGAACGACCTGGCGACGGCGATGGCCGCAGAGGCGGCATCGGCCGACATCGTCGTGATGGCCGCAGCTCCGGCGGACTTCACCCCGGTCAGCCCGAGCACGACCAAGCTGAAGAAGTCCGGCGACGAAGGGCTGACCGTCGAGTTCCGCCAGACCACCGATGTGCTCGCCGGCCTTGTGGCCCAACGCCGGTCGACGCAGGTCATTGTCGGCTTCGCGGCAGAGACCGCATCCGACGAGGACGACCTGATCGCCCTCGGCACGGCGAAGCTCGCGCGCAAGGGCTGCCAACTGCTCGTGCTGAACGACGTGTCCGGAGGGGCGGTGTTCGGGGCGCCGGACAACCAGGTGCTCCTCCTCGGCCCCGGGGGCGTCCGCGGTCGAGTCGCCGGAACCAAGACCACGGTGGCCCACGCCATCCTGGACGCAGCAATCACCGCCACGGAAGGGAAGCCCGCGTGAGCAGGTTGTTCACCTCGGAGTCAGTCACTGAAGGCCACCCCGACAAGGTTGCCGACGCGATCTCGGACTCCGTCCTCGACGAGCTGCTGCGGCAGGACCCCACCTCGCGCGTCGCGGTGGAGACCCTCGTCACGACCGGCATGGTCGTTGTTGCCGGCGAGGTGACGACGGAGGCTTACGCCGACGTCGCCCAGCTCGCACGCGACCGGATCCTCGAGATCGGCTACGACAGCTCCGAGAAGAGCTTCGACGGCCGCTCGTGCGGCGTGCTGGTGTCGCTGGGCGTGCAGTCGCCCGACATCGCCCAGGGCGTCAACCATGCGGAGGAGGAGCGCGACGGCGGCTCGATC
>Ga0302263_10000699_pt1 | contig 12966 bp, 9 predicted proteins | sample II_Fen_N1_4_FD_194564 | JGI IMG/M metagenome (GOLD analysis project Ga0302263, IMG submission 194564) | Peat permafrost microbial communities from Stordalen Mire near Abisko, Sweden - II_Fen_N1_4 | ecosystem: Environmental > Terrestrial > Soil > Wetlands > Permafrost | place: Sweden: Abisko... | reverse complement strand
GGGCAAAATCCTCCATGCTCAGGGTGTCGTCGCCCAGCATGAGCGACCAGTCGGCGCTGACGCTGCCTTCCAGGCCCGACTGGGCCATGGGCCCGGAATCCACCACGTTGCGTGCACCCAGACGGACCTTGGCGCGCAGGCGCTTGGCACCGCCGAAATCAGCCAGGCCCTCGGGAATATGGACCTGGAAGCCCGCTTCCTTGAGCTGGGCGGCGCCACGGGTGAGGAAACCCCAGGCCTCCGTGGGCCGAAGCACCAGATCCTCGGGCTTCTGGCCGGAGAGGGCCCGTTCCAGGGCGGGGAAAAAGGGCACAGCGCGGGCCAACCCGCGCAGCAGGACCTGACGGGCCTGCAGCACTTCGGGTTCCGTGGAGGGTTCCCAGAGCTTGGCCACGCCGATCTCGGCACCGGCCTCGGTCTCCAGGCCCACCTTGAGGATCCAGCCCTCTTCCGCCAGCCGGTCCGCATCCTGCACGGCCTGGGTGATGGTGGGCACGTCGGGGGCTTCCAGGCGCAGGCTGGGGCGCAGCCACTGGGGCCGGGCGCCTTCGCTCCACTGGGCCAGCTGCTCGCCCAGGGTGCGTTCGGTGATGCCCGTGGTGGGGAATTCTGGCAGCTGGTGCGATAGCGCCACCATGATGCGCTCGTCCCAGGGCAGGCGGTCGCGCTTATGGCCCCGCAGGCGGTGGATGAGGCCCAGGCGGGGATCGTCGCCCGCCCGCAGGCCGCCGGAGACGAAGCGCATGATGAAGTCCGCGCCGTCTTCCAGGAAGGCGGTGAGCACCGCGTCGGCCGCTGGAGGCATGGCCAGGTCATCCTCAATGTCGAAGGCGTCCAGCTCGCCCAGGCCCACGGTCTTGGTGAAGGCCCAGGTGTCATTTTCAGGGAAGGCCACCGCCGCCGGGGGCATGGCTTCGGACAGCTGGCGCAGGGCCGCGCGATCGGAGGGGCTGGTGAGGCTCACACCCCAGCGGGCCTTCCAGGGATTTCCCCGGGTATCGAGCTGGGGCAGCATGGCGCCGCGCACCACCAACGATTGCAGCAGCCGCAGGGCCATGGCCCAGTAGCGCAGGGTCGGGCCGGCGTGGCCGGGCCGCAGGGCCAGGGAGGACAACCAGGGATAGGCCCGCTGCCAGCGGAGGGGCAGGGCGTGCATTTCGACCAGGGAGCCATCGGCCAGAAAGATCTGGGCCTTGGCGGGCGTCAGGCGTTCCCGGCCCTGCAGTTCCCCTGGAAGGGTGCGGAGGGCCCGAACCCACTCGGCGGGTTCCACGGCCTCTGGCATGCAGAGAAGAAAGCCCCGGTCCTGGGGACGGTACTGGAGGAAGGGATTCAGCATGAGAGGGCAGCTGTCGCTTGGCGGTAGGATGCAGGACTGGGGGAGGGACGATGAAGCTCGGTTTCGCAAGCGATCATGCGGGGTTCGACCTGAAGGAACGGCTCAAGGCCTGGGCACAGGAGCAGGGATACGACGTGGTGGATTTCGGCACGGACGGAATGGCTTCGGTGGACTACCCGGATTTCGCGCACCGGGCTGCGGAGGGCAAGGATCAATGGGAGCGCCTGGTGCTGGTCTGCGGATCGGGAATCGGTATCAGCATTGCGGCCAACCGCCATGCCGGCATCCGCTGCGCGCTGGTGACCTCCCCCGAGCACGCAGCACTGGCTCGGCAGCACAATGACGCGAACGCCATCGCTTTCGGCCAGCGGCTGACGGATCCGCTCCAGGCAGAATCCTACCTCAAAACCTTCCTGGAAACACCATTCGAAGGTGGAAGACACCAGGGACGGGTCGACAAGATCGAGCTGAAAGGCTGCTGCTGATGCGCCGGATCGATGAACTGCGGCCCTTGGAGATGGAAATTGGCGTTCAACTCCATGCTTCGGGCTCCTGCCTGGTGAAGCTGGGCCGGACCCACGTGCTGTGCGCGGCCAGCCTGGAGGACAAGGTGCCGGGCTGGATGAAGGGCCGGGGATCCGGTTGGCTCACGGCGGAATACGGCATGCTGCCCGCAGCGACCCACACGCGGTCTGACCGCGAGGCGGCCCGCGGCAAACAGCAGGGGCGCACGGTGGAAATCCAGCGACTCATCGGCCGCAGCCTGCGCCAGTCGGTGGATTTGACCGCCCTTGGCGAGCGGACCCTGGCGGTGGATTGCGATGTCCTGAACGCCGATGGCGGCACCCGCTGTGCGGCCATCACGGGTGCCTGGGTGGCCGTGGCGCTGGCACTGCGGGCCAAGGGATTGTCGTCGGCCCTGGTGCGCCAGGTGGCGGCGGTGAGCGCAGGCCTGGTGGAAACCGGGGAAGGGCGCCGAGGCATGGTGTTGGATCTGGAGTACGAGGAGGACCACCTCGCCGCCGTGGACTGCAACCTGGTGGCGGCCCGACCCACCCGGGGTGGAGAACTGGAACTGGTGGAACTGCAGGGCACCGGCGAGGGGCGACCCTTCAGCCGGGCGGAAGCTGCCGGTCTGGTGGAGCTGGGTCTGGCCGGATGTGCGGCCCTCATGGAGGCGCAACGGACGGCGTTGGAATGAAGCGGTTCCTGCTGGCCCTGGGCCTCCCCACCCTGCTGGTGGGGCAGGTGGTGTCCCCGATGGCACCCTCCCAGATCCCCGAGCGCCGGCCCGGTGAAGCCCGCCGGATGGATGTGGTGGTCCAGCCCGCGGATATGGTGTTCCGGTTCACCCCTCGGGTGAGCATCCCGGGGATGCCCCGGGTGGCGTTGGCCCTGAGCGGGGGCGGGGCCCGCGGCTTGGCCCACATCGGCATCCTCCAGCGCCTGGAGGAAGTGGGCTACCCCCTGGACAGCATCACGGGCACCAGCGCCGGGGCCATGGTGGGGGCACTCTACGCCAGCGGCTTCTCGGGACGCGAGATCGAGGACCTCTTCAACCGCCTCGACCTGACCCGGGCCTTTCTGGAGCCCCTGTGGCGCAACCCGGGGGAGACCCTGGGTGAGCAGGAGGATCGGAACGATACCTTTCTTTCCATCGAGCGACACAACGGCCGCATGTCTTTGGCTCAGGGCCTGCGCAGCGGTGTGGAAGTCCAGCACACGCTCCAGGGCCTGCTGGCCCGGGGAGCCTACTTCTCCGGCGGTGACTTCGACAAACTTCAGCGCCCCCTCCGCGTGCTGGCCACCAACCTGGAAACGGGCCAGGGACGGGTCTTCGGGAAAGGAGATCTGGTCGAAGCCGTGCGCGCCTCCATGTCCATTCCCGGCGGGTTCCGCCCCGTGGTCATCGAGGGGCAGCAATACGTGGATGGCGCCCTGGTGGAGAACCTGCCGGTGTCCACCGCGAAAGAGGCCTTCCACCCGGACCTGGTCATCGCCGTCGATATCAGTGCGCCGCTGGAGCATCGGCCCTCTACGAACATCCTTTCGGTCGCGTCCCGCAGCCTGGACCTGGTCGTCGAACGGCGACAATGGGAAAGCCGAGCCACCGCGGACTTCCTGATCCGTCCTGACCTGCGCTCTGCCGCCGTCCTCGAGTACGGGTCCGAAGGCACCAGCCTGGTCCGCCAGGGCCGCGAAGCTTTCGACGCCCGGCGCGAGGCGATGGACACCTTGCTCCGCAGCCGTCTGAGCCAAGAGTGGCTGGATGTGACCCGGATGGAGTTTGAATGCCCGGGCGGGCTGAACCCGGCCCTGGCGGGGCTCCTGGCGGAAACCCTGAAACCCAATCCTGCGGGGATCCGAGTCCAGGACACCCAGATTCTGCTTCAGCAAGCCCTGGTCCATGGTCTGGCCCAGGAGGCCTGGGCCACCTTGGATCCGGGCCGCATTCTCACGATTCATCTGCGTTCCTATCCGATGGTCCGGTCGGTGGACATCCAGGTGCCGGATACCTGGCGATCGGTGGTAGAGGCCGCTGTGGCCGAAACGATCAAGGTGGGGGAGCCCTTCAACCCCCAAGTGTTCGGCCGCATGATGGGCCACCTGGTCTATCGGTTCCTCATGGATGGCGCCCCCCTGGTGGATGTCCGTCACTCGACGTTCGACCCCAAAACGGGTTACCTGCTCATTGACATCAAGGAACCCCTCATCACCAAGGTGGAGGCCCGCATCACCGAAGGCTCGACGGTGGACGAGGCCCATCTCCTGCGTCTGCTCGGGGAATTGAAGGGAAATCCCTTCCGTCCGGAGATCCTGCAGACTCGCATTGCCCTGGCGGAGCACCGCCTGCACCTGGCGGAATTGCGCTACCAGATCCGCCCGGATGGCCAGGGAGGCACGACCATCACCGTCATCCCCGTTCCCCAGCAACGGGAGCGACTGGATATCTCGTTGGGCTACGAATCCACCCTGGGGGGACAAGTGGGGCTGGCCTACCGGGCCCTGAACCTCGGCTTCAAGGGCACTGAAGTAGAGCTGAGCGCGGCCCGGAACCGGCTGCAGGAACAGGCGGCCCTGTCTCTGCGGAGTCCCTTCGGTTTCTCGCCCGGCGCCGGAATGGAGCTGGTGGCCAACTATTGGCAGCAGCGCCTGGAAGCCCCGCTTCCTTGGAAGACGGCTGAACTGTCGGGCGATGGTGTGGATGCCCGCATCAGCGCTTCGGACCTGATGGTGAAGACCTACTTCCGCTTCAGCAACCTGGGGACCGGCAAGGCCAGTCTCGACCTGGGCCGACGGGATTCAGCGTTCCGGGAGTACGGCCAGCGGCTCACCCAAAGCCAGGACGCGGCTTTTCTCTCGGGCGAATGGGACAACTTCGATCGCTACACCCTGCCCCGGGAAGGGCTCATGCTGCGGGCCCGCTTCGGCATGGGGTACACCCACCACGGCGACCTGGCCAGCGCGACCTTCCAGCAGAGCTACATCCGCGCCCGGGGGGTGAAGCCCATCACTGAATCCATCGGGGCCGATCTGGATCTGGAATGGGGGCAAGGTCGCCGCCTGCCGCTGGATCGCTGGTGGGTGCTGGGTGGGCCCTCCTTTGTCATCGGCTCGCGTTCGCTCGGCTTCATGGCACCGAACTTCGGGGCGATTCGGTTCGGAATCCCCTTTCGGCTGTATGTGGGCCTGGGCCTCACGGTGGAGCTGGCCCCTCGCTTCGATCTGGCCTGGGTGGCCCAGAATGCTTCAGCGCTGCTGAATTCCGAGGTTTCCTCCAGGGCCCAGGGCACGGGGATCATGCTGCGGACGACCTTGTCCAATTTTTATGTGGAAGCATCCTACGGGTTCCTGAAGCTTCGCACCCCCCAGGAGACGGGCCGGGCCGTGGGCAGCTTCAATGTCCTCATCGGCACTCAGCCTTTCGATCTCTGGAAGCGGCATTGAACATCATCCGGGGGTTCCGCGCTGCGCGCACACCCCCGGACCCCCGCGCAGTTGCCCGGCGAAGCCGCGCACCTGCTTGACTCATCCCGAGGGAAGCCGCGCCAGATTTAGGGCGCTGCGCGCACACCCCCGGACCCCCGCGCCTTGACCAGTCGAAGCCCGACCTTGGTTTTGGCTCCGCCCATCGGTTCCATGCTGAGCTCCAACCTCGCGCCTGATCTGACCCTGCGGGGCGCGCCTGTTGGGTGCGAAGTTTGCCCGGGAGCCCATGACCGGTCTGTGCTGGTGTGGCCTGTGACCCATTGCATAGGGGGGTTCCGGGGCCCGCCTGATACCCTGAAGCGTTGGCATTTCAACGCTCTTTGCCGAGGCCGCCATGCGCTACCTGCCCTCTTCTCCTATCGAGGATCAAGCCCTCCTGGACACCATTGGTGTGCCGAACGCGGAAGCGTTGCTGGTGGGCATCCCGGAGCCCCTGCGCCTCCATCGTGAGCTGGACCTGCCCACCCAGGGCTCCGAGCAGGAAGTGGCCTGGCAGATGATGAACCTGGCCAACAAGAACATGCGCTTCTGCGCCCAGTTCCTCGGTGCCGGAGCCTACGACCACTTCGTGCCCTCGGCCATCGACGCCATGATCAGCCGCCAGGAATGGTTCACGGCCTACACGCCCTACCAGCCCGAGATCAGCCAGGGCACCCTGCAGCACATCTTTGAATACCAGACCCTGATCTGCGACCTGACGGGCCTGGAAGTGACCAACGCCAGCCTTTACGACGGCGGCACGGCTTGCGTGGAAGCGGCCCTCATGGCCGTGCGTGTGGCCAAGAAGCGCAACACCGTGCTGGTGAGCCGCGGTCTGCACCCCATGTATCGCGATGTGCTGAAGACCAACTTTGCCCCCCACGACGGCCTGAACCTGGTGGAAGTGGATTTGAAGGATGGCGTCACCGACCTGGCGGATCTGCAGGCCAAGCTCAATGGCGACGTGGCCGCCGTGCTGGTGGGCTACCCCAACTTCCTTGGCGTCGTGGAGGATCTGACGGCCCTGGCCGGTCCCATCCACGCCGCCGGTGCCTTGCTGGTGAGCGTCACCCAAGAAGCCTTCGCCTTTGGCTGGTTCGAGGCCCCCGGCAAGGTCGGCGCCGACATGGCCTGTGGCGAGGCCATGTCCTTGGGCAACAAGCCCAACTACGGCGGACCCTTCCTTGGGTTCCTGGCCGTGAAGGATGCCCACAAGCGCGAGATCCCCGGCCGCGTGGTGGGCCAGGCCAAGGATTTGGAGGGCCGCACCGGCTACGTGCTGACGCTGACCGCTCGCGAGCAGCACATCCGCCGCGACAAGGCCACCAGCAACATCTGCTCGAATCAGGGCCTCGTCGCCCTGCGCGCCAACATCTTCATGCAGCTGGCCGGGCCCAAAGGTCTGCGGGGCCTCGCCGAACAGAACGCCGCCAAGGCCCAGTACCTGCGCCAGCGCCTGCTGGAGCTGCCGGATATGGAGCCCATGCTCGATCAGCCCTTCTTCAACGAGTTCGTGCTGCGCTACACCGGCGACTACGCTGCGCTGCAGGAGGCCTGCCTCAAGGAAAGCCTGCTGCCGGGTCTTGATCTGGGCCGCTTCTATCCCGAATACGCGGGCTGCATCCTCTGGTGCGCCACGGAACTCCACACCCGCCAGATGATCGAGAGCCTCGTCGAGATCCTGGCCCGCGTCCCCGCCGCCGTCTGAGGAGATGGACATGTTCTTACGTCAGCGCGAACCCCTCGTCTTTGATCGCTCCGTCCCCGGCAAGCGGGGCATGGATCTCCCGAAACTCGATGTGCCCGTGGCCAAGGACACCCGACCCGCCCACCTCAAGCGCAGTGGCTTCGACGCCATGCCCGAGCTGAGCGAAGTGGAAGTCATCCGCCACTTCACGCGGCTCTCCAAGTGGAACTACGGTGTGGATGACGGCATGTATCCCCTGGGCTCCTGCACCATGAAGCACAACCCGCGGTTGAACGAAAAAGTCGCCGGGATGCCGGGCTTCACCGACAGCCACCCCATGGCGCCTGATGCCCTGGTCCAGGGCAACCTGGAGATGCTCTACACCCTGCAGGAATGGCTGAAGGAGATCACGGGTCTGCCCGGCGTCACCCTGCAGCCCAGTGCCGGTGCAGCCGGTGAACTCACGGGCGTCATGCTCATCCGCGCCTACCACCTGTCCAAGGGCGCGAAGCGCCGCGTCATCCTCATCCCCGATAGCGGCCACGGCACCAACCCCGCCACCGCGGCCATGGCGGGCTATGAAGTGGTGGAACTGCCTTCGGGTCCTGATGGCACCATCAGCTTCGACGACGTGACCGATCCCGTGAATGGCAAGGTCCGCAAGGGTCTGAAGACCCTGGTGAGCGAACTGGGCCACGAGATCGCCGGTGCCATGATCACCAATCCCAACACCATCGGCGTCTTCGAGTACCGCTTCAAGGAGATCAGCGATCTGCTGCACAGCGTGGACGCCCTGGTCTACATGGACGGCGCCAACATGAACGCCCTGGTGGGCGTGGCCCGGCCCGGCGATTTCGGCGTGGATGTCATGCACCTGAACCTGCACAAGACCATGTCCACGCCCCACGGCGGTGGCGGCCCCGGCGCCGGCCCCGTCTGCTGCGGCGCGAACCTCATGCCCTTCCTGCCCGTGCCTGTGGTGATGCGCGACACGGTGAAGGTGGGCGAAGGTGAAGTGCCCAAGCATAGCTATCGCATGGACTGGGATCAGCCCCAGAGCATCGGCAAGGTCCACACCTTCTACGGCAATTTCGGGATCCTGGTGCGGGCGCTCACCTACTGCCTGAGCCACGGCTCCGACGGCCTGAAGGCGGCCACGATGCGCGCCATCGTGAACGCCAACTACATCCGCACTCGGCTGAAAGGCGCCTACGCCCTGCACATCGATTCCCCCACCCTGCATGAGGTGGTGTTCAGCGACACGATCCAGGCCAAGCATGATGTCCACACGCTGGACATCGCCAAGCGGCTCATTGACCACGGCTACCACCCACCCACGATCTACTTCCCCTTGATCGTGCCCGGCGCGCTCATGATCGAGCCCACGGAAAGCGAAGGCAAGGACGAGCTGGATGCCTTCTGCGACACCATGCTCCAGATCGCCAAGGAGGCCGAGGAAAACCCCGACCTGCTGCACCAGGCCCCCATGCTCGCGCCCCTGCGCCGCCTGGATGAAACAACGGCCGCCCGCAAGCCGGTCCTGCGCTGGACGAAGGCCCTGTAGGCACCTTTGGTGCTGAAAACCTGGCTGTCGGTTCTGCTCCTCCTGCCCCTGACTGCGCCTGCAGCCATCGCGGAGGAGCGGAGGACCGCGCCCACCTCCGCCATCACCCTGGATGAGAGTGGCCTGCCCGTCGTGTCGGTGACGCTCCACTCCATGAAGAACTGGAACACGACGAAAAGCTTCCGGTTCCTGCTCGATACCGGGGCCAGTTGCTGCATCGTGGATCGGTCCGTGCCCTCCGAATTCTTCTGGGACGAGCCCCAAACTGAGACCACCACCACAGACATCGCCAACCAGAGAATCACGGCGCCGACTGTGCTTTTGAAGCGCGTGGAGGTGGGTACCGTGATCCGGGATGGGGTGTTTGCCACCCGGATGGACCTCCGAAACCAGATCGGGCGCTTCCAGGATCAGCCGGTGGACGGCATCCTGGGCATGACGTTCCTGCAGGGCACCCGATTCCTTCTCGATCCAAAAGCCAAACGCCTGGTCTGGTGGGACTATCACTTCAGTCCTGGCGTGGCGGTTCCCTTGTCTGAGACTCCGGGCGGCCCCTGGATCAGCCTTCGTATAGGAAACCAGGAGGTCTTGGCCACGGTGGATACCGGCATGAGCGGCGGCGTGGATCTTCCCCTGGCTCTCAAACCCAAAGGCGCGGCGCAGGCCACCGTTTCCATTGGCCTCTCCGGGGTCGGTGTCGCCGGCTCGGAAGTGCTGGTGAACCGCCTGGAAGCTGGATCTTCGGCCTGGGTTCAGCTGCCGGTGGGCTTCCAGAGCGAGGACAAAACGGGCCGCATCGGAATCGATGTCTGGATGGCCGCGCCGGTCTGCTTTGATTTCATCACCAACCATGTGACCTTCTCCCCGGATGCGGCGGGAAACCTGCCCATTCGCCGCGAGCCCAGCCGGAATCTGCCCCTGCAGTGGGATCGGAGCGGCAGCACGCCGCGGCTCCTCGTCTTGTTGGTGAAACCCGGCAGCGCCATGGAGAAGGCCGGATGCAAGCCCGGTGATGAACTGATCCAGGCGGGTGCCCTCAGGGGACTCACGCTGACCCGTCGGGGCGTGCAGGATCTTGTGGCCTCTGGAATTCAGCACGTCTGGGTCGTGCGCAGGAATGGACTGGAGCTCAAGCTGGGGTTTGGTCCTTCCTGAGGGCGGCCAGCCTAGGGTGCAACCGGAGGTTTGGCCCGCTCCAGCTTCAGAATCCACGCCGAGGCGGCGCGCAGCGGGGCGAAGTCCAAGTCGTGTCCCCCGGCGTACCCTTCGAAGGTTGTCGGCACCTGGGCGGCCTGCCAGAAAGCGAGTCGTGCGGAAAGATCCGCATAGGGGAATAGGTGATCCTCCCGCCCATGGGCCAGGAAATGAGGCATTCCCCGCAGGGCCGCCAGGTCCGGCTCGCCCAGGATCGCCTTGGGTGGCCCCGCACCGAACGCAAGGACGCCAGCTACCTCCTGGCGCAGTCGCGCGGCGGTCAGGTAGGCCAGAGCGGCTCCTTCGGAGTGGCCCAGCAGGTAGACGCCACCGGCCGGGTACCGTTGCTTCAGAGCCTGGATGATCCGTTGCATGAGTTCCACCGCATAGGGGTCCGTGTGGGCCCAAAGTCTTGGATCATCCGAGGGGTGGAACCATCGGAATCCGCTTCCTGTCGGATAGGGGCCCTGGGGTGCCGCAAGGATGAACCCTTTCTCCCCAAGGCGAGTCCGCAGAGTGAGCATGGCTTCACCGGAACCGCCACGGCCATGCAGGAGCACCACCAAGGGGTAGCTTCGGGAAGGGTCGTAGGGTGTGGGCAGTTCCACCCGCAGGGGCACCAACACCTTTGCTTCTACCCAAAGGCCCTGGGCTGGAACCAGGGTGGTGACGAGCGTGAGGAGGAGACCGAAGAGGGCAGGCAGGGTGCGCATGGACCCACAATGTGGGAGAGCCAATGGGTTGGGAAGGGCCGTGGGGTGAACCCACGGCACCCTGGGGTGAATGACCAGCCGTCCCCCCTTGGCCTGATCCAGTGGCGGGTCTAATCGTGCGGAATCAGATGGACGGCCGCCGCCTTCAGGATGGCGCAGACGGCATCGCCCTCGGCGAGCCCCAGGTCCTGGCAGGCCTGCCGGGTGACGAGGCTTTCCAGCGGGAAGCCGCAGTCCAGGCTGATCCGCGTGAGGGACCCTTCGGTACTCAGGCCGGTGATGCGGGCCGGGAGGCGGTTGCGGGCTGTGGATTCGGTGGCGGGTCCACCACCGCGTTCCACGGCGACATCCTCGCCCCGGATGCAGACGAAGACCTGCCAACCGAGGCTGCCGGGATCGGCGGCGAGAATCCGAGCAGAGCCCACGGAGATCGTGGCCATGCCCCCGGCGATGGATTCGATCTGGCCCCGCACCACGGTCTCCACCCCCAGGATCGCCGCCACGGCGGGATCGGTGGGCCGGTCGAAGACCTGCTGGATGTCGCCGCTCTGGCAGACCCGGCCCTGGTCCATGACCACCAGGCGATCGCCGAGCTGGAGGGCCTCCCCGCGGTCATGGGTCACCAGCACCGTGGGGATGTCGAGGGCGCGCAGCAGCTCGCGCAGCTCCTTGCGAAGCCGCAGCTGCGAGGGTCGGTCCAGGGCCGACAGGGGTTCATCCAGCAACAGCAGGCGCGGTTTCCGCGCCAGCGCGCGGCCCAGGGCGACCCGCTGCTGCTGGCCACCGGAGAGCTCACCCGGGTGGCGGTCCTCCAGACCCTTGAGGTCGAGGAGCTGAAGCAGCTCTCCGATGCGAGCGGTCCGTTCAGGGGCACTCTGCGAAGCCAGGCCATAGCCGAGGTTTGCGGCCACGCTGAGGTGGGGGAAGAGGTTGTAGGCCTGGGGCAGGAAGCCCACGTCGCGGGCCTGGGGTGGCCGGTGGAGGCTGCGCGCGGCATCGGACCAGGGGGTTCCGCCCACGCGGATGGAGCCACGGTCCGCCCGCTCCAGGCCGGCGAGGAGGCGCAGGGCCGTGGTCTTGCCCGATCCCGAGGGGCCGAACAGCACGGTGACGGAAAAGCCCGGTTGCGGGATCTCGAAGCGGGCCTCGATGGTCAGGTCACCCGCAAAGTGGCGCTCGGCGTCGCAGATCAGATGAGCGTCCACGGCTTCCTCTGATGGCGCCGCAAGGCGTAGGTGAAGGTCAGCACCAGGAAGGACACGATCAGCAGCAGAGCGGCGGTGCGGGCCGCCGGAGCATAGTCCATGGCCTGCACCTGATCATAGATGGCGATGCTCACGGTGCGGGTGCGACCCGGCAGGTTGCCGCCCACCATGAGCACCACGCCGAACTCGCCCAAGGTGTGCGCAAAGCTCAGCACCACGCCCGTGAGGATGCCCGCCCAGGACAGGGGCGCGATCACCCGCCGGAAGGTGCGGAGCCGCGATTCGCCGAGGCACCAGGAGGCTTCGATCAGGCCCTTGTCCACCGAGGCGAAGGCGGCGGCCAGGGGCTGGATCATGAAGGGCAGGCTGTAGAGCACCGAGGCCAGCAGCAGCCCTTCGAAGGAGAAGGGCAGCGTATGGCCGAAGAGGCCCTCAAAGGCACGACCGAAAGGACTGCGTGGTCCCATGGCCATGAGCAGGTAGAAGCCCAGCACCGTGGGCGGCAACACCAGCGGCATGGCGACCACCGCCTCCACCAGGAATTTCCATCGTCGGCGGGAGAAGGCCAGCCAGTAGGCCAAGGGCAGACCGACCAGAAGCAGTGCCGCCGTGGTGAGGGAGGCGAGCCAAAGGCTCAGGCGGATGGCCTGCCAGTCCATCAGCGGGTCTCCACCAAGAACCCGTACCGACGGAGGATCTCCACGCCTTCGGGCGACCGCATGAACGCACGGAAGGCCAGCGCAGCGGCGCGGTCCCTGGCATGGTTCAGGATCACGCCGCCTTGATCCAGCGGTGGATGCGCATCCTGGGGCACCTCCCAGAACCGGCCAGAGGAGGCCATCACGGGGGCCTTGGCGAGGGAGAGGGCCAGGATGCCTATGTCGGCGGCGCCGGTTTGAACGAACTGTGCGGTCTGAGCGATGTTCTCGCCGAAGACCAGCCGTGGCGTCACCGCCTCCAGCAGCCCAAAGGTCGTGAGCACAGCCTCGGCGGCGCGTCCGTAGGGGGCGAACCGCGGGTTGGCGATGGCCACCTTGCGGGCCGCCGGATGCAGCAGGGCTTTCATGCCCAGCTGCTCCACGGGGATGGGCGAGTCCTTCAGCACCCACAGGACCAGGTGACCCCGGCTGTAGCGGAACTCCGTGGTTCCATCCGCCAGCCCGGCCTCCACCAGTTTTTTCGGATAGCTGAGGTCGGCGGACAGGAAGAGATCGAAGGGGGCCTTGTTCAGAAGCTGGGCGTAGAAGTTCCCCGAGGAACCAAACGTGACGGCCACCTCGATGCCCGGATGCGTC
>Ga0302263_10000698_pt1 | contig 12969 bp, 9 predicted proteins | sample II_Fen_N1_4_FD_194564 | JGI IMG/M metagenome (GOLD analysis project Ga0302263, IMG submission 194564) | Peat permafrost microbial communities from Stordalen Mire near Abisko, Sweden - II_Fen_N1_4 | ecosystem: Environmental > Terrestrial > Soil > Wetlands > Permafrost | place: Sweden: Abisko... | reverse complement strand
CGTAGTCCGCTGCGGCGCGACGGATGCGCAACGACGACTCGTTCGCGTCGCTCAACACCCCGCGCAGGTGCTCGAGCACGCGCTTCTCGCCCTTCGACTCGCCGTCCTTCGTGCCGCTCTCGCGGTACATCTCGCGGTCCTCGTCCTCGGGCGCGACCCACTTGTACGAATAGGGCGTCTGGAACACGACCGCCGGGTGCGAGCGCGAGAAGACGGAGTAGGGCGCCGCGCCACCGACGTGCACGATCAATTCGGGCGCAGCTCCGCTCGGGAAAGCCGCGTCGCACAAGCGCCCGATCCAGCCGTCGCCCGACATGCGGCCCTGCACGTTCGCCGTCTGCCAGATCTCCATCGACTTGAAGTGCGAGCGATTGGGCGTCGGGTAGCTGCAGCCTTCGACGATGCCCATCTGGCCCTTGTCCCAGAGCGCGCGCAGCTGCTTCAGCTCGGGGTGCAGGCCGCGGTAGTCGTCGAGCTTGAGCACCTCCTTCTCGCCGATGCGGATCGCGCTGCGCACCGAGTTGTAGCCGTCGTCGCCCCAGGGCACGACCATCGAGAGCGCGTCGTTGCCGCCCGAGAGCTGCAAGAGCACGAGCGTGCGCGGCTCGCCCGCTGCGGGGGCGGCGCCGGCTTGCGAGAAGACGCGGATGCGCGCCTGGGCACTGTTCGCGAGCGCCAATGCGCCGAGGCCCGCGAGGCCTCCGGCGAGCAGCTGCCTGCGGTCGATCGGATTCGATTCGTTCGTCGAGCTCATCGTCGTGTCTCCTTCAATCGAGCTGCGCTTCGGGGAGCGAGAGGACGAGGTGCGCGAGGCGCCGCAGGACCTGTTCGGCATCGAAGCCCGCCTCGAGCAGCTGTCCGTTCTTCTTGTCGAGCAGCACGCGCTCGCCCGCGAGGAAGCTCTCGAGCCGTTCGCGCGTATCCGCCGGCGCCGGCACGGCGAGCAGGTCGTCGAGCATCGAGCCGACGATCTCCGCATCGGTCTTCGCGCCCGCGCGCGCGAGGCGCGCGCTGAAGTTGAGGTTCGGCGCCCAGCCGGCGTCCTGCACGCGGCGCAGCGCCTGGTAGGCGAGACTGCCCGCGCCCTTCATGCCGGCCTGCTTGTCGAGCGGCTTGCGCATCCTCTGCATCGGCGCGTCGTCGCCCGCGCCGGGCTCGTCGAGGTCGGCATCGTCGGCGCGGATCACGTCGTCGATCTGCACCACGCCGAGCAGGAGCCCCGCGAGGTTGCCGCGCTGCATCAGCGTCCCGGTCGTGATCCAGGCCTCGCCCTCGTCCCAGCCCTTGACGTTCGGCGGCGCGAAGACGCGCTGGCCGAGCAGCGAAGCGCCGGCGGCGACGACGAGCGGCGGCGTGTCGAGTCCGAGTCGGCGCGACATGCCGACCATGAATTCGACCGGACCGAGCACGCGCGCGCCGAGGATCTCCTCGCGGTAGAAGGCTGGATCGAGGAGCAGCTTCGTGAGGAAGGGCTTGATCTCGAAGTTCTGCGCGCGCAGGAACGCGGCGTACTCGTCGAGGCGTTCCTTCGCGGGCTCGGCGCCCTCGAGGTAGGTCAGGATGCGGCGCGCGACGTAGCGTGGGCAGGCTTCCTGCGCGAGCACGATGCGCACCACGTCGTCGCCGTCGAACTTGCCCTTTTCGCCGAGGAAGGACTTGTCGCCCTCGTCGTGCGCGCCCTTGTTGTAGGTGTAGAGGCTGTGCGCGTCCGTCGTGCGGCCGGTCAGCGCGCGCGCGATCTCCTTGATGTCGTTCTCGGTGTAGTTGCCCACGCCGAGCGAGAAGAGCTCGAGCAGCTCGCGCGCGAGGTTCTCGTTGGGGTTGCCCTTCTTGTTGACCTGGTTGTCGAGGTACGTGAGCAGCGCGGGATCCTTGAGCATCCCCGCGAGCAGCCGGCCGTAGTTGCCGAGCGCCTCGGAGCGGATCAGCTGGTCCTGCTGCAGGATCATGCACGAGCGCTCGACGCGGTCCGACGAGCTCGTGAACAGGCCGTGCCAGAAGAGCGTCATGCGCTCCTCGAGCGGATCCTCGCCGCTCAGCATGCGCTGCACGGACCAGGCGCTGTACTCGAGCAGCTGGCGGCGGTTGCGTTCGCGCACGGCGGCCTGCATTTTCTGACGCTCCTCCGCGCCGAGCTCGCGCTGCTCGCGCTTCGAGGGCTCTTCGGGCCGCTGGATCAGGACCGGGTCGACGTCGGCGCGCTGCTCGACGAGCTGCTTCACGAGCGCCGCCTGTCCCAGCGCGACCGCGGCTTCGATCTCCCCGCGCCGCGCGCCGAAGCCGGCGCGATTGAGCAGGTGCTCGGCGTGGCGCGCGTCCCAGGTGAGCGCGGACTGCGCGTCCGCGCGCAGCGCGGAGGCGACGAGGAGTGGGATGCAGAGCAGGTACTTCATGGAAACAGAGCTCCGTCCAACGGCCCCGGCGGGCCCGACACCGTGCTTCTATCGTCCTCCATCACGCCGAAGCTGTCCACAGAGCGGCTTGCTGCTTAACATCTGCGCCTCGATTGCCACGCCAGCCGCGCGCACGGCCCGCTCCAAACCTGAAGCAAAGCTGTATGAAACGTAACACCCTGATCACCCTCGCGCTGACCCTCTGCCTTTCGCTCGCTCTGGCGGCCTGCTCGACGAGCGGCAGGTCGAGCTCGCTCCCCGCCGGCCACGAGATCGGCGCTCCGATGGAAGCACGACCGATCCTGCACTTCGCGCTGGTCGATGCGACGCCCGAGAAATTCTTCAAGCAGACGCTGCTCGTCGAGGCCTCGGTCAAGGTCGTCTGCCAGGAGAAGGGCTGCTGGATGCAGATCGAGGACAAGGGCCACAACGCGATGGTGCGCTGGGAATCCGGCTGCGGCGGCAAGTACTCCTTTCCCAAGGACGCCGCCGGCAAGCGCATCCTGATCCAGGGCTCGTTCTATCCGAAGACGATCAGCCCCGAGGACGTCGCGCACCTGAAGCAGGAGTCCGGCGGCAAGCTCACGGTCCCGAGCGAGACCTACGAGTTCAACGCCTCCTCGGTGCGCATCCTCGACTGAGCCCGGCCGCGTGAGCTCCTCCCCCGCTTCCGCATCGAAGGCTCCGCGTGATCTGCGCGAGTTCCTCGAGCGCTTGCGGGGCGAGGACGAGCTCGTGCAAGTCGATGCGCAGGTCGATGCCGAGCTCGAGGTCGCGGAGATCCACCGGCGCGTGATCGCGGCCAGCGGCAAGGCGCTCTTGCTCACGAACGTGCGCGGCAGCGCCTTCCCGCTGGTCACGAACCTCTTCGGCACGAAGAAGCGCGTCGAGCTCGCCTTCGGCGCGCGGCCCGAGCAGCTGATCCGCCAGGCGGCGGCGCTGCCGCGCGAGCTCGTGCCGCCGAGCCTCGGAAAGCTCTGGGCGCAGCGCTCGCTCTTCGGTGCGCTGGCGAAGGTCGGGATGAAGCGCAGCGGGCACGGAGCGGTGCTCGAGCACGTTCAGGATCCGCCGCGGCTCTCGTCGCTGCCGGCGACGAAGAGCTGGGCGCGCGACGGCGGGCGATTCCTGACGCTGCCGCTCGTGCTGACGGAGCATCCCGGCGGCCACGGCTCGAACCTCGGCATGTACCGCGGCCAGCTCTTCGACGAGAGCGTGCTCGGCGTGCACATGCAGATCGGCAAGGGCGGCGGCTTCCACCTCGCGGCGGCGGAAGCGCTGCAGCGCGCGCTGCCGGTCAACGTGTTCCTCGGCGGACCGCCCGCGCTGATCCTCTCGGCGATCGCGCCGCTGCCGGAAAACGTGCCCGAGCTGCTGCTCGCGAGCCTTGCGCTCGGGAACAAGCTGCGTCTGGTCGAATCGCCGCTGTCGCCGCTGCCGCTCGTGGCCGAGGCCGAGTTCGCGATCCTGGGCGAGATCACGCCCGGCGCGCGCCGGCCCGAAGGTCCGTTCGGCGACCATTACGGCTACTACTCGGAGACGCACGACTATCCGTGGATGAAGGTCAAGGCGCTCTGCCACCGCAGCGGCGCGATCTTTCCTGCGACCGTCGTGGGCAAGCCGCGGCAGGAGGACTTCTTCCTCGGAGACTACCTGCAACAGCTGCTTTCGCCGCTCTTCCCGGTGGTGATGCCGGCGGTGAAGGACCTCTGGAGCTACGGCGAGACGGGCTACCACTCGCTCTCGGCCGCGGTCGTCGAGGAGCGCTACAAGCGTGAGGCGATGGCCAGCGCCTTCCGCATCCTCGGCGAAGGACAGCTCTCGCTGACGAAGTTCCTGCTGCTCACCAACGCTCCCGTCGATCTGCGCGATTTCAAGGCCACGCTCACGGCCGTGCTCGAGCGCTGCGAGCCGCGCACCGATCTCTTCCTCTTCGCCAACCTCTCGATGGACTCGCTCGACTACGCCGGTCCGCGCATCAACGAGGGCGGTAAGGGCGTGCTGATCGGCGTCGGCGCGAAGCGCCGCGAGCTGCCGCGCGAGTTCCACGGCGCGCCGCGCGCTCCCGTGCGCAAGGTCGCGGTCTTCTCGCCCGGCTGTCTCGTCGTCGAAGGTCCCTCGCACGCCGAGGATCCCGCCGCCGCCGCGCGCATCGCCGCCGATCCGGCCTTCGCCGACTGGCCGCTGCTCGTCCTCGGCGACGATGCCGCCAAACACGCGCGCAGCACGATCAACTTCCTCTGGACGACGTTCACGCGCTTCAACCCCTCCTCCGACGTGTACGCGTCGAAGATCGAACTCGTCGGCACGCACGCCTCCTTCCACGCGCCGATCCTGATCGACGCACGTCGCAAGTCGAGCTACCCCGAAGAACTCTTCTGCGACCCCGCGACGGCCAAGACCGTCAGCGCACGTTGGCGCGAGTACTTCCCCTCCGGCAACGTCGAGATGGGCGACTCCGACCGCGGCCACCTCGACTGACGTGGGTCATCACTCGTTGCGGAAGCCGTAGAAGTCGGCGCGCTCGAGCGGCGGGGCCGCGTCGCGGCGGACTTGCAGCGTGCGGATCGCCCACAGGTCGCGGAAGACGCGGTAGCTGAGCGCCGTCTTGTCGAGGTAGTCGACGCCCGCGCTGCCGCCGGTGCCGACGCGCCGGCCGATGACGCGCTCGACCATGCGCGCGTGGCGTTGGCGAAAGATCACGAACTGCTGCTCGAGTTCGACGAGCGCGTCGAGCACCTCGCGCGGCCAGGCGAGCAGCGGCAGCTCGCGGGAGGTCTCGATGAAGAGCATCGCCGCGCGGATGCGGCGCCGGCGTGCGCCGCCGTCCTTCTCCGATGGCGTGAAGAAGGCGCGCACGGAGAGCTTCTCGCCCTCGTAGCGCTTCTGGATCAGGGCCGCATCGTCGCTCGTGCGCGCAATCCCGGCCGCGCGCTTCGCGGTGGAGTCGACCTCGAGCGCGTGCGCAGCGAGGAAGCGCTCGAGGAAACCCGTGAGACGCGCCTCGGCGTCCTTGTCGTTCGGCCCGCAGCCGTCGATCGGCGTGCGCCAGAGCCAGGAATCGATCGCGTCGCGCACCGAGCGCTTCTCCGCGAGTTGCGCCTCGACGCGCTTGAAAGCGGGCGAGGGCGTGCCGTCGTGCGAACGCAAGGCCTCGAGATAGCCGCCGTCCACTCCCAGCGCGATGCGCTCCTGCTCCTCGAGGCCGAGCACGATCTCGATCTGGCGCAGTTGCGCGCTCTGGAAGCCGCTGGCGGGAATGAGCTTGTCGCGGAATGCGAGAAATTCGCGCGTCGTGAGCGTCTCCATCACCTCCCAGTTCGGGTTGGTGTTGCGCAGGATCGTCATCGCGCGCTTCAGGCTGCGCACGCCACCCGAGAGCTGCTGCTCGGCGACGTGCGGCGCGAAGAAGAGCTCGCGCGCGGTGCGCAGTTCGCGCAGGACGAGCTTGAACGAGAGCTCGAAGAGCTGGTGCACCGTGATGAAGAGCACCTCCTCGTTCGCGAGCTGCGCGTCGTCGGCCTCGATGCCGCCCTGGAGCGCGAGCAGCTCCTCGACGCGGATGTAGTCCCAGTAGCTCGTGGCCTTCGCGCTCGACTTCGGTGTGCTCATCGTGTTCCTTGCGGCGCCGAAGGATAGGCCTTGCGCGCCTGCACGGCGAACCCGATCCAGGCCACGATCCAGACCGTCCCGCCGAAGGGCGTGATCATCCCGAACCAGCGCGGCGCGCCGAGCGCCATCGCGTAGAGCGAGCCGCTGAAGAGCAGCGTCCCGACCGCGAAGCAGCAACCCGGCCACGAGCCATGCGAGCGGCCGCGCAAGTAGAGGCCATATCCGATCGTGCCGAGCGCGTGCAGCGCGTGGTAGCGCGCCGCCTTCTCCCACCACTCGGCGCCACGCTCGGCCACGAAGTAGGGCGCGAGCGAGTGCGCTCCGAGCGCGCCGGCGAGCACCGCGAGCGCCATCAGGCCCGCACCGATCGAGATCCAGCGCTCACTGCGCTCGAGAACCATGTTTCACGCGTCCTTCGTCTGCCCGGGTTTCCGTTCGAGCGCCGCGAGCGCGCCCTGGATCGCGCCCGAGAAATCGTCGTCGTGCGTCAGCGCGAGCAGTTGCGCGCGCTCGAAGGCGATCGCGAACTCGCGCTGGCGCTGCGCGCGCTCGCGCACGAGCGCCTCGATGCGCTTGCACAGAAGGCGCGTCGGCAGTCCATGCAAGCCGAGCGTCTCCCATTCCTCCTCGGGCAGGAGCCGCTCGACGAGGCCCGCCATCGGCGCCGGTAGCGTGCGGATCACGTCGTGCACGCGATCATTCTCGTGCTCGCGCGCGCACAGCTGCACCACGAACGTCCCCGCGGCGCACAGCGCGAATCCCGCCGACCACAGCCCGAGCGTGACCGCGAAATCGACGCCCGCGGGCGGCAGACCGAGCTCCCAGGGCGTGAACGAGCCCAGCGAAACGCTCTGGATCGGCGCGAGGAAATCGAACGGCAGCCAGGAGAGGATCGGGATCGGGACCGAGAGCACCTGCCAGTGATTGCGGCTGCCCTGGTACGTGATCCACAGGCGGAACACGAACAGCACGACCATCAGCCACAGCGCACCCGACGCGATCCAGCGCGAACCGTCGCGCGGCCGGCGCAGACCGAGCACGAGCAGCGCCGCGAATTCCGCCAGCATCCACGGTCCGCCGGGAGCGAGGACACCGCCCGAGGCGAACGCGAGTCCAAGGAACGCGGCCAGCGCGGCGAACGCTCCCGAGAAGTCGCGCGGCAGTCCTTGCGTTCCGCGCGCGCGCACGATCGTCGAGACGAGCGCGATCACCGCTCCGAGCGCGAACGCGGCGTAGCCCGTGCCCGAGAAGCCGCGGTTCGCGTCGACTTGCACTCCGAGCAGGAGTCCGCCGCACGCGACCATCAGCGCGCCGAGCGCGATCAGCCATTCGGCGTGGCGTTCGGCCTGCACCGTGCGCGTCGCGGGGAGTGCGCTCGCGGCATCCATCAGCGGTCCTCGCAATCACCGACGAGCTTGGGGTAGATCACCGCGCACTCCTCCTCGAGGCCTTCGAGCACGTCCTTGTCGGACGCGAGCCCACGCGCCGCGGCCGGATGGCGCGATTGCAGTGCTTCTCCGAACTCGCTGCGATGTCCGCTCTCGCCGGCGATCTCGTTGAGCAGCGCGCGCGCGCGCTCGTAGGGCGCCGCGTTGTAGCCCAGGACCGGCGCGCGCCAGGCAATGCGCATCGCGCGGCCGTAGAGCAGCGTCGCGGAGAGCGCCGGTTCGACGAGCAGCGCGTCCTTGGCGCTGCGCGCGCTCCAGCTGCGCAGCCAGCCCTCGAGCAGTGCGCCGAGGCGCTCGGCGTGCTGCGTGTGGCCGAGCATGCCGGGCTTCCATTCGGTGGCGCGCGCCAGCTGGAAGACGAGCACGAGTGAGGCCAAGGCGTCCTCGCGCGTCCCGCCGCGCAGCGCGGCGACGCAGCGTTCGAAGCGCTGGCCCTCGGCACCATCGAGCCAGTCCATCGTCGGGGGGCAGTCCTGGAGCGCGAAGACAGTGCCGCGCACGGCCTTCCACTCTGTCAGCTGGTTCTTCGAGATCCAGCGGTCGAGCTCCGCGACACGCAGCGCCGCGCCACGCGCGAGCAGTTGCAGCGGCTGCTCGATGCGCGGCTCGGCGGCGGGCGTGTCCTCGGGCCGCACGAGCGCCGCGGGCTTCGCACCGCGCACGAGCAGCGCGAAGACGAAGAGCACACCCGCGAGCGCCATCACGGCGCGCGTCGCGATCGGACTCTTCGAGGGAAAGGCCATCGGCGCGATTGTCGCGCGCGCGGGCGGCGCTTTCCAACATCCAGGCGCCAGCGTTGAAGAAGGTCGGCGGCGTGCAGGGAGAGATGGAACAACCAAGCGGGCGGCGTTGTGCAGGTGGGCCAGGTCGTTCGCGGAGCCGTGGAAAACCGTAGCGGGCTCGAATGTTCACACCAACGACGCGGCCGGGAGCGGGTTGAGAATTCAGGCGGGCTGGATTCCCAACCTGGCGCGTCAACGACGCGGCCGGGAGAGTGGTCCCCCGGCCGCGTACGTCGCCCCCCCGGGCGTCGGTTACTTGGGCTTGCCTTCGAGCCGGCGGCGCAGGAGCTCGCGGATCTGCTCTTCCATTTCGCGGTTGCGGCGCGCGAGGTCGTCGACGATCTGCTGCTGGCGTTCGTGGGAGAGGCGCTCCGCCTGCGCGCACTGGAACTGCCAGGTGCGGTAGGCGTCGATCGCCTGGCACAGCTCGTCGCAGTTCGGCAGGTTCGCGAGCACGAGCTGCTTCGAGCGTTCGGCGAGCGCCACGAACTCGTGGAACTCGGCGTCGGCCGGGATCTGCGCCTCGAGCTTGTGCGCCTCGGCGAGCAGATCGTCGATCGAGCGGCCGCGGGCGTTCACGCTGCGGCGCAGGAACTCGGCGAACTGGCCCACGATCACCGCGCGGCGGTAGCCCGCGTCGGCGCCTTCGAAGCTCGTCTGCTGCGAGCCGCGCACTTCCTGCGCGATCTCGGTCGCTTCCTCGTTGGCGGGACCGTTGACGATGCGCGGTGCCTTGTAGCGCAGGCGCACGGTCGCGAGCGGCTTCTCGCCCGTGACCGCGAGGTTGCGCTCGATCTCGTACAGCGCGGTGACCTGGTGGCCAGAACCGACCTCGCCTGCGTCGACCTTGTCGTTGCGGAAATCCGCATCGGCGATCGCGCGGTTCTCGTAGCCGAGCAGGCGGTACTTCGTGACCTGCGCCGGATCGAAGTCGACCTGGATCTTCACGTCGCGCGCGATCGTCTCGACCGAGCCCATGAAGTTGTCCATCATCACGCGCTTGGCCTCGCGCATGTCGTCGACATAGCTGCACATGCCGTCGCCCTTGTCGGCGAGCTGCTCGAGCAGCGTGTCGTTGTGGTTGTTCATGCCGACACCGATCGTGTTCAGGTACACGCCGCGCTCGCGGATCGGCTTCAGGCTCTCGGAGAGCTGCACCGGATCGGTGACGCCCTGGTTCGCGACGCCGTCGGAGAGGAACACCACCCGGTTCGTCGCGTTCGCATCGAGTCCGGCGAGCGCCGTCTCGTAGCCGAGCTTCAGTCCCGCCTCCGAGTTCGTCCAGCCATCCGGCGCGAGCTGCTGGATCGCGACCTCGATCAGGCCGCGATTCCCCACCGAGGTCAGCGGCAGGATCTGCCGCGCTTCCGTGCTGAAGGCGACGATGCCCACCCGGTCGGCCGCGTTGAGCTGCGTGAGCAGCAAGCGCAGCGTGTCCTTGACCGTCTCCATCCGGTTCTGCTCGCGCATCGAGCCCGAGCAATCGATCACGCAGGTCAGGTTGAGCGGCTTGCGCTCCTCCTTCGCGAGCTCCTTCCCGCGCACCACGACGCGCAGCGTCCAGGTGCTGTTCGCCGGCTGCGCGAAGCGACTCGGCGCGAGATCCGTGTGGATGGCGAACGTCCCGTGCGTCGGCGCCGCGACATCTGCCTTGAAGTAGTTGACGAACTCCTCCGTGCGGATCTGCGCCTTCTCGGGCAGCTTGCCCTCGACGAGGTAGCGCCGCGCGAGCGTGTAGCTCGCCGTGTCCACGTCGGCCGAGAAGGTCGAGAGCGGATCGAGCGCGGTGATCTCGAACGGATTGTCGCCCCAGTAGCGGAAGTACATGTCGCGCGGCACCTCGTTCGGCCGGCGGCGGCAACCGTCGAACACGCGCCCGCACTCCTGATCGAGGATCTGCGCGCGCTGCTCGGGCGTGAGCTTGTAGTAGAACTCCCGCAACTGAATCTCGTCCGAGTGGTCTTCGCCTGCATACCCGCCAAAGTCGCTCAGATCGATGGTGCCGTTGATCGAGCCTCCGGCCTTCCTCACGGCATCTTCAATCGCGCCCTCGCGGAGTCGTTGCAGGCGTTCGACGGCCGCACTGTCCGAGCGATCGAGGAGTCGGCGCAGGCGCACCTGCGCCTCGTCCGCCGGCGACGGAGTCTGCGGGTCCCCCTGTGATTGGAAGAAATTGTCCGCGTCGACCGCTCCGCCGATCGCCGGCTTGCTCTGCGCGGGCTCCGCGACCTTCTTCGCGAGCTCTTCCGCCTTCGACTTGTTCCCGACCTGCGACTTGGCGTCGCCCGCATCGAGTTTCCTCGTGTAGTTCAGCGCCAAGTTCTCCGACTTGCCTGCCGGCCCGCCGGTCGAGGGGCCCGGGACAGTCGGGAGAGATCCAGTCGACCCCGGCTGTTGCAGCTGGTCCTTCCCGAGCTTCCCACCACCACCGGGTCGCCTCACTTGGCTGAGACTGTTGGGATCGCCCGCAGTCTGGCCGCCGCCACCACCGAGGCCCGCCTGATCGAAGACACCGAAGCTGTCGTCGCCCTTGGGTGTAGATTGTGGAGCCGTATCGCCTGCGCCTCGGTACGTGCCTTTCCCAGCTCGATGGCCGGCAATCTCCTCAGGTGCGGAAGCAGCCGGTGCGGCAGCGGCCGGCGCTCCGAGAGAGGTGGCGGTGCCCCCACCATTAACCGTGGCGGTGCCAGGAGCGAAAGGCGGCCGCAGGCTGGCGCCTTGCAGGCGGACGTTTGGATTGTTCGGGAAGTTGGTGTTGCCCTGAACCACCGGATCCTCGCGCCGATCCACCTCGAGGGTGATCAGTGCTTCCTCCGCGGGTGCGGGCCTATCGCCGATCGCTCCGTAGGGTGAGTTCTCGAGAGCTGACGTGTCTTTCCAGGCGTGGAAGCCTTCCTTGCCCACAGGGATACTTTGGGTCAGCTCATACGGCATCTTGGCCGTCGAATCGAGTTCAGCGCGGTTGCTCTTCTCGTTCTCGAGCTGCGCGACGAGGTTCCTGTCGTCCCCCACGTAGCCAAGTCCCTGCATGCGCGACTCCGCCTTGCGCGCCTCGTTCGCGCGCAGTACCGCGACCTCACCGGCCGGCATGTTGCACGTGTTGCGCTCGTAGAGCATGTGCATCCACGCCGCGCCGCCACCGATCACGAGGAAGCTCGCGGCCATGCGCATCCAGCCGCTCGAGTACCACGTCTTGCGCGTCGGCTCGGGGTTGACGGCGTGCATCAGCGCCTTTTCGGCCTCGGGCGACATCCGCTCGGTCTCTCCGAGCGTCGCGCGCACCAGTCCGATCGTGTCCTCGATCTTCTCGAGCTCCGCGCGCAGTTCGGGCGAGCTCGCCAGCGCGCGCTCGACCTCGATCTTCTGCGCCGCGTCGGCCTCACCGAGCGCGTAGGCGCAGAGCAGTTCGTGCATCTTCTGTTCCATGCTCATGACACTTCTCCCTGGGCCAGGCCCATGCTCGTCTCGATCCTCACCGTTCCGTTCCGCACCGCGCTCTTCTTGCCCTCGAGCAAGGGTTCGAGCCCCTCGCCGAGCGCCTTCAGGCCCACGCTGATCAGCCAGCCCACCGTGCCGATGTTCTTGCCGGTGATCTCGGCGATCTCCTTGTAGGAGCGCTCGCCCATCAAGCGCAGCGCGACCACCTCGCGCTGGTCGAGCGGGAGCTTGGCGAGCTCCCGTTCCACCAACGCGCGCGTGTCGCGCTCTTCGATCGTCGCGAGACCGCCGTCGGCGGCTTCGCTCTCCGCGGCCTCGTGCTCGCGGCGTTTGCGTCGGGTTTCGGTGCGGATCGTGTCCATACAGGCGTTCCTCGTGACCTTGTGCAGCCATGAGAGCAGCTGCACTCGCTCGCGCTCCGCGTCGCCGAGCACGTCCGCCGGGAGATCCGGCGGCGCGTCGGCGAGCTTGATGAAGACGTCCTGAACAACGTCCTCGTAGGGACTGCCTGCACCGAGGATGGCTCGCGCGTGCCGGAGCAGCGCCGATTGATGGCGTTGCACCAGATTCGCGAAAGCCGACTGGTCGCCGGCTTTCCATTGCCGCAGCAGATGTCCGTCCGAGTCCGAGCTCATGAACCGTCTTCGCGGGGAGGAACGCCGGGGCTTCCGGGGTTCTTGGGAGAAAGGAAGGGAAGTTCCTTCCGGTCGTCGTTCTAGCGCTGCGGACGGGCGCAAGCTACGGTCGAAGGGCATGGAACGCAGGGGAGAAGTCGAGCGGCACTACGCGGAACTGCTGGCGCCGGTGTACGTCTGGATGCTGGGTGGCGAGGCGGCGGCGGCGGCGCGGGCGAAGAGCTGGATCGAACAGCGCGGGCTCGCGAAGCTCACGCCTGGGATCGCGGTGGATCTGGGCTGCGGGCCGGGTTTTCACGCGATTGCGTTGGCGGAAGCTGGGTTCGAGACGCTTGCGATCGACAGCTCGAGCGAATTGCTCGCGGAGATCCTTGATGCGCGCGTGCGCAAGCTCGAAGGCGAACTGCTCGGCTTCGAGGAGCACCTGCGCGGCGCGAAGGCCAAGCTCATCCTGTGCCTCGGCGACACCCTGCCGCACCTCGCGTCGGAGAAACAGGTCGACGAGCTGCTCGACGCCTGCAAGCGCGCTCTCGCACCAGGCGGAATGCTGGCACTCACGTTCCGCGACTACTCGACCGAGCGCAAGCCGAGCGAGTGCCTGATCCGCGTGCGCGAGGACAGCGAGCGCTCGTTCACCTGCGCGCTGGAGTTCGAGCCCGCGCGC
>Ga0302263_10000692_pt1 | contig 13022 bp, 13 predicted proteins | sample II_Fen_N1_4_FD_194564 | JGI IMG/M metagenome (GOLD analysis project Ga0302263, IMG submission 194564) | Peat permafrost microbial communities from Stordalen Mire near Abisko, Sweden - II_Fen_N1_4 | ecosystem: Environmental > Terrestrial > Soil > Wetlands > Permafrost | place: Sweden: Abisko... | reverse complement strand
ACGGTGACAGCAAGCCGAGGCCGAGTACCACCACCGACCCGAAGGCCCTTGACCGCGTAGCCTCCCCTGGTTCTTCCCGCTCTCCCCGGTTCAGGCCGGCGCCGGCGCCAGGCCGACAGGCCGCCCTTTGGTGCTTGTCACGCGACTGCGGGCCAACTCGTCGCGGCTCGCCCGCTCGACGAGGATCGGGAGGTAGAGCGTCACGCGAGCGCCGTCGAAGGACTGTATCCAGCGCTGCACAACCGCTTCGACCAGCGAGACCGGAACGTCCGGGAACTGCTGAACAAGGCGCGCCTGAAGGTCCTCAAACGCGTCGTACTGGTCGGATTCGCCGAGCACGTTCGCGCTCATGTTTCCCCCAAGGCGCCGGCGATTCAGAGTAATCCGTGACCACGGTAGGACCAGCAGGTGAACGGATAAAGACCGGGTGGTTGCCTGTGAGTGGAATCACCCGGGCTCAGCCGGCAGCCCGCAACGCCTGTTCCACCTGCCCCGCCGCCTGCACCACCCGCGCGCCGAACCGCTGGCCGGGCGCCCGCCCGAACCGCCGTGCCGGTCCGGAGATGGACACAGCGGCGAGGAGCCCTTCCGGTCCCCGCACGGGTGCCGACACCGAGGCCAGGCCGCTTTCCCGCTCGCCCACGCTCGCAGCCCAACCTTGCCGCCGGATACGGGCCATGGCTGGGGCGTCGAACCCGGGTAGGGACAAGGACGCACCGGGCCCGACCTCCCCCGGCGCAGACCCCGGCGCAGACCCCGGCGCAGACCCCGGCGCAGACCCAGGGGCAGACCCCGGCGAGGACGCGCGCTGCCCCGACCCCGGCACACGCTCCCCGGCGCCGAAGGCCAGCAGCACCTTGGCAGCAGAACCCGCTGTCATCGGCAGGATGCTGCCCACAGGGACCGTGTCACGCAGCCCCGAGGGTCGCTCCGCAGCCGCCACGCACACCCGGACATCGCCGCGCCGCACGTACAGTTGCGCGCTTTCGCCGGTGTCGTCACGCAACCGGCGCAGAACGGGTATGGCTGCCGCCGGCAGCGCGTCGGGGCGCGCCATCCGCGGCCCCAGGCGGAATCGACTGTTCGCGTCCCGGGCGGCGAGCCCGTGGTGCTCCAGCGCGACTGCCAGCCGATGGACGGTCGCCCGGGGCATACCGGTGCGTGTCACCAGCTCGGCCAGCGACGCCGGTTCCGCGCTTATCACATCCAGGATCGCCACGGCCTTGTCCAGCACGCCGATTCCGCTATCATGTTCCATGCACTGATACTGCCATCCCATATCCTGGGATTCAAGGACTCCCAGGATGACCCGGGGTGACGCGGGAACCGGACGGCCGGAAGGCGGCACATCATGGGCAGGACCCTCGCGGAGAAAGTGTGGGATGCGCACGTCGTGCGCGCGGCCGAGGGCGAGCCGGATCTTCTTTACATCGATCTGCACCTGGTGCACGAAGTGACCTCGCCGCAGGCCTTCGACGGGCTGCGGCTGACCGGGCGCCGGGTGCGGCGGCCCGACCTGACGGTGGCAACCGAGGACCACAACGTCCCCACCGCGGACACGCTGGTACCCATCGCCGACCGGGTGAGCCGCAAACAGGTGGATACCCTGCGGTCCAACTGCGCGGAGTTCGGCATCCGGGCGTACCCGATGAACGACCCCGGTCAGGGCATCGTCCACGTCATCGGTCCCCAGATGGGGCTCACCCAGCCCGGCATGACCATCGTGTGCGGCGACAGCCACACCAGTACCCACGGCGCGTTCGGCGCGCTCGCCTTTGGCATCGGCACGAGCGAAGTCGAGCACGTTCTGGCCACGCAGACGTTGCCGCAGGCTCGCCCCCGGACGATGGCGGTCACCGTCGACGGCGAGCTGCCTCCGGACGTGACCGCCAAGGACCTGATCCTGACGGTCATCGCCCGGATCGGCACCGGCGGTGGCCAGGGTCACATTGTCGAGTACCGCGGCGAGGCGATCCGGCAGCTGTCGATGGAAGGCCGGATGACCGTGTGCAACATGAGCATCGAGGCCGGTGCCCGCGCGGGAATGATCGCGCCCGACCGCACCACGTACGACTTCCTCCGCGGCCGCGCGCATGCCCCGGAGGGGCCGTCCTGGGATGCGGCAACCGCGTACTGGCAGACGCTGCACTCCGACCCGGATGCCGCTTTCGACCGGGCGGTTGTCATCGACGCGGCGGCTCTCGCGCCCTTTGTCACCTGGGGGACCAACCCCGCCCAGGGCGTGCCGCTGTCCGAGCGGATACCCGACCCGCGCTCGTTCGACGACCCGGGCCGGCGGGCGGCTGCTGAGCGGGCCCTGACCTACCAGGGGCTGGAGCCCGGCACCCGGCTGCGTGACGTCACGGTCGACACCGTGTTCCTCGGCTCGTGCACCAACGGCCGCCTGGAGGATCTGCGCGCCGCCGCGGGCATCCTGCGCGGCCGGAAAGTTGCCGAAGGGGTACGTGTCCTGGTCGTCCCGGGCTCCATGCAAGTGAAAGCCGAGGCGGAAGTGGAGGGCCTCGACGAGGTGTTCCGGGCTGCGGGCGCCGAGTGGCGCAGCGCCGGGTGCTCGATGTGCCTGGGCATGAACCCGGACACGCTCTCGCCCGGGCAGCGCTGCGCGTCCACGTCCAACCGGAACTTCGAGGGCCGCCAGGGGACGGGGGGACGCACCCACCTCGTGTCCCCGGAGGTGGCCGCGGCGACCGCCGTCATCGGCCGGCTCAGCTCGCCCGCGGACCTGTAGCCCGGCCGTCTGCCCGACGGCACCGAAAGGAGAATCGTGGAGCCTTTTACGACCCACACCGGGACAGCCATCCCGCTGCGCCGCAGCGACGTCGACACCGACCAGATCATCCCCAGTGACTGGCTCAAGCGGGTGGAGCGCACCGGGTTCGGCGCGGGGCTGTTCGGCCAGTGGCGGGCCGACCCGTCGTTCGTGTTGAACGACCCGCGCTATGCCGGGGCGAGCATCCTGCTCGCGGGGCCCGATTTCGGCACGGGTTCCTCGCGCGAGCATGCGGTCTGGGCGCTCACGGACTACGGCTTCCGGGCAGTCATCTCCGCCCGCTTCGCGGACATCTTCCGGGGTAACTCCCTCAAGAACGGACTACTGCCCGTGCAGCTGCCCGCCGCTGCGGTCGAGTCGCTGATGGCCGCCGTCGAGGCCGACCCGGCCCTGCCCGTCACCGTGGATCTGGTCGGTCGCCGGGTCCGCGGTGGCCCGGTCGACGAGCCGTTCGACCTCGACGAGCACACTCGCTGGCGGCTGCTGGAAGGCCTCGACGACATCGCCCTCACGCTGCGCCACGAGTCGGAGATCACTGCCTACGAACAGCGCCGGACCCCGTGGATGCCGGCGACGGCGTGAGGGCGGGCGGCGGCAGCCTGCACATGAGCGGCGGCAGCGCGAGCGGCAGCCTGCACATGAGCGGCGGCAGCGCGAGCGGCAGCCTGCACATGAGCGGCGGCAGCGCGAGCGGCGGCAGCGCCGCGCGTACGGAAGCGACGCGTCCGCACGACTGGGACGCCGACGCGTATGCGGATCTGCCGCTGCCCCACGCCGACTGGGGCGAGCGGGCCCTGGGCCGGCTCGGTCTGCAAGGCGGGGAGACCGTCCTCGAGCTGGGATGTGGGCCCGGCCGGGATACCGCGCGGCTGCTGCACCGGCTCCCGACGGGCCGGGTCATCGCCCTGGACGGGTCGGCGGCGATGCTGGGCCGTGCCCGCAGACGCTGCGCTGGCGATCCCAGAGTCAGCTGGGTGCATGCGGACTTGCGCAGCCCCCTCCCGCTCGCGCCGGACAGCGTCGACGCGGTCTTCTCGGTCGCGACCCTGCATTGGGTTCCCGACCACGCCAGGCTGTTCGCCGAGATGGTCCGGGCGCTGCGCCCGGGCGGGCGGCTGTCCCTCGAGTACGGCGGGGCGGGCAACGTTGCCACGGTGGTGACCGCGCTGCGAGCGCTGGGACGCGAGCCTGCCGAGTGGGTGTTCGCCAGTCCCGCCGGAGAGAAGCCGGCCCTGCTGGCCGCCGGTTTCACCGACGTCGAGTGCCGGCTCAGGCACGTCGCCGTCCCCATGGACGCGGACGTCCTTGTCCGCTATCTCGCCGGTGTGGTGCTGGTCGCCCAGCTTGAGGGGGCGTCGGAGGCCGAGCGGGCCGACCTTGCCCCCGCCGTCGCCGAACGAATGCCGCGGCGTGTCGTGGATTACGTGCGGTTGGAGGTGACCGCGGGTCGCGCTCTGTGATCGCGCACGACTACGATCCACAGAGAACCGTTGGAGTGACGCGGGAACGGCGCGACAACAGCCAGGCAACACCGCGGCTGCCGTTGTGCAAGAGCGTGTCGGCCCCTACGGTGCCCGAACAACGGTGCCCGGTATCCAGCCGGAACGGACCACGCGGAGGTCTGCGTGAACAAGTCCCAGCTCATCGACACCATTGCCGAGCGCCTCGAACTGGGCCGCCGGCAGGCTGTCGAGACGGTGGAAGCAGTATTCGAGACGATCCAGCAAGCGGTCGTCAACGGCGAGCGGGTCGTCATCTCCGGCTTCGGGGTCTTCGAGAAGGTGCAGCGCGCTGCCCGGCTCGGACGCAACCCGGCAACCGGCGAGCCCGTCCCCGTGCAGGAGACGGTGGTGCCCAAGTTCCGCCCGGGCAGCGAGTTCAAGGCCTACGTATCGGGCGCAAAGGAGATGGCGCAGACCGCCGTGCAGTCGGCGCGTGACTCGGTGCAGTCGGCCCGCGACGCGGTCGAGCGCACGGTCCAGGCTGCAGCGGACCAGATCAGCTGGCCGGGTGGGGAGGACGGCGCCGAGAGTCCTGACGGCGCCGCAGGGGCCGCCGGGGGTGCCGCGGGTGGCGGAGGCGCCACAGCCGCGGTCAAGCCGGCGGATAAGCCTGCCTCGGCCCCCCGGGCATCCACCCGCGCGCCTGCGTCGAAGACCACGACGCGCTCCACCCGCGCGAAGACCGGGACCACCCGCAGCACCACGCACACGTCCGGCACCGCCGCCAAGCGGACCGGCGCAGCAGGGGAGAAGGCCGCGCCCCGCAGGACGTCTACGGCCGGCGGCGGTTCGAAGCCGGCGGCGAGCGCCCGGGCCACGGGCACGCGTGCGACGGGCACCCGATCCGGTGGCGCTGCGAAGACGTCTGAATCGAGTGAGTCCAACGACTCCAAGCCCGACACCGGGCACGACGCCTCGAACGACGGCAGCTCTTCGTCAGGCTGATTGCTCTACGTCCCCGCCCGGGCGTCCGCCGGCGGCCCGGGCGGGGACAGGTCGCCGAAGAACTCAGCGGCGACGAGCTGTCCTTTATCGATCGAAAGGGCCCACATCCCGCCCTTGGGCGTATCCGCCGATGCGATCCGCAAACCCGCGGATTTTGCGACCTCGGTCAGCAGCCCCGGGATGACCTCGCCCTGGCTGCACACCGCGACATTCGCCCCGGATTTCATCAGGTCCCGAAATCGCCGCAGGCTCCGCTTGGGGCGCGAGCTGTACCCGGCGACGGAAAACGCACGGTCCAGCACCAATTTGACGCCCAGATCCGCGGCCAGCGGCTGGACCGTCTGAACACAGCGTGCGGGGTCGGCCGACACGATCCGGGACGGCTCGAAGCAGGCGGCGGCCAGTCGCACGGCCCGCGCCTGCTCGCGCCCCGTTTCGTCGAGGGGCCGCTCGATGTCGGGCCCTTTCCACGCCTTCTTCTCACCGGCCTTGGCGTGACGGATGAGCAGGACGGTCGAGGTACCCGGCGCAGCCGTGAACAGGCTCTTCAACGTGGCCTGGTCCCGCTCGTGGGTCAGCAAGTCGGCGGCTTGCGTGGGCGGCAGCCAGCACAGCTCGTCCACTTCGGCGTTGGGGGTGAATGGGCTCTCCGGCAGGTCGGGCGCCCGCATGGCCCAGAACCGCACCGACTTGGCCACGGCCTGCCCTTCGCGCCAGAAGGTGTACTGCTGACCCAGCAGAGGCTTGCCCAGCGGCGCCCGAAAGCCCGTCTCTTCCTCGACCTCGCGGCGCGCGGTGACCGTCACGTGCTCGGTCGGGTCCTGCTTGCCCTTCGGCAGTGACCAGTCGTCATACCGGGGCCGGTGAACGAGGGCGATCTCGATTTCGTCTCCCTTGCCGCCCGCGCCGCGCCACAGCACGCCGCCCGCCGCCTGGATCACCCCGTCAAGTGTCAGGCCGGGCATGCGGGGCGCCCAGAGCGGGTCATCGTCGCCAAGCTCCCCGTGCGCGAGCTGCCTCCCGCCACAGGCGCGGGAAGGCGGCACGACTGGCCGCTACCCGCCCCCGCTCGCGCTCGACGAGCCGGCCGGCGACCAGCGCCAGCGCCCCGTCGCGGGGGTGGGCACGGGCCAAATCGTGCACCGTCTGGGCGGCGATAGCCGCATCCTGGTGCTCGCCGAGCACCTCCTGCACCGACGTCGCCACGTGGGCCATCCTGCGGGCGCGGCGTCCCAGCACCGGGGCGACGGCCTCCGCCGCGTAGCGGGCCCGCTTGGCGACGATGCGGGCGGAGTGCCAGGTCTCGTCAGCGCCGTCAGGCCGCAGCCGGCGAGCGTGCTTGCCCAGCCGTCCCCACGCAGTCGACACCAGCGGGGGGAGCGCCGCCGAACACGGCTCGGCCGCGGCGGCCGAAAGCTGCGGCTCCCGCGCCGCGGAAACGAGGGCGTCGAGGAGGTCGAGGTAGCGCTGGCTGCGCAGCGCCACGTCGGCAGCTCGCAGGGCCCGTACCTCCTGCGCGGCAAGCAGACTGTCGATGCGCGCGAGGGCGGCCGGATCGAGGGGGAGCGGGTCGTAGGCTGCGCTGGCGTCAGCGTCTTGGCGGAAGCGGTCGCGCAGCACCTCGATGTCGCGCGCCGCCCCCAGCGACTCTGCCAGCCAGGACAGCTCGGTTCGTAACCCGTCCGCCCACTCGCGCTGGACCAGCGGTCCGAAAGTCCGCAGGTCACTGCGTAGCCGGCGGCAGGCCACCCGCATCTGGTGCACGCCGTCGGGCAGGCGCAGGCGCACTGCACTGTCGGCGTGCTGCAGCCTTCGCACCGAGCGGCGCACAGCAGCGCTGACGGCCCCCCCCGCGGGGTCGCCGGTGCCGACGGGGGAGGGCTTCGGGACGTCGGCCGGAGCGAGGGCGCGGGTGCCCAGCGCGCGCACCAGCCGCGGCAGGAACTCCCCTTCGACGGCGCCTGCCTCGCTCAGCCGGCGAACGATCTCATCCAGCCCGGCCGGGGTCAGCCTCTCGCTGCGCAGGTGCAGCTCCCGAAAACGCGCCAGCACGTTGCGGCCGTCAAGGACGGAAACGGTCTCGTCGCACAGCTCGGCGAGGGTCTCACCGGAGCCCCCGAGCAGCGCGATCCCCGCACGCACCGTCCGCAGGGTGGCCACCACTTCCAGTGGTGCCCCCCGCAACCAGCTCGTCACGAGCTCACGCAGGGTCGCCGGCACCGCGGCAACCCCGCCCGGTGCGCTCAGCACGTTCATCTCGCTCGGGTCCGGGAAGGCAGGCAGGCTCAGTACCCATCCCGGCGGCTCCGCGGGCGTTGCCTTGTCCTCGGTCGGCCCGGCGCGCCCGGGCCCCGCGCGGTGGACGAGTGAGACGCCGGAGCGGGCCAGGCGCAAATCTGAGCTGTCGACGTAACTGGTGCGAACCGTCCCGGACGGTCGGGGCATCGCCTGCGCCACGCCCGTGGCGTCACCTGCCATTGCGGGCAGCCGGAACCTCCCGTGCACCGAGAACGTCAGCGTGGCTTCGACGATCTGCGTCGGACGCTGTGCGTCCTGGGGCTGTGCGTCCTGGGGCTGTGCGTCCTGGGGCTGTGCGTCCTGGGGCTGTGCGTCCTGGGGCTGTGCGTCCTGGGGCTGTGCGTCCTGGGGTGGGGCGGCGGGGAACTCGGGGACGTCGCCGCGCTCGGCCTCGGTGTCCGGTGCCGGTTCGGTGCCCGGTGCCGGCACAACTCCTGCCCCCGCCGGCTCGGCACCGGTGGCCCCGACCATCCGCAGTCGCCCCGGCTGGCCCGCCACTGCCCCTTCGTCGGCGGCCGCGGCGAAGCTCACTGTCTCCTGCGTCATCGCGTCCGCAGGTAGCAGGCGTTCCGGTCGAGTCATGGCGTGTCGACTCGCTTGGCCGTCCACGCCGTGAGCTCCATCTGGTAGTCGTGCAGTGGCTTGCCGTCCATGGTGCCCCTGCGGCGCCAGGTGCCGTCTGGCTGCAGCTCCCAGGTACGCACCCGCGGGCTGAACGCCAGGTCAAGAATTCTACTGAACTCGGCCTGCAGCTCCGGGGCCTGGACGCGCACCAGAGTCTCGATGCGGCGATCGAGATTGCGGTGCATCATGTCGGCGCTGCCGATCCAGAACTCGTCGGCGCCTTGGAAGTGCAGGATTCGGCTGTGTTCCAGGAATCGGCCGAGAATCGAGCGCACCCGGACTGTCTCCGAGAGCCCGGGCACCCCCGGGCGCAGCGCGCAAATGCCGCGTACGACGCATTCGATAGGCACGCCCGCCCGGCTTGCGCGATACAGCTCGTCGATGACCGTCTCATCCACCAAGCTATTGATCTTGATGCGGATGCCCGACCCCCGGCCCGCGCGGGCGGCGGCCGCCTCGCCTCGGATGCGCTCCACGACGCCTTTACGCAAATGCTGGGGAGCTACCAGGAGGGACCGGTACTCGGTCTGCCGGGAGAAGCCGGTGAGCGCGTTGAACAGGTCGGTCAGGTCGGCCCCGACGTCCGGGTCGGCCGTGAGCAGGCCCAGGTCCTCGTACAGTCGCGCCGTCTTCGGGTTGTAATTCCCCGTCCCCAGATGGCAGTAGCGGCGTAGGTGGCCCTGCTCCTGGCGCACGACGAGCAGGGCCTTGCAATGGGTCTTGAGACCTACCTGTCCGTAGACGACGTGGCAGCCCGCCTGCTCCAGGACCCGGGCCCACTTGATGTTGGCGGTCTCGTCGAACCGTGCCTTGATCTCGACGAGCACCACAACCTGCTTGCCGGCTGTTGCCGCGTCGATCAGCGCCTCGATGATCGGTGAGTCACCGGACGTTCGGTAGAGCGTCTGCTTGATTGCCAGGACGTTCGGGTCGGCTGCCGCCTGTTCCAGGAACCGCTGGACCGAGGTGGTGAACGAGTCGTAGGGGTGGTGCAAGAGGATGTCGCCCTCGCGCAGGACGGAGAACACGTCCTTGCCCGTGGCCGCCGCCGCCTCCAGCCGCGGATGCGGTTTGGTCATGTGCGGCGGGTCCTTGAGCTCGGGGCGGTCGAGCCCGTATAGATCCCACAGCGACGACAGGTCGAGTAGGCCGGGGACGCGCTGCACGTCGTCTTCCTCGACGCCCAGCTCGCGCATGAGCAGGTCGAGAGTTTCGTCGTCCATGCCGTCGTTCACCTCGAGCCGGACGGCCTGACCGAACCTTCGGCGCACGAGCTCGCGTTCCAGCGCCTGCAGGAGGTCCTCGGCTTCGTCCTCCTCGACCTCGAGGTCGACGTTGCGGGTAACGCGGAAGAGGTGGGAACCCTCGACGGTCATGCCGGGGAACAGCTGGGGCAGGTGCGCGGCGATGAGTTCCTCGAGCGGCATCCAAGCGGCGGGCGCGACGGGGACGAAGCGGCCCACGTTCGGCGGTACCTTGACCCGGGCGAACCGCTCACCGCCTGTCCGGGCGTTTCGGACGCGTGCGGCGAGGTTCAGCGACAGGCCGCTGATGTAGGGGAAGGGGTGGGCGGGGTCGACAGCGAGCGGGGTGAGGACAGGAAACACCTGCTCGCGGAAGTAGCCCTGCAGTCGTGCCTGTTCCCGGTCGCCGAGGTGGTCCCAGTGCACGAGGCGGATGCCCTCCTCGTCCAGCCCGGGCAGAACCTCGGTGAGGAAGCAGGCGCTCTGGCGGGCCACGAGCTCGCTCGTGCGCTCGCTGATGGCCCGCAACTGCTGGCCGAGCGACAGCCCGTCAATGGTGCGAAACGCCAACCGGGCCGCCTGCCGCCGCTTGAGGCCGGCGACCCGCACCATGAAGAACTCGTCCAGGTTGCCGGCGAAGATCGCCAGGAACTTGGCCCGCTCAAGCAGCGGGGTGTCCGGGTGTCCGGCGAGGGCGAGGACGCGGGCGTTGAAGTCCAGCCAGGACGCCTCCCGGTTGAGGAAGCGCCCCTCCGGCAGGTCCAGTTGCGGAGGGAGTTCTTTGGGGATATCAAGCGGTTCTAGCAGCCCGCTGCGGGGCTTTCGCAGGAGGCCACCCTGGGCCGGGGCCCGGTACCCCCGCACCACTGTCATGGCTGAAATCCTGCCAGGCTCCGGGCCGGCGAGCTAAGCCCGGTTGACAGTGGGCCGGCGAAGGTGGGCGGACCTCGGCCGCGTCAATCGTCACAGGGTCAATAACGTGACGCGACGCACCCGGCCCCCGTCGGATTCCAGGCGCACCCGCTGGCCCGGGCGCAGCAGGCGTGGCCCGGCGGCGGTGACCGCATCCGGGGGCAGCTCGACAAGGCTGCCGTCGTCGCGCACGGCGTCGCCACCCGTTCCCACCGACCACCGGCGCACGGTCGCCTGGTCGGGCGCGGTGGCCTGTCTGGCCTGCGGGCCCAGGCCCAGGGCTGCGGCGGCCCAGAGGTCGCTGGGGGTGTCGACGTCGCGGCGCAGTCCCGCCACCTCGGTGCCGAGCGCGCTGGTGAGGTCGCTCGCCCCCGAACCGGCGTGCGCATCCCGGCTGTCCCGGCCGAACGCGGGGCCCAGCTCGACACCGGAGGTCGCGCACAGCAGCACGGTGCCCGCTCCTGCCGCATCGGCGACGAAGGCCCGTCCGCCGACGGCCGCTGCAGCGGCAAGGGCCCGATCCAGTTCTGCCGGGCGCAAGGCTGGCAGGTCGCCGGCCAGCGCGGCCAGCCCCGCATCCGGAAATCTTGCGGCGGCGACCTCGGCGGCGTGGCGCAGCGCGGGATTCAGACCGGCACGCGGTGCGTCGGGAAGCACAGTCACCGGTGTGCCGGGGGCGCCGGCCAGCGCCAACGCGGCCAGCGCGCGGGGATCGTCCGTGATGACCACGACCGCGCGCACCAGTGTCGCCGCTGCCGCGGCGCTGACCGTGTCGACCGCCATCGCGAGCGCGACCCGCTCGCGGTGCGGCACGGCCAGGCGGGTCTTGGCGGCGCCGAGCTCCTTGACCGGGACCAGAACGATCCAGGCGCCCTGACCGGTCACACCCACGAGTGCCCCGGGGTCGGGGCTAGCCGGGGAAGGCGCACGTAGCGAGGCTAGCTCCGAGGCAGTGCTGCTGGCAGCCGCCGTGGCAGCCTGCCGGGCGCATTCGCTGGATCGCGCCACCCTGGGTGGGGAGGCCACGTGTCGTACGTGGATCCTCTGATTCTGGCGCACTTCTTCGTGGACGGCACCTCGCGCCTGCCCCGCTACCTGGCCAAGATCGAGGTCTTCAACAAGCGATTCGTCGGCCGCGTCATGCGCGGAACGGACCAGATCCCGGTGGCCCGTTACAGCGCCGACTCGGCGGACGCGCTGGCACCGGCCGTCGAGGCGATCGAGCGGGGCGAGTGCTTGCTGATCTATCCGGAAGGAACGATCACCAAGGATCCTACTGGCCGATGCGCGCCAAGACGGGCGTTGCCCGGCTGGCCGTCCGGACCGGGGCCCCGGTGATCCCGGTCGCCCAGTTCGGGGCCCAGAGTCTGTACGGCCGGGACAGGATCGAGGGCCAAGCGGCCGGCGCTCAGCCCGAGCGTGCTGCGCACTGAGAGCCGTTCTTCCCGTTATGGTCGGTCGCATGGCCGCGAGAATCCGCGTCGCCGTTCTTTTCGGGGGCCGAAGTGCCGAGCACGAGATCTCCTGCATCAGTGCGTCGAGCGTGCTGCGCGCGATCGACAGCGAGCGGTACGAGGTCATTCCTATCGGCATCACCCCCGAGGGGCGCTGGGTACGGGCGCACGACGATCCGGCAGCCCTGGAACCGAAGGGCCGAGCGCTGCCGACGGTGACCGACGACGGGTCGCATGTGGCCCTTCCCGCCGATCCGACGGCGGGCGGCCTGCGCATTCTCGATCTGAACGGAGCAGCGGGAGCCCTCGGGAAGGTCGACGTGGTGTTTCCGTTGCTGCATGGGACCTTCGGCGAGGACGGGACGGTTCAGGGCCTGCTCGAAATGGCCGGGGTCCCCTACGTCGGGTCGGGGGTGTTCGGCAGCGCGGCGGCCATGGACAAGGTGCACATGAAGGCACTGCTGCGGTCGGCCTCCTTGCGAGTCGGGCCGTACGAGGTGGTCCGCTCCCCGGCCGAGCTCACCGCCGCCGACCGGGAGCGTCTCGGCCTTCCGGTGTTTGTCAAACCCGCCCGCTCCGGGTCCAGTGTCGGGATCAGCAAGGTCAAGAATTGGGGCGACTTCGAATCGGCCGTGGCTGACGCACGCAAGCATGACCCGAAGGTGCTCGTCGAGGCCGCGGTCGAAGGACGCGAGATCGAGTGTGCAGTGCTCGATCGTCTCGGCGGGGGCCCACCCGAGGCGAGCCTGCCCGCCGAGATCTTTGTTCCGGAGCAGTACGAGTTCTACGACTACGAGGCGAAGTACCTATCCGAGGACACGCGCTTCGCCGTTCCCGCCGACCTCCCCGACGACGTCACCGCGGCTGTGCGCGACGTTGCGTGCCGCGCGTTCACCGCTTTGGACTGCGCCGGCCTCGCCCGGGTCGACGTGTTCGTGCGTCCCGACGGTGCCGTCCTGCTCAACGAGGTCAACACGATGCCCGGCTTCACGCCGGTCTCGATGTTTCCCCGGATGTGGGCAGCGACGGGTGTGAACTACTCGGAGTTGATTGATCGTCTCCTGCGCCTGGCGCTGGTGCGGGGCACCGGGCTGCACTGACCTCTGGTCCCGTGAACCGGGAGAGGCGCGCGTACGTGAGGCGCGCGAGGTCGGCTTGCGCATCGCCGCAGGAATTCCCGGATGACCTCCATCAACGTACGCGCCTGGCCTGGAGTGAAGGCCCTGAGGAACTCGAGGGCCCCCACGTTCCT
>Ga0302263_10000684_pt1 | contig 13082 bp, 7 predicted proteins | sample II_Fen_N1_4_FD_194564 | JGI IMG/M metagenome (GOLD analysis project Ga0302263, IMG submission 194564) | Peat permafrost microbial communities from Stordalen Mire near Abisko, Sweden - II_Fen_N1_4 | ecosystem: Environmental > Terrestrial > Soil > Wetlands > Permafrost | place: Sweden: Abisko... | reverse complement strand
TGCCCAGGTGCCGGAGCTGGACCTGCGCCTGGGTCCAGGCCAGCGTCGCCGCGCGTTCGAAGGTGGCGCTCTCGCGGTACTTGTCCGCGAGGTCGAGGACATCACCACGCGACTCCGCGACCACGGTCGAGAAGGTGACGTGCGCCGTCTCGCCGGCGGCGACCGACACGCGGCAGCGCAGGCTGAAGATCGGGTCCAGCACGGCGCCCACCGTGTTCGACAGAGGCCGGCCATCGAGCACCGAGATGGGGGACCGGACGGTCCGGCCACGCCCGAGGAAGCGGGCCCGGTCCGTCTCGTACTGCAGGGGCGCCGGTGCCTGGTCCTCCACGACGAGGACGTGCGCCGCCCAGACCTGCCGCTCGTCGCTCGATCGAGGCCGCCGGGTGGCGAGGATCGCGCCGATCTCCGGGACGAACTCCGTCTCGACGAACAGGTTCCCGAAGGCGGGGTGCGCGAGGTCGGCGGCGAATGGCGCGAGGACGATCTCCGCGTACGACGTGAGGTCGATCTCGCGCGCCTGCGACCCGAGGTTGGTCAGCGACACGCGACGGATCTCGGCATCGTGCTCCGCGGAGACCACGATGGTCATGGCCGTCACGATCGAGCCGTCCCGGCGTGAGAACTCGGCATGCTCCTCGGAGTAGCGGACGTCGTAGCTGTCCGCCTCGACGCCGCTCGGCTGGTGACCGGCGGACCAGACGGCCCCGCTCCCCGTGTCCCGGAGGAAGAGGTAGCTGCCCCACGAGTCGCGGGTCACGTCCTCGCGCCAGCGGGTGACCGCGAGATCACCCCACCGGCTGTAGCCAGACCCCGCGGCCGTCACCATCACCGCGTAGCGGCCGTTCGACAGAAGGTGGGTTCGTGGCGTCTGGTCGTGCGGGGAGGTGAAGCGACGCAGGACGGGCGGGACGAGGTCGCGCACCTCGGCGGCGCTCTTGACCTCGTCGGCGCGCGGGCGGGCGACCAGCACGTCGCGAGGCACCCTCTCCTGTAGGAGGAGCTCGGTCGCCTGGACGATCGGCTCCGCGTGGAAGCGGCGCACCATCGCCCGGCCGTTGAGGACGTTGCCGATCGCGACCAGCGCCATGCCCTGGTGGTGCGCCATGTAGCTCTTCACCACCGCCACGGACTCCCCTTCGGGCAGCCGTCGCGGCGTGTAGTCGAGCGCCTCGTGAAGCCCGTACCGCCCTCCCGCTCCGGCGGCGGCGAGGCGGACGATGTTCGCGACGGCCGCCTCGGGCTGGACCATCGCGGCGAGCGCCGTCGCGTACGGGGCGATCACGACGTCCTCGGCGAGACCGCGCTTCAGGCCCAGGCCGGGGATGCCGAAGCTCGAGTACTGGTAGGTACGCTCGAGGTCCCGCGCGTTGAGGGCCGACTCGGAGATCCCCCACGGCACGCCCCGCTCCGCCGCGTAGCTCATCTGGCGCGCCACGACGAGCTCGTAGGTCTGGTCGAGCAGGCCGCCGGCCGGCGCGTCCATCACCAGCGCGGGCATGAGGTACTCGAACATCGACCCCGACCAGGAGATGAGCGCCGAGCCCCGGCCCACGGGTGTCAGGTTCCGGCCGAGGTGGAACCAGTGCTCGACGGGCACGTCACCCTTGGCGATCGCGAGGAAGCTCGTGGTCCGGGCCTCGGACGCGAGCATGTCGTAGTAGCTGGGATCGAGCGAGCCGTCGGTCACCCGGTACCCGATCGAGAACAGCTTGCGGGTCGGATCGAAGAGGAACCCGAACTCCGTCTCCGCGAACAGCTCCATCGCGCGGCGGGAGATCGCCGCCAGGCGGCGGGCGACGGCGACGCCGACGGACCCGTCGCCCGCCGGATCCGCGGGTTGCATGTCGAGGAGCTCGCCCAGCCCGGGGAACGCCGCGGGCTCGGCCTCACCGGGACGGGCGGCGAATGCCGGGCGCAACAGCTCGAGGTCACGCGCATGGCTCTCGACGGTCCGGCGGGTGTTCTCGGTCCACGTGGCAAGCTCGCCGCCGGCGCCGTCGCCGCGCTCCGCGGTGAGGGCGGATGCCACATCGGCGAGGGTCCGCGCATCCGTCCCGAGCCGGCCGAGGATGTCTCTCCACGCGGCCGGCGTCCCGGGATCCGGCACCACCGCGAACGCCGCGAGTGCCGCCGCGAGGTCGCGCATGCCCACCGTCTGCGTCCGCCGCCCGTCGCCCATCGCCGTGGCCGCCTGCCGTGAGAGCTCCAGGGCATCGCCGACCCCGGCCAGCGCCTCTGCGGTGGGGAGCGGCCGGTCCAGCATCTCGTAGCACCCGTTCGCGACCACCAGCAGCGCCGCGCACAGGTTCCCGCTGTCGACCGACGAGACGTACGGCGGGTCGAGAGGGCGCAGGTCCCGGGTGTCATACCAGTTGTAGAGGTGGCCCCGGTGCCGCTCCAGCCGGGCGATGGCGGCGAGGGTCGCCTCCAGCCGCTCGATGGCCTCCAGCGTCCCGATCCATCCGAAGTCGCGAGCGGTGAGGACCGCCAGGAGGTACATGCCGATGTTCGTGGGCGACGTGCGGTGGGCGACGACCTCCTGGGGCTCCTCCTGGATGTTGTCGGGCGGTAGCGCGTGGTCCGCCGGTCCCACGAACTCCTCGAAGAACCGCCATGTCCGCCGGCCGAGAAGACGGAGGGTCTGCGCGTCGACGGTCGAGAGCTGGTGCCCCGGCGCGGCGGGAGGCGGCATGCTGACCCAGCGGGCGATGGCCGGCGATAGCAGCCAGAGCACGAGGAACGGCAGCGCGACCGGGAGGGCCGACGGCTTCAGGGCCACGATCACGAGGCCTGAGGCGGCCGCGATGAGGACCCCACCGGCCATTCGGCGGTAGAACCCGGCCAGGCCCAGGTCGAGGCTTCCCTTTGTCTGCGACGCAGTTGTCCACTCCAGGAGGTTGCGTCGCGTGATCGCGAGCCGCACCAGCGTGCGCACGATGGCGTCCGCCATCAGGGCGGCCTGGTGGGCCAGGAGCGTGAGGTCGAGGCCGACCTGCGTGGCCGCGACCGCCATGTCCGAGGCGACGGCGCGAGCGTGGCTGCGCTTCGAGATTCCCTGGCGACGGGGCAGCAGGCCCTGGACGACGGGGATCGCGGCCGGGATGATCAGGGCCCCGAGGACGAACGCGGTCCAGGCCGCTGCTGGCACGGAGGGTAGGGTCCACGCGACGATCAGGGTCGCGATCGTGAGGGGGGCGGACATCGTGCGCCGCAGGTTGTCCAGCATCTTCCAGCGGCCAAGGCCGGGGACCGATCCCCGGGCGCGCGCTCCATCGGCGTCCCGGGCGCGCCCGAGGATCCACGGAAGGAGCTGCCAGTCGCCGCGTGCCCAGCGGTGCTGGCGGGCGGCCGACTCGAGGTAGTGCGACGGGAACTCGTCGAACAGCTCCACGTCGGTGACGAGCCCGGCACGCGCGAACGTGCCCTCGAACAGGTCATGGCTCAGGAGCGCGTTGTCGGGAACCCGCCCCTCCATCGCCCCCTCGAACGCGTCGATGTCGTAGATGCCCTTGCCGGTGTAGCTCCCCTCGCCGAACAGGTCCTGGTAGACGTCCGAGACGGCCGACGAGTAGGGATCGATGCCTGCGGGCCCGGAGTAGACGCGCTGGAACACCGAGGCGTCGTGCTCGGCAGGGAGCGTGGGCGTGATGCGCGGCTGGAGGATGCCGTATCCATGCGTGACCCGGCCGCGGACCCGGTCGAGCCTGGGCCGGTTCAAGGGGTGGGCGATGGTGCCGACCAGGCTGGCCACTGCCCCGCGTGGCAGGCGCGTGTCGGCGTCGAGCGTCACCACGTACCTGACGCCCCCGGGCGGCGTCGAGGCGGCGCGCGCCGACGTGAGGATGTCCGTCTCGCGCGAGCCGCGGAGCAGCGCGTTCAGCTCGTGCAGCTTCCCGCGCTTGCGCTCCCAGCCCATCCAGCGGCCCTCGACCTCGTTCCATCGCCGCCGGCGGTGGAACAGGAGGAACCTCGCCCCACCGCCCGGAGCCTCGCCGTGCCGGGCGTTCAGGCTGTCCATCGCGGCTGCCGCCGTGGAGAGCAGCTCCTCGTCGCCGTCCACGCTCTCGGTCGGGGCGTCCAGCCAGTCCGACAGCAGCGCGAACCGGATGTCCCCGTCCGGATTGCCCAGGAAGTGGATCTCGAGGCGGCGGACCTGCTCCTCGACGTCCGCCTCGCTCACGAGGAGCGTCGGGACCGCGACCAGCGTGCGCAGGTCGGACGGGACGCCGTCCTTCAGCTCGAGCCGGGGGAGCGCCGCCGGGCCGAGCCGGCCCGTGACGACCCGGTTGACCAGCGCCATCGCGAGGTCGGACGCGGGTCCGAGCGCCAGGACGCCCAGCAGGAGCAGCGCCAGGCCCTGTCCTGCGGCACCCGCGAGGAGTGGGAGGGCGACCAGCAGGAGGGTCACCAGCACGACGGACGCCACGTAAGGTCGGGCCGAGGCGGCGAACGCGCGTCGCATCCGGGCGCCCGGCTGCAGCGGTACGCCCAGCGACTGGGCGAAGGCGGAGCGGCCCTCGCCGATGAGGTAGTAGCCGGCGTCCGCCTCGCTCGGCCGGTCCCCGGCGGGCCGGCCTTCCCCGCCGGTCTCGAGTGGACCGGCGTCCGCGACCTCGGCCGCCCCGGCCGCGCCGACCGCTGCGGCCGCAACCTCGACCTCGGTCCGGCCCGATCGGCGCGCCAGCACCTCGACCGCATGGCGGTACCGGTCCCGCGTGGCGAAGTCCATCGCCCCGAACAGTCCCCCGGAGCGGAGGGCCTCGTCGACCAGGCTGGTGCTCTCGACGAAGGTGGCCCAGTCGAACCACGAGAGCAGCCGCATGCTCATGATCACGTTGCGCACGGTCACGTTCATCTCGGCCTGGCGCTGGTGCTCGCCGCGGACCGTCTCCTCGGCCGTCGTCCCCTCGGCGACGAGGTGCTCCTCGAGCCAGCCGAGCGCGGGGGTCGTGGCCGGATCCTGGTCACGGAGCCGCTGGAAGAGCTGCACGCGGGCCGCGGTCGGGAGCCGGACGTCGCTGAGCCGCGGCAGCGCCGACGCCCTGGCGCCGGGTCCCGGGCCGTCGAGGCCGAGCAGGCGGTCGGCCAGGCGGTCTGCCGTCTCGCGGGCCGACAGGCTCAGGACGATCCGCTCGGTCGAGCGCCGCAGGTTCTCGACGAGGACGATGCGCAGGCTGATCGCGATCGCCCACAGCTCGCCGATCGTCAGCGGCTCGACCCGCTGGTAGGCCGCCACCATCCTGCGCAGCGTCTCCGGGTCGAAGCGGCTGTCCGTGTGCGCGACGTAGGCCCACGCGAGACCGATGACGCGCGGGTAGCCCGCGAGCGGGCCATCGGCGAGCTTGGGGAGCTCCCGGTAATAGGTGTCGGGAAGGTCGTCCCGGATCTCGCGGACCTGCTCCTCGACGATGTGGAAGTTGTCGACGAGCCATTCGGCGGCCGGCGTGATCGAGCGCTCGTCCCGGATCGAACCCGCGAGGGTCCGGTACGCCTCCAGGAGGAAGTGCCCGTTGTCGGCGAGCCGGGGGAGGATCGGCCGGCCCCGGCCGGGCTCATCCGTGACGGTCTGTGCCGCGGCCAGCGATTCCGCGTGCTGCTCCAGGCGTTCCGCGCTGAACAGCTCCGCGACGATCGGCTCCCCGGGATCACCGAGCGCATCGGGCGCCCTGCCGATCGACCATCGAGCCATCGATTCGCCCGTCCCGGCGATCGCGAGGAGAGCGCGCGGACGCCTCAGGGGGTGACCGGGTCTCGCTGCATCACCGTCTCCATGTTCACGCCCCGATCATACAGGGGACGGGTGTGCGGGCCCCGTGAGCGACCTGTCGGGGCGCCGGCCGAGGCTCCGCGATCCCGGCCGGCAGGACTTTCGTTCGATAGCCGGACATGACGTTTGGTGGTTCGCTTCCAGCGTGCGACGGCCATGCAGCCCCGGGACCCGCAAGGGTGTTCTGCGTGGCCGAGCCCGGCGTGGCGGCACGTCCGTTCCGCTCCGCCCCGACCGCACCGGGGAGCTCCTTGGGCGGCCCGCGGATCGGGGCCGCCCGGACACCAGCCAGGTGAGCATCCACGGGACCGAGTGGGAGGTATTCGCGCATGCCGTCCGTCAAGGCGGGTCCGAACCAGTACCTGTTGGTTGGCCGCAAGGGAACGCTGGAGAACCGGGGCTCGGCGGTCTCGGTGTTCCTGCGCCCAGGCACCATCTTCGTGCTCGTGCCCAGCACCAAGCAGGAGGCCGCCTTCGAGTTCACCCAGGAGACCAGGGACGGCATCCCCCTGCGGTTCAAGGGCATCGTCATCTACCGCATCACCGATCCGGGTGCCGCGGCGCGCCTGTTCGACTTCAGCTCCGGGGCCGGCGTCGGGCAGATCAGCACGCTGCTCACCCACATCTGCCTGGGCGAGCTGCGCCACGCCGTCTCGCACATGACGATGGCCGAGTGCATCGAGCAGCGCAAGACGACCCTGAGCGGGGTCGTCGAGGCCGCCCTGCAGGCAACCATCCACGGCGAGGACGCGCAGGCGAGCGCCTGGGGCATCGAGGTCGAGGTCGCCCGGGTGGCGCAGGTCTTCATCGTCGATGCCCAGCTGCGCCAGCAGCTCGAGGCCGAGGTCCGCAACGAGATCAAGCTCAAGAGCGACCAGTCCAACATCCGGTCGCAGGAGGAGATCCGGCTCGCGGAGCTGGTGTCAGAGGGTCGGGTGCAGGAGAAGAAGCTGGCCGCCGATCGGGACACGCTGCGGCGCCAGGAGGAGATGGAGCTGGCGCAGCTTGCTCGCGGGCGCCGGATGCAGGCGGAGAGCCTGGCGACCGACCAGCAGGCCCTCAGGCTGGAGCAGGAGCGCCTGCACAGCCAGATGGACGCCGAGCAGGATCGGGTCAACGCGGAGGCACCGGTTCGCCTGCTCAGGATCGCCACGGAGAGCGGCATCCTGCGCGAGGAGCTGGAGCTGCGCAAGCTCCAGAACCAGGTCAGGGCGTTCGATGTCGAGACCGAGCTCCTACTCGAGCGTGCGCGCCAGGACCTGCGCCTGGAGATGCTGCCCGTGGAGCAGGCGCCCCAGATCGTTGAGGCCGCCTCGAGGGTGCTCCACGGCACGAACCTGTCGATCTACGGCGAGAACGGCCAGCTGCTCAACCAGGTCGCCCCGATCTTCGATCTCCTGGCGCGCGCGGTGCAGCAGGCGACGCGGGGTGTGCCGGACGGGGCACCCGGGCCCGTCACGCCCGGCTGACGCGTCGAAGCCAGGGTCTGCAGAACGGATCGGGGACGGGTCTGCGCCACGCCACTGTGCGTTTGCCGGTCGGGCAAGACCTGGATCGGATCCACCACCCGTGCCTTCCGCCCTCCACCGGGCCACCGGTCCGGTGTGGCGGCCGGTTCGGTTACGCTTCGCCACCCAGCTGAGGAGCGTCCCGTGGCAGCAGAACCGTTCCCGCCCACCGCCCTCGATGCGAACCGGTCCGGGCGCCTCACGCCCGACCAGGTTGTCATCTACCGCGCGGAGGCGGCGTCGGACCGGAGGAACCTCCTGTTCGCCGGGATCGCCGTCATGGGGTTCGGGGCCGTGATCCTATTCGGCGCCGTGTCCGGACGGATCCCCGGTGGCCGCCTGGAGCCGCTCGCGGTCGGTGCCGCGATCCTCGCCTTCGGCGCGGTCGTCACCTGGTTCGGGGGGATTCGCGGCTCGCAGGCGAAGGCCGCCGCGGCGGCCGCGGGCAGGGTGACGTCCCTCGAGGGGCCTTTCCGCCGCGACCGCCGCGACCGACGGGACACCGACTCGGGCCACATCAGCCCCGGCAACGAGTACGAGTACTACCTCCTGGTGGGCGACCGGAGCTTCACGGTCTCGCGCGAGCAATGGGAGGCGGCGCCCGAGGACGGCGTCGTCCGCGTCTACCTGCTGGGCGACTCCGACCGGATCGTCAACCTGGAGAAGGTCGCAGCGGCCCCGCCCCCGCAGATTCCCGGCATCGTCCATGCCGCGCTCGAGCGGGCAGCGGCGTCCGGTGACCCGGCCACCGCCGCGCAGGCGCGGGCGATGCTGGACCAGGCAGACGCGATGTCCGCCACCCCGGATGCCTCGCCCCAACCTCCCCAGTCCCCGCCGGCCGGTCCCCTGGACCAGGCGATCCTGGGATCGTGGCGGAGCGACCTGATGGACGTCACCTACGAGTTCCGGGCCGATGGGTCCGCCGTGGCGACCTCGCCGAGGGCCGGCACGCACGTGGGCCGGTGGTCGGTCGGCGACTCCGACACGATCCACCTCGACGACGACACGCTGCACGCGTCCGTCACCGGGGACACCCTCTCGCTGGGGGAGCCCACGCGGCTGCTCGCGTTCAGGCGCGTGGGCTGAACCGCCTGATCCATCCGCGCCCGCACGGCCCCGGGGCGACCGAGGTGACCTGCGCACGAGCGCGGATGTACCCTGCGTCTCGCGATGGCTGCACCCGACGTCCCCCCGATCCAGGTCCCGGACGATTTCACGGTCTGGGCCGGCAGCGACCTCCACGGGCAGGTGCGCGCGGTGGACCGGCTGCTCGCCAGGGCAGGCCTGACCGATGGCGCCGACCGGTGGACCGCACCGGCCCGAACGGCGCTCGTCATCACCGGCGACGTGGTGGACCGCGGCCCCGACTCGGTGGGGCTCGTGCGGCGGCTCGCGTCGCTCCGGGCGCAGGCGCCCCGGGCCGGCGGGATGGTCGCCATCCTCGAGGGCAACCACGAGGCGCAAGTCCTGGGCGGGCTGGGAGGCGAGCCGGAGATCTTCCGCGCGCTGATGACGTTCGGCGGCGGGGCGACCCTGCTGGCCGCGGGCATGCACCCGGAGGACTGGGCCGGCCGGTCGTCGGGCGAGATCGCCGCCCGCGTCACCGAGCTGGTTCCCGACCTCATCCCGACGCTCTGGACGTTCGCGCCGTATGCCCGCTGGAGGGACGTTCTGCTCGTCCACGGCGGGCCGGTCCCGTTCCAGGCGCTGGACCGGTTCGAGCGCAGCGCCGACCGGCTGTGGATCCGGGGCGGGTTCTTCGACTCTCCCGACCTCTTCCCGGACGCCGACGCGTGGGAGCCGTACCGCCGGGCAGGGATCGCCCGGGTCGTGTTCGGCCACACCCCGGTGGACCGGCCGACGCTGTGCCACGACGGGCGCGCGCTGAACCTCGACACGTGGCGCGGCCAGCAGGTCACCCTCGCCCGGCTCGACCCGGGAGGGGCGCTGCAGGATGCGACGTTCCTCGCAGAGCCGGCGGAGCCTCGGGCGATCACCGACGCACCCGTCACGCCCGAGGAGATCAGGCGCTTCGACGCCGAGCTCCCGGCGATCGTCGACGCATGGGTGGCGGCAAACGGACCCGGAGCCAGCGGGCGGCGCTGACCTCGTCGGCCACGCGGACCTCGCCGGCCACGCGAACCTGGTCGGGCCCGCCGTCCGGGCCGGTCCCGTGGGATACGCTGTGCCGGTGACCCCTTCAGCCGGCTCTCGCGCCGTGACGCCCTCCGCCGTTCACAGCCGCAAGGCCGCGCTCACCCTCCTGTTCCTGCTCTCACTCGTGTGGGGCGTGCACTGGGCGGTGGTCAAGAAGGGCCTCGACTACATGCCGCCGCTCACGTACGCGGCGCTCCGGCTGGCCGCCGGCCTGCTCACGATGCTCGCGATCCTGGGGGCGAAGCGGCGGATCAGGCGGCCTCCCCGGTCAGACCTGCCGATCGTCCTGTCGGTGGGGCTGGCCCAGATCGGCGCCGGCGTGCTGATCATGAACCTCGCCCTGCAGGCGGTCCCGGCCGGCCGCTCGTCCGTGCTGCTGTATGCGATGCCGCTGTGGGTGGCGGTCCTGATGTGGCTGTTCTTCCGCGTCAAGCCGCGGCGCAACGAGACGATCGGGCTGGTCCTGGGCCTGGGCGGCATCCTGGTCCTCGTCAACCCGTCGGTCATCAACTGGGGCGTTCCCGCGGAGCTCCTCGGGACGCTCGCGCTCATCTTCAACGCGATCCTGTGGGCCGGCGTCACGATCCACATCCGGCGCCACACGTGGGCGTCGAGCCCGCTGGACCTCCAGCCCTGGATGCTCCTGGTCGCGCTCATCCCCGTGGCGGTGGCCGCGCTCCTCCTGGAGCCTGGCCGAGCGATCCATTGGGACATCGCCACGGTCCTCGTGCTGCTCTACAGCGGACCGATCGCCACGGCGTTCGCCAACTGGGCCAGCCAGTCCATCACGCGCTCGCTCGGCCCCCTGACGTCGGCGATGGGCTTCCTCGCGATCCCCGTGGTCGGGCTCGTCGCGGGCGCCGTGTTCCTCCAGGAGTCGCTCGGCCCCATCGACCTCGCGGGCTTCGCCCTGGTGCTCGCCGGGATCGCCGCCACGTCGCTTGTGCCCCCCGCGACGACGCCCGAGGCTGCCGTGCCCGAGCCGGCCGTCGCCGAGCCCACCGCCACGGGCGACCAGGAGCCGGCCGCGACCGCGAGAGCCTAGCGGGCGATCCGCGCCCCGCCGCCACGTATCACCTGCTCCACCTCGGACCGGGTGGCCATGGACGTGTCGCCCGCAGTGGTCATCGCCAGGGCGCCGTGCGCGGCACCGTACTCGACCGCCGCCTGCGGGCCGAGGCCCTCGAGGAAGCCGAAGATCAGCCCCGACGCGAAGCTGTCACCGCCGCCGACGCGATCGAGGATCTCCAGGTCCGCCCGCCGGCGAGCCTCGTGGAGCACCCCGTCGGCCCAGCACACGGCGCCCCAGTCGTTGCGCGTCGCCGTCCTCGCGTTGCGCAGCGTCGTCGCGATCACGCGGAGGTCCGGGTACGCCGCTGCCACCTCCCCGATCATCCGGCCGAAGTTGGCCGGGTCCAGCGCGGCGAGACCGGGGTCGAGCCCCTCGACCGCGAACCCGAGTGCGGCCGTGAAGTCCTCCTCGTTGCCCAGGAGCACGTCCACCAGGCCGACGAGTTCGCGGTTGACCTCTCGCGCGCGCGCCTGACCCCCGATCCCCGCCCAGAGCGACGGCCGGTAGTTGAGGTCATAGGAGACGACCGTCCCGTGCCGGCGGGCTGCCTCCATCGCCTCGCGGGCCACCGCCTGCGTCGTGTCGGAGAGCCCGGCGAAGATCCCTCCCGTGTGCAGCCACCGCGACCCGTCCCTTCCGAACACCGTCTCCCAGTCGACCTCGCCGGGCCGCATCTGGGACGCGGCCGTGTGGCCGCGATCCGACACGCCGAGCGCGGCGCGGACGCCGAACCCGCGCTCCGTGAAGTTCAGGCCGTTGCGCACCGACCGGCCGACGCCGTCGTACGGCACCCACCGGACCAGGGACCGGTCCACGCCGCCCTGCCGGACGAGATCCTCGATCAGGCGCCCGACCGGGTTGTCCGCGAGCGCGGTGACCACCGCCGATCGCAGCCCGAAGCAGCGCGCCAGGCCGCGGGCGACGTTGTACTCGCCTCCGCCCTCCCACGCCCGGAACTCGCGCGTGGTCGCGATGCGGCCCTCCCCCGGATCGAGCCGCAGCATGACCTCGCCCAGCGCGACGACGTCCCAGCGCGACGATTCCGGCGAACGGATCTCGAGCGGTGCCATCGGTCTCAGACCTTGCGATCCGACTCGTTCGAGGCGTCGAATGCCTTGTGCATCATGCCGAGCGACGGGTCGGGTCCCTTGAAGCCGACCAGGTACTCCAGCCGGATCGGGGCGAAGCACTCGTAGAACACGACGTCCTCGTCGCCCAGCTGGCGGAACGCGTGCACCCAGTTGGACGGGATGACCAGCAGGCTCCCGGGCCCGACCTCGGCCTCCTCGTCGGCGACCTTCGCCCAGAGCCGCCCGCGCTCGATCAGCATGATCTGCTCGGCCTCGTGCGAGTGCTCGGGGATCACCACTCCGTCGCGGTACACGATCCGGGTCATCATGGTCTTCTCGCCCGAGACCGTCTGCCGGTACACGCCCCGGACGTACTCGACCGTCGGGAACTCATCCCAGGTAGTGATCTGTCCCACGTGCTGCTCCTTGCTGGGCGATCTGGTGGTCCGGGCCGCCGGCGTCTCGTGGGCGCCGGGCGTCCCGTCAGGCGAGGGCGTCGAGGCCGCGCAGGATCGCCTCCGGCGTGACCGGCAGGCTGTCGATGCGCACCCCGCACGCGTGGTAGATGGCGTTGACGATGGCCGGGATCGGCGAGTTCGCCGTCATCTCGCCGACGCCCTTGACCCCGTACGGGCCGTTGGACGAGGGCATCTCCAGGACCACGCAGTCGATCTCGGGCACCTCCCTCGGCCCGGGCATCAGGTACTCGGCGAAGTCCTTGGGGCTGTGGTCCCGGCTGGGGTAGTAGGGCTCGGTCGTCTCGTACAGCGCGTGGGACATCCCCATCCACGCCCCGCCCACGATCTGGCCCCGGACCAGCGCCGGGTTGACCTGGCGGCCGACCTCGTAGGCGCTCCGGATGCTGAGGACCGCGACCTCGCCGGTCTCGGTGTCCACCTCGACCTCGGCGATGGTGCAGGCGTGCGCCTCGGTCGAGTCCGGGTCCATCGCCCCGGTCTCGGGATCGACGCCGCTCTTGGGCTTCATGAAGCTGCCCCTGCCTGCGATCGTCCGCCCGTACTGGAACTGGGCTCGCGACGCGAGGTCCGCGATTCGCAACGAGCGGCTGGGCACGCCGTTGACCAGCACGTTGCCGTGCCCGTCGGTCACGAGGTCCTCGACGGCCGCCTCCAGCTCCTCGGCGGCCAGCTCGAGCACCGCCTGGCGGGCCTCGAGGGCCGCCGCCTTCACGGCGTTGCCCACGCGGTGGGTCGCCCGGCTCGCGAACGTGCCCATGTCGTGCGGGCCCGTGTCGGTGTCGGCCGTGTCGATCACGACCTCCTCGTAGGCGACCCCGAGCGTCTCGGCGGCGATCTGGCCGATCACTGTCCTCAGGCCCTGGCCGAGGTCGGTCGCGGACAGCGTCACGATGAAGGAGCCACTCGTCGTGGCGTGGACGAGGGCCTGGGACGGATCGCCGCCCAGGTTCATCCCGGTGGGGTAGTTGACGGCGGCCATCCCGGTGCCGCGCAGCCTGGCCATCGCTAGCGCCCTCCTTCCTGGCT
>Ga0302263_10000683_pt1 | contig 13086 bp, 16 predicted proteins | sample II_Fen_N1_4_FD_194564 | JGI IMG/M metagenome (GOLD analysis project Ga0302263, IMG submission 194564) | Peat permafrost microbial communities from Stordalen Mire near Abisko, Sweden - II_Fen_N1_4 | ecosystem: Environmental > Terrestrial > Soil > Wetlands > Permafrost | place: Sweden: Abisko... | reverse complement strand
GCACCAGGCGAGGAACGTCGCGGCGATGCCCATGCCCCAGGCGGCCGGTTCCACGACTGTCGTCATGTCGTAGATCCGGTCGCCGTCGGCCAGGTCGTGCCACTCGGTCCGCGCGTAGCCGACGGTGGCCCCGTCCCGCTCAGCGATCAGGCAGTCGACGAGCGGGTCGGAGTTGACGAGGTTGGCGTAGCGATGCTCCATCGCCGCGAGGTTGACGCCCTCGAGCAGGCCGAGGCGTGCCCGGAGCCGCGCGTTCGCAGTGGCCATGCCGGCGAGATCCTCCGTCCCGCGGTACGGGCGGTAGGCGGTGCCCGTCACCGGTCCCTCCCGTACTTGGCGTCCATGTGCCGGCTCGATGCCTGCGCGATGGCCTTCCACCGCTTGCGCTCGGCCTCCCGGAGGAGCCGGTCCCCGGATCGCGCGACGTGGGCTGCCTCCCGGACCAGCTTGCGGTGGCTCATGAGTCGATCATGCGACAGCCGGCCCTCGTCGAGGGCGGCCCGGATCGCACACCCGGGCTCGCGATCGTGTCCGCAGTCGGTGAACCGGCACCGGGCCGCCAGGTCCGTGATGTCGGAGAAGGCCGGGTCCAGCCCCACCGCGGCCCCCGCGACGCCAAGGCTGCGGATCCCCGGGGTGTCGATCAGGAGCGCGCCGCCCGGCAGGCGGACGAGCTCCCGGTGCGTGGTGGTGTGGCGGCCGCGCGAGTCGTCACTGCGAACGGCCTGCGTCCGCAGGTGCTCACGTCCGAGGAGCGCGTTCACCAGCGTGGACTTGCCGACACCGGACGAGCCCAGGACGACGGCCGTCCGGCCGGGACCGAGGTGGCGGGAGGCCAGGCCGGCCACGCCGTCTCCCGTGAGTGCGGAGATGGCGTGGATCTCGGTGCCCGGAGCGACGCTCACCGCGGCCGTCCGGAGGCCGGCGAGATCCGCCGCGACGTCGGTCTTGTTCAGCACGACGACGGGTGTCGCCCCGCCTGCGTACGCCACGGCGAGATACCGCTCGAGGCGCCGGAGGTTGAAGTCGCCGTCCAGGCCGGCCACGACGAACGCGACGTCCACGTTGGCGGCCAGGACCTGCTCGTCGATGGTGTGGCCATCCTCGGCGCCCCGCCGGAACACCGTGCGACGCGGCAGGATGGCCCTGATCACGGTGGGACCGTCGTGGTCGGGCTCCACGGCGGCAACCACCCAGTCGCCGACGGCGGGCAGGTCGGCCGGGCCGAGCGCCTCGTGGCGGAGGCGGCCCGCGATGACGGTGTCTCGCTCCCCGGCTTGGGTGGCGATGATCCAGGATGCGCGATGGGCGGCCACGACCCGGGCAGGCTCGCACGCCGGCGACGCATGCGGCGCGAAGGCAGCGGCCCAGCCCTGGTCCCAGCCGAGGGTGGCCAGGGTCGTGGACGCGCCGGGCGTGGCGCCAGCGCTGGTCGAAGGAGCGCTGGTCGAAGGTCCGGTCGCGGGGGCATTGCCCGCCGCGACCGGGAGAAGGTTGTCCGCCGTCATCACCCGACCCGCTTGAGCTTGCCGGTGCGCTTCGCATACCGCTCGGCGCGCCCGAAGGCCCAGACGCCCGCCGGGATGAGCACGACGCCCATCACGATCAGCGGCACGACGTCATAGAGGAGCGCCGTCACCGGCGTCCCGTCGAGCAGGCCGGCCCGCACGCCGTCGAGGACGTACGTGGCCGGCGACAGGTGCGAGAGGACCTGCATCCACGGCGGCAGGATCTCCACCGGGTAGTAGACGCCCGACACCAGCAGCAGGCAGGACTGGATGACGAACGTCATCTGCGCGCCGCGTTCCACGTACAGCAGCGGCAGGATGGCGGCCATCATCCCGATGCCGACGAAGCTGAACGAGCCCAGCGCCACGAACACGGCCGCGGTCGGCATGTTCATGCTGGCCGGCTCGAGCTGCGGGAAGAACAGCACGATCACGGCGAGCACGACCAGCGTGTGCACGAGGCCGTAGCCCATCGCGTACACGCACGAACCAAGGAGCTGGGTCCAGCGCCGGACCGGGGCCATGAAGGTGTACTCGAGCGTGCCCTCCCAGCGCTCCACCGCGATCGTCTCCGCGATCCACGAGAAGACGACCGACAGGTAGTTCCAGAAGACGGCACCGATGATGAGGGTCAGGAGCAGGCGATCGCTTCCCGATGCGGCGCCGATCAACGAGATCGACAGCGCCCCGGCGACGGAGTAGACGAGGAACGCCAGCTCCCACCCCCAGTACCGGCGGGTGAGGAAGAAGTTGCGTTCGATGAAGGCGTACGACGCCCTCATCTCCTGCGTGAGCAGAGCCAACGGAGTGTTCCTTTCGGTAGGTACCCGAACCCGTCTTCCAGGGATCGGGCCCCGCCCGGGCCGGGGTCAGCCGGTCCAGGCGGGAGCGGTGATGCTCTCTCCGGCAACGCGCCGGCCGAGTCGGATCAGCAACTCGCCCAGGCGGGACCGGATGGAACGCGCGGACGAGGACGCCGCGCGGTCGGCCTCGCCGTGCGATCTCAGGACCTCGTGGTACTCCTGGATCGCCGCGAGGCGGAGATCGATCTGGTGCATGTCGGAATCCTTTCGGGAGGAGTGGGGACGGCGGGTGGTCGGGTTCGGCCGGCTGGTCATCGCGACACCTCCTTTCGGGTGGTGTGATCGGTTGGGCCCGCGTCAGGCGGGGGGTTCGTCGTCGGGCTCGATGTCGTCATCGAGCGAGCGACCGGTGAAGGTCATGAAGACGGCATGGAGCGTGGGCTCCTGCCCGTGGACCTCCGCGACGAGTCGCTTCAGACCATCGGGCGTGTCCTCGGCAACCACGCGGCCCCCGGCGAGGACCGTGATGCGGCCGCAGAGGCGCTCCGCCTCGGCCAGGTCGTGCGTGGTGAGGACGATCGTGGCGTCGTGCGCCGCGTTGACCTCCTCCACGAAGGCTTGGACGTCGAGCTTGCTGCGCGGGTCGAGGCCCGTCGTCGGCTCGTCGAGGAGCAGCAAGGTCGGGCTCGTCAGCAGGGCCCGCGCGATCGCGACCTTCTGCTGCATCCCCCGGCTCATCTGCTCCACCGGGCGTCCCAGCCGGCTCTCCGCGATGCCCAGCCGCGCGAGGATGGCGGTGGCCTCCTGCCGGGCCCGTCCGGCGTCGAGGCCGTACAGGCGGGCGGCGAACAGGAGGTTCTCCATCGGGCTCAGCTTCTTGAAGAACGCGGCGTCGACGGACACCCGGTTGATGAGCCGCTTCACGGCGAGCTCGTCGCGCTCGATGTCGTGGCCGAAGACCTCCACCCGTCCCTCGTCCAGGGTCAGCAACCCGGAGATGAGGCGGATGAGGGTGCTCTTGCCGGAGCCGTTGGCCCCGAGGATCCCGTGGATCGCGCCACGCTCCAGGCGGAGCGAGACGTCGTCGATCGCGAGGACCGGGGGCTTGCGCCGGTCGACGGTGAAGCGCTTGGTGACGTGCTCGACGAGGAGGGCCGGCGGGCCGGCCGGGATCCGGGGCAGGGGAGCCATGACCCCCGTGCCCGGGCCGGCCAGGATCCGCGCGGCGGGCTCGCTGCCGGCGGCGTTCGCGGACATCGGGCTCGACGTCGGAGTGGTCGTCTTCGGTGCGGGCGTGAGGGTGGTGGTCACGGGACCCTCCTTGCGGTGGCGTGGTTGGCTCTGGCTGGGAGCCGGTCCGCGGGGGTGTCCCGGACATGGGACGAGCCGCGGACCCGGTTCTCGGGGGCCTGCGGCTCGAGGTCGGTGCGGGCATCGAGATCGTCGATGTGACTGCACAAACAAAAGAGCCGGGGCCTGGTGGCCCACGGCTCGGTGGTCGCTCCTGGGGCTCCTGGCCCCGCGTCCTACCTGCTGGTGGGCACACCTCTCCCGCTGACGGTGCCGAGGGCAGCCGCCTTGCGCGGGTAGAAGACTGCGTTCTTCACCATGGGGCGTACCGCCTCCGGTTACAGGACGTGCCAAGCGACCTGCTCAGCCGCCGCGGATACTACGCGCCGGTTCGCCGGCTCGTCAAGCCCCCGGATTGTCCGTCCTCCGGCCCGCCGGGCGTTTCCCCTGACGGACCAGTCGCACCCAGGCGACACACCTTGGCCACGGGTGAGGAACCACGCGCAACCCGCCGGCGTCGAGGCGGTGCGCCCACCACCGAGGAACTCCCGATGCGCCTGTCCACCCGCCTGGTCGCCACCGCGTTCGCCGTGCTCGCCGCCGCCTGTGGCAGTCCGGGGGCCGCGGTGCCGACTGCACCGGCCGTCACGGCCGCACCCTCGCTCGAACCTGACACGGGCACCTACTGGCTGCGGGCGACCTACACGCAGGCCCTTCCGCCGCTCAACACGTTCGGAGGCCAGTCGTACGCCGTGATCACCGGCGACGGCCAGTCGGTCACGCAGCTGGCGCTCCCGACGGTCTACCCGGGTCCGCTGCTGCCGAACCTGCAGGCACGGCAGGTGACGGCGGCCGGACGGGCGGCCATCCTGCAGGAGGCGAAGGCCCTCGGCCTGCTCGACGGAACGACGGACTTCAACGCCGGACCGGTCCTCGCGGGCGGCGTCAGCGGCCGGCTCGAGATGACGGTCGGCGGGCAGCGGGTCACGCTCATGGGCAACCCGAACTCGCTCATGGAGTGCGTCACAACCCCGTGCGACCCGCCCCCCGGATCGGCGGCCGCGTTCGCGGAGTTCTGGCGACGCCTCGGCGATTTGCCCTCGTGGATCCCGAACGAGGTTGGACCTGCCTCCGCCTACGAGGCGCCGGCCTACGCAATCCTCGTCGGGCCGGCTCCCACCCAGGACCCGAACTTCTCGCAGCCGCCCATGGACTGGCCGCTGGAACAGCCGCTCGCCCTGTTCGGCGGGCCCGTGGCAAACGGCACCCACCGCTGCGGCACCGCGTCGGGTGCCGACGCGGACGCGCTGCGGCCCGCGCTCCAGGCCGCGAACCAGCTGACCCAGTGGGTCCAGGACCCTTCGACCAGCGCCACCTTCGGCCTCACCGTCCGGCCGATGGTCCCCGGCGAGGACATCTGCCGCGAGACGTTCGGGCCAGCCTGACCCGCCAATCGTCCGCAACGCACACCCAAGGCCCGGACAGCCTGTGGCCAGCCTCACCGTCGCGAGCACCACGCCGGGTTGCGCAGGTGGCATGCTCAGGGCGAAACCAACCTCTCTGCGCCTGCGTCTCGCAGGTCCCTCCCGACACCGAGGCCACTTGATGCGCCTGTCCGCCAGACTCCCGACGCTCGCAGCGGTGGCCGCGCTCCTGGCCGCGTGTGCAGGAGGGTGCGCGACCGGTGCTCCACAGTCATCCGGGGCGTCGCCGGTTGCCACGTCCACCGCCTGGCTTCGCGCGACGACGCTCCAGGGAGTGCCCCCGGCCACCCCGTTTGCTGCCGTACCGACGGCGGTGATCACGGCCGACGGCACCTATGTCGTGGCCGGGCCGGTTGATGCCGCACACCCGGGGTCGCTCCTGCCCAACCTCGTCGGGCGTTCGCTCTCCGACGCGGGACGCGCCTCGATCACGGCCGAGGCAGGGCGCCTCGGCCTGCTCGGCGGGCGGAAGGACTTCAGGGGCGTCGCCGCGATGCCTGGAGGTGTCGTCGGGTTGCTCCAGCTCACGGTCGATGGCAGCCCCATCACCCTGGTCGGAGAGCCTGGCTCCAAGCTCCTGTGCATTCCCCCGATGTGTGATCCGTCGCCGGGGACCCCCGAGGCGTTCGGCGAGATGTGGCGCAAGCTCGCCGACCCGGTGACCTGGCTCGCGGCCGAGCTGGGGCCCGAGACGTCGTTCACGCCGGCCGGCTACGCTCTCGTCGTCGGGCCCGCGCCGGCCTCGGACACGGCCCCCGGTGCCTCGAGCGCCGACTGGCCACTGGCGACGCCGCTCGCCACGTTCGGCAGGCCGGTCGCCAACGGCAGCTACAGGTGCGGCATTGTCACCGGCGCGGACGCGGACACCCTCCGCCCGGCGCTGGAGCGCGCCAGCCGCGAGACGGGATGGGTCCAGGACCCCGGGGCGAGCGTCGCCTTCGGCATCCTCGTTCGGCCGATCATCGCCGGCGAGGACCCGTGCGCCGAGACCTTCGGTGGCTGACCGACGGACTCAGGGTGTGCCGCGATTGCTCAGCGAGTGAGGCGCACGACCACGCGGGGCGTCCCGCTCGACGCCTTCGACGTGGTCTCCGAGGCGACCTCGAAGCCCGCCCGTTCGAACATGCTGGCGGTGCCCGTGTAGACGGACGCCGACGCGATCCAGGTGTCGCCGGTCCGGACCGGGTAGCCCTCGACGATCGCCGCCCCGCGCTCGAGGGCGTACTGGACCGCTGCAGCAAGCAAGGCGCTCGCGACGCCGCTCCGCCGAGCCGCCTTCGCCACGACGAAGCAGTTCACGACCCACACCGCGTCCCCGGGGAGCTGCGGGATCGTCCGTGACCGGGCAAGGCGCCCGAAGTCCTCGCGCGGCCCGAAACCCACCCAGCCCACGGCCTTCCCATCCTGCAACGCCACGAGTCCCGGCGCGGGGTCCAGTCCGACCAGCGCCCGCAGGTCCTCGCGGTTCTCGTCCAGGGTCGTGTTGGTCCAGTTCGAACCGGGCTTGCGCCAGAACTGGCACCAGCACCACTTCGGGTCGCCACCGGCGGAGAACAGCTCCGCGATCAGGGGCCAGAGGTCGGGGGAGGCGGGCACGATCTCCATCTGGGCAGGATACGAGAATGTGAGGCCCTGGCGTTCCGATCAGGCCCGTTGCCGCAAAGTCCAGCTTCTGCCGGCTGCCTCAACTCCGGGGCTCGTCGGCTCGTCGGCCTCAGGGACCCCGAGGGTAAGGTCGCGCTGCTCCATGGCGTCTCGCTCGGCCCGGGCATCCCGGTGGGCAGCCCCCGGGTTGTAGGCCCGTGTCCACCCCGGGGTCCCCCATGCCTTCGCTGAGGAGAACAACAGGAGCACGCCCAGCAGCAGGACGCTGGCGAGCAGCAAGCCGAGGCCGACGAGAGGAGCGCCTGCGACAGCGACGATCAGGCCGACCACCAGCAGCGCGATGTCGATGCCAAAGGCCCGGTCGAGGCGGGACATGTCAACCTCAGTTCGATCCGGACGGACACGAGGCGCCGGTCCGGCGCCAGGTGGCGCTGGGAATGAGACGCTGCTCCCCAACTTCTGTGGCAGTCGGCCGCGACGGCGTTCCGGTCGGTGTCCGGCCCGAGCAGGATCGCTATCCCGCCTTCAGCCCCATTCGAAGCGGCGCAGGTCCTGGCAGCTCTCGTGGCTCACCCCGTCCGGGTCGCTGGCACGGCCGGGCGGCGTCTCGAACCGCTGCATCGCGTATTCCTCGCGGGCGCTGGCCCTGGTCCAGCGGACCTTGACGACGTAGTGGGGATGGTCCCGGTGCGGGATCCTCTCCAGCCCGGTGGGGAACACCTGCTCCACCTTGCCGACGAGGCCGTCGACGTCCCGGAGCGAGACGAGGCCGAATTCCTTCCACGTGCCGTGCATGCAGGTTGCGACGGGCGTCATGGGCAACCTCCGCTCGTTCGGCCGGCGCGGGTGCGCCAGCCTGCGTTCATGGTAGGCGCGCCGCGCCTCCGCCGGGCGCACGTCCCGACTCGCGCCGTGGCCGCGCTGGCTGCTTCCGGCCGCAAGACGGGGCGGCAACGGCCTATGCTGGACGGAAGCGCCGGTGCGCTTCCACGAGACCCGCCTCGGAGGTATCGAGCATGCTGCGTCGCCTGCTGGTCGCCAGCTTCGCCGTTGTCATCATCGCCGGCTGCGGGTCCGGCGGCCCGACCGCGTCACCGGCGGCATCGGGGCCGGCGTCTGCGGCCGCCTCCACGACGAAACCGGCGGCCGCGTCCAGCGAGGCTTCCACGCCCGCTCTCGATACGGTGCCACCGACCACGACCATGTCCACGGCCTGCGCTGCGGTCGGGATCCGGAAGCTGCCGTCGTCGAAGGGCGCCCTGATCGTGCGCCTCGCCGCCGGGACCGCCGTGCAGGTGGTCGAGGTGGTTCCCGGAGACGCCTACAAGGCCGGTAAGTGCGGCATCGACGGTGACACATGGTTGAAGATCGACCAGGTCGGCGGCAAGGGCGTGAAGGCGCTGTACGGCGTCCCGTTCGCCTACGCTGCGGCGGGATTCTTCAAGTAAGGCCGGGCGCGGGGGGGCTGTCGGCCGGCGGCTGACCCGCTCGGGACGACCGGGAGGCCACGCTCAGGCCGCGGCGATCCCCGCGATCTCCACCTTGTAGCCGGGCGATGCGAGACGCGCCTCGACAGTCGCCCGTGCGGGCAGGTTGGCGGGGTCCACCCAGGCGTCCCACGCCTCGTTCATCTCGGCGAACGTCGACATGTCGGCGAGCCAGATCGAGACCGTCAGGAGCCTCGACTTGCCGGTGCCCGCGGCAGCCAGGTGGGCGTCGATCTGCTCCAGCACCTGGCGGGTCTGCTCGCGCACGCTGGCGTCCGGGTCGTCGCTCACGTGCCCGGCCAGGTACACCAGACCGCCGTGGACCACCGCCCCGGACAGGCGCGTGCCGGGGTCGAGACGCTGGATGGACACGGGGCACCTCCGGGGCTGCGGGCTGGATCGAGCGCACGCAGCGTACCCGGACCGCGGTAGGCTCGGGGAGTGACAGAGCAGCCCGCCATCCCCGCGTCGTTCGTCGCGCTCGTGCGTGACGGGGCGCTGGACGCGGAGCTCGCTGCGCTCGCCTGGATGACCGTCGAGGCCGGGATCCCGGTGTTGGTCGCGGGCGAGCCCGCCGCGTCGCGGACGGCGGTGCGCGACGCCCTCGTGGAGCTGCTGCCGCCGGGTGCCCGGACGGTGACGCTCGCAGGCGAGGCGGAGACGTTCTCATGGATGACCGAGGCCGTGGAGCTGGGCTGGCGGCACGATGGGCCATGGGCACCCGCCCAGGGGTCGGTCCGGCTCCGCGCCGGGACGGTGGACGGGCCGGTGGTCCTGGTCGCGGACCTGGAGGATCGACCGCCCTCCGGGACATGGGGTGAGCGTGCCCGGCTGGCGATCCGGGCGCTCGCGCTCGGCTACGGCGCCGCGGCCACCGCGGGGGGAGCGCGGCTGGAGGACGTCCTGGGCAGGCTGGCCGCGGCTCCCGTGAGCGCGATCGACGATGAGCTCACGCGTCTGGGCATCGTCCTCATCCTCGGCCTGGACGACGAGGGATCGCTTCGCGTCCTCGCGGCGCACTACCTGCGCCCCGTGGCGCGTGACGCCCACGGGCACGTCCAGCGGCTCCCGCCCGCCGTGCTTGCGACGTGGAACGGCAGGACCGGCGGCTTCGACCACTTCGCCTGGGGCGTGGTGGCGGAGCTCAGCGGGCGGACGGGTCGCCGGCCCGTGGACTTCGAGCGCGAGCAGGCGGTCCGCGCCCGCGGGCTCGCCGCACACGAGACCCGGCGAACCCCTGCTAGCATCCCGCCCGCACCGTCGGTGGGGTGACGTCGGCCAAGGAGGGCTCCGGTGGACCTGTTCCTGTTCCTGCTGTTCCTGCACGTGTTGGGCGCGATCGTCGCGTTCGGACCCGGTTTCGCATCGGCAGTGGTCGGCCCGATGGCCGCGCAGGAGCCGCAGTACGCGAACTTCTATGCCCGCACCCAGCTGGCCACCGCGCGCAAGATCGTCTCGCCCGTCTCCATCAGCATGGCGATCACCGGGATCGCGCTGATCGCCGTACGCGGCTGGAGCAACATCACCGCCGGCAGGCACTGGCTGGAGCTCGGGATCCTGCTCTACGTGGTGGCGGTCGTGGTCGCGATGGCGGTCCAGGCGCCCGCGGGTCGCAAGCTGGTGCAGCTCACGTCGCAGCCGCCCGCCCCCGGTTCCGGCCCGTCGCCGGAGCTGCTCTCCACGGTTGCGCGGGTTCGCCGGGGCGGCCTGATCCTGGCGGGGCTCGTGGTGGTGATCGTGTTCCTGATGGTGACCAAGCCCTTCTAGCAATCCGGCTGCCGTCGGTCCATGGGGCCCGGGAGCGCGGGCCAAGCGGCCCCCGAAGCCGGACGTGCAGCCCGCGACCGGCACGCCCTTCCGCCCCTTCGCCGCGACACCCGTGCGGGGCATGCTCTCGGCATCGCCCCGACCACGCGGTGGGCGACGGCACGCCGTGCCGCCGTCCGCGGATACCATTGCCAGCGACACCCGCAGGAGACCACGCCCGATGCCCCACGTCGCAACGTCGATCGCCGACCTGCTCGGCAACCTCGCCGGGATCGCCCACATCGATGGCGACCGGCTCGTCATCGACGACGAGGCCCGCTTCCGCTCCCAGGCGGCGGCCGACCTCGCCTGGACCGCCGCCTTCACCGAGGACGACGCGACGGCCGAGGCCGTCCGCTGGCTCGTCTGGGAGGCCAGCCAGGCCCTGGGCGCCCGCTCCGCCAGCATCCAGGAGCTCTACATGGCCCGCGCTCGGGGCGAGATCTCCGGGTTCACCGTGCCGGCCATGAACCTGCGCGCCCAGACCTTCGACATGGCGCGGACCATCTACGAGACTGCCGCGAAGGCCGACGTCGGCGCCCTGATCCTCGAGATCGCCCGCAGCGAGCAGACGTACACCTTCCAGCGCCCGATGGACTTCGCGACGTCCGCGTACGCGGGCGCGATCGCGGCCGGCTGGAAGGGTCCCGTCTTCATCCAGGGTGACCACTACCAGTTCAACGCCAAGAAGTACGCCGCGGACCCCGAGGCCATGACCGAGGAGATCCGCCGGGCGTGCCGCCTGGCCGTCGACGCCGGCTACCGCAACATCGACATCGACAGCTCCACGCTGGTGGACCTCTCCAAGCCCAACCTCGACGAGGAGCAGAAGGAGAACTACACCCGCGCCGCGGAGCTCACCGCCCTCATCCGATCGCTCGAGACCGACGGCGTGACTGTCAGCGTCGGCGGCGAGATCGGCGAGGTCGGCAAGGTCAACTCGACCGTCGAGGAGCTCCGGGCGTACCTGGACGGGTACAACGCGGAGCTCCGGAAGCGCGCACCGGGCGCCAGGGGCCTGTCCAAGGTCAGTGTCCAGACCGGCACCAGCCACGGCGGCGTGCCGCTGCCCGGCGGCGGCGTGGCCGAGGTCAAGCTCGACTTCGACGTCCTCGGCAAGCTCGGCGTCCTCGCCCGCGAGTACGGCCTGGCCGGTGCGGTCCAGCACGGCGCCTCCACCCTGCCGGACGAGCTGTTCCACCGCTTCCCGACCGTCGAGACGGCCGAGATCCACCTCGCGACGGGCTTCCAGAACGCGCTCTACGACCACCCGGCGTTCCCGGCCGAGCTGATGGAGGAGATCTACGCCTGGTGCCGCGTCAACGCCGCCGACGAGCGCAAGCCCGACCAGGCCGAGGACCAGTTCCTGTACTCGACCCGCAAGAAGGCCATCGGGCCGTTCAAGCGGCAGATCTGGGACCTGGCGACCAAGGACGAGATCCTGGCCTCCCAGGGGGCGAAGATCGGCTTCCTGTTCGAGGAGCTTCGCGTTCCCGGCACCATGGCCATGGTCGACAAGTACGTGAAGCCGGTGCCGGTGGCCCGCCCGATCCCCGCTGCCCTCAAGGCCGCGGTCGCGGGCTGACGTGGCGGGCGATCCCGGCGGCGTGTCCACGACCGGCGGGGTCGGGCCCCTCCCCGTCTCCATCCGCCTCGAGACCCCCGGTGACGAGCCGGGGGTCCGTCGCGTTCACGAGTCCGCGTTCACGGGCCCCGAGGAGGCGGCCATCGTGGACCGCATCCGCCGCGAGGCGCCGGCGGGCTGGCAGTCGCTGGTCGCGGTGGATGCCGGTGGCGATGGGACCATCGTGGGGCACGTGCTCCTGACGCCATGCCCCGTCGAGGACGAGGACGGCGGGCGGGTGGGGGAGGTGCTGGCCCTGGGTCCGATCGCGGTTCTTCCAGGGGTCCAGCTCCGTGGGGTGGGGTCCGCGCTCATGGCGACCGCGATGAGCCTGGCCCTGGCCCGGGCCGTGCCCGCGATCGTGCTGCTGGGTCACGCGTCGTACTACCCCCGGTTCGGGTTCGAGCCGGCGCGGGGCGTCGGCCTCCTTCCGCCCGCCGACGCCTGGCCCGACACGGCATGGATGGCCCGCCGGCTGCCGGCCTGGACGGAGGAACTCCGCGGCACCGTCCGGTACCCCGAGGCATTCGAGCCCCTCGCATGACACAGCCAGTCTTCGGAGCCGGATGGTCCGCCTCGCTCGCCCGCGTCCCCGAATCCACCATGCGCGAGTGGCTCGCGTTCGCCCACGAGGCCTGCGATGCCGCCGACCAGATCGCGCTGGCGCACTTCCGCCGCGACCTGGACCTGGAGCGGAAGCCGGATCGCACGTTCGTCACAGTGGCGGACCGGGGGATCGAACGCGAGATCCGGTCCCGGATCCGGGCCCGCTACCCGGAGCACGGGCTGGTGGGGGAGGAGTACGGCACCGAGGACGGCACGGGCGCGACCCGCTGGTACATCGACCCCATCGACGGCACCCACAACTTCATCCGGGGCGTCCCGTTATTCGGCACCCTGCTCGGCGTGGAGCACGAGGGCGAGCTGCAGGTGGGCATGATGTCGGCCCCCGCGATGCGCGAGCGGTGGTTCGCCTACCGCGGAGGCGGGGCCTGGAACCGGAGCCTCGACGGCGAGCGGCAGATCCGGGTCTCGCGCGTGCGCGCTCTCGACGATGCGCAGCTGCTCTACGGGAGCCGGACCGAGACCGTCGCCTCCGGGTTGATGCCCGGGTTCGACGATGCCCTCGCCGCCTCCTGGCGGGACCGGGGCTTCGGCGACTTCTGGGGCTACGCGCTGGTTGCGGAGGGTGCCGCCGAGGCCATGTTCGAGACGGGCGCGAAGACCTGGGACCTCGCGGGGCCCCTCGTGGTGCTGGAGGAGGCCGGCGGCCGGGTCACCGACGTGCACGGCGATCGGCGCATCGACACCGGATCATCGGTTGCCTCCAACGGGCTCCTGCACGAGGAGCTGCTGCGGAGGTTGCGCGCCGGGGGCTGACGCCTGCACGCCACCGCGCCCGCCCGGGATGGCGAAACGCGCCCCTATTCGCCCGCGATGTCGAGCGCTTCAGCGATGATCCCGATGGCGAGATCGACC
>Ga0302263_10000682_pt1 | contig 13089 bp, 8 predicted proteins | sample II_Fen_N1_4_FD_194564 | JGI IMG/M metagenome (GOLD analysis project Ga0302263, IMG submission 194564) | Peat permafrost microbial communities from Stordalen Mire near Abisko, Sweden - II_Fen_N1_4 | ecosystem: Environmental > Terrestrial > Soil > Wetlands > Permafrost | place: Sweden: Abisko... | reverse complement strand
CGCCGCGCCGACTTGGGCCCAGCCGAGCGCGCGCGTCAACGCGCGCGGACTGCGCGTCAATCCCTTCGAGCCGCGCACCGAGAACCAGCGCCGCTACCTCGAGATGATCGAGAAGAACCCGCTCACCTTCGGCATCGGTCCGGGCGGCACGGGCAAGACCTACCTCGCGGTCGCGGCGGCGGTGCGCGCGCTGCGCAACGGCGAGTGCCGGCGCCTCGTCGTCACGCGCCCCGTGGTCGAGGCTGGCGAGCGCCTGGGCTTCCTGCCCGGCGACCTGCAGGCCAAGCTCAACCCCTACATGCGCCCGATCTACGACGCGCTCTTCGACCTCGTCGACTTCGAGGAGGTCGCGCGCCTCGAGGAGAGCGGCATCCTGGAGATCGCGCCGCTCGCCTACATGCGCGGGCGCACGCTGAGCCACGCCTTCGCGATCCTGGACGAGGCGCAGAACACGACCGTGAGCCAGATGAAGATGTTCCTGACCCGGCTCGGCGAAGGGTCGCGCATGGTCGTCACCGGCGACCCGACGCAGAACGACCTCGAGCGCGAGCAGAAGAGCGGACTCGTGGACGCGCTCGTGCGCCTGCGCGGTTGGCAGGACATCGGCATCCTCGAGTTCGGCGCGCGCGACATCGTGCGCCACCCGCTCGTGGAGCAGATCGTGCGCGCCTACGAAGCTCCCGCGCGCGATCGCCGGGAGACCGACCGGCCGTGAAAGCGCGCCGCGGCGCGCCGATCTGGATCGCCTGGAAGGTGCGCGGGCGGCTGCTCGGGGATCCCGAGGTGCGGCGCATCCTGCGCGCGGCTCTGCGCCACGGCCAGAAGCCGGAGCTCGGACTTTCGGTCGTCTTCCTCGGGGATGCGGCGCTCGCGCGCCTGCACCGGCGCTGGCTCTCGGACGGCAGCCGCACGGACGTGATCACCTTCGACCTCTCCGACGCGCATTCGCAGGCAGGCGAGCTCTACGTCAGTGCGACCTGCGCGCGGCGCGTGGCGCGCGAGCGCGGTGTCGAGCCGCGGCGCGAGCTCGCGCTGTATCTCGTGCACGGCGCGCTGCACTTGTGCGGCTTCGACGATCACGCACCGCGCGCGCGCGCGCGCATGCGCCGCGCCGAGACGACGGTCTTGCGCGCGCTCGGCTTCCCCGACGATCCGCTTCCGCATCCCTGACGCGTCTTCCCACGGTTGCAACGCGCGCGGAAAAGTTCCGCGCAGCAGGCAAGAGCGCTTGCAACGGACGTGCGAATCCGGCATCCCAGTGTGCGGAGCGAGTCTTGCACATCGCCCGGCCCTCTCAACCCGCAACCACGCCACGCCAGCGCGCGAACGCGAGCGACAAGCTCTGGCGCGACTATGCGCGCGCTCCCGGCAACGAGACGCGCAACCGTCTGATCGAGCACTACCAGCCGCTCGTCGCGGAGATCGTGCGGCGCTTCTTTGCGCGCCTGCCGCGCCTCGTGGACCGCGGCGATCTCGACACAGCTGCCAATTTCGGCCTGATCGACGCGATCGAGGGCTTCGACCGCGCGCGCGGCGTGCGCTTCGAGATCTACTGCGAACGCCGCATCCGCGGCGCCGTGCTCGACGAACTGCGCAACCAGGACTGGCTCTCGCGGCCCTTCCGCGGACGCATCGAGCAGCTGCGGCGCGTGCGCGAGGAACTGCGCTCGGGGCTTGGCCGCGAGCCCTCGGAGGCCGAGGTCGCGCAGGCGCTCGGCCCCGACGAGGCGCGCCGCGGCTTCGCGCTCGGCATGTCGGCCTCCTACGCGAACCCGGTGCTCTCGGGCCACGCCGAGGACTCGGGCGAGGATGCGATGGCGGGCCTGGAGGTGCTGGCCGACCCGGATTCGGACGCGCCGCGCGAACGCCTCGGCAGCGACGATCTCTACCGACTCGTCGCGCAGCGCCTCTCCGACCAGGAGTACCAGATCGTCTACCTGCGCTACTGGGAGGATCTCTCGCTGCGCGAGATCGGCGAGGTCTTGCACCTCTCCGAGTCGCGCGTGTGCAAGATCCACATGCGCCTGCTCGAGCGGCTCAAGGAGCGGCTCGCGACGGCGGGCTGACGACCCCGGGTCGTTAAAGGACGAGAGCATGAGGCGCGGCCCCATGCCCTCGTGATTTCCGGCCGGCCCCCGGAGATGAGCCGGGAACCTGATCCGCCGTGCGACGCTAACGCATCGCACTCCCCATGGCGGCAACAAGGCGGCCCGAAGGACGCCTCAACCGGAAGGCGCCACGCGCAGACCCGTCCCCACAGGTCCGCGACGAGCGCATCTCCTCCTCAACGCACGCCAGGCTTCGTCCCCACAAAGCCGGGCGCACTTCTCCAACCAAGACCGAGCCGCCGGTTCCCCAACCCGCGACCACGGCCTGTCCCTGCGCGCGAGCGCAGGGAACTCTCTGCCACTGCCAGGTCACCCCTGCCGGGATGCTGTTGTAGGGGCGAACGCCTGTCCAGGCTCGCGCGATCACCCTCACGGCTGCTCCACAAGCGGTTCTCTCCTCCCGCTTCTGGCTGCCTGATCGCATCGTGCTTCGTCCCATCGGATCCACCGGAGTAAGGCGTTCGCTGTGGAACAGCGGCCACCCGGGAGAGGGAAGAGGACACGAGGCGCGAAGCCTGTGCACTCGACGGATCCCGAGGAGACACTGATTCCGTTCTGCCCCTGCGATGACGTCCGTTTCCGGTTCGACGTTCGGTAGCTCGGCTGCCCTTTTGCGTGGGCCCGTGGCTTTGCGTCCCAGCCTTTCGACTGGTTTGCCTTTGTCGCGTCAGCGTCGGAGCGAGGCAGTATACATACGAAGTCGCATTGGGGCAAACCGCGCCTGCGATTTATCGCGTGATCACGCCCGAATCCGGCGCGTGCGGAAGAAATTTCCGGCGCTGGATCAGTGATCCTCGTCCAGCGCGGGCGTGTAGCCGAGCTGGTGCAGCGCGTGCTCCTCTCCCCGGCGCGGAACACCCGTCAGCGCGGGCGCCGTGCTCTGCTCGAGCCAGCGCGCGTGCGCGTCGCGCAGCGCCTGCACGAGGTCGGGCCGCTGTGCCGCGAGGTCGCTTTCCTCGCCGGGATCGCGCTCGAGGTCGAACAGCTGCGGCGGTAGCGGATCGATCGAGAGCAGGCGCCAGCGCCCGTCTGTGATCGCGAACCAGGTCCTGCCGTACTGCGCTCGGCCGAGAGCTTGTACGGCGATGCGTCCCTGCGGGATGTCGGCGGCGAGCAGCGAGCGTCCACGGCATTCGCCCGCGGGGATTCCGAGCGCCTCGAGCGCCGTCGGCCAGAAGTCGAGATACGTGGCGAGCGCGTTCGAGCGGCTGGGCGCCAAGGCAAAGGCGCGCGGTGCGTGCACCAGCAGCGGCACGTGCAGGAGTTCGCGCTGCAGCGTCTCGCCGTGGCAGAACCAGAATCCGTGCTCGCCCAGCGACTCGCCGTGGTCGGCCGTCAGCACGAGCAGTGAATCGTCGAGCCAGCCTCGAGCGCGCAGCGCGTCGACCAGTCTTCCGAACTCGGCGTCGAACGCGTGGATCTCCGCGTCGTAGCGATCGACATAGGGCCCGGGCCGGCGCTCGCCGTCGATCTGCTGGTAGTCCGGGATCTGGCCCGCGCCCGAGGAGTTCGTGCCGAGTTCGAGCTGCGCTTCGCCCGCGTGCTCGCGCACGAGCGGCGCGAGGTCGGCCGCGGGAGGCGTGTAGGGTCCGTGCGGGTCCTGGTAGTGGACCCAGAGGAAGAAGCGGTCGGCCTCGTCCGGGCGCGCGTCCAGCCAGCGCAAGACGGCGCTCGTGCAGCTCGCCGCGTCGCGCTCGCGCATCTCGCGATTGTGTTCGTGCGCCACGAGCTCGTCGTCGAAATGCTCGAAGCCCTGCGCGACGCCGATCGAACCGAGCTCGGGAGGCGGGCGCACGAGCACGCTGCTCGAGACGAAGGCGGCCGTGTCGATGCCCGCCGCGCTCACGCTTTCGGCCAGCGTCTGCACGCTCGCGGGCATGCGCAGCGAGTTCGAGCGCGAAGCGGTGCCGATCTCCTCGGGCGGCCGGCCCGCGAGCAGGGCCGAGATGGACGGGCCCGTGAGCGGCGCCGCGGACCAGGCGTTCTCGAACACGCGGCACTGCGCCGCGAGCGCGTCGATGCGCGGGCTCGTGCCGCGCGGGTAGCCGTAGCAGCCGAGGTGATCGGCGCGCAGCGTGTCGCACGTGATCAGGATCACACGACGCGCCAAGGGGGACCTGCGGTCCTCCTTCGAACAACCGTACGCAGCCGCGCAAACGAGCGCGACGAGCGCCGGCCAGCGGGAAGCGAGCCTGCTCATCGATGGCCGGGTCTGCCGTCCGGCCGCCGGAGATTCTAGCGGCTAGGCGCTCGCTCCGCGAACCGCGCGGTGGACCGCGATCAAGCCGTCGAGGATGGCCGGGAATTCATCCAGGATGACCATGTTCGGCCCGTCGCTCGGCGCGCGATCCGGATCGGGGTGCACCTCGAAGAAGAGGCCGTCGATCTCGCCCGTCGCCACCGCCGCGCGCGCGAGCGGCGGCACGAGCTTGCGATCTCCGCCGCTGCGATCGCCGAGCGCGCCGGGCTGCTGCACCGAGTGCGTGGCGTCGAACACGACCGGATGTCCCGTGGCACTCATGTGCCCGAGGCCGGTCATGTCCACCACGAGCCGGCCGTAGCCGAAGCTCGAGCCGCGCTCGGTGACCATCACGTTCGGGTTGCCCGCAGCCGTGATCTTCTGCGAGACGTTCTTCATGTCCCAGGGAGCGAGGAACTGGCCCTTCTTGACGTTGACCGCCTTGCCGGTCTCTGCCGCCGCGAGCAGGAGGTCGGTCTGGCGACAGAGGAAGGCCGGGATCTGCAGCACGTCGACGTACTCCGCCGCGCGCGCGCACTGCTGCGACTCGTGCACGTCGGTCAGTACCGGCACGTGGAAGCGCTCGCGCACTTCCGCCAGCCAGGCGAGACCGTCGATGCCCGGGCCGCGCACGGCCTTGCCGCTCGAGCGGTTGGCCTTGTCGAAGCTCGACTTGAAGATCAGCGGGATGCCGCGCGCGGCGCACAACTCCGCGAGCCGGCCCGCGACGGAGAGCGCGAGCTCGCGCGTCTCGAGCACGCACGGGCCGGCGATCAGGAACAGCTCGCCGCCGCCCAGGGTCTGGCCGGCGACGTTCACGGTGGGGCGGCGGGCGCTCATGTTGGCCATCAGGGTACGAGGAGCGTGAAGGGCTGCGCCAGGATTTCGACCTCGAGTGGCGTCTGGCCGCCGAGATCGCCGTCGATCTGGAAAGGGACGGGCTGCTGCGAGTGCACGCGGATCCTGCGCGCGCGGTGGCGCTCGCAGCGCGGGCTCGGGAATCCGGTGGCGAGCGCGCGCAGGCCATGCACGAGCAGTCCCAGGCGGCTGCAGCCGCGGAAGAGGTAGGCCTCGTAGAGTCCGTCGTCGAGTTTGCGGTCTCTCGAGAGCACGCGCATCCCGGCGTAGTGGATCACGTTGCTGAAGAGCACGAAGCCGAAGCGGCCCGGAATCTCCGCTCCATCGAGCTCGACCGAGAGGCTCGGCTCGCGGTAGTGCAGGAACGCGGAGAGTGCCGCGCGCACCCAGCTGAGCTTCGAGATCGGTCCGCGGCGCACGCGCTCGAGCTCGTGCACCACCATCGCATCGAAGCCCACGCCGCTGACGAGGAACGAGAGCCCGCTGCCGTTGACGCGTGCGACGTCGATCTTCTGGCGCCGGTCGCCGTGCAGGAGCGCCAGCGCACCTCGCGCGTCGCGCGGGAGCTTCAGGTCGAGGCCCATCACGTTGGCCGTGCCCATGGGCACGATCAGGATCGGCAGGTCGTGGTGCGCGAGGCCCTCGAGCACCTCGCTCACCGTTCCGTCGCCGCCGACGACGATCAGGCGTTCGAGCTCGGGGCCGATCTCTGCGGCGCGCGCGCGGGCGGCACCCTTGCTGCGCGTGTGGAAGATCTCGACCGTGGCGCCTTCGCCCTCGAGCGCGCGCGCGATCTCGCCCGCAGCGTGTTCGGCGCGCCCGCGGCCCGCGATCGGGTTGACGATCACGAGCGCGCTCTGGAAGGGGAGGGAGGCCATCGGCGGGGGAGCAGGATAGCGGCATGCTATTCTGCGCGGCCACCCTCCAAGCCCATGAAGACCCACGCACTCCTCGGCTGCGCCCTCTTGCTCGGCGCCTGTTCGACCGGCCCGCATGCCCCGCGCACGTACGAGATCCGCGCCGCGCTGTACGAGATGCCTGCGGCGCTCGTCGAGCAGCTCTCCGGTCTGAGCGAGCCCGGCGTCGAGTTGCGCAGCGAGACGCTCTTCGAGCGTGCACGCATGGCGGCGCGTTCGCGCACGGAGGTGCAGACGCTCTCCTCGGTGACGTATGTCACGGGCGCCGGGGTGCCCGTCGGCTTCTCGAACCTCGAGAAGTCCGAGTGGGTCCAGGACTATGCCGTGAACGCGGAGTGGAAGTCCGAGCCGGTCAAGACCACGGTCTTCGAGGGCTTCGAATACGAGCTCTGCCCGCGTCCGGGCGAGACAGGTCTCGAGCTGCAGTACAGGTTCCGGCGCAGCGTTCTCCAGCGGCCGGTGCGCGAGGTCAAGATCACGCTCTCGAACGGCGCGCAGCCGCTGGTGCACTCGCTCGAACTCGACGACCGCAAGCTCGCCTCGAGCTACGAACTCGGACAGGGCGAGATGCTCGCCGCCTGGCTCCCGGGCTCGAAGCCCGGCCGCGCGACGCTGGTGTGCGTGCGCGCGGCGCCGGCCGAGTAGCGCCGGGAAAAGAAAATGGCGCCGCTTGCGCGACGCCATTTCCTCTGCATCAGTGCCAGCGGCACCCTGGATGTGCCGCGAGCCCGATCAGCCGATCACGGGATCCAGCCGACGGCGCCGGACTGGGTCGCGTTGAACGTGCTCGAGAAGGGGCAGCCACCGAGAACCGTGGGGTCGCGGTAGTACACCATGTAGAAGCGCGGTTCGCCCGGGCCGATCGAGTCGCCGAGGGCGGCCGAACGCACGCTCACGCGCGCATCGGAACCGACCGGGGCGGTCGCGCTGCCGGAGGAGGCCGTCTTGACGTACAGACGCTTGAGCGTGCCGGCCACGCAGCGGATGCCCTGACCGAAGGTCGCACCGCCGGTGTTGGCGGCATTGCCCTGCAGGAAGATGCTCGTCGCGGTCGGCTTCTCGCCGGTGGCCGTGAACTGCACCGTGTCGCTGCCGAGCGAAGCATTGCCCGTCATCGAGAGCTGCGCACCACCCGTGTTCGACGAGTTGTTGCAGCCGCGGTTGGCACCCGAGGGCGGGTTGCCGCAGGGGCAGGAGGCCGTGTCGACGCCCGGGTTGCAGTAGCTCGTGAACTGGGCGTTGTCGTAGCTGCCGGCGCGCACGTCGGAGACGGTGAACGTCGAGTCCCAGTTGTACCAGGTGGCCATCGAGCGCACGCCGGAGCCGCCGGCGCTGTGCTGCGAGGCGATCTGGGGCGTGTTCGACTGGTCGCCCGTGAAATCGAGCAGCTGGTGCGCTTCCGAGACCCGGATCGACGAACCGACGCGGCTGAAGGTCGAGACGTACATGTCGTAGTCGAAGCTGCTCGTGCTGAACTGCTCCGTGTAGGCGACGGCGTAGTTGGCGCCGTCGGAGTCGACGCAGCAACCGACCTGGTTCTGGGTCGGGGTCGTGTCGAGCGAGCTCAGGTCGGCATCGGCCTGGAAGCCCGTGCCGTTGTAGATGCGTGCGTGGATGTTGCCATCGCTGACGCCGTCGAAGCGGTTGTAGACGACCATGTAGTCACGATCGCCGACGTTGCCGTCGAGCACCGTGGAGGCCGACGGGTAGTAGTCGTAGCCGGTCGAGAAGTCGACGCTGTAGGTCGGGTAGGTGATGGTGCCGTCCCAGTGGACCTGCGAAGCCCAGATGTCGTAGTCGACGCCGGGGTTGAACTCGCGCGTCCACGTGACGGTCCAGTTCTGGGTGCTGAAGGGCGCGCTGCCGTCGCCCTTCGAGACCGTGGGGTTGAAGTCGAGCGTGGCGCTCGAGTTGTCCACGAGGATCAGGCCGCCGTTGAGCGTGCTGTTGGCGTTGACCTGCTGGGCGTGGATGTCGTCGTCGCCCGCGGCGAAGTCGCGTTCCCAGACCACGAGGTAGTAGGTCGGGCCGGAGGAGACGGGGTCACCGCCGACGTCGCAGTTGTGGCAGTCGTAGTTGGGTTCGTTGCTGATCGCGAACTGCGGACCGACCGCTGCGCTGCTCGCGGCATAGGTCGCGCCCCAGATCGCGCGCGAGGGATAGGAGCCCACTTCTGCGGCCACGAGGAAATTCGCGGCGATGAAGTTGTTGGCGCAGTGCGGGTTGGCCCAGTAGCTCGTCGTGAAGTCGATCGTGGTCAGGCTGCCCCCGATGGCGTTGCCGCTGCCGTCGTATTCCTGGGCCCAGACGTCGTGGTCCGTGCCGGAGTAGGCGTCTTCCCAGCAGATCAGGTAGCGGCCCGTGCTGGCGTCGTAGGCGACGTCCGAGGCGTAGTCGACGGTCAGCGTGGTCGAGACCGTGAAGGTCGCGATCACGGGGTCGATCGTCAGCGGCAGGACCGCTGCGCCGACCGCGGAGGCGGGCAGGCGGATCTCGATCGAGCCGCCGTCGAGCGTCGTCTGCGCGTCGAAGTGCTGGCCGGCGGCGTCGATGGCCACGGCCTTGCCGTAGCTGACGTAGCCGAGCTCGTTCGAGAAGTGGAAGCCGTCGGCGGCGTTCGAGCCGGCGAGTTCGGTCGTGAGCGCGAGGCGCACGACGAGGTCGCCCGTGCCCGGCAGCGCGGCGAAGACGAACTGCTGGTCGATCGAGTCGGCGCGGATCGAGTAGAGCTCGGTCAGGCCGCCGCGTTCGAACTTGACTGCGTCGCTCGAGAGGACCGCGGCCGCATCGCTCGCGAACGTGATCGCGGTGTCGCCGACGCTCGCGCCGCTGAGCTGGAAGCCGAGCGGGTAGAGCTTGGGCGCCTGCGCGCCCATGTTCGGGAAGTAGGTCGTGCCGGCGGAGTTGAACTGCGCCTTGTAGGCATCACCCATGGCCCAGACCGAACCGTCGGCCTGCTGGCTGAAATAGGTCTTGCCGCTCGGGCGGGCGAACTTCGCGGAGGCAGCCTTGCCCGGGAGCTTGGCCTCTCCGGCGTGGGACTTGGCGTGCGCCATCACCTGTTCGATCGAGACGGGCTGGCGGGCGGGGCCGGCTTCCTTGGCCGGAAGGACGGGGGCGGGAGTCTTGATGTCCTGCACGAGGGGGGGCGTGTGCGGGATCTTGACTTCCTGGGTGGCGCCCGCGTGCGCGGAGCTGAGAACCACTGCAGCGAGAATCGGCGCCGTGGCGGCGAATCGCTTATTAGGAATACGCATTTGAATCGATCTCCTGAACGAAACTCATGACTCTGAGAACGGATCCATTGCCCGAAGGGGCATTGGGCAGGGCGCGAGTCTAGCGACTCAGCACAAAAGCGGGGGCAAGTTCTGTTCGCTTGCTGCAAAGTCTGCACGCGTCAGAGTCGTCATTTCTCCGCGGAACTGTCGATTTCGAGGCGCCAAGGGCCGAGATCGGCCCGGTTGCTTGCATTCCGCCCGGCGCCAGGGGGGGGGCCTGACTCGAGACTCCCGCGCTCGCTTGACGCTTGCACGGCCCGCCGCTCAAGTGGTCGCCCTCCCATGGAACTCCCGACCCGCTACACGCCTCAGGAATTCGAGAAGGCGATCTACCAGCAGTGGGTCGAGAGCGGCGCCTTCAGCCCCGGCCCGCGGCGCGAGGGCGAGAAGACCTTCACGATCATGATCCCGCCGCCCAACGTCACGGGCGTGCTGCACATGGGCCACGCGCTGAACGGCGCGATCCAGGACATCATCGTGCGCCAGCGCCGCATGGCGGGCTGGACGGCGCTCTGGCTGCCGGGCACCGACCACGCCGGCATCGCCACCCAGGCGGTCGTCGAGCGCAAGCTCTACGAGGAGGAGAAGAAGACGCGCAACGACCTCGGGCGCGAGGCCTTCCTCGCGCGCGTCTGGGCCTGGAAGGAGCAGCACGGCAACTACATCCTCGAGCAGTACCGGCGCCTGGGCTCCTCCTGCGACTGGTCGCGCACGCAGTTCACGATGGACGAGGGCCTCTCGCGCGCCGTGCGCGAAGCCTTCGTGCGCCTGTTCGAGAAGGGACTCGTCTACCGCGGCGCGCGCCTGGTGAACTGGGACTGCGTGCTCGAGACGGCCGTCAGCGACGACGAGATCGAGTACGTCGCGCGCAAGGACAAGCTCTACCAGATCCGCTACCCGGTCAAGGGCCGCGCGGGCGAGTTCGTCACGGTCGCGACGACCCGACCGGAGACGCTTCTCGGCGACACGGGTGTGGTCGTGCACCCGGACGACGAGCGCTACACGCACCTGCACGGCGCGACGCTGATCGTGCCGTTCGTCGAGCGCGAGATCCCGCTCGTGCTCGATGCGACGGTCGAGAAGGACTTCGGCACGGGTGCGGTCAAGGTCACGCCGGGACACGATCCCGCCGACTACGAGCGCGGCACGCGCTTCAAGCTGCCGATCGTCAACCTGTACGACAAGAAGGGCGTGCTGAACGAGAACGGCGGCCCGTTCAAGGGCCTCGCGCGCGAGAAGGCGCGCGACGCGGTCGTGAAGGAGCTCGAAAAGCTCGAGCTGCTCGGCAAGGTCGAGGACTACTCGCACAACGTGGCCATCTCCGACCGCTCGAAGAGCGTGATCGAGACGCTCGTCAGCGAGCAGTGGTTCGTGAGGATGGAGCCGCTGGCCAAGCCCGCGATCGAGGCCGTGCAGAGCGGCGCGCTGAAATTCCGGCCCGAGCGCTGGTCGAAGACCTACCTCGACTGGCTGCTCAACGTGCGCGACTGGTGCATCAGCCGCCAGCTCTGGTGGGGGCACCAGATCCCGGTCTGGTACGACGAGGACGGCGTGCCTTGCGCCTCGCGCACCGACCTCGTGATCGGCGCCCCGCATCCGCTGACGAAGAAGCCCATCGTGCGCCGCGACGAGGACGTGCTCGACACCTGGGCCAGCTCCTGGCTCTGGCCCTTCGCGACGCTCGGCTGGCCCGACGTCACGCCCGATCTCGAGCGCTTCTACCCGACGCAGTTCCTCTCGACCGCGCGCGAGATCATCTACCTCTGGGTGGCGCGCATGGTCATGGCCGGCTACGAGTTCATGGACCACCTGCCCGTGGACCAGCGCTGCCCCTTCGAGGTCTGCAACGTGCACGCGACCGTGCTCGACGGCAAGGGCAAGCGCATGTCGAAGTCGGCCGGCAACGGCATCGACCCGATCGAGATGATCGACAAGTACGGCGCCGACGCCGTGCGCTACTCGCTCGTGCTGCTCACCAAGGAAGGCCAGGACGTCAAGCTCTTCCCCGAGCGCTTCGAGGACGGCTTCCGCTTCGCCAACAAGGTCTGGAACGCGACGCGCTTCGTGCTGCTCAACATGCAGGGCGAGCGCAGCGACAAGGCGGAGCGCCTCGAGGATCGCTGGATCCTCTCGCGCCTGAAGGCCGCGCGGAACGAGGTCACGCAGTGCTTCGAGGAGTACCGCCTCAACGACGCCGCCAAGTGCCTCTACCAGTTCGTCTGGAACGACTTCTGCGACTGGTACGTGGAACTCGTCAAGCCGCGGCTCCTGAACGCTGGCGATCCGAGCGCCGCAGCGGCGCGCGGGACGCTCGCACGCGTGATCGCCGACACTCTGGCGCTCTTGCACCCCTTCACGCCCTACATCACCGAGGCGCTCTGGAAGCTGCTGCACGAGACGCTCGGCAAGCCCCACGGCCAGCTGATGAGCGCGGCCTGGCCCGAGTGCGCCGACCTCACGCACGACAAGTCCGCGGAACTCGAGATGCAGGTCATCCAGGATGCGATCGTGGCCGTGCGCCAGATCCGCAACCTGACCACGCTCGGCGATCGCACGCCGCTCGCGGCGGTGATCCGCGCCCCGCGCGAGAGCGAGCGCAGCGTGCTGCAGCGGCACGCGGCGACCTTGCGCGCCCTGGGATTCCTCGAGAGCTGCGAGATCGGCGCGGATCCCGCCCAGCCGCTCCATTCGGCATGCGGTGTGGTCGGCGGCGTCGAGATCTTCGTGCCGCTGCCCGAGTCGGTCGACCGCGTGAAGCTGAAGGACGTGCTCGCGAAGCGGGTCGAGAAGCTGGCCGCGGCGATCAAGTCACTGGAGGCGAAGCTCGGGAACAAGGCCTTCGTCGAACGCGCCGATCCCGAAATCGTGGCCGAGGAGCGGGCGCGCTTCGCGGAGATGGGCCTGGAGCTCGGGCTGCTCGAGCGCAACGCCGCCGCGTTCTGAGGCAGGTCGGGTAAGCTCGTCCCCCGACGGCACGAGCATGAGCACGGAAACACGCGAACTGGCCAGCCTCGCGGCGCTCGCGCCGCGGTCGATGACCGTGCTCTTCGACGTCTCGAACAAGTGCAACCTGCGCTGCCGCTTCTGCTACTTCAGCTACGACAGCGTCTTCCAGCGGCCGGCCATGTACCTCGCGCCGGAGCGCTTCGAGCGCATCGCGACGACACTGCTGCCTCTGGCGCACACGCTCTACCTCTCGGCCGGCAGCGAGTCGCTGACGCATCCGCGCTTCACCGAGATCCTGGCCGTCGCCGCGCGTCATTGCGTGCCCACGACCAAGCTGCTCACGAACGGACTGCTGCTGACGCCGGCGCTCATCGACGCGCTGATCGAGTACGGTCTATCTGAGTTGCACGTCTCGCTCGACGGCGCAACGGCGGCCACCTATGAGCACATGCGCCGCGGGGGGAGCTTCGAGAAGCTACTCGCGAACCTGCGCGCACTGCGCGATCGCAAGCGCGCGCTGCGCTCGAGCCTGCCGCGGCTGCAGTTCAACCTGACGCTCATGCGCTGCAACCTGCCGGAGCTCGAGCGCTTCGTCGATCTCGGGCTCGAACTCGGCGTCGAACGCATCGCCGCGCGGCACCTGATGCCCTACGAGGGCCTGGAGATGGAGTCCGAACTGACCTCGGCCGATCCGCTGCAGGCCAACCAGCGCTTCCACGCGCTGCTCGAGCACGCGACGAGGA
>Ga0302263_10000680_pt1 | contig 13104 bp, 11 predicted proteins | sample II_Fen_N1_4_FD_194564 | JGI IMG/M metagenome (GOLD analysis project Ga0302263, IMG submission 194564) | Peat permafrost microbial communities from Stordalen Mire near Abisko, Sweden - II_Fen_N1_4 | ecosystem: Environmental > Terrestrial > Soil > Wetlands > Permafrost | place: Sweden: Abisko... | reverse complement strand
CCGAGATCATCCCGCCGTTGCGCGTCGACCCCAGCCAACGACCACGACTCCACGCCCGCTTCCACACCCACAAAGGGGAGGCGATCCCTGAGTCTCAAGCGACCCCTGAGCCTGACGATCCCTGAGCCTGACGAAGGGTCAGGCGGCGTGCTACTGCGCCAGGCCGTACAGGCGGTCGCCCGCGTCGCCGAGGCCGGGGACGATGTAGCCGCGCTCGTTGAGCGTCTCCTCGACCGAGGCGGTGACAAGCGTGACCGGGACACCGAGGGAGTCGGCGAGCGTGCGCAGGTGCTCGATGCCCTGGGGGGCGGCGAGCAGACAGATGCAGGTGATGTGATCAGCGCCGCGTTCGACGAGGAACTGCACCGCGCCGCCCAGCGAGCCGCCGGTGGCCAGCATGGGGTCGAGCACGTAGCACTGGCGTCCGGACAGGTCCTCGGGGAGGCGCTCAGCGTAGGTGAACGGCTGCAGGGTCTCCTCGTCGCGCACCATGCCGAGGAACCCGACCTCCGCTGCCGGCATCAGCTGCATCATGCCCTCGAGCATGCCAAGACCGGCGCGCAGGATCGGGACAACGAGCGGACGCGGCCGGCTCAGCTCCACTCCGGTGGTGGTGATCAGCGGAGTGGTCACCTCGCGCGGCTGGACGCGGACTTCCCGGGTGGCCTCGTAGGCCAGCAGGGTCACCAATTCGTTGACCAGGGCCCGGAAGGTGGGGGAGTCGGTCGCGACGTCACGCAGCAGCGTGACCTTGTGATCGATGAGGGGATGGTTGGGTGCGACGAGTTCCACAACCAGAACCTTCGCACACCCGAATGGCCCCCACCACCGGCGTCCAAGGCTGCCGGTCTGCAGCGATCCTTCGGGTTCACTCCTCGGTGATACTGGCCTCCCACTGGTCGTCTGCGGAACTGCCGGTGATGATCAGGAAATAGGTTCCTGCCTTCTCCCTCGTGCTGCCGTCGGAGTCCTCCGGCTTGGCCTTGTTCACGTACTTCGGCACGTTGAGCACGGCATCACCCGTGGCTGCGTCGTAGATGTTGGCTGTGGCCAGCATTGCCCCGGTCGGGGCATCGGGGTCGGGGCTGCCCAAGTACTTCAACGAGAGCTTCACGTAGGTTCCGGCTGTCTTGACCAGCGGTGTGACGGTCGTGCCGGCAGCGCCCTTGAAGGTCTGGGGAGCGGCCACCGGCGTTCCTGTAGGCGGGTTGCCGAGGGCAATGGTGTACGCGCCAGTCGCCTCGATCACAAGGCTGAGCGAAGGAGCGTCGGGGCGGAAGACCGTCGTGTAGTCGGCTGCCAGCGTCATCAATGCCGGCAGTTCCTTGCCCTTCACCGTGACCGTGACGCTGCCGTAGTCCGCTGCCGCAGCGTTCGTGACCTTGGCGATGTAGTAGGGCTTGTCGAGGGCGATAGGAGCGGTCTCGCCGTTGCCGGACCCGGCGATGGTGAGCGAGTCCTGGCCTGTGCTGACCTGCGGTGCTGTCGCAGGAGCGGGCGCCGCAGCGGATGTTTCGTCCGCGGCCGATGTCGCTTCGGTGATGGCTGCGTCGGGTACGCCCGACGTGGCAGGTGTTGACGATCCGCACGCTGTGAGGATGGCGAGTGAGAATGCGATACCCACTGTGGCCAGTGGGTTGATGTGCGTCATTGCACGTTCCCTTTCAGCAGGAGGTATTCGAATTCTCCGCCTGTTGGGATGTTCCGCGTGTCCTTTTTGCCAAACGTCCTAGGCGTCGCTCGCCGGCACCACATCATCCACAGCGCGCAGTCCGTTCAGCGTCCGCGGGTAGCCGATGAAGGGCAGCAACTGGGTCAGCACGTCGATCAGCACCTGTCGTCCGTTGCCGACGTTCAGGTTGCCGGCGACGTGGCCACGCACCTGCGGGTCACAGCCGCCCTGGGCGACGAGGATCGCGAAGGTGAGCAGTTCGCGGGTCGCCAGGTCGATGCCGCCGCGGGTGTAGTGGTCGCCGAAGCAGTTCGCCGACAGCCAGCGCTGGATGTGCAGTTCGTCGGCGGGCGCGTCGGCATACAGCGACGCCATGCGCTCGGCGCCGACCACCGTCGACTGGACGGCATACCCGAGCTCCGCCCGGGTCTCCGGGGTGGTCGTCGACTGGCCGGGCAGCGGCAGCGCGACACCGCGCTCGGTGAGCACATCGTTGGTGATGTGGAGGAAGTCGAACGCCTTCCCCATGCCGACATAGGCAACGGCCTGGTAGACGATCTCCTTCGCCTCCACCGCGGTCACGCCGACGGTGAGGGCTGCGCCCAGCATCGCCCGGTACTCGCCCTGCGCCTGGCAGGCGATCAGTGCCGCGAGCTGCACCATCAGGCGAGTCCGCACATCCAGGTCATCGTGGGCGATCACCTCGTCGAAGGCGAAGTTGTCGAAGTACTCCACCAGCTCCGGATCGGTCTGCGCCAGGGTCGAGACGCGACCGGGAAAGAGCTGCTCGTGGTTGCGCGCCGCCGCCTCGGAAATGGCCATGGGTTCTCCTCGGGAGGGTGTGGGTGTCTCACCACCAAAGCTAGGGCGAGCCGGGCCGCCGAGGGAGGCACTGGGAGTCACCCCATCCGGCAGCGAAGCCGCTGGTCAGGCGGGTTCGCACCCGCAGGAGCGCCGCACGACCAGGTGGGTCGGATAGCTCCCGCCAGTACTCGGGACGCCGAGCGCCTCTGCGATCGCTGCGGTCGCCATGGCAGCGAGAGGGACGTCAACGGTGGTGAGGGGCGGGACGGTGAACTCGGCCTCCGGCGACCCGTCGAACGACGCGATCGCGAGATCGCCGGGCAGTGAACGGCCTGCGCTGTGCAGCCCGGCGAGCAGCCCGATCGCCTGCTGGTCAGACGACGTGAACACGGCCGTCGCCGCGGGGTGTTCGGTGAGCAGGCGGTGTGCGGCCTCCCGCCCTCCGGCGGCCGACCAGTGCACCCGGACCACGTGCTCGGTTGTCAGGCCGGCATCCTCCAGCGCGTCGCGCCAGCCACGTTCGCGGCCGTCGACCGACTCCTCCGGCCACTCCGGATGGTCCGAGCCCATCACGAGCGCCACCCGGCGATGACCGTGCACCTCGACGAGGTGCCGCACGGCCGACCGGGAGCCACCTGCGTAGTCGGGCCAGATCGCCGGCGTGTCCGAGGGCATGGCAAGGCTCAGCCGCACCAGCGGAATCCGGTTGCGCAGGATCAGGGCCACCGCGCTGGGCTCGGGCACGGTGGCGGTGATGATGCCCGCTACCCGGTGACCGGTGAGTGACTCCACAAGCGACTGGAGGCTGCCGGTCGAGCCCTGGGCGAGCACAAGGTTCACCGACCGTGCGCGGGCCGCCTCCTCAGCTGCCTGCGCGAGCGCAGCGAAGTAGGGGTTTCGGATGTCAGGGACGATGAGGCCGATCAGGTCGGAACGGCCGGTGATCAGCGCCCGCGCCGCGGCATTGGGACGGTACCCGAGCTTCTCGATGGCTTCCTGGACGCGCTGCCGGGTCGCCGCAGCGACCGGCCGCGGGCCGTCGTTCACCACGTAGCTGACGACAGCAGAGCTCACTCCAGCGAGCTTCGCGACATCGTCGCGCGTCGCGTCACGGGTCGGACGAGTCGCACTGCCGGCCACGGCGTCCCCCTCCTGGCTTCGTCACGCTCAGCCAGCATGGTAGCCGGGTCAGGTGCCGGCTTCGTGACGCCCGGGATCCCACAAGCTCAGCCGGGGTTCAGACGGCGTCCACGAGGTAGATGACGGTGTGGTCGGGGTTGATCGGGGCGTCGGTGAGGCCGGTGGACACCAGCGCGGAGCCGGGCAGCACCACCCCTGCCTCGGCCGTGATCGCCCGGAACTTCGGCGGCTTTCCGGAGACGAGGTCGTGGAGCTCATCGTCGAAGTCACGTTCCAGCCCCCACCACAGCGGCGGACGCAGGCCCGACGGCGGCCGTCCGACCATCGCCGGGACCACCCGGTACCGGCGGGACGGGTCGAGCCCGGGGAACCGGAGCCGGCCGAGCAGGACGGTGTCGTAGGAGTCCATGGCCGTGAAGGAGTAGATCGCCCTGGACTTGTCGGGCGCAACGACGCCGAAGGCGTTGAGGGCAGCGTCCGGGAAGTCGAGCCGCACCAGGTCGCCACCGAGCAGCAGTCCACGGTTGGCCTTGTAGAACGTGATCCACTCGGCCAGTTCCTCGAGTTCTTCCGCAGTGGCCTTGCGCAGGTCCCATTCGATGCCGAGGTGGCCGAAGACGGCTGTGGCGGCCCGGAAGTTGAGTTCGTGGGTCCGTCCGGTCGTGTGGGAGGTCCCGGACGCGATGTGGGAGCCCAGCAGTTCCGGCGGGAGGAGTTGCTGGGTCCAGCGCATCATCTGCTGGCGTTCATGGGGGTCGATGCAGTCCGACACCCACACCCGGTCGGTGCGTTGGAGGATGCCGAGGTCGACCCGGGAGCCGCCGGAGGAGCAGGACTCGATCTCCAGATCCGGGTGGGCTGCCCTGAGCTCGTCCATCAGCCGGTAGACGGCGTCGGTCTGGGCGTGCACGCCCGGGCGTCCGGCGGGGGACGTGCCGGCGTCGATCAGGTCGCGGTTGTGGTCCCACTTGATGTAGCCGATGTCGTACTCGGCAAGCATCGCGAGCATGGCGTCGCGGATGTAGTCGTAGCAGTCGGGCAGGCCGAGGTTGATGACCTGCTGGTGGCGTGACGGGACCGGGGTGCGGTCACCTGTGGCCATCACCCACTCGGGGTGTGCCCTTGCGACGTCGGAGTCGAGGTTGATCATCTCCGGTTCGAACCACAGCCCGAACTGCATGCCGAGCCCGGTCACGTGGTCGACCAGCGGGTGCAGCCCGTCGGGCCAGACGTCCTTCGACACGGTCCAGTCACCGAGTCCGGAGAAGTCGTCGCGACGGGAGCCGAACCAGCCGTCGTCCAGCACGTACCGCTCCACGCCGATCGCCGCCGCAGCGTCAGCCAGCTCGAGCAGGGGTGCGAGCTCGTGGTTGAAGTACACCGCTTCCCACACGTTGAGGGTCATCGGACGCTCGGCGGAAGGGTGCTGCGGGCGGGAACGGAGCCAGCGGTGGAACCTTCGGGCCACCTCGTCGAGCCCGTCACCGTGGGAGCCGTAAAGCCAGGGGCTGGTGTAGCTGTCACCCGAGCCGAGCACGATCTCGCCGGGCAGGAGAAGCTCGCCGCCGCCGAGCAGCTGCTCACCGGTGAACGCCCGTTCGGCGTAGTGGGTGTGGTTGCCGCTCCAGCCGACGTGGACCCCCCACACCTCCCCGCTGCCGAAGCCGAAGCCGGGCACGCCGGCGTGCAGCACGGTGGCAGCGTCCGCCCCGGTGCGGCCCTTGCGGCCCTCCCGCAGGTGGACGCCGGTGGTGAACGCCCGGCGTTGCGGCACTCGCTCGCGGCCCCAGTGCCCTGCGAGGTCGAGCAGTTCCCTCGCCACCGGTGGCACCGGGTAAGCCATCACCAGGTCGTCCAGCTGGTAGCCGTCCGCACCAGTGTTCGTCAGTGTGGCCTGCGACCGCAGGAGTCCGCCCCTGGTCAGCTCGATCCCGATCAGCAGCTCGAGGCCGGCTACCTCGTCGGAGGCGGTGATCTCGAGGCTGCTCACGCCAAGGGTGAGCAACGAAGGCTGCTCCGCGCCCGCCCCCACCGCGCCGCCGTCGATCCGCAGCCCTGTCGTTGTGAACTTCGGGGACCAGGCCTGACCCCCACGGGAGCCGCTGATGCCCGGCCGTCCGACCCAGCCGGTGTGGTGCTCCGGGAGGAGCCCGATCCGCAGCGGTTCGTCCACGATGTTGGCGACGATCGGGTGCACCCCGGCGTGCGCAAGGGTGACGACGTCCGCGACGGTCAGTTCGCCAAGGTCCGCGCCCCAGTGGACGATCGCGGGCAACCGGCCGCCGCTCAGGTCCAGCACGACGGAAAGGTCGTCGGAGCGCAGGTGAACATAGGTGTTCAGGGGTTCGGACACGATTCTCCCTTGGATGAGGCGGGGCTTAGGTGAGGCGGGAAGCCCGGGTCACGACATCGACCCGGGGGTACTGGATGGTGTCGGCCGTGCAGCCGCAGGACTCGCGGAGGATGAGGTCTGCCTCGAGCTGGATGTGGGTGCCGCTGGCGAGGTCGGGGGTGTCCATCAGTGCGATCGCAGCAGCAGCGAGCTCGGGAAGGCGTTGCCGGGCGACCGTGAGGGGCGGCCAGCAGAACTCCGACTCCTTGGTGCCGTCGAAGGTGACCACGGCAACGTCGGCCGGGATCCGGACACCCCGCTCGTGCAGCGCGCGGACAAGGCCAACCCCCTGCAGGTCGTTGCTGGCGAAGACGGCGTCGATGCCCGCGTCCTCGTCGAGCAGCGCATGGCCACCGGCGTAACCGCCCTCCCGGCTGAACGGCACCCGGACGATCGGGCCGTCGGCAAGGCCTGCCGAGCGCAGCGCTCGGCGCCAGCCCCGCTCGCGCGGGTCGGGATTGCCGAAGCCGTGGTCGCCGACGACGAGGCCGATGCTTCGGCGGCCGTGCTCGACCAGGTGCGTCACGAGGATCTCGGCCGCGCCACCGGCGTTGGTGCCGACCGTCCGGCGGCCCGGGACCGGACCGGGGCAGTCGATGAGGACCGTCGGGATCCCCGCGGCCTGCAGGGTCCGGCTGCGTTCGAAGCGTGCGAAGGAACTGGCGAACAGCAGCCCGTCCACCTGTCGCGCAACGAATTCGTCGACGATCGCAGCCTCGTCGTCCTCATCCTCTCGGGAGTCGGCGATCAGCAGCCGCCACCCGCGCGCATCGGCGGCCTTGACCAGCTCGGACGTGTACTCGGCGAAGAACGGGTTGAGCGAATCGGCCATCACCAGGCCGAGGGTGAACGTCTTGCCGAGGCGCAGGGCGCGTGCACTGGCGTTCGGCCGGTAGCCCAGCAGCTCCATGGCCTCCTTGACGCGGACGGCCGTCGCCGCAGCCACCGGACGCGGGCCGTCGTTGACGACGTAGCTCACGACGGCAGTGCTGACACCGGCCATGCGCGCGACGTCGGCGCGGGTCACCGGGGCTCTGCGCGGACCCGGACGCAAGCGCCCGGTGGGCTGCGTCTTGTCGGCGGAACCTGGCCCGGCCACGTCGCTCCCTTCGTCGTTGATGGCGCGAATCTACACCAATAGATCCGGCATGCACAGCCTCATCCGGAAGCATTTCAAGCGTCAACTGCGTGATCGATTCGTTACTCTGCGGCCTCTTGCCATCTGAGATCTACACGTGTAGCTTCTTGCCCATCAGCGCTGGCACCTCCGCCAGAGTTGGCCGGCAGTCCCAACGAAGGGAACCGTGATGAGTGCAAACACAATCGATAAGCCGGCCGCCGTGCGGCGCAGGCCCAGGTCTGAGTCGTCCCAGACCGGTGGGCGTAGCGAGCTGAAGATCGCACTGGTCTTCATTGCGCCAGCGCTGGTCGGGTTCCTTGCCTTCTTCGTGTACCCCACCATCCGCGGCTTCTACTTCAGCCTCACCCAGTACAACCTGCTGGGCACGCCGAAGTTCATCGGTCTCGACAACTTCGTCAAGATCGGCAAGGACCCGCTGTTCTGGAACGCGATGGGGGTGACGATCGAGTACGTCCTGCTGAACATCGGCTTCCAGACGGTGATCGCGCTCCTGCTCGCGTCCCTGATGCAGCGCCTCACGCAGTCGACGCTGCTCCGCGGCGCCCTGCTGCTGCCCTGGTTGATCTCCAACGTGATCGCGGCGATGTTGTGGTTCTGGCTGCTCGACTACCAGATCGGCCTTGCCAACGTCGCCATGGAATGGCTGGGGCTGCCGAAGGTTGCCTTCTTCGCCAACGAGTTCTGGGCCATCCCGACCATGGCGTTCGTGAACGTGTGGCGCCACATGGGCTACACAGCCCTGCTGATCTACGCGGGCATGCAGACGATCCCGAAATACGTGTACGAGGCGGCCTCGATCGACGGCAGCTCGGAGTGGAACTCGTTCTGGCGCATGACGATGCCGCTGCTGCGCCCCGTGCTGGCGATGATCCTTGTCATCACCGTCACCGGCTCGTTCCAGATCTTCGACACCGTCGCCGTAACTACCCGCGGCGGCCCGGTCAACGTGACCCGGGTCATGCAGTACTACATCTACCAGAAGGCGTTCGGTGAAGGGCAGTTCGGCTACGGCAGCGCCCTGTCTGTTGTCCTGTTCGCCATCCTCGCCGTCCTTGCCGCCGTCCAGCTACGCCTGCTCCGCGCCGGCGAATCCGATCTCGCGTAAGGGGCATGGACATGGCAACCATCGAAGTCCGCGCCGCAGAGGACGCGAACCGCAAGCAACGCCGCCGCAACCTCTCGCCAGGGCGGATCGCGGCCTGGGTCGTGCTGTTCGCCTTCCTGCTCCTCAGCCTGTTCCCGTTCTACTGGATGATCCGGACGGCGTTCTCCACCACCCGCTCGCTGCCGTCGGACCCGACGTCGCTGCTGCCGGTGGACTTCACCTGGGGCGCGTTCCAGCGCGTGCTCGGGCTGGGCACCCAGGCGCAGGCGATCGCCGAAGGCGGGTCGGGCGCGTCGGTGAACTTCTGGCTCTACCTGCGCAACTCGGTGATCTACGCCACAGCGGTGACGGTGGGCCAGGTGTTCTTCTGTTCACTCGCTGCCTACGCGTTCGCCCGGCTGCGCTGGCCCGGACGCAATGCAGTGTTCGGCCTCTTCCTCGGCGCGCTGCTGGTGCCGCCGATCTTCACGAGCCTTCCGAACTTCATCCTGATCAAGAACCTGGGGCTGCTGAACAGCCTGCCGGGCATGATCCTGCCGTCGTTCCTCATGGCCCCGTTCGCGATCTTCTTCCTTCGGCAGTTCTTCCTCGGCATCAATCGTGAGATCGAGGAGGCTGCGTCCATCGACGGCGCCGGCCCGTGGCGGGTGTTCTTCCGGATCATCCTGCCGATGAGCACAGCGCCCATCACCACGCTCGCGATCCTGACCTTCATCGGCACCTGGAACGACTACTTCTGGCCGCTCCTGGTCGGCAACACCGACGCGACCAAGGTGCTCACCGTTGCGCTCGGTGTGTTCCGTTCCCAGACGCCGGCCGGCTCCCCGGACTGGGCGGGCCTGATGGCCGCGACGCTGGTCACAGCGCTCCCGGTCCTGATCCTCTTCTTCGCGTTCGCGAGAAAGATCATCGATTCGATCGGCTACTCCGGGAGCAAGTAGCAGCGGACCCCGCCGAGCAACCGCGGGAGAAGTGCCCCCACCCGCGGAAGGAAGCAGTACCCCGTCGCCCGAGTCCGTCGGGCGGTGGCAGGACCCCAACGAGAACCCATCTCAGCCCTACCGGAAGGAACCTTCGACCATGTCAGGATTCACCAGGAAGAAGGCCGGCGCAGCCATAGCTGCCTTCGCGGCCATCGCCCTGTCGCTCACCGCGTGCAGCGGTGCAGCAACACCCAGTGCCTCCGGAAGCGCCCCCGCTGCCGCCGGCAAGGCCACCGGCGAGATCAGCTACTGGCTGTGGGACAACAACCAGAAGCCTGCCTACCAGCAGTGCGCGGACGCGTTCCACACCGCCAACCCCGACGCCACCGTCAAGATCACCCAGTACGCCTGGGACGACTACTGGAGCGGCGTGACCAACGGCTTCGTCGCCGGCACAGCCCCCGACGTCTTCACCAACCACCTGTCCAAGTACCCCGAGTTCGTCAGCCAGGGCCAGCTCGTCCCGCTCGACGACCAACTCGCTGCGGACGGCGTGAAGACCGACATCTACCAGAAGGGCCTCGCTGACCTGTGGGTCGGCCAGGACGGCAAGCGCTACGGCCTTCCCAAGGACTTCGACACCGTCGCGGTCTTCTACAACAAGAAGCTCCTCAAGGACGCCGGCGTCGCGGAAGCCGACCTGCAGAACCTCACCTGGAACCCCACCGACGGCGGCACCTACGAGAAGGCGATCGCCCACCTCACCGTCGATGCCAACGGCAAGCGCGGCGATGAGGCCGGCTTCGACAAGACCAAGGTCAAGGTCTACGGCCTCGGCCTCGACGGCGGCTCGGGCGGCGGCAACGGCCAGACCCAGTGGAGCATGTACTCCGGCACCACCGGGTGGACCTTCACCGACGTCAACCCCTGGGGCAAGCACTACAACTACGACAAGCCCGAGTTCCAGAGCACCATCGCCTGGATGCGCTCGCTGATCGAGAAGGGCTACGCGCCCTCCATCGAGGCAGTCACCGGCCAGAGCTCCGCTGACATCTTCGGTGCCGGCAAGTACGCCATGATCACCAACGGCTCGTGGATGATCAACCAGATGTTCAGCTACAAGGGCATCGAGACCGGTGTCGCCCCGACTCCGGTCGGCCCCGGGGGCAAGCGCTCCAGCATGTACAACGGCCTCGCCGACTCGGTCTGGGCCGGTTCCAAGAACCAGGCGAGCGCCATCAAGTGGGTCGAGTTCCTCGGCTCGGCTGCCTGCCAGGACATCGTCGGCAAGGCGGGTGCCGTCTTCCCGGCCATCCCGAGTGGCACCGACCTCGCCCAGTCCGCCTTCCAGGCCAAGGGCGTCGACGTGACCAACTTCCTGGTGCACGTGAAGGACGGCACGACCTTCCTGTTCCCGATCACCGACCACGCCTCGCAGGTGACGAACATCATGCAGCCGGCGGTGGACGCGGTCATGACCGGCAAGGCCAAGCCCGATTCGCTGACGGCAGCGAACGACCAGGTCAACCAGCTCTTCGCTGGCTGACACCGGACCCGGTCGGGCTGGGTGCGCGGCGCATCCGGCCTGACCGGCTCACCGTCGAGGGCCACCTCTGTTCCCGGGGGTGGCCCTCGGCCTTTTGCCATCCTGGTGGTGGCGCGACTGCGCCGACCCGCCGACGGGAAAGGACAGCCATGACCATTGGAGTCGAGCAGGTCCCGCTACCGGACCTGGTGCGCGTACAGGTGCGTCCGGACGGAGGGTGGGCGTCTCCCGAGACTGCCGGGGTCAAGGTGTTCCTCCGCCCGGACCGTGAGGGCCTGCGGGTGGGGCTCGCTGCGAGCGGGGAGCTGTCGCGGGTACACCTGCGCTGGCGTCGCGCCCGGTCGTCCGCTGCGCTGGTCCTCGGGGACGCCTGGGAACGGAGCTACGGCGAGCTGGGGTGGCAGTCCAGCCCTCGGGCCGAGCAGGTACAGCCGTGGATGGTGCTCGTCCATGACGAGCACGGCACGTGGGGCGCCGGTGTCGACGTCCGTGGTGGAGCTTTCGCCGGGTGGTCGGTGGATCCGGCGGGGGTGTCGTTGTGGCTGGACGTGCGGGCCGGCGCCGATCCTGTCGCCCTGGGCGATCGCGAGCTTCCTGCTGCAACCGTGCGGTGGGTCGCCGGGGACGGTCCATTCGCCGTCCAGTGCGCCCTTGCCGCAGCCCTCTGCTCGGATGCCTTGCCGGTCGGCCCTTTGGTGGGGGCGAACAACTGGTACTACGCCTATGGTCGCGGCTTCGATGCGGACGCTGTCGTACGCGACGCGCGGCTGGTCGCCGACCTCGTCGGGGACCACCCGGTGCGGCCGTTCGGGGTGGTCGATGACGGCTGGAGCGTCGACGGCACCGCTGATGGCCGGCTGTCCTCCGGCGGGCCGTGGGACTCGGGTCGGGCGGGGAGCTTCGCCGACATGGCTGAGGTGGCCGGCCGGATTGCTGCGGAGGGCGTGCGTCCGGGCATCTGGTTCCGTCCGTTGCAGGCCCGGATCGCTCCCGGCGCGGGCGCCCTGCGTCCGTGGGAGGACGGCTGGGCGCTGGACCCGAGCCATCCAGCAACGCTGGAGACCGTCGCTGCCGACGTCCGCCGGATCCGGGACTGGGGGTTCGAGCTGATCAAGCACGACTTCTCCACCTTCGAAGCCCTGGGCAGGTGGGGCTTCCAGATGGGGCCGGGACCGGCGGCGGGCGACCTGCACGTGCACGATCGCGGCCGGTCCACTGCCGAGGTGCTGGTCGACCTCTACCGGACCATCAACGAGGCTGCCGGCGACGGGATCGTCCTTGCCTGCAACGTCATGGGGCACCTGGCCGCCGGCCTGGCGCATGCCCAGCGCACAGGGGACGACACCTCGGGGCGGGTCTGGGAACGGACGCGCCGCATGGGGGTCAACACCCTGGCTTTCCGGCTCGCCCAGCACCGTCGGTTCTTCACCGTCGACGCCGACTGTGTTGCCAGCACCCCTGGCACCGACTGGGGCAAGAACCGCCAGTTCCTCGACCTGGTCGCCCGCTCCGGCACGGCGCTGTTCGTCTCCGTCGACCCGGTCACCCGCACGGAAGCGGTCGATGCCGACCTGTCCGCTGCTCTCCGGCTCGCGCTCGACGGGGGTGAGACCGGCGGTGTCGAGCCCGTCGACTGGCTGCACAACCCCACCCCCGCCACCTGGCGCAGCGGCGGTCGGACGCGTACCTACGACTGGTTCGAGACCACGGGCGCGGACCCCTTCGACCTCACCGACGCCGCGCCGGGTGGGTAATCCTCAGCCCACCGCAGCCGGGCGACCGGGCCTAGGGTTGCGTGATGGACCATGGCACAACCAAGGAGTGGCTCGATCGCTACGTCGCGGCGTGGATCTCCTACGACCCGAAGGCGATCGGCGACCTGTTCACCGATGACGTCTCCTACCGCTACCACCCCAGTGACGAACCCACGATCGGCCGCGACGCCGTCGTCGCGTCCTGGCTGGGGGAGTCGACAGCGCAGGAGGTCTCCAGCCGGGATGCGCCGGGAACCTACGAGGCCGCCTACGCGCCGGTCGCCATCGAGGATGACGTCGTCGTCGCCATTGGCACGTCGACCTACTACACCGCGCCGGGCGGTCCCGTGGACGCGATCTACGACAATTGCTTCCTGATGCGGTTCGACGCGTCCGGCAGGTGCAGCGACTTCACCGAGTACTACGTGAAGCGCCCTTCCTGACCCCTGCAGCGACCGCAGGCCGCACGGCGATCCGATGCTGGTCGTCGGGAATGGTGGCGCCCGCCAGGAAGAGGGGTGATTCCGGCTGGCGGGCCCGGCGAACGCCACGTACGGGAGGGGGGTACTGGAGTTCGCATCCATCTCTTGCTGCCCAGAACCTAGGGCCGAGAAGGCCGTCATGCCA
>Ga0302263_10000677_pt1 | contig 13131 bp, 12 predicted proteins | sample II_Fen_N1_4_FD_194564 | JGI IMG/M metagenome (GOLD analysis project Ga0302263, IMG submission 194564) | Peat permafrost microbial communities from Stordalen Mire near Abisko, Sweden - II_Fen_N1_4 | ecosystem: Environmental > Terrestrial > Soil > Wetlands > Permafrost | place: Sweden: Abisko... | reverse complement strand
GGTCAGTGGTGGTCCGGATGTTCTTGTATTCCGCCGGAGTGACCACTTGCAGCGTGTTGCTGCAATCCAGGTTGAAGGGGGTGAACGGGGGCGACGAGGCATGCAGGAGCCCGGCCACGCCGATGGTCCACGGGACGAGCACCGAATCGCCGTTGGCCCCCGGAATCCCGGTGAGTGGCGACGCGCAGTTGTTGTCCACGGTAAACGTGGGAGGAAATGACACCGGGACACCGGGGCATCCGTTCTTGAGGCACCAGTACGTGCTGCCGCGCGAGGTGTACGGGATCTGCGTCACGTCGGGGATGGTGAAGGCCACCACCCTGGTGCCGAGCGTCGCTACGCTGTCGGCGAACCGGACGTAGTTAGCCGTGAACACCCCGATCGTCGTGATCGAATCGGGGTCGCCGGGGTTCGGGAGCGATGCCACGGCGCCGATCACGTCGGACGAACCAATCTCGATGCTGAGCAGCGTGGGTTGCGCCGCCTTCACCGCGTTCCAGGGCGTCTGTCCACCGAGGAAGAAGACCTGCAGGCGCTCGTAGGTGCTGGTCGGACTCCCCACGTTGGTGAAAAGGTCGGGCGTGGTGAGGCCCGGTACCGCGAGGTTGCCGACCTGGAACGGGATTGGCAGCTGGCGCAATGTGCACGCGGTTGGCAGGGCCCCGCCGACCCGCGCCTGTGTGACGTTGTTCGTGAACGGCGCCGGGCACCCCGGCTTGTTCAGGCTCGGCCGGGAGAAGCTGGCGCCGGCCTGCTGCGCCACCAGCACCTGGAATGAGCGCTGCTGCGTGCTGTCGTTGATGCCGGCAGACTGGAAGCCGGCCGAGATGCTGGTGCCGATCGACACGAACCGGGTGAACAACCCGTTGTTGTTCGAGAGGTCTGGCGAGTTCAGCGTCTCGCTGGTGAAGCAGCCTGTCAGGACAGGCAGGGCGAGTGCAATGAGCCGGAAGCGACGGAACATGAGCTCGGTTCTCCCGGTCAGAAGGTGGCGGTCAGCGTGAGGCTGAGCAGGCTGGCACCGGCATCGAAGTACAAGCCGTTGGTGGTGGGGCCGCCAGGCGCGAGATCGATCGTGCGTCCCCGGCGGTTGACCGCCTCGACCAGCATGTAGGCGACATCGACATTGATCATCTTCGTAATCCGCATCCCGACGCCGACCGAGTAGTCGTTCCGGGCGGCTTCAGGGAGGTTCGGGACGACCGACTGGGCGGGCGCCGCCGCGTCGTGGAAGATGTAGCCCAGCCGGAACTTCAGGTCGCGTTCCTGGTTCAGCAGGAGTTCGGCGCCGAAACGCCAGGTCCAGACATTCATATCGTTGAGCACCAACGAAGAATTCGGGAGGATCTCGAAGTCGAGCGGGATCTGGTCGAGCACCTCCCACCAGGTGTATTGCGCATCGAACATGACCTTGAGGGGCTTGATCGGTGTCACCGCCACGCCCATCACCAGCTGATTGGGCAACCGGATCGTGGTTGACACGCCCTGCGTCACGAGCGATCCACCCTGCTGGAACTGCGGCTTCAACAGTGCGTCAACGGGGGTCCCGGCCGGAAGCCCGAGCGGGTTGCCGGCGGTGAGCACCAGGCCCGTCGAGTCCTGGGTGAACTCCGCGGTGCCGTTGCTCGCGGTGATTTTCTGTCGCGCCATGTAGCGCACGCCAACGGTCAATTGCTTCGCCACCTCGAAGCTGGCACCAAGGTTATACCCCACGCCCCAGGCACTGCCCGTGATCGCCGCGTCGGCGAAGTCGGTGCCGTAGGGAACGCCGAGCATCCCGAACGTGACCCCGGGCGCCGCGGTCTGCTGCGACAGATCGAGCTTGCGTTCCAGGTCTACGCTCAGGCTGGTGATGTCGAGGCCGGCCCCGATCTTGAGCTTGCCGAACTTCGCGGCCGCCGTGGGCTGCAGGTAGATCGCCTTCAGCGATGTCTTGTACCCGAGGAACCGGCCCTCGAACGTCTCCTTGTCCCACTCGGTCGTCAGGCCGTAGGGGACAAAAACACCGAAGCCCAGCGCAAAGCGCCGGGCGACGGGAGCCACGAAATAAAGATTGGGGACTGCATACGTCTTGCTCAGGAACTCGCTTCGAATCCCCGTATTGTCATTGGCCCAGGTCGTGGATGGCCAGATGAGCGTACCGCCGAGTGACCCACTGAGCGGCAAGCCGGCAATGCCCGCGGGATTGAAGTACATGCCGGAACCGTCGGCACATGGCTCCGCTGCGGCCGTGCCACCGCGTCCCATCGTACAGGCGCTCTGCTCGTAGACACCATATCCCTGGGCATGAGACAGGGCGGGCCGCGCCAGCATCAGCGCCGTCACAAGGGCGAAGCACACTTCGGCACGCCGCATACGCGAACTCCGAGTGATGGGATCAGCTATTTGTGTCTGGGGCAGAACCGGACGCGCCGGCCTGTTGAGCCGTACGGTAGCGCGCCACGTCCCCCATGTCAAAGACTAGTGCTGGCCCGTGGTCGGTGCCGCACTGGCGGAGAGGGGCACCTCGGCTGCCGGGACACCATCGATGCTGAGGGCAAACCGGTACTGGCCGGGGCGGGGCAGCGGTACATCGAACGCGAGCACTGCCGCCGCCTCCACATCCGACACACCGGCCGGTGGTTCACCGAACTGTACCGTGCCCTCCCCGCCCAGCAGCTCGTTGTCCCGGTCGTCGAGAAACCGGATCCGGAGCGCGTGCATGCCGATTTCATTGCGCTGCGCGCGCAGCCGGATCACCAGGTGGGTGCGTGGGTGCACCGCGGGAAACCCGCCCACCCACACGTGACGGAAGATGCCGAGCACCGACAGCTTGCCCTGCTGGTCGAAAAGGGCATAGTCGGCGATAACCGCAAAGTCGACGAGCAGGTCAGCTCACCCTGATCGACGTGACCTCGTCGCCCTGCCGGATCGCGTTCACGACGTCCATGCCCGTCGAGACCTGCCCGAACACGGTGTGCTTGCGGTCGAGGTGCGGCTGCGGCGAGTGACAGATGAAGAACTGGCTCCCCCCGGTGTCCTTGCCGGCATGCGCCATCGAGAGCGTGCCGGCCACGTGCCGGTGCGTGTTCTTCTCGGTCTCGCACTTGATCTTGTAGCCCGGGCCGCCGGTGCCCGCGCGCGGGTCGCCCAGCTTCTTCGAGAGCGGGTCGCCGCCCTGGATCATGAAGTCGGAGATGACGCGGTGGAAGCGGGTACCGTCATAGAAGTCGCTGTTGGCGAGCTTCTCGAAGTTGGCGACGGTGTTGGGCACCTCGTCGTCGAAGAGCTCGGCGACGATGGTGCCCTTGCTGGTCACGATGGTAGCGGTCTTGGCCACAGTGCCTTCCGGAAAGAGTGGCCGGGAATCTACTGCGGTCTACGGCGAGACGTTGTCCGGATCGGTGGCGATCGGGTTCACCATGTCCGGGTCGGACGGCGACTCGTTGCCGGGCGGACGCACGTCGGGGTCGGTGGCCATGTTGACGTTCCCCGGCTGCCGCACGTCCGGGTCCTTGGCCATGTTGACGTTCCCCGGCTGTCGCACGTCCGGGTCCTTGGCCATGTTCACATTGCCCGGCTGCTTGATGTCGGGATCCTGCGCCGCGTTGATGTTGCCCGGTTGCTGCGCATCGGGGTCGTTCTGCAGTTGCAGGTTATCGGGATACGCACCGGCGACGCCCACGATGTCGGGGTCGACCACCGGTCGCTGGCCCGTGATCTCCGACTGCCAGGCCATGAGCTGCCCGGTGTATTTCTGGTACAAGGCCAGGTTCGCCGCCATCGCTGGCGTAATCGGCGGCGCACCGGGGTTCTGCTGCGAGTTCTGGTACGCCTGCGCGGTGAGCAGCAGCGCAAACTCGCTCAACACACCCTGCCGCGTAGTGAGGCCGGCATTGTTGTAGGCCTGTTTCACCTGCGGAATGGTGCGCAGGCGCTCGATGACCTGGTCTATCGTCGGGTTGCCCTGCGACGCCGCCACGATCTGGTTACCCAGGCCGGGGGTGGTGGCGATGGCCCTGGCAATGCTGTTCCGTGCATGCACCACCGCCTCCACCTCTGCGGCGGAGAAGCGGAAGTTGAGCGCGGCTTGCAGGTTGGGGTTCTGCTGCTGCGCCGCCGCCGGCGCCGCGACGAGCAATGCGCCGACGAGCAGCCAGCCCCGGACGCGCACATGTGCACTCATGTCGTCTCTCCTTGCCGCGTGACCCGGCGCGTCAGAACTGCGCCGAGGGACAGAGGTCTGCCAGGACGCACTCACCACACCTGGGCTTCCGGGCGATGCAGGTGCGCCTTCCATGGAATATCAGCAGGTGCGACAGGAGGGCCCAGTCGCGCTGCGGGAACAACTCCATCAGGTCGCGCTCGATGCGCTCCGGGTCGGTGTTTCGCGACAGGCGGAGCAGCTGCGACAATCGGCTGACGTGCGTGTCCACCGTCACGCCCGCGTTGATCCCGAAGGCGTTGCCGAGAATGACGTTAGCCGTCTTTCGTCCGACCCCGGGAAGCACCCGCAGCGCCTCCATCGAGTCGGGAATGTGCCCCGCATGGTTGTCCACCACAGCATTCGCCATGCCGATGAGGCTTTTCGTCTTGTTGCGGAAGAACCCGGTGGACCGGATGATCGCCTCGACATCCTCGGGCCGCGCCATCGCGAGCGACGGTGCATCGGGATATCGACGGAACAGCTCCGGCGTGACCAGGTTGACGCGTGCGTCGGTGCACTGCGCGGACAGGATGGTGGCGCAGAGCAGCTCGAACGGGTTCCGGTGATCGAGTTCGCAGTGGGCATCGGGATAGCGCTTCCGGAGCCGCTTGAAGATTTCCTTCGCGCGCGCCTTGAGTGCCACCTGCGATTCGCGGCCGCGTGGCCGGGTCACGGCCGGCATCAGGCGCGAGCCTTCGACGCGAACGCGGTGAATCCCGCGAGGTCGCGCGCGTTCAGCACATCGTCGGGGCCGAGCCCGCCCTTGCGCGCAATACCGACGCCGAAGTCCACGTAGTCGATGCCGGCGATGTTGTGCGCGTCGGCGCCGATCGACAACTGCACCCCGGCGTTCTTCGCCGCCGGCAGGATCCGCCAGTCGAGGTCGAGCCGGTGCGGGTCGGCGTTGATCTCGAGCGCCACGCCGCGTGCCGCGGCCCGCTGGATGATGGCGTTCATGTCCAGCTGGTACGGGTCGCGTGAGAGGAGCAGGCGACCGGTCGGGTGCCCGAGGATGGTGAGTCGCGGGTCGTCGAGGGCGCGGAGCACCCTCGTGGTCATCTCCTCCGCATTCATGTTGAAGCGACTGTGCACCGAGCCGATGACGAAGTCGAGCTGCTCGAGCACGTGCGCCGGATAGTCGAGCGCGCCATCCTGGAGAATATCCGCCTCGACGCCCTTGAGGACGCGAATGCCGTCGACCCGTGCATTCACCGCTTCGATCTCCGCCCACTGGCGCTCGAGGTCGGCCTCCCGCAGGCCTCCGGCATACGCCGCCGACTGGCTGTGGTCGGTGATGCCGACATAGCGGTAGCCATGCTCCCGGCAGGCGATCGCCAGCTGCTCCACCGTGTTCGTGCCGTCGCTGTAGTTGGTGTGACAGTGCAGGAACCCGAGGAGGTCGGCACGCTCCAGTAGCCGGGGGAGTGCGCCGCGGGCGGCCAGTGCCAGCTCGTCGCGGCCTTCCCGCAGTTCCGGCGGAATGACCTGAAGCCCGAGGGCGCCGTAGAGTGTCGCCTCGTCGGGTGTTGCCACGAACTCGCTGCCGCGCCACAGCGCGGCGCCACTGAGTGCGTACCCGACACTCGCCGCATGCGCCGCCAGCAGCCGCAGGTGCGCATCACCGCCGGTCGCCTGCACCAGCACTGCGCCGAGGTTGACGGGCGTGGTGACGATCACCTGCGCCATGCTGCCGCCGGCGAACCGGAGGGTCACGCGGCGCTCATCCTGGCCCGCGAATTCGCTGACACCAGGCAACTCGCTGAGGTGGCTGAAGATCTGTGCCGGCGGAGCATCGCACGTCAGGACGATGACGACATCGCGCACCACCTCGGTGCGCCGGCGGACGTCACCCGCGACGATGGCCTGCCGTACTCCCTTGAGCTGGCTCAGGGCCGCGCGCAACACTTCGGCTTCCTCGGCGGCATGATGCGACAGGCGCCACGCGCTCGCCCGCCGGAGGAAGCGGATGCGCGGCAGCCTGGCCAGGCTGCCGTCAACGGCGGCCTCCTCGAGCTCCGCCACGGAGTCGATCTTGAGCGCCTCGTGGATCTGCCGGATCTTGGCGACGCCGAGCCCGGGAATCTGCAGCATGTCCACGAGGCCCGGCGGCACCTGGTCGCGCAATTCCTCGAGTACCGAGGCCCGGCCCGTGGTCACGACCTCGAGCACGATCTGCAGGGTGGCGGGCCCGATGCCCTTGGTGGCGGCGAGGGTGCCGTCGGCCAGCGCCGGCGCGAGGTCCCCCGGCAGGCCTGCGACTGTTTTCGACGCCGTGCGGAAGGCGCGGATGCGGAAGGGATTCTCGCCCTTGAGCTCGAGGAAGGACGCGATCTGTTCCAGCACCTGGGCGGCGCTCTTCTTGTCGACGTGGGAAAGTGGTGCTGGTGTGGTCATGCTCAATGCGCGGTGGTCGTGCCACCGGGATGGTACTCGAGCGCCTGCGAACGCCAGCCGAGCTCGATCAGTTCGTGCGCGCCCGCGATGGAGTAGAGTCCCGCTGCCGCGCCGCCCGGAAGCACGCTGCTGAAGGGCGCGGAGTCGGGACGCGCGAGGCCGGCGAGTCGGGCACCGGTCGCCTCCACCACCGTAAACCCGTCGCGATCGTCATGTACACCCAGGACGCCCAGCACGCGGAGGGTTCCGTCCGGCGCGTGATGCACGAAGATGCCGTCGAGCGGTTCGTGCGCCGAGCCCTCGAGCGCCTGTGCCCACATCCGTCGCTCGGGCAGTTGCACATACCAGGAAATGGTATCGTCGCTCAGGTCGGGCGGCAGATCCGCGCTCAAGAGCGTATCGAGACCCGCCCGGTCGAGCGTGCGCACCCACCGATCGCCAGCCCAGAAGAGGTACGCATGGTGAACCAGCGCCACGAGCTGGTCCATTCCGTCGCCGACGCCATCGTCGGGCCTGAGCGCGCGGACCAGCGACACGCTTGCCTTCTCCATGAGGAAGGCATCACGGTCGCGCGGGTCGCGTCCGTTGCTGGCCAGCGCGTCGCGGATGGCCGGGAAACGGTCGTCAGCGAGGGGATCGAAAACGAGGTCGAACGGGGTGGGGCGGGGCACGGATGGAACATAGGCGTGATGGCGTGAGGGCGTGAAGACTTGAGGTTGTTGCTTCAAGTCTCCAAGTCCTCAAGCCCTCAAGTCACGAAAGGAAGCTGTCAAGCGCACGGAAAAATGCTGCCGGCTGTTCCACGTGGGGGCAATGCCCGCACGGCGACAACAGGTGCCACTCGGCGCGCAGCAGCTTCGCCGCCTCTTCGGCGGCCCACGCGGGGATGACGTCCTCCCGGCCATGCAGCACCAGCGCCGGCATGGCAAGCGCCGCCAGCCGGGGACGAAGGTCGTAGTCACCAAGACTCGACCAGACCTCCTGCTGCGTCCTGGCGACGACGCGAAATGAGGCGAGCTGCCGTACGAGCGCGGGGTCGACGAAGTAGGGCACGACCGACAGCTCGAACAGCCGGCGCTGGTATGCGTCGGGATCGCGCTCGCGAAGGCCGCTCTCGCGCAGCGCCGTCCGCTCGGCCTGCAGCGCCGGGCTCATGTTGCGGGCCGAGAACGTCGCCTCGAACTCGAGACGCGCGGCGCGCCACGCCGGTGCGGGCGATACCAGGGCCAGCCGCGCGACCCGGTCGGGATGCTCAGTGGCGTACAGCATGGCCAGTAGCCCGCCCCAGGAGTAGCCGCAGATCGTGAGCTGGTCGAGACCCCACGCTTCCCTCAGTGCGTCGAGGTCAGCGACCTGTTCACGCCAGCTGACCGGCGTGCCTGACGGCACCGGGGACTGCCCGCCACCGCGCTGGTCGTAGTAGATCAGGGTGCGCCCGGTAGCGAGGAGGTCAAAGCCGGGGCGGAGGTAGTCGTGGCTCGCACCGGGGCCGCCGTGCAGCACGACGACGGGGGAGCCGGACCCCACGCGTCTCTCGAAAATGGGAACTCCGCGGATGGTGCGCCGGAGGTCATCAGTCATCAGTCGTCAGTCGGCAGTCAGTCGCCAGTTGCTCGCTGCCGACTCCAGGCTTCCTGCCAACTGCCGACTGACGACTGTCGACTCCCCTCAAAGCAGCACGGCCAGCGCGTCGGCCACCTGCTTCACCGCTGCCTGCTCATCGGCGGTGAATGGATCGGGCGCGTCACTGTCCACGTCGATCTGGCCCAGGATGACGCTGCCGCGGCGGATGAGCACCACGAGTTCCGAGCGTGTCCACACGTTGCACGCGATATAGTTGTCCCGTGCGCGCACGTCGGGAACATTCTGGTCCGCGCCCGTGGCCACGGCGGTGCCGCACACCCCCTGGCCCACCCTGATGCGCGTGTGCTCGGTGTCCCGACCGGCGAACGCCTCGAGCACCAGCTCCTCCCCATGCAGCATGTACATGTACACCGAGGTGTACGGGCTGCCCGCCTGCCGGATCCGCTCCGCCGCGAGGCGCAGCATCGCCTCGCGGTCGACCTCGCGGGTGAACGCACCCCGCAGCGCCGCGACGATGGGCTCGGGCTTGAGCACCGTCGACATCAGGTCCTCGTGCCCAGCGTGACGGTGACGGTGAGCGGCTTGCCATCGCGCTGCACCGTGACCGGCACCACATCGCCCGGCTTGTGGGCCCGCAACGCATCGGTCATTGCCTGCAGGTCGGTGATCGGCAGGTCGCCGATACGGGTGATGACATCGTCGCGCTGCAGTCCCGCCTTCTCGGCGGGGCTGCCGGCACGGACGCCGCTCAGCTTCACCCCGCCCGCATCACCCGCCATGTCCGGCACGGTGCCCAGGTAGGCACCATAACCCGGCGTCTGCACCTGTCCCGCCGCCGGCGCCTGGGCATGCGGCGAGGGCTGGTCCACGAAGGTGAGTGGCGACGTGCGGTCACCCAGTTCGCGCAGCAGCGCCGCGGCGAAGTCCGTCACCTTCAGCATCCCGGCGACATTGATCTTCTGCCAGTCGTCGGTGGTGCGGTGATAGTCCTCGTGCAGGTCGGTAAAGAAGTGGAGCACTGGCTTCTTCACCGCATAGAACGCCGACTGGTCGCTGGGACCATAGCCGTCGCCGCGCAGCTTGAGGTCGAAACCGAATGTCTTGTTGATCGAGTCGAGCAGCGGCGTGAACTGGGCCGCTGTCTCCGTCCCATAGATGATGAGCTTCTCGTTTCGCAGCCGGCCCACCATGTCGAAGTTGATCATCGCGATCGTCTTGGCAAGGGGAACCACCGGCTGGCGCACGTAGTACGCAGAGCCGAGCAGCCCAAGCTCCTCACCGCTGAAGGCCACGAACACGATCGTGCGTCCCGGTGGATCGGCGGCCATGCGCTGGGCGAGGTTGATGATCGCGGCCACGCCGGATGCATTGTCGTCGGCCCCGTTGTGCACCTTGCCGGTGCTGTCAGGATCGAGCGCGCCAAAGGCTCCGCCACCAAGATGGTCATAGTGCGCGCCGACCACGATGACCTGCTCCCTCAGCACCGGGTCGGACCCCGGCAGGAGGCCGATGACGTTTCGTCCCGTGGCGCCGGCCGACGCGACCCGCTGTGCGGCACCGCCCTCCACCTTGAACTCCTGGAACCATCCGCCCGCCGGCGCCTGCAGTCCCGCCTGCTTGAAGCGCTGCTGGATGTAGGCCGCAGCGGTATCGGCGTCGGGGGTCCCGGTGAGCCGGCCCTCCAGGCGGTCATCCGCCAGGAACTTGATATCGTCAAGCATCCGGGGCTGGTCCACGGCAGCACTCTGGGCGAGCACTGCCGAGGGCAGCATGGTGAGGACGAAAAGACCGCGCACAAACGATTGGAGCACCTGGCTGCCTTTCAATGAGAGGCACCAATGTTAGGCCCCGCCGGGCCGGGCCTCAACCGGGTTTCCCCGGATGGCAAGCGCCTTGCACATCCGGTTGGCGCAGACCAGCGGGGACAGCCCGTCGGTCGACATGTATAACTCGTTGTATTGCATTGCTTTATGTGGTCATTTGTTGCGATGCAACAAACAGACGTCAAGGAAAGCAGCCTGTGGTGACCGGAACGCTGATGAGTCAACCTGCGGCGGCGATTGCAGCGACGTTGAGCTCGGTGCTCACGCTGCTGCGTGCCCAGCCCCCACGCCGTGAGGACCAGGCGAGGGCGTTCAAGTCGTTCCTCATGGCATTGGGTGACAGTCCGCTCGAACTCCGGGTCTCGGAGTCCGGAGTCGACCTCACCGGCTTCCAGGTCACCACCGATCTCCCCGGTGTGGGTGAACTCGTTGCCCACCTGAAGGGGCATGGCATCGCCTCCGTGCGGCTGCCGGGCGGCTTGCCGCCGGCCGCCGTGCTGTCGGTGCTTCGGGCTCTCTCCGCGCCAGTGGGACGTTTCGACTCGGTGGAACATCTCGTGGCCGACATCGATCCCGACGTCAGGCAACTGGTGCGCATCGGTGCTGCCGGCGAGGAAGGCGGTGACGCCGAGCAGATGAACCAGGCGACCGGCTTCATCGCCGGCGATGAGATCATGCACGGCTCGGCGCTCCCCACCGAGCTTGGCGAGGCGCACACCTACCGTCACCTTGGCCGGGTACCGGGAGAGGAACGGGACGAGGCGCTGCGCCGGCTCGAGGCCGATCCGACCGGTCCCGATGCGCCCGGCCGACTGGAGTCGGTGGTGGCGGGCGTGGACTCGGCGCTGCGTGAGCGGGACTTCGATGCCCTGGTTGCCACTGCCGCCGTGGTGGCGCGGCTCGAGCGCGAACTCCCCGATGGCGAGCTCAAGCGCACCTACCAGATCGCGATTCGCCGGATGCTGCCGTCAAAGGCCGTCGAGCACATCGCGAAGCTCACTGCCGGTCCGAGGCGGCAGGACGCACTCGAGGTGCTCAAGCATGCCGGTGCCGACGCGTCGGAGACGCTGCTGCACGAGCTGGTCGAGTCGGAGTCGATGGAGCAGCGGCGCGCGCTCTACAATGCGCTGCGGCAGGTGAACACCGCTTCACCGCTGCTGGGCCGCCTGCTGCTGCATGATGAATGGTTCGTGGTACGCAATGTGGCGGAGCTCTGTGGCGACCTGCGGGCCGAGGACACTGTTCCCCAGTTGGCACGGCACGTCAATCATGCCGACGAGCGCGTGCGCCGCGCCGTGGCCGGTGCCCTGGCCAAGATCGGCACCTCGCTCGCCGTCGAGCCGCTGCGGCAGTTGCTCCACGACGCCTCGCCCCAGGTACGCCTGCAGGCGGTCCAGGGGCTCGACGGGACCCGCTCGCGCGGCCTGGCCATGTCCCTGGCGCTCGCCGTCGAGGAAGAGACCAACCCCGATGTGCTGCGGGAGCTGTTGCTGGCCCTGGGCCGCATCGGCACGCCCGACGCCGTGCAGGCACTCGCGCGCGCGGCGGCCCCCGGTCGCCGGCTCTTCAACCGCCGGCCGCTCACCACCCGACTGGCGGCGATCGCCGGCCTGCGCGTCGCGGGAAGTGCACCGGCGGCTACGGCGCTGCAGGGCCTGCTGGGCGACGACGAACAGAGTGTGAGGGATGCCGCGCAGGAGGCTCTGGCCGGAATGAAGAGGGCGTAAGCGGTAAACGGTGAACAGGAAAACGGGGCCCGGCATGGGGCCCCGTTTACCGTTTACCGTTCACGCTTATCGTGGTACGAAGTCCATCTCCTTCTTGACCCGCCGGCAGAACGCCGCCAGCAGCTTCGCCGTATTCTCGATGTCCCCCAGCAGGACCATCTCGTTCGGGCTGTGCATGTAGCGCAGGGGCACCGACACCAGTCCGGTCGCCACTCCGCGATGACTGTTGAAGATTGCCTCGGCGTCAGTGTGCGTGTCGCGCGATGCGGCCTCGATTGAATAGGGGATCTTTTCCGCCTCCGCCGCCTCGATCAGCTGATCCGACACCATGCTGCTGAGTGAGGCGCCGCGCCCGATCGCCGGTCCGCCTCCCAGCTTGTACTCGCCATGCTTTCGCTTGTCGAGTCCGGGATAGTCCGTGGCATGCGTCACGTCCACGACCAGCGCTGCCACCGCTTCGAGGTCGGTCGCCGAGGTCCGCGCGCCGCCGCCGGTATAGGAAATCTCTTCCCGCGTTGTTGCGACCGCCGTGACCGTTGCCGCCGCGGTACCACCGGCCTTGAGCAGGCGCAGCGCTTCCAGCACCACGAAGGCGCCCACCCGGTTGTCGAGGCTGCGGCTCACCAGGCGCCCGTTGGGCAACTCGAGTGGCCCGGCCGCGAGGACACCCGCATCGCCCATCCGGACGTGAGCCTCGGCTTCGGCCCTCGTGGTGGCGCCGATATCGATCCAGAGATCCTCGATCTTCGAGACCTTTTCGCGCTCGTCCTTGTCCATCAGGTGGATCGCCTTCTTGCCGACCACACCGGTGAGGTGCCCCGCGCGACCCAGCAGCGTCACCCGCTGCCCCACGAACACCTGCGCGTCCCATCCGCCGATGCCATCGAAGCTCAGGTATCCCTGCTCGTCGATGTGGGTAATGATGACGCCGATCTCGTCGATGTGGCCGGCGAGCATGATTGCCGGTCCGCCGCTGCCGGCGAGTGTCGCGTAGGAGTTGCCGGCCACGTCGCCGCGTACCGCGGTGGTCAGCTTCCCCGCTTCCGTCCGCCAGAGGCGCGCCGGCGCAATTTCGTATGAGGATGGCCCGGGGGTGCCGAGCAGCGTCTTGAGGAACTTCAGGGAGGTGTCGTCCATGGCGGGCAAAGATATCCCGATCGAGGCCGGGCGTCAGGCCGATATGGTCGAGCCGGTCAGGCTCAGGTGGCCCAGGCCCTGGCGCATGGCTTCCAGGTCGAGTTCGCGCTCGATGTGGTGCAGCACGTCGTCGCTGATCTCGCCACGATTGCGGAGCGCAATCAGGGTGCGACGCTCCGCCGTCAGCGCCTCGTGCCTGAGGCGCCGCTGGGCATCGGCCTGCTCCACGCTGCACGCGGGGTCGAGCGCCGCATCGGGATGGAAGCGCTGCAGCCGGTGC
>Ga0302263_10000672_pt1 | contig 13168 bp, 8 predicted proteins | sample II_Fen_N1_4_FD_194564 | JGI IMG/M metagenome (GOLD analysis project Ga0302263, IMG submission 194564) | Peat permafrost microbial communities from Stordalen Mire near Abisko, Sweden - II_Fen_N1_4 | ecosystem: Environmental > Terrestrial > Soil > Wetlands > Permafrost | place: Sweden: Abisko... | reverse complement strand
AGCGCCGTTGCGCGATCCGCCGCGCCGCGCAGCGCGACCCTCGCCTGGGCGGCGAGCGCGTCCGCCTCGGGGCCCTCGGCCGCGTTGGCGTGGGCGGAGAGGTAGTGGCCGGCGAGGGCACCCGCCAGCTCGTCGGAACCCAGCGCCTCGAAGAAGCGGGCGGCGGCGAGGTGGCGGTCCTTGCGGTCGCGGCGGGCGAGGGTGTTGTAGGCGACCTCGCGGATCAGCGCCTGGACGAAGCCGTACTGGCCGCGCTCCGGCGAGCGCGGGTCCGCCTCGAGGCCCACGAGCTCGCGTCGGACCAGGCCCTTGAGCCTGGGCTCCAGGATGTCGGGGTCCACACCCGAGACGGCGGAGAGGCCCGCCAGCGTGAAGCGCTGGCCCAGGACCGCGGCGTCCAGCACCAGCGACCGGTCCGCGGCGTCCAGCGTGTCGAGGCGGGCGGCGATGAGTGCCGTGAGCGTCTCGGGCACCGCGAGCGTCGAGATGTCGCCCACGGGCACGTAGACGCGGCCCTGCTGGACCAGGCGCTTCTCCGCCACCAGCATGCGCACGGTCTCGACCGCGTAGAGCGGGATGCCCTCGGCACGGGCGACGATCCGCCGCAGGGCGTCCTCCGGCAGCGCCGGGACGAGGCCAGCGAGCAGCGCCCGCATCGCCGGCTCCGGCAGTGGGTCGAGCGGGAGGGCGACGAAGCTCCGGCGGCCGGCGCCCCAGTCCGGGCGCGCGTCGAGGAGCTCCGGGCGGGCCAGCGTCACCACGAGCAGCGGCAGCGCCTTCGACCAGTCGAGCAGGTGGTCGATGAAGTCCAGGGTCCCGGCGTCGGCCCAGTGGAGGTCCTCGAACACGAGCACGACCGTGCCCGTCGCCGACAGCCGCTCGAACAGGACGCGCCAGCGCGCGAACAGCTCGTCGGCGGCCACGGCCGGGCTGCCGACGCCGAGGAGGGCGAGGATTGCCGGCTCCACCCACGCGCGCTCGTCGACGTCGGGAACGAAGCGTTCCAGCATCGCGCGGACCTTGGCCCGGGTCTCCGGCTCGTCCGCGGTCTCCGCGAGCCCGCAGCGGGCCCGGACCATCTCGCCCAGGGCCCAGAACGTGACCCCGCCACCGTAGGCAGGCGAGCGCCCATGATTCCACCAGACGGCGTCCACCACGCCGTCGAGGTACTTCTCGAACTCCCACGCGAGGCGGCTCTTGCCCATGCCCGCGGGCCCGGTGACGGACACGAGGCGGGCCCGGCGCTCCCGGGTCGTGGCATGGAAGAGCTCCTTGAGCAACCGGAGCTCCTCGTCGCGGCCCACGAACGGGGCCTCGAGCACCTCCGCCCGACCGCGCCCGCCGCGCTCTGCCACCACGCGCAGCGCGCGCCACGTGGCGACGGGGAGCTCCTTGCCCTTGAGGACCTGGTCGCCAGCCTCCTCGAACGCGATCGCGGCGGACGCGGCGCGGTAGGTGGCCTCGCCGACCAGGACCGTGCCCGGGGCGGCCGCGGACTGGATGCGCGCGGCCGTGTTGACCAGGTCGCCCGCCACCATGCCCTGGTCCGTGGCGCCCAGCGTGACCGCCGCCTCGCCCGTGAGGACGCCCGCCCGCGCGCCGATGCCGTTGCCCAGGCCCTTGACGGCGTCAAGGAGCTCCAGCGCGGCTCGGACCGCCCGCTCCGCGTCGTCCTCGCGCGCGGTGGGGGTGCCCCAGACGGCCATGACGGCGTCGCCGATGAACTTCTCGATGGTGCCGCCGTGGCGGCCGATGGCGTCGCGCGCCAGGTCGAAGTAGCGGGTCAGGGTCTCACGGACCTCCTCCGCGTCGCGACCCTCGCTGTACGGCGTGAACCCCACGAGGTCGGCGAACAGCACGGAGACGAGGCGGCGCTCGGCGGTCGTGGGGGCGTTGGCGTTCGAGGCGGCCGCGCCCGATCCGGGGGCGGCCGGGCCGTGGGCGCCCGGGCCGGGGGCGCCCGGGCCCTGCGCGGGGACGACCGCACCGGCGGCGGCCTGGGCAGCGCCGCACTCACCGCAGAACTTCTGCCCCGCATCCAGGGGGGCGCCGCACGACGCGCAGGCCCGCGCCAACCGCGCCCCGCACTCTCCGCAGAACTTGCGGCCGGCCGGGTTGACGGTGCCGCATGCCGTACAGCTCATCGCGCTCCGCGCCTATCCTGCCCTGGTCCCCGAGACGCGCGAGCGTAGCGGATGCCGGCCGGATCGTGCTCCGCAGCGCGACGGACGGTCCGGCAAACGGGCGCTGGCCGACTTGCCGGGGGCTCTGCTACCATTCGCCGTCGCGCCTCGGGCAGGCTTCGCCCGCGCGCGTCGTGATTCACCCGAACACACGCTAGAACACACACGGAACGTAGATCAGCCACCTTGGCTAGAACGCCCCGGAAATGGCAGGGCGCTCGCAACCCGTCCGGGCTGAAGCGCGTCCGCCAGGCTGAGCGCCGGCACGCGATCCTGCAGCCCCGGCGGTCCGCGGCGAAGACCCTCGTTGCCAAGGCCGTCACGGTCGCCACCGCCCAGCCGGAGAGCGCCGATGTCGCGACCTCGCTGAGCGACGCCATCTCGGCCCTCGACCGCGCCGCCAAGGTTGGCGCGATCCACCCGAACGCTGCAGCGCGCCGCAAGAGCCGCCTCGTGATCAAGGTCAACGCCGCGATCGCCGGCACGACCGTCGTGAGCGCGAGCCACGTCGCGAAGTCGACCGGCAAGGCCGCCGCGGCCAAGGCCGCCAAGGCCCGCATCGCCGCCGGCAAGGCGTCCAAGGCCAAGGGCGCCCAGACCGCGGCCGGCAAGGCGCGCGCCGCCCTGTCCAAGACCACCCGCGCGGAGACTCCGGCCTCCAAGCCGGTCGTCGAAGCGCCGGCCGCGAAGACCACCAAGGCCGCCCCGAAGGCCGCCGCCAAGACGACCAGGGCCGCGCCGAAGGCCACCGCCCCCAAGGCGGCCGCGCCGAAGGCCGCCGCCAAGCCGACGACCAAGGCCGCTGCCACCAAGGCCGCGCCGAAGGCCACCGCCCCCAAGGCGGCCGCCAAGCCCGCCGCCGAGAAGGCTGCGCCCAAGACGACCCGGGCCAAGAAGACCGAGTAGCCCTCGGGTCACGCGACCCACCGAGCGCCCCGGTCACCGACCGGGGCGTCTTCGATTCCGGTTGCCTCGTCCGGGTGCGTCTCAGGGCGCGGACCCCGGCCACGGACGGGCGGGGACAGGCCCCGGCCGCGGACCGGCGGGGACCCGCTCAGCCCGCGGGCGTGACCCCGGGAGTCGCCCCGGGTCCGGACCGGCGGAGGCCCGCTGCTCAGCCCGCGGGCGTGACCCCGGGAGTCGCCCCGGGTCCGGACCGGCGGAGACCCGCTGCTCAGCCCGCGGGCGTGACCCCGGGAGTCGCCCCGGCCCCGGGGGCCTCGTCCGGCCTGCGCCGGTTCGTGACCCCGAACATGAAGCCGCCGAACAGCGCCCCGCCCGTTGAGAGCACGAACACCAGCCCGGCGTTGGACAGCTGCTGGCCCCAGTAGAAGGAGCTGAACGACGCGACGTCGGTGATGCCGTTCGCCTCGAACGCCGGTCCCTGGCCCGCCGCGAGGTAGCGCCGGTAGACGCAGTCCGCGCCCGTCTGGCAGGTGATGGGGCCGCCGGTGCTCTTGTCGCGGTACCCCCCGTCGACGCTGAAGAAGAGGCCCTTGACGGTCAGCAGCAGCACGGCGTACGTGACGCCCGTGACCAGCCCCGCGAAGAGCGCGTTGGCGATGATCCTGGCCCATGGGCCGCCCGCCCGCTCCGAGCGCGCGTTGGCGTAGTAGCCGATGAGCAGGCCCGCGGGCAGCGAGAGCAGCAGGTAGATGGACTCGATGGGGATGACCAGCAGGAACGAGACCCCGATGGTCACGGCCATGCCGAGGCCGACCCAGGCGGCCCCGATGGCCCCCCGGTCGATGAAACGACTCACGGCGCGCCCTCCTCGCGGATGACGCGCCGTGGCCAGCTGGGACGCGTGGTCAAGGTCTAGAAGATCCCGCGTCCCGCCGCGCCCGAGAGCGCCGCGCGACCCAGGTACCGGGCGTCATCGCCGAGCTCGTCGGCGATGCGGAGCAGCCGGTTGTACTTGGCGACCCGCTCCGAGCGGGACGGGGCGCCGGTCTTGATCTGGCCCGTGCCCATCGCGACCACGAAGTCGGCGATGGTGGTGTCCTCGGTCTCACCGGAGCGGTGGGACACGACGGCGCTCCAGCCGGCCCGCCGGGCGACGTCGATGGCGTCGATCGTCTCGGTCAGCGTACCGATCTGGTTGAGCTTGATCAGGACGGAGTTGGCGGCCTGCTCGACGATGCCCTTGCGGATGAACGTCGGGTTCGTGACGAACAGGTCGTCGCCGACGAGCTGGATCTGGCTGCCCAGGCGTGCCTGGAGCTCCTTCCAGCCGGCCCAGTCCTCCTCGCCGAGGCCGTCCTCGAGCGAGACGATCGGGTACTTGGCGACCCAGCTCTCCCACAGGTCGACCATCTCGCCGGAGTCCAGCGTGCGGCCTTCCTTGTCGAGCCGGTACTGGCCCGTGACGCCCTCGACGCCCGTGCCCTCGACGAGAATGGAGCTCGTCGCCGGGTCGAGCGCGATGCCGATCTGCTCGCCGGGCTTGTAGCCCGCCTTCTCGATGGCCCGCAGGATGACCTCGACCGCGGCCTCGTTGGACTTCAGGGACGGCGCGAAGCCGCCCTCGTCGCCCTGGCCGACGGCGTGACCCTCGTCGTGGAGGATCTTGCGCAGCGACGCGAAGATCTCGGCACCGGCGCGCAGCGCCTCCGGAAAGGTCTCGATGCCGACGGGCATGACCATGAACTCCTGGAAGTCCGTGGAGTCCGTGGCGTGCTTGCCGCCGTTGAGGATGTTGAACATCGGGACGGGCAGGACCCGTGCCCCGACGCCGCCGATCCAGCGGTAGAGCGGCATCTCGTGGGACGAGGCGGACGCATGCGCGCAGGCGAGGCTGACGCCCAGGATCGCGTTCGCGCCGAGCTCGCCCTTGTTGGGCGTGCCGTCGAGCTCGATGAGGACGCTGTCGATGTCGGCCTGGTCCGCGGCGTCGAAGCCGAGGATCGAGGGGCCGATGCGCTCGGTGACGTTGGAGACGGCCGTCAGGACGCCCTTGCCGCCGAAGCGGGCCTTGTCCCCGTCCCGGAGCTCGACGGCCTCGTTGATGCCCGTGCTGGCCCCGGACGGGACCGCGGCGCGGCCGAGGCTGCCGTCCTCGGTGACGACGTCGACCTCGATCGTCGGGTTGCCCCGCGAGTCGAGGATCTCCCTGGCGTCGACCCAGGCGATGGTGGTGTCGCTCACTTGGCACCTTCCCGGTCCAGGAGGACCGTCACGCCGGGCAGCTCGCGCCCCTCGAGGAACTCGAGGGAGGCGCCGCCGCCGGTGCTGATATGGGTCATCTTGTCGGCCAGCCCCTGCTGGGTGATAGCCGCGACGGAGTCGCCGCCGCCGATCACGACCTTCGCGCCCTCGGCGGCCCGGTCGGCGAGGAAGCGGGCGATCGCATTGGTGCCGTGCGCGAAGCTCGGGATCTCGAACACGCCCAGCGGGCCGTTCCAGAGCACGGTCTTCACGTCGGCCAGCGCCGCCTCGATGTTCTCGAGGCTCTGCTTGCCCACGTCCACGATGTGCCAGCTGGCCGGCACCTTGTCGGCGGAGAGCGTCTTGTACTCGGTGCCGCGGGTGACCTCCTTGGCCACGACCACGTCCACAGGCAGGACGATCTTGACGCCCTTCTCCTCGGCCGCGGCGAGGATGGCTCGGGCGTCCTCCACGCGGTCCGGCTCGGCCAGGCTTTTCCCGATGGCCTTGCCCTGGGCAAGGAGGAAGGTGTTCGCCATGCCGCCGCCGATGACCATGATGTCAACCTTGGCGAGCAGGTTCTTGAGCACCTTGATCTTGTCGCTGACCTTGGCGCCACCGATGATCGCCGCGAACGGGTGCTCGGGGTTGTTCACGAGCATGCCCAGGTTCGCGATCTCCTTCTCCATGAGGAAGCCGGCATAGGCCGGGCGGAGCTTCGCGATCCCCACGGTCGAGGCGTGCGCGCGGTGCGCCGTCCCGAAGGCGTCGTTCACGTAGACATCGCAGTAGGCGGCCAGCTGCGCGGCGAAGGCCGGGTCGTTCTTCTCCTCTTCCACGTGGAAGCGGAGGTTCTCGAGGAGGAGGACCTCGCCGTTCCGGAGGCGCCTGACGGCATCCTCCGTCCCGGCACCCAGGGCGTCGCCCGTGACCGGCACGGTCTTGCCCAGCAGCTGGCCCAGGCGCTCGCCGACGGGGCGGAGCCTGAGGCTGTCGGACACCTTGCCGTCCGGCCGGCCGAGGTGGCTGGCGAGGATGACCCGGGCGCCCTGCCCCTGGAGGTGCTTGATCGTCGGCAGCGCCGCGCGGATGCGCGAGTCGTCGGTGACCCTGCCGTCCTGCAGCGGGACGTTGAAGTCCACGCGCACGAAGACGCGCTTGCCCGCGGCGTCAAGGTCCGCGATGGTGAGCTTGTCCATCGGTTCGTTCCTTCCGGGAGCCTTCGGGAGGCTCCGGGTCACATCTTCCCGGCGACGAACTTCACGAGGTCGGCGACGCGGCAGCTGTAGCCCCACTCGTTGTCGTACCAGGCGATGACCTTGATGAAGTTGCCGCCCAGGACCATGTTGCAGGCCAGGTCGACGATCGAGGAGCGGTCGTCGCCACGGTAGTCGGACGAGACGAGGGGCTCGTCGCTGGCGCCGAGGATGCCCTTGAGGGGACCGGCGGCGGCATCGCGGAAGGCCTGGTTGAGCTCCTCGAGCGTGACGTCCTTCTCCAGCTCGGCGGTGAAGTCCACGACCGAGACCGTGGGGGTCGGGACGCGGAGGCTGAAGCCGTCGAACTTGCCCTTGAGGTCCGGGATCACGAGGGCGAGGGCCTTGGCCGCGCCGGTCGTCGTCGGGATGATGTTGAGGCCGGCGGCGCGGGCGCGGCGCGGGTCCTTGTGGGCGACGTCCAGGATGCGCTGGTCGTTGGTGTAGCTGTGGATCGTGTTCATCAGGCCGCGCTTGATGATCCAGTTGTCGTGGACCACCTTGGCCGCGGGCGCCAGGCAGTTCGTGGTGCAGGACGCGTTGCTGATGATGTTGTGCTTGTCCGGGTCGTACGCGCCCTCGTTCACGCCGAGGACGATCGTGATGTCCTCCTTCTTGGCGGGGGCGGAGATGATGACCTTCCTGGCGCCGGCGGTGATGTGCGCCGCGGCCTTCTCGGCATCGGTGAACAGGCCGGTGGACTCCAGGACGATGTCGACGCCCAGGTCGCCCCACGGGAGGGTGGCCGGGTCCTTGACCTGGAGGACCTTGACCGTCCTGCCATCGATGATGATCGAGTCATCGGTGTGGCTGACCTCGCCCGGGTAGGCGCCGTAGGTCGAGTCGTGCTTGAACAGCAGGGCGTTGGTCTTGACGTCGACGAGGTCGTTGACGGCGACCACCTCGACCTCGGGCGAGCGCTCGATGAGCGCCTTGAGGGACTGGCGGCCGATGCGGCCGAAGCCGTTGATGCCGACGCGAACGGTCATCGAGGAACCTCCTGGTGCTGGGGGCGCAGATCGACGAGCGGCCGGGCAGGCGCGCTCACCGGGAGAGGATGGTGAACCGCGGGACGGGTCCCGTGCTGCCCGCTGGCGACCCCCGGTCGGGGCGACGTCGGGAGCGCGGCCTCACCCGTCGGTCGGACGAGTGCGGCGGCGACCCCGAAGCTTCTCGACGCTCCCCCTCGGGCGCGTCGGACGGGAGACCGGAGATCGTGGGGATCCGTACCCGCTCGACCGGAATCCAGCACAAGGTCGGGAGCGAAGGCCGTGAGAGCGGACAGGGCGTGACCTCGGAAGGGACTGGTTCGAGCGTTCCCCGGAATCTTAGCAAAGGGGGTAGCACGCTCAGCCGACGGGCGGCCCGGTCATGGCGGGCCACTGCGACCGTGCCGGAACACCATTGAGCCCCCACCGGCCGTGCCGGAGGGGGCTCTCTGTCATCGCGAACGATGGAGCGGGGGTCAGCCGCCGATCTTGAACACCTTGCCGCCACACTCGGGGCAGATGCCCTGGAGCGCCGGCTTGCCGTTCTTCATCGTGATCCGCTGCGGGTCCAGGACCTCGACCTTCTTCTTGTCCTTCACGCAGTAGGCCTCTGCCATCTCGCTTCTCCTCACACAAGCCGCGTCACGAGAGCACGCCTCTCGGGTCCGCGGGATCGCTGGGCTTTGGCGCTCATTCCGGGGCCCAGAGCGACGGGCGCCATCGCGCCGCCCCGGCCACTGTCTTCTGGCGGTCGAGCTCCGCGAGGACCCGGAGGCTCTCCAGCCCCGTGTCGATCACGGCGGCTTCCGCCCGATCCTTGATGTCGCCCTCGACAAAGGCGCCGGTCCGGCGGTTCGCGTACACGGCGCACACGACGCCGGCACGACAGCCACCGAGCCCGGCGAGCACGAGCACCGCCGAGGCTTCCATCTCGAAGTTGAGTACGCCCTGGCGGGCCATCTCGTTCGCGAGGTCAGGGTAGCGGATGGGAAGTTGCGGGATCGGGCGCCCCTGCGCGCCGTAGAACCCGGGCGCGGTGGCCGTGATCCCGGTGTGATACCGCAGGCCGAGCCCTTCGGCCGCCTCCACGAGGGCGAGGACCGCCTCGTGGCTCGCGACCGCGGGATACCCCTCGTGGACGAACCAGCTGGTAGTGGTCTCGAGCCGGACGGAGCCCGTGGAGATCACCAGGTCGCCGAGCTCCATGCCGGGCTGGAGGGCGCCGCAGGAGCCGATGCGGATAAAGGTGGGACGCTCGGTGATGGCCAGGATCTCGGCGATGACGATCTCGACGTTGTCCGTGCCGATGCCCGTGGACACGCACGAGACGCGCAGGCCCTTGTACAGGCCGGTCGCGCTTGCGAACTCGCGGTGACGGTGGGTGCGCTCGACGGAGTCGAAGCGCGCCGCGACTCGCTCGACACGGTCCTGGTCGCCGGGGAGGAGGATGTAGTCGGCCAGCTCACCCGGGCCCAGCCCGATGTGGTACTGCCGCTCGCCGGAGGGGACAGCGACGCGTGCGTCCTCGTTCGGCAAGTGCTCGCTCCCCGTTCGCTCACGCTCAGGGGCGTGAGGTTCGCCCGAGGATAGGGGCGCGATTCCGCGAGCGTCAAGCCGGTTCGCGCACACTCGGCCCGAATGGGGCCCGAACGGGAGCCGTGCGGGGCGTGAACTCGGCCCGAACGGGCGCCCGCCCGGCGAGCCGGGGATCGAGCGGGCGCCGTGCCGGGTCGTGAGGGCGGCGGTCAGGCCGGTGCGGGCGGGCCGGCCGCCGGTGCGGGTGGGCCGGCCGCCGGCGCGGCGCGGATGGCGTCGAGGCGCGCCTGGATCCGCGCCCGCGCGACGCGCCGGGACCGGGCCACCCGGTAGGCGGCCGAGCCCGCCCCGAGCCCGGCAATCAGCAGCAGGGCCCCCAACGCGAGCCACACGGGGTCGATGCCGCGCCCGGCGATGAGCGACGCCGTGACGGCCGCGCCCGTGCGGGCGGTCGGGCCGTTCTCGCCGCCCAGGCCACCGAGGGCCGCGAACGCGCCGGGCGAGGCCGCGTCCTCCTCCTCACCGCCGCCGAGATCACCCAGGAGGACGATCCCCGCCGGGTCGGTGACGACGAGGACCACCTCGTCGCGGGCCTCCGGGGTGCCGGTCGCGTTGAGCGCGTCGCCGGGCTGGAGCAGCGCCGCGAGGTCGGTGGCCGCGCCCTCGAGGACGAGGCGCGCCGTCGCGGTGCCGTCGTCGAGCCGGACGCCGCCCTGGTCAACGGCGGTGACAAGGCCGCCGACACGGACCGTCGTGCCGATCCGGTCGGCAAGGCCGGAGAGCTGGATGTCTGCGCCCGTCACCGCGGGGTCCGCGGCGAGACCCGTCGCCCCGGTCGCGGTCATGCCGCTCGCGGCAGGGGATGCGCCCGGGGTGCCGTGGGCGGTCAAGCCGCCGGGCGCCGCTGCCGCCCCGCCCAGGGACAGGTCCGCCCGCGACCGCGGCACGACCGCGAATCGCTGGTCCGCGGCGGTGGGGTACGGGCGCTTCACGATGCCGACGACGGTCGCCGACCGGCCCTCGACCACCGCGGAGGGGGCGATGCCACTCCCCGGCAGCCCGAGCAGCGGGACGCGCAGGCTCCCGTCCACGAGCTCCGCGGTCCAGCGATCGCCGGAGCGATGGACCTCGGCGATCGTGCCGCGGACCCGGACCAGGCGCCACTCGGTGGCCGCTCCAGGGGCGACGCGCAGGTCGTGGGCGACGGGCGTCCGCCGGTCGAGGACCCGGATGGCCTCGACCCGCAGCCGCGGCGCGCCCCACGCGCGGCCGACGGTCCCGGTGGCCCGCACGCGGACGCCCGCCCGGATGGAGGCGTCCTCGGCGTCGAGGTAGATCTCGATGGCGCCCGAGTCGTCCTCCACGATGGCCCGCCGGCCCGAGGCGTCGAGCAGCGACCGGTCCACCGTCACGGTTCCCTCGACGGTCACGCGCCTGCCCTCGCGCAGCCGGGCGACGGCGATCGCGAGGAGCGGGACCGTGGCGGATGTCGCGGCGGGCGAGGCGGACGCCGAGGGCGACGGGGAGACAGCGGGCGTCCGGGTCACGTCGGCGCGGTCCCGCACCCAGAGCCGGTAGCCATCGAGCGCGCCCTTCCGCGAGGCCCGCTGGCCGACGATGCCGGTCAGCGCCAGGGCGGTGCCCTTCCGCAGCGACGACGTGTCGAGGCCGGCCGACGCGTCCGCCAGGATCCGCAGCGGGACGCCGTCGGACCCCTGCATGGTGAACGCGATGTCGCCGCTGGTCGCCCTCGTGGCGCCCGCGGTGACCGTGCCCGAGGTGCGCGCCAGGCGGCCCTCGTTGGCCTCGCCGGCCGAGCCCGGGACGAGGTTGAGCGGCGCCGGGAGCGAGCCGCTGCCGACGATGGTCAGGCCGCCGGCGGCGAGCCGCAGCTCCGTCTGGCCGTACGGGGCCGCGATGACCCCCCGCAGCACCACGGTCGTGCCGCGAGGCGGGGCGACCTGGCCGCCGGCGAGGCGCACCGGGAGGCCTGCCGAGGCGTCGCCCACGGCGAACAGCGGGGGCGTCCCGAGGCGCCCGGCCTCCGCGACGACCACGCCCCGGACGATCGCGGCGCGACCCTCGGGCACGAGCCGCGCGGCGGCGACGGTGAGGGCGCTCGCGGACGGGGTGGGCGACGGCGACGCGCTCGCCGAGGGACTCGGCGTCGGGCTGGGGCTCGGGCTCGGGGTCGGCGTCGGGGCAGGCGTGGGCGTCGCCGTGGGTGTCGCCGTGGGCGTGGGTGCCGGGCTCGGGCTCGGGTCAGGAGTCGGCGTGGGTGCGGGCGTGGAGCGCGGGGTCGCGGAAGGCGACGGTGTCGCGCTGGGCTCGGGCGTCCGTGTGGCGCTGGGCGTCGAGCTCGGGCTGGGGCTCGCCGGCGGCGACGGGCTTGGCGGTGGCTCCACGACCAGCTCCCCGGGCAGCGTGGCGAACAGCCGGTAGCCGGCGAGCCCGGTACCGCTGCTGTCGCGCTGGCCGAGCGGCCCGGTCGCCGTGATCACGTCGCCGGTCCGCGGGTTCGCGCCGGCCAGGGCGGCCGGCGTCACGATGACGCGGACCGGCCCGGTGCCGTCGTCCACGAGCAGCCCCAGGCCGTCGCTGAGGGCCGACGGCGCCTCGCCAACCGTTCCGGCCAGGGTGACCCGCAGGCCCTCGACGGGCTCCCCGGCCGCGCCGGTCACGACGGGGAAGGCGGCGGGCAGGGCGGAAGCGCCCTCGGGGACGATCTCGGCGACCGCGGCCCGGAGCGTCCGCTGGGCGTAGCGCGTGTCGACGGTCCCGGTGATGCGCACGGTGGTCCCGGCGGGGAGCGCGAAGGCGGGCGCCGCATCGAGATACACCGCGATACCGGCACCCTCGTCCTGGACGAAGCCGGTCCGGCCACCTTCGAGCGCGCCGAGGTCGGTCGTGAGCACGCCTTCGACCACCGCCGGGGTCCCGTCGGGAAGCTCGCGGACCCCCGAGATGGGCGCCGCGGGCACGGGCGTCACGCTCGGGGCCGGCGTGGGGGTTGGCGTCGGCGCGAGGGTCGGCGTGGGGGTCGGCGTCGGCGCCGGTACGATCGTTGCGATCGGCGTTGGGGTTGGGGTCGGCGCGAGGGTCGGCGCGAGGGTCGGCGCGGGCGTCGGCGCGGGCGTCGGTTCGATCGTTGCGATCGGCGTCTCGGTCCAGGTCGGGGTCGGCTCGAGCGTCGGCTCGAGCGTCGGGGTCGGCGTCGGCTCGAGCGTCGGGGTCGGCGAGAGCGTCGGGGTCGGCGAGAGCGAGGTCGTGGCCATGGGCGTCGCGGTGGGCGCGGGCGTGGACGTCGCGGTCGGCAGCGGCGTCGCCGTCGGGTTCGGGCTGGCGCTCTGGCCGGCCGAGGGCGTCGGGGACGGCCCCGGATCCCAGCCGAGACCGTGCGCGACCGGCGACGCGTTCACGGCGAAGTCGGCAAGGTTGTCGTTGGTGTCCTGGCCACCACGCTCGATCGACCTGCCCGCCGCCGGCGCGGGCGCGGCCGTCCCCTCCACGAAGGCGTTCACGGCATCGCCCCAGCCCACCGCGTCGACGGGCTGGCCGCCCGTCGGCCGCAGCACGAGCGCGCCGCCGGTCGCGGCGAGTCCACCGGAGTACGTCGCGTCGGCGCCGGCCGCGAAGATCCCGAGCGCGTTCGCCAGCAGCACGTGACGGCCGGGCGCCACCACCAGGGACGCGGTCCATGCGGCCTTGCGCGTGACCGTCGCCCCGGAGCTCGTCGCATACGCGACCTCCAGGCCGGCGAGATCCATCGCGGCGGGCCCGGCGTTGCGCAGCTCCACGTACTCGTCCGACGCGGAGGCGCCGCCGGTCACGACCTCGTCGACGACGAGCCCGGACGACGGTGGCCATCCCACCGCCGCCGCGGCCCCCATCGCCACGGAGCGCGATGGCGGCGGCGATGCGGCGGCGCCGAGCAGCAGGACGACCATGAGCGCGGCATACGCCGCGAGCCGGGCACGCGCCATCGAGGACCTCCGGGCGGGGAACATCGGCGGCGGGTCGGGAGACGCGGAAGGCTACGCCGCGCCACTTACGCGCG
>Ga0302263_10000670_pt1 | contig 13188 bp, 10 predicted proteins | sample II_Fen_N1_4_FD_194564 | JGI IMG/M metagenome (GOLD analysis project Ga0302263, IMG submission 194564) | Peat permafrost microbial communities from Stordalen Mire near Abisko, Sweden - II_Fen_N1_4 | ecosystem: Environmental > Terrestrial > Soil > Wetlands > Permafrost | place: Sweden: Abisko... | reverse complement strand
GGAGCGTGCCCGCAGCGAGTCTCACGTAACAGACGACGCCTTTGTAGGGGTCGTAGTGACTGTCGAACACGAGCGCGCGCAGGGGATCGTTGGGATTGCCCTTCGGGGGCGGGATCCGCGCGACGATCGCCTCCAGGATCTCCGGGACGCCGGTCCCCTCCTTGGCCGAGGCGAGGATGACCTCCTCGTGCGGGATCGCGAGGACGTTCTCCAGCTCCTCCATGACCACGTCCGGCTGGGCCGACGGCAGGTCGATCTTGTTGAGGACCGGGATGATCGTGAGGCCCTCGCGGATGGCGAGGTGGACGTTGGCCAGCGTCTGCGCCTCGATGCCCTGCGCCGCGTCCACGACGAGGATCGCGCCCTCGCACGCCTGGAGGCTGCGGCTGACCTCGTAGCTGAAGTCGACGTGCCCGGGCGTGTCGATGAGGTTGAGCCCGTAGACGAGGCCGTCGTTCGCCAGGTACTCGAGGCGGACGGCGCGGGCCTTGATCGTGATGCCCTTCTCGCGCTCCAGGTCCATCGAGTCGAGGACCTGGCTCATCATCTGCCGGCCCTCGATCGTGTGGGTCAGCTCCAGCAGGCGGTCCGCGAGCGTGGACTTCCCGTGATCGATGTGGGCGATGATCGAGAAGTTGCGGAGGCGCTCCTGGGGGATCACGGTTCCTCGGGCGTGGCGAAGCCGGGCTGTGCCTCGGGACGGTGCGCGAGTCTAGCATGCGGGCGGACCGATTCCGGCAGACGCCGGCGTGCCTGGCCGCTACGATCCGTGCATGCCTCTCCCCGCTGGCGCACTCCCGGCCGATCTGCTCGCCGGCTACGAGCGCTTCCGCGATACCCGCTACCCGGCCGAGCGTGAGCGGTACCTGCGCCTGGCGGAGCGAGGCCAGCGCCCGGGCACGATGGTCATCGCCTGCTCGGATTCGCGGTCCGGGCCCGAGACCGTCTTCGACGCGAGCCCGGGCGAGCTGTTCGTCGTCCGGAACGTCGCCGCCCTCGTGCCGGTCTACGCGCCGGACGCGCGGAGCCATGGCGCCAGTGCGGCGCTCGAGTTCGCGGTCCTCGCCCTCGGCGTCCGCTCGATCCTCGTCATGGGCCACGGGCGCTGCGGCGGCGTGGCCGCAGCACTGAACGACGCGGCCCCGCTGACGACCACCGACTTCATCGGCACCTGGATCGCCCCGTTGCGGGACCTGGCGGACGAGCTCGACCCAGCCGACCGAGCCGATCCTGCCCGGAGCTACCGGGCGCTGGAGCGCAGGTCCGTCGAACAGTCGATCGTCAACCTCCGGACGTTCCCCTGGATCCGCTCCCGCGAGGAGGCCGGGTCGCTCGCGCTGCACGGAGCCTGGTTCGACATCGCGCTGGGCGAGCTGCACGGGTTGACGGACGGAGGCTGGGCGCTCCTGCGGCGCGCCTGACGACGCTGCCTCTCCGGTATACGCTGCGAGAGCCATGACCGATCCGACCGCACAGACCCCCATCGACCAGACCCCCGAGTGGGAGGCGCTCGTCGCCCACAACGCGGCCCTCAGGAACCGCCGCCTGCGAGACCTCTTCGCCGAGGATCCCGGCCGCGCGCACCGGTTCGCCGCCGAGGGGGCGGGCCTGTATCTCGACTACTCGAAGAACCGGATCACCGACGAGACGGTCTCACTGCTGCTGGCGCTCGCGCGCGCCGCGCACGTGGAATCTCGCAGGGACGCCATGTTCGCCGGCGAACGGATCAACGTGACCGAGGACCGGGCCGTCCTCCACACCGCGCTCCGGGCCCCCGCCGATGTCGTCGTCATGGTGGACGGCCACGACGTGGTCCCGGGCGTCCACGAGGTCCTGGACCGCATGGGGGCGTTCGCGCTCCGGGTCCGTGACGGCGAGTGGGAGGGGTTCACCGGCAGGCGGATCCGCAACGTCGTCAACATCGGCATCGGCGGATCCGACCTGGGCCCGGCCATGGCGACCGAGGCCCTGCGGAACGACTCGGACCGCCAGATGCGCTTCCGCTTCGTCTCCAACGTGGACGGCGCGGACATCCGCGAGGCGATCATCGACCTCGACCCCGCGGAGACGCTGTTCATCGTCGCGAGCAAGACCTTCACCACCCTGGAGACGCTGACCAACGCGCGGACGGCGCGCGACTGGCTGCTGGCGGGTTTGGGCGGCGACGCGGCGGCGGTCGCGCGGCACTTCGTGGCCGTCAGCACCAACGCGGAGAAGGTCCGCGAGTTCGGCATCGACACCGCCAACATGTTCGGCTTCTGGGACTGGGTTGGCGGCCGGTACTCCCTGGACTCGGCGATCGGCCTGTCCCTGATGGTGGCGATCGGCCCCGAGGACTTCCGGGACCTGCTGGCCGGTTTCCGGGCGATGGACCAGCACTTCCGGGAGGCACCGCTGGGCGAGAACCTCCCCGTGCTGCTGGGCGTGCTGGGCACCTGGTACGGCAACTTCTTCGGCTTCGAGACGCACGCCGTCCTGCCGTACAGCCAGGAGCTCAGCCGGTTCCCGGCGTATCTGCAGCAGCTCGACATGGAGTCCAACGGCAAGTCCGTCCGCACCGACGGCACGCGCGTGACCTACGACACGGGCGCCATCGAATGGGGCACGGCCGGCACCAACGGCCAGCACGCCTACTACCAGCTCCTGCACCAGGGCACGCGGATCGTGCCGGCCGACCTCATCGGGTTCGTCAACCCCACCACCGAGATCGGCGGCCACCACGACCTGCTCATGGCCAACCTGTTCGCGCAGGCAGAGGCGATGGCGTTCGGCAAGACGCGGGACGAGGTGGTCGCGGACGGCGTGCCGGCCCACCAGGTGGAGGCCCGGGTGTTCGAGGGCAACCGCCCGACGTCGGTGATCCTGGCTGACCGGCTGACGCCCCGGACGCTCGGTGCCCTGGTGGCGCTGTACGAGCACAAGGTGTTCGTCCAGGGCGTGATCTGGGGGATCGACTCGTTCGACCAGTGGGGCGTGGAGTTGGGCAAGGTCCTGGCGACGAAGATCGCCGCGGAGCTCACGGCGGACGCGGCGGAGGTGGCGAACCATCACGACGCATCGACGACCACGCTGATCGGGCGCTACCGCGCCAGACGGCTCCGCGGGAGCTGATCCGGTCCACGCCAGCGTGCGCACCGGCACCCGGGCGCGAGCGCGGCACCCGGGCGCACCCGAAACCCGTCGTGGATCGAATTCGCTGGCCGGTTGCGGCGGCCTCTGCTACCATTCGCCGTCGCGCCTCGGGCAGGCTACGCCCTTGCGCGCCTCTTGAGAACACGTATTCACGGAACGGAGATCAGCCACCTTGGCTAGAACGCCCCGGAAATGGCAGGGCGCTCGCAACCCGTCCGGGCTGAAGCGCGTCCGCCAGGCTGAGCGCCGGCACGCGATCCTGCAGCCCCGCCGGTCTGCGGCGAAGACGCTCATTGCCAAGGCCGTATCGGTCGCCACCGCCCAGCCCGAGGGCGTCGATGTCGCCGCCACGCTGAGCGAGGCCGTCTCGGCCCTGGACCGCGCCGCGAAGTCCGGCGCCATCCACCCGAACGCCGCGGCCCGCCGCAAGTCGCGCCTCACGAAGAAGATCAATGCCGCGCTCAGTGGCGCCACCGTCGTGAGCGCAGGCCACGTCGCCAAGACCACCGGCAAGGCCGCCGCGGTCAAGGCCGCCAAGGCCCGCATCGCGGCCGGCAAGGCCGTCAAGGCCAAGGGTGCCCAGACCGCCGCCGGCAAGGCACGAGCCGCGCTCTCCCGCAGCACGCGCTCCGAGGCCGCCGCGGCCCCGGTCGCCGCCCCGGCGGCTGCCCCCGCTGCGAAAGCCACGAGGGCCGGCGCGTCAAAGGCCGCGCCGAAGGCTGCCGCGAAGAGCACCGCGGCCAAGGCCCCGGCCAAGGCTGCAGCTCCCAAGGCTGCCGCCAAGACCCCGGCCAAGGCGACCACCAAGGCGCCGGCCAAGGCCGCAGCTCCCAAGGCTGCTGCCAAGTCGACCGCCAAGGCCCCGGCCGCGAAGGCCGCCCCGAAGACGACGAAGGCCAAGGAGGCCAAGTAGTCCTCGCTCCCTCGCAACACCGAACGCCCCGGTCACCGACCGGGGCGTCTTCGATTCACCGGCCGGGGGCGGAGCGGGACACTGACAATCACCAGTCAGGCTGGTGGTAGACGGCAGTTCTGCACCCGGCGAGGTCAGCCACCAGCCACGCTGGTGCGGCCACGCTCAGGTGCCATAACCTGGCCGCCGGAGATTGGACGACCACCAGCATCGCTGGTGAATGGCAGGATCTCTCCACGACGGGACCCGGAACGGCGAGTGCCTGCATGAAGAGCGCCTGGGCGCACGAACGGGCGTCCCGTGTCCAGGTGCTGGACGGCGCCACCAGGCGTCAGGCCGCCGGCGTCGTTCCCGCCTGCGCCCCTTCCGGCTTGCGGCGGTTCGCGACCCCGAACATCACGCCGCCCCCGAGCGCGCCGCCGACCGACAGGAGGAACGTCAGCCCGGCGTTGCTCAGCTGCTGGCTCCAGTAGAACGAGGTGAACGTCTCCACGTCGGTGATCCCGTTGGCCTCGAAGACCGGTCCCTGGCCGGCCGCGAGGTAGCGCTTGTAGACACAGTCGGCGCCGGTCGTGCAGGTGAGCGGGCCTCCCGCCGACGCATCGCGATAGCCGCCGTCCACGTTGAAGAACAGCGCCTTCACGGCGAGCAGCAGGACCGCGTAGGTGATCCCGGTCACCAACCCGGCGAACAGCGCGTTGGCCAGGATCCGGCTCCACGGGCCGCCCGCCCGCAGCGAGCGGGCGTTCGCGTAGTAGCCGATCAGCAGCCCCGCCGGAAGCGCGAGGTACCAGTAGACGGGCTCGATCGGGATGACCAGGAGGAAGCTGACCGCGATCGTGACGGCCATCCCCAGGCCCACCCACGCCGCGGTGACCGCCCCGTTGTCCACGAAGCGGCTCACGGCGCGCCCTCGACGAGGGCGCGCCGTGTCGAGATACCCAGGATCAGAACTCCCCGCGTCCCGCCGCGCCCGAGAGCGCCGCACGACCCAGGTACCGGGCGTCGTCACCGAGCTCGTCCGCGATCCGGAGGAGCCGGTTGTACTTGGCGACCCGCTCCGAGCGGGACGGGGCGCCGGTCTTGATCTGGCCCGTGCCCATCGCAACGACGAAGTCGGCGATGGTCGTGTCCTCGGTCTCGCCCGAGCGGTGGGACACCACCGCGGACCAGCCGGCCCGCCGCGCGAGGGCGATCGCATCGATCGTCTCGCTCAGCGTCCCGATCTGGTTGAGCTTGATCAGGACCGAGTTCATCGCCCGCTCCTTGATGGCGCGCTGGATGAAGCTCGGGTTCGTGACGACGATGTCGTCCCCGACGAGCTGGACGCGGTCCCCGAGGCGGGCGGTGAGCTCCGTCCAGCCGGCCCAGTCCTCCTCCGCGAGGCCGTCCTCGAGGGAAACGATCGGATACTTGCCGATCCAGCGCTCCCAGAGGTCGATCATCTCGCCGGAGTCCAGCGTGCGACCCTCCCGCTCGAGGCGGTACTGGCCGACCACGCCCTCGACGCCGGTGCCCTCGACGAGGATCGAGCTGGTCGCCGGATCCAGCGCGATCGCGACCTCGTCGCCCGGCTTGTAGCCGGCCTTCTCGATCGCACGCAGGATCACCTCGACCGCGGCCTCATTGGACTTCAGCGACGGTGCGAAGCCGCCCTCGTCGCCCTGGCCGACCGCGTGGCCCTCGTCGTGGAGGATCGTCCGGAGTGCCGCGAAGACCTCTGCGCCCGCCCGGAGCGCCTCCGGGAACGAGGCCAGCCCGACGGGCATGACCATGAACTCCTGGAAGTCCGTGGAGTCCGTGGCGTGCTTGCCGCCGTTGAGGATGTTGAACATCGGGACCGGCAGGATCCGGGCACCGGCGCCGCCGAGGTAGCGGTAGAGCGGCAGCTCGTGGCTGGCGGCTGCGGCGTGCGCGCACGCGAGCGACACCCCGAGGATCGCGTTCGCGCCCAGCTCGCCCTTGTTGGGCGTGCCGTCGAGCTCGATCAGCGTGTCGTCGATGTCGGCCTGGTCCCCGGCGTCGAAGCCGAGGATCGACGGCCCGATCCGCTCGGTCACGTTCGCGACGGCCGTCAGGACCCCCTTGCCCCCGAACCGGGATTTGTCCCCGTCCCGGAGCTCCACGGCCTCGAACATCCCCGTCGAGGCGCCGGACGGGACGGCGGCGCGGCCCAGCGAGCCGTCCTCAGTCACGACGTCGACCTCGATGGTCGGGTTGCCTCGCGAGTCGAGGATCTCCCGGGCATCGACCCAGGCGATGGTTGTGTCGCTCACTTGGCGGCCTCCGGTTCACGGTCCAGCAGGACCGTCACGCCCGGCAGCTCGCGCCCCTCGAGGAACTCGAGGGAGGCACCGCCGCCGGTGCTGATATGGGTCATCTTGTCGGCCAGGCCCTGCTGGGTGATGGCCGCGACGGAGTCGCCGCCGCCGATCACGACCTTGGCGCCGTGCTCGGCGCGATCGGCCAGGAACCGTGCGATGGCGTTGGTGCCGTGCGCGAACGAGGGGATCTCGAACACGCCCAGCGGGCCGTTCCAGAGGACGGTGCGGACGTCCGCGAGGGCCTCCTCGATGTTGGCGAGGCTCTGCTTGCCCAGGTCCACGATGTGCCAGCTGGCCGGGACCTTGTCGGCCGAGAGCGTCTTGTACTCGGTGCCGCGGGTGACCTCCTTGGCCACGACCACGTCCACCGGCAGGACGACCTTGACGCCCTTCTCCTCGGCCGCGGCGAGGATCGCGCGGGCATCCTCCACGCGGTCCGGCTCGGCAAGGCTCTTGCCGATGGCCTTGCCCTGCGCGAGCAGGAAGGTGTTGGCCATGCCGCCGCCGATCACCATGATGTCGACCTTGGCGAGCAGGTTCTTGAGGACCTTGATCTTGTCCGAGACCTTGGCCCCGCCGATGATCGCCGCGAACGGCCTCTCCGGGTTCTCCAGGAGCTTGCCGAGGTTCGCGAGCTCCTTCTCCATGAGGAACCCGGCGTAGGCCGGGCGGAGCTTGGCGATCCCCACGGTCGAGGCATGCGCGCGGTGTGCCGTCCCGAACGCGTCGTTGACGTAGACGTCGCAGTAGGCCGCGAGCTGCTCCGCGAACCTGGGGTCGTTCTTCTCCTCCTCCGCGTGGAAGCGGAGGTTCTCCAGGAGCAGGATCTCGCCATTGCGAAGGCGCTTGACGGCGTCCTCCGTGCCGACGCCGAGGGCATCGCCGGTCACCGGGACCGTCTTGCCCATCAGCTGGCCGAGGCGCTCGGCAACCGGGCGGAGCCGGAGGCTGTCGCTGACCTTGCCATCGGGCCGGCCGAGGTGGCTGGCCAGGATGATGCGGGCGCCCTGCGCCTGCAGGTACTTGATCGTCGGCAGCGCCGCGCGAATGCGCGAGTCGTCGGTGACCCGGCCGTCCTCCAGCGGGACGTTGAAGTCCACGCGGACGAAGACCCGCTTGCCCGCGGCGTCGAGGTCACGGACTGTGAGCTTGTCCATCTTCGATTCCTCCGGGAGCCCGGGGGCTCCGGGTCAGGCCAGCCGGTCGGCGACGAACTTCACGAGGTCCGCGACGCGGCAGCTGTAGCCCCACTCGTTGTCGTACCAGGCGATGACCTTGATGAAGTTGCCACCCAGGACCATGTTCGACGGCAGGTCGATGATCGAGGACCGGCTGTCGCCGCGGAAGTCGCTGGAGACCAGCGGGTCGTCGCAGGCGCCGAGGATCCCGGCGAGGGGTCCGGCGGCGGCGTCACGGAAGGCCTGGTTCAGCTCCTCGAGCGTGACGTCCTTCTCGAGCTCGGCGGTGAAGTCCACCACGGAGACGGTCGGCGTGGGGACGCGGAGGCTGAAGCCGTCGAACTTGCCCTTGAGGTCCGGGATCACGAGGGCCAGGGCCTTCGCGGCGCCGGTGGTCGTCGGGATGATGTTCAGGCCGGCAGCGCGGGCGCGGCGGGGATCCTTGTGGGCGACGTCCAGGATGCGCTGGTCGTTGGTGTAGCTGTGGATGGTGTTCATCAGGCCGCGCTTGATGATCCAGTTGTCATGGACGACCTTGGCGGCGGGCGCCAGGCAGTTCGTGGTGCAGGACGCGTTGCTGATGATGTTGTGCTTGGCCGGGTCGTACATCCCCTCGTTCACGCCGAGGACGATCGTGATGTCCTCCTTCTTGGCGGGAGCGGAGATGATGACCTTCTTGGCGCCGGCCGTGATGTGCGCGGCGGCCTTCTCGGCGTCCGTGAACAGGCCGGTCGACTCGAGGACGATGTCGACGCCCAGGTCGCCCCACGGCAGCGTCGCCGGGTCCTTGATCTGCAGGACCTTGACGGCCTTGCCGTCGATGACGATCGAGTCGTCGGTGTGGCTGACCTCGCCCGGGTAGGCGCCGTAGGTCGAGTCGTGCTTGAACAGGAGCGCGTTCATCTTGACGTCGACGAGGTCGTTGACGGCGACCACCTCGATGTCGGGCGCGCGCTCGATGAGCGCCTTGAGGGACTGGCGGCCGATGCGGCCGAAGCCGTTGATGCCGACGCGAACGGTCATGCGAGGACCTCCTTGAACGACGGGCGCCTGCCGCCATGCACACGCGACAGCGCGCTCGACGGAAAGCGATGAAGGACGGCGAAATGAACCTCTGACCACCCTGCGGCACGTGCCGGTCCGGATGACGTCGGGAACGCGGCTGCGATCGCGGGCGAGGCGACGGCAGCGGCGACCCCGAAGCCGGGCTCAGGGCCACGGCGAGCGCGTCCAGCGGACGGCCGGCGGCGAAGGGGTCTCTCACCCGATCGATCGGAATCCGTGCCTGGGTCGCGGACGGTTGGAGTGAGAGCGGACAGGTCGTGACCTCGAGAGATTTGGTTAGGAGCGTTCCCCCGAGATGGTACCAAAGGCCCCTGCACACTCTCCCGACGCGCGGCCCGGATGCGGGGGGCCGATCGCACCCCGGCTGGGCACCATTGAGCCCCCACCGGACGGGCCGGTGGGGGCTCAATCTCACGGTGTGGTACCGGAGAGGTCAGCCGCCGATCCGGAAGACCTTGCCGCCGCACTTCGGGCAGGTGCCCTGAAGCGCCGGCTTGCCGTTCTTCATCGTGATCTGCTGCGGGTTCTGGACCTCTACCTTGGTCTTGTCCTTGACGCAGTAGGCCTCTGCCATGGGGTCTGATCCTCCTCACGCAATCCGCGTCACGAGAGCACGCCTCTCGAGTCCACGTGGTCGCTATGGCCTGGCGCTCATGCGGGAGCCCAGAGCGACGGGCGCCAGCGCGCCGCCCCGGCCGATGACTTCTGGCGGTCGAGCTCCGCGAGGATCACGAGGCTCTCGAGCCCCGTCTCCACCGCGGCGGCTTCCGCCTGGTCCTTGGCGTCGCCCTCGACGAACTCACCGGTCACGCGGTTGGCGTAGACGGCGCACACGACGCCGGCACGACCTCCACCCAGGCCAGCAAGGACGAGGACGGCCGACGCCTCCATCTCGAAGTTGAGGATGCCCTGGCGGGCCATCTCCTCCGCGAGGTCAGGGTAACGGATGGGGAGCTGCGGGATCGGGCGACCCTGCGCGCCGAAGAACCCGGGCGCCGTGGCGGTGATCCCGACGTGATGCCGGTACCCCCCGCGCTCGGCGGCTTCCACCAGCGCGAGCACGGCCTCGTAGTGCGCGACGGCCGGATAGCCCTCGTGGACGAACCAGCTGGTCGTCGTCTCGAGGCGGACCGAGCCCGTGGAGATCACGAGATCGCCGAGGGCCATGCCGGGCTGGAGCGCCCCGCAGGAGCCGATCCTGATGAACGTCGGCCGCTCCACGAGGGCGAGTATCTCCGCGATCACGATCTCGACGTTGTCGGCGCCGATGCCCGTGGACACGCACGAGACACGAAGGCCCTTGTAGGTGCCGGTCACGCTGGCGAACTCGCGGTGGCGGTGGCGCATCTCGACCTCGTCGAAGTGCGCGGCAACGCGATCGACCCGATCCTGGTCTCCGGGGAGGAGGATGTAGTCGGCGAGCTCGCCCGGGCCCAACCCGATGTGGTACTGCCGCTCGCCGGCCTGGATCGCGACGCGGGGGTCCGCGTTCGGCAAGAGCTCGCTCCCTCGATGCCGCACGCTCGTCCGGCGTGGGCTGTCCGCGAGGATAGGGGCCCGATTCCACGAGCGTCAAGCCATTCCTCGCACGCACCGGCCACGGACGACGACGGGCGGTCATGCCGGGAGGTCCAGCGGAGGGGCCGCGGATGGCATGCCGGGACCCGTGATGGCATCGAGCCGGGCGACGATCCGGGCTCGCTGGAGGCGTCGGGTGTGCCGCCTTCGGGCCAGCAGCACGGCTGCTCCCAGGACCGCAAGGAGCGCCAGCGTGCCGACGGCGGCCGCCAGCGGGCCCGGCCCGGCGCTTCCTCCGGTCGCGCCGAGTGAGGCGGCGGCCGTCATGCCCGTCACGGCGACGGCGAGGTTGCCCGGCCCGGCGCCGATGGAGCTCGCGGCGGGGTCGCCCGTCCCGGTGGCTCCGAGATCACCCAGGAGGACCACGTCGCCGCGGTCCGCGACGACGATCGCCACGTCCTCGCCGGCCGCCACGACCCCGGTGGCGTTGAGAGCGTCGCCGGGCCGGAGCATCGGCAGGAGGTCCGCAGCCGAGCCCGCCAGGACGACCCGTGCGGTCGCGGTCCCGTCATCGAGGCGGATGCTGCCGTCCTCGACCGCGGTCACCAGGCCACCCACGCGCACCTCGCGATCGGCGAGATCGGCCAGGTCGGCCAGGTCGGCATCGATGGGTCCGCCCGAGGGGGATGCAACGGGGCCCGCGGGTGAGCCGCCCGTTGAGCCGCCGGCCGTGCTGCCCGATGGACCCGGCGACCCCGAAGCTCCGGGCGATGCCGCGGACCCGGCGGAGGGGCCGAGCACCAGGTCGGCCGTTCTCCGGGGCAGGATCGAGAACCGGCGGTCCGTCGCGGTGGGGTACGGCCGCTTCACGATGCCGGTGACCGTTGCCGTCCGACCTGCCGCCACGGTGGTGGCCTCGATCCCGCTCCCCGCGAGCCCGATGACCGGGATCCGGACCGACCCGACCCGCAGCTCCGCCTGCCAGCGGTCCCCGGAACGGTGCACCTCCTCGATCGTGCCCCGCAGGCGGACGAGGCGCCATTCCGTCGCCGGCCCGGGCGCGACCGAGAGCGAGTGCGCCGTCGGCGTCCGGGACCCGAGCGCCACGACCGCCTCGGCGCGCAGACGGGGCGCACCCCACGCCCTGCCGACCGTCCCGGTCACCCGGACGAGGCGGCCGGTCCGGAGGGCCGCGTCGGGCGCGGCGAGGTACAGCTCGATCGCCCCCGTGGCGTCCTCGATGACGAGGCGGCGGCCGGTCGCATCGAGCAGCGTCGGATCGATGGTGACGACACCCTGCACCATCACCTCCCGGCCTTCACGAACGCGGGCGGCCGCGATCGTCAGGAAGGGCGGCGCGGCGGGTGTCGGATGTGCGCTGGGGCTCGGGTGCGGAGTGGGTGTCGGACGTGCGCTGGGGATGGGGCTCGCGGACGGAGCACCCGAGGGCGAAGGAGAAGGAACGGGCACGGCCACCACGTCAGCCCGGTCGCGCAGCCAGAGGCGGTAACCGTCGAAGGCGCCCTTGCGGGTCGCTCGCTGGCCGACGAGGCCCGTCAGGGTCATGGCTGCGCCCTTCTGGAAGGCAGAGCGATCCAGGCCGGCGGATTGGTCCGCCATGACCCGCAGCGTGGCGCCGTCGGAACCCGTGAGGGTGAAGGAGATGTCGCCGCTGGTCGCCCTGGAGGCCGAGGTCGTAACGACGCCGGAGACGGTGACGAGGAGACCCTCCGTCGCCTCGCCGGCGGCGCCGGCGTCGATGGGAGCTGCCGCGGGGGGCGTTCCGGGGCCGAGGACCACGAGCCCACCCGTGGCGAGCCGTACCTCGGTCTGGCCGTAGGGGTCCGAGACCGTCCCGCGGATCTCGACGAGCGTGCCTCGCAACGGGGCTACCTGGCCGTCGGCGAGATGGACGACGATGCCGCCGGTGTTGTCGCCGATGGCGAGGAGCGCCGGCGTCCCGAGGCGACCGGCTTCCGCGACCACCACGCCGCGCACGAGAACCTGGCGACCGGGCGCCACGGCACGGGCCGCGGCGACGGTCATGGCCGGCTGGCTGGGGGACGGCGAGACCGTGGGCGAGGGGACGGGCGTCGGGGTGGGCAGGGGATCCGGAGACGGCGAGACGGAAGGGCCCGGGGTCGGCGAGACGGACGGGCCAGGCGTTGGCGATGCCTGGGGCGTCTGCGTCGGCACGACCGTGGGGGACGGCGCGGGTGACGCGCTCGACGGCACGGTGGGTGCCGGCGTCTGCGAGGGGCTGGGCGCGACCGTCGGTGGTGCCGTGGGCGCGGGGAGGACGGTCAGATCACCGGCCAGCGTGGCATGGAGCCGGTAACCCGCCGCGCCCGTGCCGGTGCTGTCGCGCTGCCCGAGCGGCCCGACGGCGGCAAGGCGATCTCCCGTGCCGGGATCGGCCCCAGCGAGCGCGTCCGGACCCGCGATCACGCGGATCGGCCCGGACCCGTCGTCGAGGACAATCCCGAGCCCGTCGGCCATCGCGGTCGGCGCCTCGACCACCGTCCCGGCGAGAGCGATGCGCCGGCCCTCCAGGGGCTCCGTGGCCCCGCCGGTGGTAGTCGCGACGGGCTCGGGGAGCCCGTCGTTGCCCAGCACCGTCACGGCGGAAGCGGCCACGCGCATGACCCGGAGCGCATACCGCTCGTCGAGAGTCCCGCTCAGCCGCACGATCGTGCCGGCTGGGATTGGCAAAGCGAGCTGCGCGTCGAGGTAGACGGCGATGCCTGCCGTCCCGTCCTGGACGAACCCGGTGCGCCCGCCCTCGAGCACCCCGAGACCGGTCGTGAGGACGCCTTCGGCGACCACGAGAGTGCCGTCGGGCATCGACCGTGCGACGTCGATCGGCAGCATCGGGACCTGCGTCGGGGCGGGTGACGCCGTCGGGGCCGGTGATGGTTTGAACGTTGCGATCGGGGTGGGCGTCGGCGACATCGTCGGAACCGGGGTCGGGACCGGGGTGGGCGTCGGCGACATCGTCGGAACCGGGGTCGGGACCGGGGTGGGCGTCGGCGACATCGTCGGAACCGGGGTCGGGACC
>Ga0302263_10000669_pt1 | contig 13197 bp, 10 predicted proteins | sample II_Fen_N1_4_FD_194564 | JGI IMG/M metagenome (GOLD analysis project Ga0302263, IMG submission 194564) | Peat permafrost microbial communities from Stordalen Mire near Abisko, Sweden - II_Fen_N1_4 | ecosystem: Environmental > Terrestrial > Soil > Wetlands > Permafrost | place: Sweden: Abisko... | reverse complement strand
CGGGCCGGCGGGCTGCGGCGGCGATGGACCAGTTCGTCACGCGCGGCTACGTGCGCCCCGGCCACGAGGACTACTCGTGCAGCCGCGGCAGCCTCGAGGAGATGCCGCGCGACGAGTTCGAGAACATCACCAAGCTCGAGCGCCCGAAGATGCCCGCACTGCCCGTCGACAAGCGCATCAAGAGCTTCGTCGAGGTGGAGACCGGGCTGACCGAGGAGCAGGCCCGCGCCGAGGCCCGGCGCTGTCTGCGGTGCGGCTGCACCAAGCGCAACGACTGCGCGCTGCGCAACGAGGCCTCCGCCCACGACGTCGTCTTCGAGGCACCGCTGCACGTGCGGCCCTTCTCACCGATCGTGCGGGACCACCCGTTCATCATGCGCGACAACAACAAGTGCATCTCGTGCGGGCGCTGCATCGCCGCGTGCGCCGACCTCGAAGGCGTCGGCGTGCTGGCGTTCCAGTTCCACGAGGGCCGGCTGAGCGTCGGCACGCACAACGGTCTCCCGCTGTCGCAGACCGACTGCGTCAGCTGCGGCCAGTGTGTGCGGGCCTGCCCGTGCGGCGCGCTGGACTACCGCCGCGAGCGCGGCAAGGTGTTCCGCGCGATCAACGACCCGACGAAGACCGTCGTCGGCTTCGTCGCGCCCGCCGTGCGCACCGTCATCGCCGACCGGTTCGGGCTCAGCCCCGAGCAGGTCGGACCGTTCGTCGCCGGCATGATGCGCAAGGCCGGCTTCGACAAGGTCTTCGATTTCGTCTTCGCCGCCGACCTGACGATCATGGAAGAGGCCACCGAGTTCCTCGGCCGCGTCGAGCACGGCGGAGTGATGCCTCAGTTCACCAGCTGCTGCCCGGGATGGGTCAACCTCGTCGAGCGCCGCTACCCCGAGCTCATCCCCCACCTGTCGAGCTGCAAGAGCCCGCAGCAGATGATGGGCGCCACGGTGAAGAGTCACTTCGCGCAGCAGGCGGGCATCTCGCTCGACAACCTCTACGTCGTGTCGATCGTGCCCTGCCTGGCGAAGAAGGAGGAGGCCGCCCGGCCCGAGTTCGCGCCGGCCGGCATCCGCGACGTCGACGCGGTCCTCACCACCACCGAGTTCCTCGAGATGGTGGAGTTCCTGCGGTTCGACCCGTCGGAGATCGAGCCCAGCGAGTTCGACGCGCCCTATGCGCAGGTGTCCGGCGCCGGCATGCTGTTCGGTGCCTCCGGCGGCGTCGCCGAGGCCGCGCTGCGCATGGCGGTCGAGAAGCTCACCGGCTCGACGATGGACGGGCCGCTCGAGTACGAAGAGCTGCGCGGCTCCGAGGGCGTCAAGACGGCGACGGTCGACGCGGGCGAGGTCCAGGTGCGCGTCGCGGTGATCTCCGGCCTCGGCAACGCCGTGCCGCTCATCAAGCGGGTCATCGCCGGGGAGGACGTCGGCTTCGACCTCGTCGAGATCATGGCGTGCCCGGGTGGGTGCATCAACGGCGCCGGCCACCCGGTCGCCTCGTTGACCACCGAGATGGCGGGCCGGCAGAACGTCCTCCTCGACATCGACAAGACGTCGTCGCTGCGCAAGTCGCAGGAGAACCCGGACATCCAGCGCCTGTACGACGAGTTCTTCGGGGAGCCGAACTCCCACCTCGCGCACGACCTGCTGCACACCACCTACGCGCCGTTCCGGGGCTGACCCCCGCACACTGCTCCATATACCCACCCACCGTTCCGGGGCAGACCCCGCACCGGGACGGATACTTCTCCACACCCACGGACGGAAGGACGAGCCCATGAGGCGGATCGCAGGACTCATCACCGGCGCGCTGACGGCAGCCGCGCTGCTCGTCGGATGCGCGGGAACCACCACGGCGCCCGAGACGACGTCGGCGGCCCCCACGCCGTCGGCGACCGCCACCACGCCGGCCGAGCGCACCACCATCACCATCGCGTCCCTCAAGGGCCCGACGACGATGGGCCTGGTCAAGCTCATGTCCGACGCCGAGGCCGGCAAGGGCCTGCAGGACTACCAGGCGACGATGTACGCCACGCCCGACGAGGTGGTGCCGAAGGTCGTCCAGGGCCAGGTGGACATCGCCATGGTGCCGTCCAACCTCGCGGCGGTGCTCTACAACAAGACGCTCACCGACGCCGGCGCGGCCGTGCAGGTCGCGGCGGTCAACACCCTCGGCGTGCTCGAGCTGCTCGAGGCGGGCGACACGGTCAAAACCTGGGCCGACCTCAAGGGCAAGACGATCTACATCTCCGGCAAGGGCGCCTCGCCCGAGTACACGCTGAACTTCCTGCTCCGCGAGAACGGCCTGGACCCGGCGACCGACGTCACCGTGGAGTACAAGAGCGAGCCCACCGAGGTCGCCGCCGTGCTCGCCGCCACGCCGGGCGCGGTCGGGGTGCTGCCCCAGCCGTTCGCCACCGTGCTCACCATGCAGACGCCGTCCGTGCGCCCCGCGCTGGACTTCACCGACGAGTGGACCAAGGTCGCCCCGGACTCCCAGCTGGTGATGGGCGTGGTGATCGTCAGCACCGCGTTCCTCACGGAGCACCCGCAGGCGTTCGCCGACTTCCTCACCGACTACCAGGCCTCGGTGAAGTTCACCAACGACGACCCGGCAGCGGCGGGCGAGCTCATCGCGGCGGCGGGCATCGTGCCGAAGGCGGCGATCGCGGCCAAGGCCATCCCCGCGTGCAACATCACGTTCGTCGACGGTGCCGAGATGAAGTCCGCGCTCGACGGCTACCTGAAGGTGCTGTTCGCGGCCGACCCGGCCTCGGTCGGCGGTAGCCTGCCGGGCGATGACTTCTACGTCGGCAGCTGACACAGCGGCCCCCACGGGCGACCGCTGGCGGGCGGTCCGCCCGCTGCTGGCCGCGGCCTTCTGGCTCGCGGTCTGGCAGCTGGCGGCGCTCGCGCTGCACCAGGAGATCCTGCTCGTCTCCCCGGTGCGGGTGCTGGCGCGCCTGGCCGAGCTGGTGCCGACCGCGGACTTCTGGGCCACGGTCGGCCGGACCACGGGACGGATCACCACCGGCTTCGTCGCGGCGGCGGTGGTCGGCGTGATGCTCGCGGCCGCCTCGGCCGGCTCCCGCGCGGTGGAGGCCCTCGTCAAGCCGCTGGTGACGACGATCCGCAGCACGCCCGTGGTGAGCTTCATCATCCTGGTGCTGATCTGGGCCAGCTCGGACAAGCTGGCGGCCATCATCAGCTTCCTCATGGCGCTGCCGATCGTGCATGCCAACGTGCTGGCGGGGATCCGGCAACGGGACCCGAAGCTGCTCGAGGTGGCGACCGTGTTCGCGGTGCCGTGGCGGCGGCGGCTGCTGGCGATCGACGTGCCGGCGGTGCTGCCCTACTTCGTCGCCGGCTGCCGCACGGGCGTCGGCCTGGCGTGGAAGAGCGGCATCGCGGCGGAGGTGATCGGCCTGCCGAGCGGCAGCATCGGCGAGCAGCTGTACCAGGCCAAGATCCTGCTGTCGTCGGCGGACCTGTTCGCCTGGACGGTGGTGATCGTGCTGGTGGCGTCCCTGTTCGAGCGGGTGGTGGTCTCCGGGCTGTCGCTGCTGGAACGGCGGGTGTCGGCGGGGATGAGCGGCGGGGTCGACGCGGGGGTGGCGCCGTGATCGGGCTGCGCGCGGTGACGAAGCGGTACGGCGACCGGGTGGTGCTGGACGCGTTCGACCTGGCGCTCGACGACGGCGCCGTCACCGCGCTGCTCGGCGCCAACGGCTCGGGCAAGACGACCGTCGGGCGGCTGCTGCTCGGCCTGGTCGCGCCGGACGTGGGTGCCGTGGAGGGCGTCGCCGGGCTGCGACGCGCCGCCCAGTTCCAGGAGAACCGACTGTGCGAACAGCTGTCCGCGGTGGGCAACGTGCGGCTGGTGCTCGGACGGGCCGTGCCGGTGGCGGAGGTGGTCGCGGCGCTGCGGGCGGTCGGGCTGGACGACGAGTCGGTGGCCAAGCCGGTGCACGCGCTGTCCGGCGGGCAGCGGCGCCGGGTGGCGCTGGTGCGCGCGCTGCTGCCGGAGGCGGAGCTCGTCGTGCTCGACGAGCCCTTCACCGGCGTCGACACCGCGGCGAAGGCGCTCTCGCTGGCCTGGGCCGCGCAGCGTCTCGTCGGACGCACGGCACTGCTCATCACCCACGACGAGGCCGAGGCGGCTGCGCTCGGGGCGCGCGTGGTGCGGCTGGCGGGGCGCGATGCCGCAGGCCGGCCGGCGGCGGAGTGCGACGGGGGATCGTCGGACCTAGACCCGCCGGTGTAGCCGCCTGGAGGCGACGCGGCGGCGGCCCCGGGGTCAGGCCTCGGGGTCAGGCCTGGGCGTCCCGCCAGGCGATCCAGCGGCGCAGCAGCGACATGTCGTAGTCCGGGCCGGAGATGCCGACGTTGAGCAGCGTCGCGCCGGCGGCGAGCAGGTCCGCGGCGGAGTCCTCCGGCGGCCGGTTCACCGCCACCGACCGCTCGACGAGCGTGGCGGTGTCGCGCCCTACCGCGGCGCCGTGCTCGTCGAGGATCGCGCTCTTGCGGCGCAGCGTCTCGGCGTCGCCGAACGAGTGCCAGATGTCCGCGTGCTCGGCCACGATGCGCAGCGTCTTGCGCTCGCCGCCGCCGCCGATCATCACCGGGATGTGGCGCGTGGGCGCGGGGTTGCCGGCGGCCAGACGAGCGGCGATCCGCGGCATCGACTCGGCCAGGGCGGCGATCCGCTCGCCCGCGGTGCCGAACTCGTAGCCGAACTCCGTGTAGTCCTTGGCGAACCAGCCGGCGCCGATGCCGAGGATCAGGCGACCGCCGCTGATGTGGTCGACCGTGCGGGCCATGTCCGCCAACAGCTCGGGGTTGCGATAGGTGTTGCAGGTGACCAGAGCGCCGATCTGCACGCGGGAGGTCTGCTCCGCCCAGGCGCCGAGCATCGTCCAGCACTCGAAGTGCTTGCCCTCGGGGTCGCCGGACAGCGGGAAGAAGTGGTCCCAGTTGAAGACGGCGTCGACGCCGAGGTCCTCGGCGCGCAGCACGGCGTCGCGGATCTGCGCGTAGTCGGCGTGCTGCGGCTGCAGCTGGACGGCGATGCGGATCGGTCGGGTCACGTGGGCGACGCTACGCCGCCGGGGACGGCGGCGTCGGGCGGGGTGGTGGCCGGGTGGGGAGTGGTGCCGGACGCGCGGAAGGCGACGCGGGACCGGGCTTCGGGCGCGGACTGGGAGCGCCGGAGCGGCGCGGGCGGGGCCTCAGGTCCGGTATCCTCGTGCGGCCGAGGAGGATTCGCCTAGTGGCCTATGGCGCACGCTTGGAAAGCGTGTTGGGGTAACACCCTCGGGGGTTCGAATCCCCCATCCTCCGCCCGGCCGAAGGGCCCGTGACCTGCAGCGATGCGGGTGACGGGCCCTTCGTCGTTCCCGCCGCGGACCGGCGAGGGTCGCCGTGGTTGCAGTTCTGGTTGCAGTTCGTGCATCCGCGTTCACGGACTCGATCCACCCTGGACTCCTCATCGGGGGAACGCTCGATGTCGTGCTCGGGCACGCCCGCCTGGGGCAGATCACCCAAGCAGCCAACCACTGCCGGCTCGTGGGCAGGCGCACCGACTCCCTCCGCTCCGAGCAACTCGTCACCTCCAGGGCGCGTGCAACGCGAATGCCGTCGGGCTCTGACTACGTTGGGCCTGGTGGGGCTCAAGAACTTGCCGCCGCTCTGCGATCTGACCGCGCCCAGCTGGAGCGGCAAACAACTCAGGCGTCTCGGAGAGGCTCTCCGGGACGGCGAGCCGGTTCCCGACTCGGGGCCGAGCTACGGCGACGTCATGGCCTACTACGACGATCTGGCGGCGGCAGTGCTGCATCTCATCCGCGAGCTCGACTGGTCGAGCCTCCTCGTTGATCGACCGCCGCCGGAGATCACTGCTCGCGCCAAGACCCTCACCACCCTCGCTGAGAAGCTGAGGCGCGACCCGGCGACGCCGCTGCCGAGCGTTCAGGACATCGCCGGCGTTCGATTTGAGTCCGCTATGACGCTTGAGGAGCAGACGATCGTGGCACACGCGATAGCTTCCGCGTTCGAACTCGATCCGGCCACTGCCTGCCACGATCTGCGTCAGTCGCACCACAGTGGCTACAGAGCGGTGCATGTCTGGTTGCGTCTCCCGCAGGGCCGGGTCGAAGTCCAGGTGAGGACTCGCCTGCAGGGTCGGTGGGCGAACCTGTACGAAGCGATGGCGGATCTGCTCGGCCGCGAGATCCGCTATGGGGAAGTGCCCGCGGAGCCAGTTGCGCGCCAAGCGGTGGAGGCCGTTCAGGGCATCTCCGTCAACGAGATCGCTCGGCTCGAGTTGCTGAGGCAGTCGCTCGCGGACCAGCGCAATGCGCGAACGGACGCCATGGGTCGGACTCTTGGGCCAGTCGATCCAAGTCTTGCGCGGGCCGAGCACGATGTTGCCGAGCTTGAGCGTCAGGTAGTTGAGCAGCTCGAAGCTGCCTACCGTGCGCTTGCAGTACATCGGCACTAGGGAGGGTAGGGTCCAGCTCATGCCCGGCTTCGTGATCGTGTACAACCGCCGCACTGGGGCGTCGGAGGTCACCGCGTACAACGCTCCGACCGGTCACCGCGACGCCCTGCGCCGCCGTCTGGAACTTGAGGAGCAGCGCACCGACGCTGACGTCGAAGTCGTCTCGTTGGTTAGTGACTCGATCGATACCATCCGTCGGACCCACTCGCGGTACTTCGCGCATGAGGTGTCCCGCGTCGGATAGTCGGCACTGGACCGCGGGACCGCCCCCTCCGCGGGCGTCCGCGAGCCGCTGCTGGGCTTGGCCGACCACCCCATGGGAGGGCAGGCCGCGCCCGAACGACTCAACCACCCGGTTCGTGGTCGGTACGACTAGCCCCACAAGAGATCCGTCATGCGGCGGCTCGCTTCGTTGACGAGCTCGGGGACGACGTGCTGGTAGCGGGTCGTCATCGCGGCTGACGTCCAGCCGAACATGCCCATCACTACCCGCTGGTCGACGCCTTGCACGAGCAGCAGCGTCGCCGCTGTGTGCCGCGCATCGTGCAGTCGGGCGGGGCGGATGCCGAGGCGTTCGAGAAACTCGGTCCAGTGGACCGAGTGGTCGCGCGGATCGATTGGCCGGCCGTAGACGTTCGTGAAGACGAGGCCGGTCTCCTGCCACACGGAGCCGGCGTGGACGCGTGCCTCGCGCTGCTGCTGCCGATGCCGCCGCAGGGCGAGGACGAGTGGCGCCGGTATCGGCAAGCTTCGTCTCGACTGCTTCGTCTTGAGCTCGGTGAGCATGAGCCCCCCGTTCGTGCGCTGAGGGCAGTTCGCGGGCTTCTCGGCGATGCAGGCGAGGGGGTCCTCGCAGCCGTGGCGCCAGCGACGTCGTTCGAGCTGGTGACGCACGTCGAGTCGGCCCGCGTCCAGGTCGACGTCGTCCCAGGCGAGCCCCAGCACTTCGCCGCGGCGCAGCCCGAGGCTGATCGCGATCATGAAGGTGACCCCGTTGCGTTCGGACTCGGCGGCTCGCAGGATCCGCTTCGCTTCCCCGACGGTGAGCGGCTCGATGTCCGGCGGGTCGTATCGCGGGGTGTGCGCGAGGGTGACGGGGTTGCGTGGGATCCTCCGGCGCCGCACGGCGTCGTTGAGCGACGCGTTGAGCGTGCGACGCACGTGATGGACCGACCCAGCAGCCAGGCCCTTGGCGAGCAGCACTCGGTAGAGGTGCTCGATGTGCTCGGGCTGGAGGTCAGCCAGCCGGTGCTTGCCGATCGCCGGGACGAGGTGGTTCTCGACGTCGACCGTGTAGGCGTTGAGGGTGCTGGGGCGCACCCGCAGGGCTGTGGACGTGAGCCAGTCGCGCAGCCAGTCCTCGAGGCGCGGCGTCCAGCCGACAGGAAGCGCACTGCGTTCGTCACGCTGCCGTTCGAGCTCGCGGACCTTACGCGTGACGGCCTGCCGCGAGGTCCCCATGCGCTTGCGCCGGTCGGGCGAGCCGTCGGGCTTGATGCCCATGGTGACGTAGCCGTACCAGCGCCCGTTCCTGCCCTGGTAGATCGACGAGCGCATGTTGCCGGCGCGGGTGCCCACGGCTATCCGCCCAGCGAGTCCTGCCCGCGGCGCAGGCGTCCGACGAAGTCGACGAGCTCATCGGCGGGGACCCGGTTGAGGCGGCCGATGCGCACGGTTGCCAGCTGGCCGTTGTTGATCAGCACGTAGCAGGTGCTACGGCTGACGGCCAGCCTGTCCGCCGCCTCCTGGATGGTGAACATGAGGCGGGGTTGCTGCTCGGTGTCGTTGGCGGTCATGGTCTTCTCCTTCATCTCGTGGCGGTGCGGGAGAGCTCGACCACCGGACCAGCAGGAACCCCGCTGGCTGCGGTTGTCGAGGGGGTCGGCGGAATCTGGGGACGTGCACCCCAGGTCGGGGAGGCCTGTGGACGCCTCGCTGGTAGCGGCACCGGCTCTCCGGGATGGTGCTTCGACCACGTTTCGGTGGCGGTCGTCGGGATCCGGTTGGTCGCCAGAACGGCCCGCAGCACGTCGTAGGCGTTCCGTGGCGCGGGCGTCCCTGGCGGACAGTCGGGGTCGATGGGCTCGGTGGGCACGTAGAGCTGGTTGCGCTCGCGCCCGCGGCTCACCGCGACGTAGAGGTCCTCCCGCGCCATCGCGGACGTGACGACCGTGCGGGTGACGTCGACCGTCGCACCCTGCGCGCGGGCGGTGGTCGTCGCGTAGCCGAGCTCGACGTGCTCCCGGACGTAGTCGGCGGTCAGGTGTACGGCGTACGGCGCGCCACCTCTCGACGACGCGGGCGACACGACGAGCGACCCGTCGGGGACCGTCTGGACCACGTCCCAGAGGTCGCCGTTGCGCACGAACCCGTCGGGTGTGGCGGCGCGGCGGTCGTTGCGTCGGGTGACGACGCGATCTCCCACGCCCGCCGTGGCTTCGTCGGCCAGAGTCACCTCGCCGGTCTTGGCAGCGCGGCCGGCGAGAACGGCGACCTGGTGCGCGCGGACGTTGAGCTCGTGGACGGTCTGGGTGTCTGCGGCCTGCAGCAGGACTACCTTGCCCGCTGCGGTGTCGTCGGCCGCCTCCGCGACGGCCTGGTCGAGCAAGGCGTCGGGCTCGCCGCTCCGGATGCGACCCTGGGTTCGGTAGAGGTCGATGGCGCGCGGGTCGCCCGTGCGGACACGGAGCGTCGCGCCGGCCTCCCACGGCTCGGTGAAGCGGTGCAGCGTCATGAGTTCGGCGGTGACGTGCCGGTGAGCGAGCATCCCGAAGCCGCCGCCGGGGCCGATCGCCGGCTTCTGCTCCGGGTCGCCGACGAGCACCACCTTGGCGCCAGCCTCGGCAGCCTGGTGCAGGATCGCGGCCAGCGTCGGGGTGTCCGCGAGTGAGGCCTCGTCGAGCACGACGAGTTGGGCGCGGTGGAGCGTCCATGCGTCGATCGCAGCCATGATCTCGGCCGGCCGGCCGTTCGCGGGCCGCCCACCGAGGGACGGCGTCAACCGCGAGCGCGGAGCCAGGCCCCGGGCCTCTGCCAGTCGCTCGTGGTTGCGGCCGGCTTCGAACAGCCACTTGGCGGTCGTCTCCGCACGTACGCCGAGGGCGTCGCCCAGCACGTGGGCGGCGGTCGCTGAGGGGGCCAGCGCGATCGGGGGCTGCTGGTAGAACCGGGTCCACGCGGCGACGACGAGGCGCAAAGTGGTGGTCTTGCCGGACCCGGCCGGGCCGACGACGGTGTCGACCACTTGGCCGGAGCCCAGCACCGCGGCAGCGGCGGCGTGCTGGTCGTCGCTCAGGCGCCCGGCGGCCCCAGCTGCGGCCTCGCGGACCCACGACGGCATCACACCGAAAGGCAGCGGTGCTGCGGCGATGGTCAACAACTCCTGCTCGGCGGCCAGCAGCGCAGGCGTCGTGAACCGCTCCTCCCCGATGCGGCGCACCTCGCCGTCGTCGAGCCGGATGCACCGGCCGGCGGCAGCCGTGACGAGCTCGCCGACGAGTCTGATCCGTTCCTCCGGCGAGCTCATGGGCAGGACGCGGGTGGCGCGCGCCGCGGCAGCGGTCAGGTTCCACGTCGTGAAGGTCGCCGCTCGGGCCTCGACGTCGGCGACAACCGTGGCGATCAACGCGTCGCGCACCTCGTCGGCGATGTCGTGCGCGTGGAGTGCCCTCCCGTAGTCGCCGACGAGCGCACGGGCAGCCAGGTCGTGCGGCTCGAGCCCAGTGCGGGCACGGGCACGGTTGGCCCAGTCCTCGAACAGCTCGCTGACCGGCCGCAGCACCTTCTTCGGACGAGTGGCACGCGTGAGCACCTGCCGCGCCTTGGTCACCTCGAGCGGGGTCGGCGTGCAGCCGTGCTTCGCGACGAACGTGACCTCCCACGCCTCCTGGGCCGCGTCGACCTGCGCTGTGCGCCGAGAGAACTCGGCGAGCAGGTCGTCGGGCAGCCCGACGATCGTCATCGCCGGGTTGCGGCGGGCGCCGCGCTCGCGCATCTCCCAGCGGACGCCGAGGCGGCGCTTGAGCTCGTCGGCTAGGAGCCCGTCGTAGAGCTCGCTGACGGCGACCGTCGCTTCCAGCAGGGTCCGTCCGTCAAGGCTGCGCCACTTGCCGTCGGCGGTCTGGACCTTGTTGGCGATGACCAGATGGGTGTGCAGATTCGGGTCGTTGAGTCGGGAGTCGACGTGCTCGAACCCGGCGGCGATCAGCCCTCCGGTGCTCACCTGCTGGCGGCCGCCGGCACCGATGCGGGTGCGCACGGCCTTGCGCTCGACGAAGTCGATGGCCTGGGCGAGCGCTGCGCGATGCGCCGCGACCACGGCCGTCCGGATGGGCTCGTCCCCCAGCGCCCACAGCACCGAGGCGGACTTGGGCGCGGTGAAGACCAGGTCGTACCCCGCAACCGTCGAACCGCCGCCCTTGCGCTCGGAGAAGGGAACGCCCAAGGGTTCGCCGCTGGTCGGGTCGCAGCCGTCGCGGAAGACACGGGACATCGCCTCGATGGTCACGACATCGCCCGGTTCGATGTTCCCGACGAGGCCCCTGAGCCCGTGGCCGTGCCAGCGGCCCGGCGAGGTGCCGGACGCGGCGTAGTAGTCCGCGAGCCGCTGGTCGCGCGCGAGCTTGACGTCCCCGGAGGCCACCTGCCGAGACAGGTACTGGTAGCCGTCGCCGGCCCTGAGCACCTTGGTCGCTAGCACTGGGACACCTCGCTCCCCGGCGGGCGCGCGGTCGCGCACCTCTGGGTAGACAGGGCGCGGCACGGCGACCAACACGACGGGGTGGCCGTCCGGGTGGACGCGGTCGTCCACGCCGGCACTTCGGGGAGCCGTCGCACACCGGTGACGGTGGTGAGGACAGGTAGACAGCCCGATGGCAGTTCGGCGGGGGACCGTCTGACATCGGCCTGACTATCGGGCTGTCTATGGCACGCGGGATGCCGCTGCTGCCTGGGCGGACGGCCCGTCGCCGGAACGCGCGCCCGTCGAGCGCGCGGCGCACGACAACCACCACTGGGCAGTGCGGGCGTGCGCGCGGATGTCCTCACGAGTACAGGTGTGCGCGAGAGGGCCAAGACGCGACGGCCCCGTCCCGACCTGCGGTCGGGACGGCCGTCGACACACGCGAGTCGACCGGAACGATCCCGCCGTCGCGGTGCTCAGCCGCGCGTCACCCCGCTCACCGACCCTCCCGGCACGACCGTGCAAGACGAGTCTCCGCTGGAATGCTCTAGGGCGCGGCGGTCCCGGGGTTGGAGTACGGGACGCCGAAGCCTCTGTCACGGAGGACTCGCTCGTAGTAGGCCAGAGCCTCGCTCAGCTCGGTGACGAGCCCATCGAGTTCCGCTACGCCGCCCTCGACGTCGTGGGACCGAAGAAGGTCCCGTGCAAGGAGGGCCGAGTCACGAAGGGTAGAGAACGTATCTCCCTGGGTAGCAAGTGCCGGGTAGCGACGGCCCGGGAAGTGGACCACGCCCCAGTTCCCGGGAGGCTCGACGACGACAGCTGACAAGTCCGCGCCCCCGGCCGCCTCTCCCAGGGACACCCGGCGCAGGCGCTCAACCTCCTCGACGAGCCGCGGCACGTCTTGTCTCGCGGCCGCGATGAAGTCAAGGTCCTCGGGAGGCGCGGGACGCGCCCACTGCGCCGTGGTACAGCGTGACGTACATGTCTGGGGTCTCGTTGTCGAAGCCCCCAGTCCGGATGAAGTCGTCACCAGCCACGTGGTCACGGCCCTAGACGAACGAGCGCCAAGGACCCACCGTGGCGGCTTTCGCACGCGACGTGATCACAGCGAGCTCCGCGTCGCCGAGGTCGAGTTGCTCATCCATGGGCTCACTGTAGGCAGGAAGCCCTTGCAGGTCTGCGGACCGCGCATTTGAAACCACTGGGCACCTGACCCCTTGAGTCGCCCGGTGAGCGTGGAACGAACTCTGGCGAAGGTAGATGAAGACCTAGGCAGTGGCGGCGTCACGATGGCACCCACCCGTCTGCAGAACCTCCTCAAGAGCTGACCGCGCGAACTCGGCTCCGGGAGCGGCGCGCCGACCTGCCCCGCCTCGACTCGGCCGATATGGCCGCTTCACGCCCAACACTGCGAAGACTCGAGGGCTCGACGACCAATTGCTCGAGCGCTTACCCGAATGCCCAGGTGGACAGCCCGTTGACAAGGAGACCCAACACGATCAACACGAAATATCCATTGATCCAAGGGCGAAGACCGCGCGCAGCTGACCGTTCTCTCGCACTCCCGAGCCAGCGAACAACGCCCAACCAGCCGAGGCACGCAAGCGCTAGCCACGCGAGAACCAAGAAAAGGATCGCCGGTCGTCCCGCTTTCGAGACCGCAAGCCAGACTGGTATCGCAGGGACCGCCGCCAGCACCAACGCAAAGACGGCGAAGACAGCTAGCCGTAGGCGGGCCGCTCGGCTTTCGGCAACCTCCGCTCGGTGGTCCGATGCCTCTGAGGCCGCGACCGCGGCTTGGGTCTCCATTTGCCACCGCGCGGCTTCGCGCTCTCGGCGGGACGCAACCGCGTCAAGCTCATCGATGCGCTTGGTTGCCGACTCATCCTTCTCGCGAAGCTGGCGCACCCGCTCGTCTTGTGCGGCTAGCCGCTGACGCAGCGACTCCTCTTGTTCTATCAGCTCGGACTCAATGAGGCCGATCATCTCTTCATCCGCAGTAGCAGCGAGCATCCGTG
>Ga0302263_10000665_pt1 | contig 13213 bp, 13 predicted proteins | sample II_Fen_N1_4_FD_194564 | JGI IMG/M metagenome (GOLD analysis project Ga0302263, IMG submission 194564) | Peat permafrost microbial communities from Stordalen Mire near Abisko, Sweden - II_Fen_N1_4 | ecosystem: Environmental > Terrestrial > Soil > Wetlands > Permafrost | place: Sweden: Abisko... | reverse complement strand
GCCAGGCGCGGCCCCGGCCGGTGCGACGCGCCCGGATCGGGGACGGGACGCGTGGCGGTGCAAGGCGTCGGCAGGCTACTATCCACCGGACGCACAGGGGCGGATGGCTAGTTCGGCTTCGCCGCCCTGGCGAACTGCGCGCAGCGTCTCCGGGGCCGTTAGCTCAGTGGTAGAGCCGCCGACTTTTAATCGGCTGGTCGTGGGTCCGAATCCCACACGGCCCTCCAACATCTCGCCGCCGGCCGGCCGATGCCTTCGTCGCCGCACGCACTCCTGAGTTCGCGAGCCTTCGCGCCTAGGCGCCCCAACCCGCCTGCTGGCCGCCGACTCGTTCGGCCGCGACGCGCTCCGAATAGCCGGATCGGGCGAATGCGGCCATGGGGTCCGGATCGAGTTTCATCTCGGCCCGCACGTCCTGGAGCAACGGGCGGACGTCGGTGTTGTACGCGTCCATCAAGACCCCGTTCGAACCGAGAACGTCCCCGGCAAACTGCGCCGCTTCGAGCGCCTTCTGATCGACGATCAGCGCCTTTGCGGTCGCTTCCTGGACGTTCATCACGCTCCGGATCTGGCCCGGGATCTTCGGCTCGAGGTTGTGGCACTGATCGAGCATGAAAGCGACGCCGGACTCCGGCCGCAGCGCGCCGGCCTTCACGCACTCGTGCATGATCCGGAAGAGCTGGAAGGGATCGGCCGCGCCGACCATGAGATCGTCGTCCGCGTAGAACCGAGAGTTGAAGTCGAAACCGCCGAGCTTGTCGGCCCGGAGCAGCGAGGCGACGATAAACTCGATGTTCGTGCCGGGCGCGTGGTGGCCGGTGTCGACCACGACCTTCGCCTTGGGGCCAAGGGCGACGCAATGGGCGAACGATGTGCCCCAGTCCGGGACGTCGGTATGGTAGAAGGCGGGCTCGAAGAGCTTGTACTCGAGGACCATGCGCTGCTTCGGCCCGAGTCGCTGGTAGACCTTCTGGAGAGCCTCGGCGAGGCGGTCCTGGCGGGCCCGAATGTCGTCCTGGCCGGGGTAGTTCGTCCCGTCGGCGAACCAGAGCTTGAGGTCGCGCGATCCGGTCTCGTCCATGATGTCGACACATTCGAGGAGATGGTCGACCGCCTTGCGGCGGATACGCGCATCCGGGTGGCAGACGCTGCCGAGCATGTACTCGTCATCCTGGAAGGTGTTCGAGTTGATCGCGCCGAGGGCCACGCCCTGCTCTGCGGCATGCTTTGCCAGGTCCGCGAAATCGTCGACCCGATCCCAGGGAATGTGGAGTGAAACGGTGGGTGCGACGCCAGTGAAGCGATTGACCTGGGCGGCATCGTCGATCTTCTCGTAAGCGGTCCGCGGCACGCCCTTGGCCGGGAAGACCTTGAAGCGGGTCCCCGAGTTGCCGAAAGCCCACGATGGGAGCTCGATCCGCTGGCTTCGAAGTACTGCCTTTGCGGAGCGACTGTCTGCAATCGTCGAAGTCACGGTCGCCTCCATTTTGTCTACCTGGCGGACGCGCAAAAGGGTCGCCGGGGCCCCGGCGACGGTGTCCGTCCGGGCCCGCCGCGGTGGTACCAGCCAGCTTGCCACAGGTTCCGATTAGTTTCAATCTCCTTGTTGACAGTTCGATTGCTTCTCGTCTACTGTTTCACGATCCGAAAGCACTGGACGGTGATTGTCCGCGAGCGCGGCATCGCTGAAGGAGTCGGGACCGATGGATACGGACGGCCGCCGTGAGGTGTTCGCGCGTGAGCGTCAGCAGCACATCGCTCGCAGCGTCGAGGAGCACGGCCGGGTGCGAGTCACGGATCTGGCCCTGAGGTTCGATGTCTCGGAGGTAACGATTCGCAAGGATCTCCGCGTGCTCGAGACCGAGGGCCGGGTCGTCCGCGCTCACGGTGGCGCGCTGGCCCCCAGCCGAAGCCAGCCGGAGCGCGCGTTCGAGGTCCGGGAGCGGCTCGAGCGCATCGAGAAAGAGCGGATCGGGGCCGCCGCGGCAGCACTCGTGGTCGACGGCGAGAGCATCGCCCTGGACGCGAGCACGACCGCTCTCGCGATGGCCCGGCATTTGAAGGCACGCGGCAGATGGGTGCACCTGACCGTGATCACCAACGGACTCCGAATCGCCTCCGAACTTGCCGGCTACCGCGGCATCACCGTCGCCATGCCCGGCGGCTTCGTTCGATCGGAGGCTATGTCCGTGGTCGGTCCGCTGGGTAGTGGGCTGCTCGAACAAGTGAACATCCAGAAGGCGTTCATGGGGGCCGCCGGTTTCACCCTGGATACCGGATTGAGCGACGCCACGGACGACGAGGCGCAGATCAAACGGCTGATCGTCGCCGCGGCCAGCGAGGTCGTGGCGCTCGTGGATCACACGAAGTGGGGACGGTCGGCGTTCGCGACCTTCTGCCCGACGGACAGACTGACCGCAGTTGTCACCGATGAGGAGGCTCCCGCCGGAATGGTCAACGAACTGCTGCTGCGGGGAGTACTCGTCCATAAGGCTCCCGGGCGCGACACCGCGCCCGCACCTGGCCCCCGGCGGTCCTCCGAGCCGACCGCGAGGGATGGGCTGTCATGACTGATGGCATGCCCTTGGCGCCGAACAAAGGTCCTGAAGCCGCGAGCGCTCCTCCTCCGGTCGCTCTGGCGGGTGTATCCAAGCGTTTCGCGGCCACGCAGGCACTCTCGGACGTCTCTATCGATCTGCTGCCCGGCGAGATCCACGCTCTCGTGGGAGAGAACGGCGCCGGCAAGAGCACCATCGTCAAGCTGCTGGCCGGGATCTACCAGCCTGATTCGGGCAGCGTCGTGCTCGACGGCAAGCCGGTACTGCTCCACGGACCCGCGCACGCGCGTTCGCTCGGCATCGCCGTCGTGCATCAGGAGCCGCGGCTGTTCCCCGACCTCACCGTTGCCGAGAACGTCTTCATTGGCCACTCCCCGTCGGGCCGCTTCGGCGCTCTCGACTGGGGTGAGATGCGCCGCGCGGCGGACGGGATATTCGCCAGTCTCAGCGTTCACCTGGATTCGTCGGCCGTGGTCCGCGGCCTTTCGATGGCCGACCAGCAGCTGATCGAAATCGCGAAGGCACTTTCGGTCGAGGCGCGGGTCCTGGTTCTCGATGAGCCCACGGCCTCGCTCTCCGCCCACGAGGTGGAGCGGCTCTTCGACATCGTCCGTCAGACTCGCGACCGCGGCGTGGCCGTCCTGTTCGTCAGCCATCGTCTCGAAGAAGTGTTCGAGCTGTGCGATCGCGCGACCGTCCTTCGTGACGGGCGCCACATCGTCACCGCGCCAACGGCGCAGCTGACGGCCCCCGACCTCGTCCGCCACATGGTCGGCCGCTCCGTGTCGCTGTTTCCGAGGACGGCCGCGAAGATCGGCGACGTGCTCCTCGACGTTCGCAACCTGACTCGACTCGGCGCCTTCCGCGACATCTCGTTCTCCGTTCGGGCGGGTGAGATCGTCGGCCTCGCCGGCCTGGTCGGCGCGGGTCGCACCGAGGTCGCGCGCGTCCTGTTCGGTCTGGATCGCGCCGACGCCGGCCAGGTTCTTCTCGACGGCAAGCGGGTCAGCTTCAAGAGCCCTTCCGCAGCGTTGGGAGCGGGAATCGCATATGTGCCGGAGGATCGCCATCTGGACGGCCTCGTCGCCGGCTTCTCGATTGCGGAGAACGTGACCCTGCCAATCCTGCCGCGACTCTTTCCGCGCTTCTTCACGCGAAGCAGTCGCGAACGCCGTCTGGCCGCCGGTTACTCCGAACGCCTGAGGATCCGCTCGACCGGCGTCGACGAACTGGTCGAAGCCCTTTCCGGCGGGAACCAGCAGAAGGTGGTCATTGCCAAGTGGCTGGCTACCAACCCGCGAGTGCTGATCCTCGACGAGCCGACTCGCGGCGTTGACATCGGCGCCAAGGTGGAGGTCCATCGCATCATCTCCGACCTCGCCGCCGCCGGGCTCGGAATCATTCTCATCTCGAGCGAACTGCCCGAAGTCCTGGCCATGAGCGACCGGATCATCGTGCTCCACGAGGGCGTGATGTCGGCCGAGATCCCGCGAGCCGAGGCATCCGAGGAACGGGTCATGTTTGCGGCGACCGGGCAGTTTGCGGAGGGTACGTCCAGTGGCGAGTAACGTCGCGGTGCGCAGAAGTGCGCGCAGCCGCGCCGGCGGACTAATTGGCGCGTTCGCTCGATCCCGCGAGCTGACGCTCCTGGCCGTGCTTCTTGTTTTGGCCGCTCTCGTCGCACTCGAGGCGCCCAACTTCCTCTCGTCAAACAACGTGGTCTCGGTCACGTCGCTGGCGGCGATCATCGCCATCGCGGCGGTCGGCGAGTCCCTGATCATCCTCACCAAGAACATCGACCTGTCCGTCGAATCGACGATGGGTCTTGTCGCGTTCGTCGTCGCCGTGCTCCTGAAACAGCAGAACATCCCGATGCCGGTGGCCTGGGCGCTCGGGATCGGGCTGGGCATGGCCCTCGGCATGGTCAACGGCATCATCATCACCGTCTTTCGGGTGCCCTCGATCGTCGCCACGCTTGGAACGCTCAGCATCTTCCGCGGCCTGACGTACCTGGTGGCGAACGGCCACGAGATCAACGCGAACGACCTTCCCGCGGGGTACACGAACGCCGCGAGTCAGACCTTCTTCGACATTCCGCTATTCGTCATCCTGGCCGTCGCGGTGGTCGCTGTTGCAGGACTTGCCCTGCGATACACGGTCTTCGGTCGCCAGCTCTACGCCGTCGGCAGCAACGCCGAGGCGGCGGCGACCATCGGCATCCGTTCGCGAACGACCGTGTTCCTGGCATTTGCGCTGGGAGGGATGCTCGCAGGCGTCGCCGGCGTGTTGTGGGGGATCCAATTCGGGCAGCTCTACGCATCATCTGCGAGCGGCCAGTCGCTCGCGATCATCGCCGCGGTCGTCGTCGGTGGGGTCTCGATCGCAGGTGGCTCGGGGACGGTCATGGGTGCGGCAATCGGAGCCCTCTTTCTCGGATTGATAGCCAACGCGCTCAACGTGCTGCTGCTCCCACAGGAATGGCTTCAGATGATCTACGGGGCGGTGATCCTGTTCGCGGTGTCCACCGACGCGATCATTCAACGGCGGACGCAGCTGGCCAAAGCGCGAAGTCGAATCCGATGACGAACGAACAGCCGGCCGCGACTCGACCGCAAGACTCCACTCCCGTGTCCGCCGAAGCGTCGCTGGCGACCCCAGGTCGCTCCGGCAATCCCATCAGCTGGGTACGCGGGCTCCTGTCCGCGGCGGCGCGTTGGGAAATGCTCCTCCTTGCCATCCTGGCAGTGGTGGTCTACGAGGGCATGCAGATCTCGCCGTATTTCCTCCAACTCGACTTCTGGAACTCGCCCAACTTCGGCGCCTCGGTCAGCGGCACGATGGAGGTCGCGATCATGGCCCTGGCCATGACCCCGATCATCATCACCGGCGACATCGATCTGTCGGTCGAGTCGATGGTCGGGCTCTCGGGGGCAGTGCTCGGGGTCCTTTGGGTGGCGGGTCTCCCGCTCGTCGTGGTCATCCCGATCGTGCTCGGAGTCGGCGTCCTGGGCGGGCTCTTCAACGGCTTGATGGTCACCCGCCTGGGGTTGCCGGCACTCGTCGTGACCCTCGGCACGCTGGCCCTGTACCGCGGCCTTGCAAACGCCGTCCTCGGCACGAGCTATGTCAGCAACTTCCCGTCCGAGCTCACCACCTTCGGCTTCGGATACGTTCCGGGCACGGCCGTGCCTTGGACGCTTCTCGCGTTCTTGATCCTGGCCGTGGTGTTCACCGCGGTCATGCACCTGACCTGGATCGGGCGCCAGGTCTTCGCCGTGGGCAAGAACAAGGATGCGGCCCGCTATTCCGGAGTTCGCGTCGCGTCCCTCCGAACGGCGTTGTTCGCCGTCTCGGGTCTCATTGCTGCGTTTGCCGGGATCGTTCTCGCGTCCCGTTACAACAGCGTCCGGGCCGACAACGGCACCGGGCTGACACTGACGGTCGTCTTGATCGTCGTGCTCGGCGGCGTAGACATCAACGGCGGCAAGGGCACCATCCCGGGCGTCATCCTCGCCGTCTTCACTTTGGCCGCGCTCCAGAGCGCGTTGCGCCTGGCCGGAGTCTCGAGCGAGTACCAGAACGTGGCTATCGGGCTGCTTCTGATCTTCTCGGTCATCACTCCGCAAATTGCTCGCCAATTCCGGGTATTGGTAGATCGCGTTCGCTCAGGTCGACACCGGCCGGTTCGCGACCCAGTACCTGGCGAGGTCGTTCGGTAGCGTGAAAAAGGAGGCTTCGTTCGAAGTTCCAGAACTATCGAAGGAGGAGGAATTCGAGTTAGAACGATGACAAGCTCGACGTTCAACAACGTTCAACGGAGGAATGGTTCAATGTTCCATCGCTCACCCAGAATTGCCGCCGGACTGGCACTCACCTTGATCCTGGCGGGCTGCAGCTCGACGGCCACCCCGGCCCCGACTGAGGTCCCCATGTCCGCCGCCCCTGTGACTGCGGCACCAGTCGTGACCCCCGCTGCCGCGACCCCGGTCGCCATCGGCAGCGTCGTCATGATCCCGAAGCAGGTCAACAACCCGTACTTCGACGTCGCCTTCAAGGGCGCGCAGAGCGCGGCCACCGACCTCGGCGGCACTCTGACCCAGGTCGGCCCAAGCGCCGCAGACGCGACGCAGCAGATCCCGTTCATCCAGACCGCGACCACACAGAAGGCGTCCGCGATCATCGTCTCAGCCGATGACGCGACCGCCATCGCCCCGGCCCTGCAGGCGGCCATGGCTGCCGGCATCAAGGTCGTCGGCTACGACTCCAGCCCCGCCAAGGGCGCCTACAACGTCTTCGTGAACCAGGCCGACACCGCCGGTATCGGCAAGGGCCTCGTCGACATGGCGTGCACCGAAGCTCCGAGCTGCACCGGCGAGATCGCCGTCCTCTCGGCCGCCCAGACCGCCACGAACCAGAACGCCTGGATCGATGCGATGAAGACGACCCTGTCCGGTGACGCGAAGTACGCGAACCTCAAGCTCGTCGCCACCGTTTACGGCGATGACGACCCGACCAAGAGCACGACGCAGGCTCAGGCTCTGCTCTCGGCTCACCCGAACCTCAAGGTCATCGTCTCCCCGACGACCGTCGGCATCGTCGCCGCGGCGCAGGTTGTCAAGGCCCAGAACAAGACCGGCAAGGTGTTCGTCACCGGCCTCGGCACCCCCAAGGGCATGGTTGACTTCGTCAAGGGCGGACAGGCCCCTGTCTTCGCCCTCTGGAACGTCACCGACCTCGGCTATCTCGCTTACGCGGTGGCCGTGGACCTCATCAACGGAACCATCAAGGGCACCGCGGGCGAGAAGTTCACCGTGAAGTTCGCCTCCGGCAGCGTCGACTACACGATCGGCGCCGACGGCGTCGTCGTTCTCGGTCCTCCGTTCGTGTTCAACAAGGACAACATCGATCAGTTCGTTGCGTCCTTCGGCTTCTAATCGCTTGTAGTCGCATTCCCGTCGACCCCGGCCCGGGATCTCCCGGCGCCGGGGTCGACGTTTTGGAGCCCCAAATGGAACGTGTCGCGTTTGCCATGAAGCTCCGCCCCGGAGCGGAGGCCGAGTACCGGCGGCGCCACGCCGCGGTATGGCCCGAGATGCTCGAGGCTCTCCGGGCGGCAGGAGCCAGGAACTACTCCATATATCTGCACGACGATGACCTATTCGGTGTCCTCGACGTCGACGATTTCGAGCGCTTCCGGAAGATGATGGACGAAGCTCCCATCAACGCCCCCTGGCAGGCCGAGATGGCGGCGCTCATCGATCCGTGCATCGATCCTGCGACCGGCTTCCATCGCCGCCTGGACGAGGTCTTCCGTCTAGACTGAATGTCGGTGCACGTCAGCAGGAGGTCATCGTCGGCCATGGCGCTCAGGGAACCGTTACCCGATCTCGAGGAGATCCTCTCGTCCATCGGCGCGGGCGGCGGTCGCGTGGCCGGCATGGACGCCAGCGAGGGCGCGGCCGGCAACATCTCCGTGTTCGTGGGCTGGCCGATGGAGGTCCGCCGCCGCTTCCCGACCGTCGAGGAGATCCGGCTGCCGCAGCCCGCACCGCACCTGGCGGACAACCTCGTGATCGTCACCGGTTCAGGCCGGCGCCTCCGCGAGATCCAGATCGACCCGGTCGCCAATCTCGGGGTTGTAAGGATTTCCCACGACGGGACCGGAGGCACGCTCCACACGGCGCCGGGCCGGCTGTTCGAGCGGGTCACTTCGGAGTGGAACTCACACCTCGCCGTGCACGACGACGTCGTGGAGCGGACGGGCACGAACTTCCACGCCATCGTCCACGCCCAGCCGCCGCGCCTGACCTATCTCAGCCACGTCCCCGCCTACGCGAACGAGGACTACCTCAACCAGCGCCTGCTGCGATGGGAGCCGGAGACGATCATCAACCTCCCCGCCGGGATCGGCTTCCTGCCGTTCATGCTCCCCGGCTCGGCTCCGCTCATGGCGGCGAACGTCAAGAGCCTGCGCGAGCACCGCATCGTCGTCTGGGCAAAGCACGGCGTCATGGCGCGCTCGAGCATCTCGGTCAAGCGGGCCGTCGACAGGATCGAGTACGCGGAAACGGGCGCCAACTACGAATTCATGGATCTCATGAACGGCGGACGCGCCGAAGGGCTGACTCTCGACGAGCTGCGGACCGTGGTGGCCGCGTTCGACGTGCAGACCACGCTGCCGTGGCTTGCGACCTCGAGCTCGCCGGCCCCGAAGACGAAGTGACCCTCGCCTGCAGGCGTCCGGTTTCCTAGGCGCCCAAGGCCTTCAGCGCGGCGAGCAGTTGCGCGTCCCCGGACGCCTGGAGCTGCGCGCCGGTCATGGTGCTGAGCTCTATCGGGTCGATCGCCTGGCCGGCTGTCGGCAGGGCGACGGTCTGGTCCGGGGTTATGCCCTTGCCGAAAATCCTGTGGCCGGCGGGAGTCAGCCAATCGGCGACGCCCAGCAGTAGGACCGAACCGTCGGAAAGCTGGTAAGGCTGGAGCACGGTGCCGGTGCCGATCGTCGTGACACCGATGACCTTGGCGCGGAGAGAGTCCTGCATAGCGCCGGCGACGATCTCCGCGGCGCTTGCGGTGCCGTGGTCGACCAGCACCACCATCGGCAGCGCGGTGCTGAGGCGTGACTTGTCCACTGAGACTTCGGTCCGTTTCCCCGATGCGTCCTCCTCCAGGTAGATCACGCCCGTGGACATGAACTCACTGGCTACCGTTTGGGCCTCCGACGCGAGCCCGCCCGGGTTTCCTCTGAGGTCGAGCACGATCGACGTGGCATTCGCCTTCTGGGCGGCGACGACCGCCTCGTGGATCTGGTCGGCTGCGCCGCTCGAGAATTCGAAGAGGGCGATGTCGGCGATGTGGGTGCCGGGGACGATGTTCCAGTCGACGAGCGGAGTAGTCACATTGGCACGCGTCATCGAGATGTCGACCGGCGTCGTGGTGCCGGCGTGGATGACAGAGATCGTGACTTTCGTGCCGATCTCGCCCCGTATCTTCGCGGCCAGCTGATCGAAGGTCATGCCCGCGGTTGAGACCCCGCCGACGGCAGTGATCTGGTCGCCTGCCTTGACGCCGGCGCTCTCTGCCGGGGAGCCGGCGATGACGCGCACGATCGTCAGGGCGCCGTTCGTGTCGGTGACCAGGATGCCGATGCCGGCGACCTTGCCGCTCAGCTGGCTGGTCATCTGCTGATACTCCTGGGGCGTCAGGAACCGGGTGTGGTTCGTGTCGCCCAGGCTGTCGACCAGGCCGCTGATCGAGCCGTAGAGGAGCTGCTGGTCCGTTAGCGCGTTGCGTCCGACATAGTGATCGCGAATGTCCTGGAGCGCCTGCTCATATACGGCGAAGTCCTTGAGCGGCTGCGAGGCCGCCTCCTGGTGCGAGGGCACAGCGAGGTGGTCGACGACCATGCCGCCGGCGAAGGCGAGCACGATCGCGGCCAGGACCGTGAGGATCACGGGCAGCCGGCTGGGCCGGCTGTGTTGCGGCGCGGTCGGGCTTACGAGCCGGCCGTCGCTGTCGAGGATCGACGGTGCCGGAGACCAGTCGGTCGAGGGCGGAGGCGTCTGCGGGGCGTTCGGCCATGCCTGCGGGGCGGGCGGCCAGCTTTGGGGCGTGGGCGGCCAGGTGGGCTGGGGCGCGGGCGGCCAGCTCTGCGGGGCAGGCGGCGCCGGTGCCCAGCTCTGCGGCGCGGCCGGCGGCCAGCTCTGTGGCGCGGCCGGCGGCCAGGTGGGCTGGGGCGCGGGCGGCCAACTCTGCGGCGCCTGCGGCGCCGGCGGCCAGCCGGGTTGGCCGGTGGGCGAAGCGCTCGGTGCTGGTGGCCAGCTTTGAGGGGACGGCGGCCAGGCCGGCGATGCGGGCGGCCAGGTGGGTTGGGGAACGGGCTGCCAGCCGGGTTGCGGCGCGGCCGGCGCCGGGGATGGCCCCGCGAGCGTCTCGGCCGGCGGTTCGGCCGGCGTCGGGGCTGGTCCCGCCGTCGTTTCGGCCGTCGTTTCCGCCGTCGTTTCGGCCGTCGTCTCGGCCGTCGTTTCGGCGGGCGGCCACCCGGCTTGCGGCGCGGTGGAGCCGGCCCCCTGGTTCTGATCGGAGGCCGTTGTTTCCTCGGGGGGCGTCCCCGATTGCTCCGACTGCCGCCCGTCGTCGATCGTCATCGCCGCATCTCCATCGTCATTGGTCAACACATCATGGCGCACATGGCAGATCCGATCCAAACGGAGCCTGGTCCGACCGCGGCGCACATGTGCGGAGTACGATGGGCAACGTGCCTGAAACGGAGACCCGAAACGGCCAACCCGGTCTGGGCGGAGTCCAACAGCCCGCCCGATGGCGCGACCATCCGGATTCGGTCGAGCCGACCGTCCTGATCCTGGGCGGGTTCCTCACTGCGCCGCCGATGTATCGACCGTTCGTCGACAGGCTCCGAGCGCGCGGCGCGGCCGGCGTGGTCGTTGCCAACGTCTGGACGCCCGACTGGCTGCTCGCCTCAAGCGGCGGCCCCGGAGCGATTGCGACGCGGTCCGGCCGGGCGCTCATCGACGCAGGCAGGATGGCCGCACAGGTTTCCGACGGAGCCCCGGTGCTGGTCGTCGGTCATTCCGCCGGAGGGTTGATCGCGCGGATCCTCACCGCAGTCGAGCCACTCCCGGGGAGGAGATTCGGAGCGGCCGGACGGATCGGGGCGATCGTGACCCTCGGAACCCCACACGTCATGCCTGCGGCCGAGGGGATCGGCAGGCGGATGAACACGGTCCTGTCGGGAGCCGCCGAGGAGGCGGTGCCGGGCGCCTTCCACTCCCCGATGATCGGGTACGTGTCGGTGGCGTCGCGTGCGGTCTGCGGGGATCCCGCCGGCACCGGCCGCGAACGTGTGGCGTACCTGCTCTACCGCTCCGTGATGGGCCGCGCGGCGGTCTCCGGGACCGTAGGCGACGGGCTGGTCCCGGTCGTCTCGGCTGCGCTCGGAGGCTCGCGTCGGATCGTCCTCGCCGATGCCATCCACGGCCCGGGCGCGGGCGCTCCCTGGTACGGCGCCGACGGCCCGATGGACGTCTGGTGGCCCGCGGCACTCTCTGCCTGGCACGAAGCCCTGGCCTACCGAGCCGCGCTCTGAGCGTCGCGTCGGCGCGCCGAATCGATGCGGCCGGACACGAGTGGACGGGCGTCTCGTTTGACGCAACCCTGGCCCACCGCTACAGTTCCCGGCGCGGGGTGGAGCAGCGGCAGCTCGTCGGGCTCATAACCCGAAGGTCGGCGGTTCGAATCCGTCCCCCGCAACCAACGCCGAAACTCGAACCCGGTCGAAGGACCGGGTTTCTTGTTTCTGGGCGGCATTTCGACTGTCGCGATCGGGGCGGCGGGCTGAGATCAGCGGCGCTTCTTGGCGTGGCAGGCCACGCAGTCCTGGGCCCACGGCAGCGCTTCCAGGCGCTCGGGCGCGATCGGCTGGGCGCATGACTGGCACAGCCCGAAAGTGCCCGCTTCGATCCGTCGCAGGGCAGCCTCGATGAAACCGAGATGCAGCGCCTCGCGTTCGCGCATCTGCTGGCCGCGCTGGCTTTCGGAGACTTCGGTGGCGGCAGCGGTCTGAGCGCCGTGCGACACGCGCGGGTGTTCGACCTCCTCGGACAGGACTAGTCGAATGCGCGCGCGCTCGACCTCGAGCGTCCGGCGTGCGTCTTCGATGAGCTGCGGGTCCATGAGGGCATCGTACGCTGCCGGTTGACGGCGCGTGGGCAATTTCGCCACATCATCCGACCCGGCCGTCCGGGCTCTCGAAAGCACCGGTGCAGCCTCGAACCGCCTGGCGGGCGAAACTGGGCGGCGCGGCTAGACTCGACAGCACGGCCGGCCGTCCGGTCTGAACAATCGAAGATGACCGTTCGGTCGAAGGAGAACGGATGACGTCCGCGATAGACCCCGTCTGCGGCATGGAGGTCGACACCGACACCGACCTCAAGACCGAGCACGATGGCGAAACCTTCTATTTCTGCAGCCGGGGCTGCAAGCTCGATTTCGAGGAAGATCCCGACAAGTACCTAGATCCGGAGTACGAGCCGCACATGTGAGCGGCCAAGTCGGTCGCGCCTTCCGGGCTCGTCGTGGTACGCTCACGGAGACGTTGCGGAGCGCACAGTTCGCCTCCTAAGCTGACGATCGAGAACCGAATCCACCCAGGAGAAACCAGATGGCCTATGTGATCGCCGAGCCCTGCGTCGATGTGATGGACCAGGCATGCGTGTCCGTTTGCCCCGTCGACTGCATCCACTTCGAGGAAGGCGTCGACCGCACCCTTTACATCGACCCGAACGAATGCATCGATTGCGGCGCCTGCGAGCCCGAGTGCCCGGTGAACGCGATTTTCGCCGAGGATTCGCTCCCGCCCCAGTGGGCCGGCTACACGCCGATCAACGCGCTCTGGTACACGGACAAGCCCGCTGCCCGAGCGATGCTCGACGCCGCCAAGCCCCGCTGACCTCTCGAGTTCCTTGGAGCGCCCGGCCATCGGCCGGGCGCTTTGGATTCCGGGCGGAGGGAGTGGCGACGCGCTGAGTCGCGGTGCACCGGACCGAACCGCGTAACGGTCCGATGATCGGCCGCGGATAGACTTGTCAGATGCGAATCGTCTCGCTCCTGCCTTCGGCCACCGAGATCGTCTGCGC
>Ga0302263_10000661_pt1 | contig 13251 bp, 9 predicted proteins | sample II_Fen_N1_4_FD_194564 | JGI IMG/M metagenome (GOLD analysis project Ga0302263, IMG submission 194564) | Peat permafrost microbial communities from Stordalen Mire near Abisko, Sweden - II_Fen_N1_4 | ecosystem: Environmental > Terrestrial > Soil > Wetlands > Permafrost | place: Sweden: Abisko... | reverse complement strand
CCCACATAACGCTCCAGCAGCGGGTTGCCGGCCATCTGTGCCAGCAGCTGGTGGAACTCGCCCGCCAAACGCGCCGACACCGCCGGCGCCTGCTGCTGCTTGGCGGCCTGCTCTTCGAGCCGCACATGGCCTTCGAGCGCGGCGCCGAGCGACGGCTGCCAGCGCGCGATCACCAGCCTCACCACCTCAGCCTCCAGGCAGCGGCGCAGCTCGAACACGCTGCGCGCTTCTTCGAGGCTGGGCTGCGCGACGGTGGCGGTGCGCTTCTGTTGGGTCTCGACCAGGCCCTCGGCCACCAGCCGCGCCAAGGCCGCGCGGATCAGCGTGCGGCTCATGCCGAAGTGCGTGCCGAGGCTGTCTTCGGGCAGCTTGGTGCCGGGCGTCAGCGCGCCTTCGATGATGGCCTGCTTGATCGCTGTGTAGGCCTGGTCGGACTTGTCGGAGGGCAGCATGGCGCGTCTTTCATGTATACCTGAACTTACTTTTGAGTATACGTTGGAGGCTGTGATCAAGCCTTTCGTCAGGGTTCTGAAATGGTGCGAACGACGCGATAGGCACCGATTTGGCTTGGTTCTGCACCAGCAAAGAACGGCTCCCAAAGGCTCCTGGTCCTGTCGTTGCCAGCCATCCGCTTCTGACTTATCGTATACAAGATCAATCAATCCAGTCGACCAGGAACAGCCATGCCAGAACACGTCGTGCCCATGACCCTCAACACGCAGCAACTCGAATTGCTGCAGCGAACGCTGGCGGCCGGCGCCGCAGCCGACCTGTCGGCGCTGGCGCAGCGCGCATTGCGCGAGCACGGGCAAGCGGCGCCACCACGCGCCGCCCCCGAGCCGCCTTCGCTCGAAGGCCTGTCGACCGAGCGCACGCTGGTGTGGGAGCACGTGATGCAGCCCGGCACCGGCAAGGCGGTGGAAATGACGGCCGGCCAGGTGCTGCGCATCGAGCAGGTCGAGGGCGGTCAGTGTGTCGACTTCAACTGCTTCAACCTGCACGACTACAAGGAGTTCATGCATTGCGGCCGCATTCGCACCGTGCACGGCCTGAACCCCGGACCGGGCGACTTTCTCTGGTCGGCGCCGCCGCGCGAGCGCGCGATGATGTTCTTGCTCGAAGACACGGTGCGTTGCAACGACGTGATGTTCCCGCGCTGCAGCGCCAACCTGTACGAGTCGGTCTACGGCTTTCACGACCACACCAACTGCCACGACATCCAGGCCGAGGCGCAGCGCGAGTTCGGCCTCACGCCCGACGACGTGCACGACTCGTTCAACCTTTTCATGTGCACCGAGGTGCAGGGCGATCGAGGCCAGATCCGGCGCCAGCACTCGAAGGCCGGTGACCATGTGGAGCTGCTCGCGCTGATCGACGTGCTGGCCGTGCCCAATGTGTGCGGGGCCGATGTGATGCGCACCAGCAACTTCGGCCTCAAGCCGGTCAAGCTGCAGGTGCTCACCGCGTCACCGCGTGACCTGGCGCGCGTGCCGCCGCTGCGGCGCTATGCGAGCCAGAAGACGCCGGCCGACTTCACGGTGCCACAGATCAAGGCCACCCGCGAGTTGCACCGCGACGAAGCCTATGTGCCGCGTTTCACCAACGTGCCGCTGCAGGTGCGCACCTGGCCGATTGCGCTGGCGGCCTCCGACTACGCGCAGCTCAAGGCCACCGGCCTGTCGGAGATCTACGGCGACAACGACGGCGACGCGCTGCGCGACGTGATGTTCAGCTGGTGGGAGCGCCATTTTCTGCCGGGCTGACCCGGCATCGACTTTCCGGGTTCACCCGGGCCGGGCCAGTGTGTAAGCTGGCTACGATCCAGCATGGCCGACGACCCGCTCCGCTTTCGACCCGCCACGCTGGCGGACGCCGAATTGCTGGGTCGGCTCAACCACCAGCTGATCAAGGACGAAGGCCACCGCAACCCGATGAACGTGGATGAGCTAACCGAGCGCATGCGCGGTTGGCTGGCCTGCGAGGGCTATGAAGCGCTGCTCGGCCTCGACGGCGACGAGCTGGTGGCCTATGTGCTGTGGCGCGACCTGCCCGACAGCGTCTACCTGCGGCAGATCTATGTGCAACGCGAGTACCGCCGCCAGGGCGCGGCCCGCCACCTGATGCTGACCCTGTTCGCGCGCTGGCCCGACAAGCGGCTCACCGTCGACGTGCTGGCCGGCAACGCTCGCGCACTCGCCTTCTGGCGCCGCATGGGCTACCAGGACTATGCGGTGATGCTGGAGCGCTTGCCCGCTGCAAGCAGCGACGAGTAGCGCTCAGTCGTGCCGCCCGCTGCGCGAGATCGAGCGCAGCAGCCACATCGCGCCGACGCCGGCACCCACGAAGCCGAGCAGGCCGAAGGCCGGCAGGCCCAGCAGCTTGGGGCCGCCGCCGACCGTCATCACGATCGACGAGCCGATGATCAGCGCGGCCACCACCAGGCCCACCGTCATGCGGCTGGCGGCGCGGTCGAGCTGGTCGCCCACCCGCTGCAGGTTCTGGATCTCGATGTGCACCTGCACGCCGCCGTGGCGCACGCTGCGCAGCAGGCGCGCCAGATCGTCGGGCATGCGGGTCAGCAGGTCCACCATGCGGTTGAGCGAACGCCAGCTGCGCTGCGCCATGGCCTTGGGGTGGTAGCGCGAACGCAGCGCGCGTTTGAGCAGCGGCAGCGCTTCGCCGGCCATGTGGAACTCGGGGTCGAGGTTGCGGCCCATGCCCTCCACCGAGATGAAGGCCTTGATCAGCAGCGCCAGGTCGGGCGGCAGCATCAGCCGGTGCTTGCGCAGGATGCCGGTCACGTCGGCCAGCATGGCCGACAGGCTGAGTTGCGCGAGCGGCACGCCGTGGTAAGTGTCGACGAAGGCATCGACGTCGGCGCTCAACAGCGCTTCCTGCGTGTCGGCGTTGCCGTCGGCCCATTCCACCAGCACGTCGGCCACCGAGGGCGCGTCGCGTTGCACCAGTCCCAGCATCAGCTTGAGCAACTCGTCGCGGCGTTGCGGCGAGAGCCGGCCCACCATGCCGAAGTCGATGAAGGCGAGCCGGTTGCCGCTCAGGTAGAACACGTTGCCCGGGTGCGGGTCGGCATGGAAGAGGCCGTCTTCGACGATCATCTTCATCACCGCCTGCGCGCCGCGCTGCGCCAGCAGCTTGCGGCTCAGGCCTTCGCTGTCCACCCGGTCCAGTGCGTCGCCGGGAATGCCGTCGATGAACTGCTGCACATTGACCCGCTCGTGGGTCCAGTCCCAGTAGACCTTGGGGATCACGATGTCGGGCTGCAGCGTGAAGTTGGCGGCAATGCGCTCGGCCTGGCGGCACTCGTTGGCGAGGTCGAGCTCGCGGCGCAGCGACTCGCCGAACTGGCGCACCAGCTCCACCGGCCGGTAGGGCTGCAGGTCGGGCCATTCGCGTGCGGCCAGCGCGGCCAGGCGTTCGAGCAGGCGCAGGTCGGCGTCGATCACGCGGCGGATGCCGGGGCGGCGCACTTTGACGACCACCTCGCTGCCGTCTTTCAGGCGCGCGCGGTGCACCTGCGCGATGGATGCGGCGGCCAGCGGCTCCACGCTGAACGAGGCAAACACGTCTTCAGGCTCGCCGCCCAGGTCTTCGGCCAGCTGCGCGCGCAATTCGTCGAACGGCACCGCGGGCACGCGGCTGTGCAGCTTCTCGAATTCGGCAATCCATTCGGGGCCGAAGAGGTCGGCCCGCCCGGCCAGGATCTGCCCCAGCTTCACGAAGGCCGGGCCCAGCTCTTCGAGCGCACGGCGCACCTGCAGCGGCGGCTCCAGCCGCGCCAGGTCGGCGGCGCTGTCCCAGTGCACCGCGTGGCCGGCTTTCTCGAGCGCGCCGGCCCAGCCCATGCGGCGCACGGCATCGCCCAGGCCATGGCGGACCAGCACACCGACGATCTGCTGCAGCCGCCCCAGATCGCGCGCGGTGTCCAGCGTGTGGGTCAGCATCGTGGGGGCGCCGCGGGGCATGCGAAGGCTGTCATGCGGCAAGGATACGGCAGGGTGCAGCGTGCTCCTTCGGTACAGTACGGCGGTCCACAAGACACCCCATCGCCGGCACCCCGGTGCTGTCGGCCCCTTTGTCCAACCGGATCGGCGTCACCCGCCATCCCACCCAGGAGCAAGACCTTGAAGTCATTCATCGCCGCCGCCATGGCTGCCGTCCTGTCAACGAGCGCCTGGTCTGCCGAAGGCATGTGGACGCTCGACAACCCGCCGCTCAAGGCCATGCAACAAGACATCGGCTGGGCCCCCAGCGCGGCCTGGCTCGACAAGGTGATGCGCGGCTCGGCCCGCATTGCCGGTGGCTGCTCGGCGTCGTTCGTGTCGAAGAAGGGCCTGGTGCTGACGAACCACCACTGCGTGGAGCAGTGCGTGGAGCAGCTCTCCAGCGCCAAGCAGGACTTCATCAAGACCGGCTTCCTGGCGAAGAAGCCAGGCGACGAGCCGCGCTGCCCGGCGATGGAAGTGAACCGGCTGGAACAGATTCGCGACGTGACCGCTGAAGTCACCAAGGCCACCGCCGGTCTCGAAGGCACGGCCTTCAAGAAAGCGCAGAACGCCGTGAAGGCCGGCCTGACCTCGGCCTGCGTTGGCAGCGAGGGCAGCAAGCTGCGCTGCGACGTGGTCGACCTGTACCACGGCGGCCAGTACAAGCTCTACCGCTACCGCCGCTTCCAGGACGTGCGTCTGGCGTTTGCGCCCGAGCAGGCCGCCGCGTTCTTCGGCGGTGACCCGGACAACTTCAACTTCCCGCGCTACGACCTCGACATGTCGTTGATCCGCGTTTATGAAAACGGCCAGCCCGCGGTGATTGCCGACTACTTCCCGTTCAGCGCCACCGGCCCGGCCGATGCCGAACCGGTGTTCGTGACCGGCCACCCCGGCGCGACCGACCGCGAGCTCACCGTGGCGCAGCTGGCCTTGCTGCGCGACCACGTGTTGCTTGACGTGTTGTTGCGCCTGGCCGAATACCGCGGCGTGCTCAGCGAGTACCGCACCACCGGTGCCGAACCAGCGCGCACCGCGACCGGCGAGCTGTTCTTCGTCGAGAACGGCTACAAGGCCGTGCGCGGCGAGCTGAGTGCGCTGCACGACCCGGCCCTGTTCCAGCGCAAGGAGCGCGACGAAGCGGCGCTGCGCAAGTTCGTCGCCGGCACGCCGGCACTCGCGACCCAGGTCGGTGGCGCCTGGGACGCGATTGCACAGGCCGAGAAGATCCACCGCGACCTGTACCAGCTGCGCGAGCAGCTCGAGCGCAGCCGCGCCTTCAACAGCGACTACTACCGCTTCGCCCGCACCCTGGTGCGCGGTGCCGCCGAGCGGGCCAAGGCCGATGCCGACCGCTTGCCCGAGTTCAACGACAACATGCTGCCCGAGGTCGAGGCCCGGTTGTTCTCGCCGGCGCCGGTGTACCCCGACTTCGAGAGGTTGAAGTTGAGCTTCTCGCTGACGAAGTTTCGCGAGCTGCTCGGCACCGATGCACCCATCGTGCAGCGCGTGCTCGGCAAGCAGTCGCCCGAGCAGCTGGCGGCCGGCCTGATCGCCGGCACCAAGCTGGCCGACCCGGCGGTGCGGCGCGCGCTGTGGGACGGCGGCGCAGCGGCCATCGCGAAGAGCGACGACCCGTTCATCCGCCTGGCGGTGGCGATGGACCCCGACGCGCGTGCCTTGCGCACACGCTACGAGCGCGATGTGGAAGCAGTGATCCAGAAGAACACCGAGCTGATCGCGCAGGCCCGCTTCGCGATGGCCGGCGACACGACCTACCCCGACGCCACCTTCACGCTGCGCCTTTCGTACGGCGTGGTCAAGGGCTGGGTCGAGGCCGGCCAGCCGGTCGCGCCGTTCACGCAGATGGGGGGCGCCTTCGACCGCGCCACCGGCGCGCCGCCGTTCGACCTGCCGGCGTCGTGGCTGGCCAAGAAAGGCAAGCTCAATCTCGCGACCCCGTTCAACCTGGTCAGCACCAACGACATCATCGGCGGCAACTCGGGCAGCCCGATGCTCAACCGCCAGGGCGAACTGGTGGGCCTGATCTTCGACGGCAACATCCATTCGCTGGGCGGTGCTTACGGCTACGACGGCACCCTCAACCGTGCCGTGGCTGTCGACAGCGCCGGCATGCTCGAAGCGCTCGACAAGATCTACGAGGCGCCGGCGCTGGCCAGCGAGTTGCGCGGCCACTGAGCGCCCCCTGGGCAGGGCTGCAGAGCAAAGTGGCACAGCCACATTTGCTTGAGCCCTCACATCAGCTGTTCGGCGTTTTGACAGGCCGATTGGGTGTCCACGCGTAAGGCGTGCGTCGATTTCGCTTTGTGTGACAGCAAAAGTAGCAGCGGCTGCCGCAGGCACGCCGATGCGCCAGGCATGTACCTGCGCCCGGCCTCGGTGCGGCGGCCCGTCCGGCGCCGCACTGTTACTTACGTCGGAAACGCCTGCGCCTGTGATGCGCCTCGGCGCCCACCTACCTTCACATCTGGACCCCCGCGTTGCGTGATGCAGCGAACGCCGGGCCGGCAGATCGCGCGACCCAATGAACGCGCACTGGAGGAGGAACTTCTTATGAAGACGCACGGGCTCTTGGCTTCGTTTGCACTGCTGTTGGCAGCATGCAACCCATCGGGTGACGACACGGCGGCGGGGGCGCAGGCCCCGGCGGCGACCGACCCCGGCACGCGGCGCGAGTCGATCGCGGCGGTGCAGGTAGATTCGTCGTCTCTGTCTGCTCGTGGGTCGAGTGCCCGCGACCCGGGGCCGCGCGGCGCCCTGGCCGGCGCCGGCCAGGCGCTGCCCGGGTTGAGCGCGATGGAACAGGCCGCGTTCGATGGCGGACGTGCGGACTTCATCGAAGAGGAGACAGCTCCCGATGGCCTGGGCCCCACGATGAACCTCGACAGCTGCGGCGGCTGCCACTCGCAGCCGTCGGTGGGCGGCACCAGCCCACCGGTGAACCCGCAGATCGCCTTCGCCAGCAAGCTGAGCGCGACCAACGCAATCCCTTCGTTCATCAAGCTCAACGGTCCGGTGCGCGAGGCGCGGTTCGTGAAGAGCAGCGACGGGCGCCGCGATGGCGGCGTGCATGCGCTGTTCACGCTGGCCGGGCGCACCGACGCGGGTGGCTGCCTCGTCAAGCAGCCCGACTTCGCCAGCGCGGTGACTGCCGGCAACGTGGTCTTCCGCATCCCGACGCCGCTGTTCGGGGCCGGGCTGATCGAGCAGATCCCGGACAGCGAGATCCTTGCCAACCTGACGCGCAACGCCAGCACCAAGAAATCGGCCGGCATCCGCGGGCGCGGCAACATCATGCTGGCCTTTCAGGCCGTCTCGGCGCAGCCGAACAAGAACGGCAACGACGGCACGCTGGGCCGCTTCGGCTGGAAGGCGCAGAACAAGTCGCTGCTGGTGTTCTCGGGCGAGGCCTACAACGTCGAGATGGGCATCACCAACGACCTGTTCCCGACCGAGCGCGACGAAACCGATGCCTGCCAGTACACCACCTCGCCCAACAGCGTGACCCACCTGGATGCCGCGACGCCGCTCGAGGCCATCAGCTCGATCGAGAAGTTCGCCAACTTCATGCGCCTGCTGGGCGCACCGGTGCCCTCGGCCGACCAACCGGGCGGCACGGTGTCGATCACCAACGGCAAGGCCCTGTTCGCAAGCGTCGGCTGCGCGCTGTGCCACGTGCCCACGCTGCACACCGGCAATGCGCCGGTGGCGGCGCTGCGCTACAAGGATGTCAACCTCTACTCCGACCTGCTGCTGCACGACATGGGCAGCAGCCTGGGGGATGGCGTGGCGCAGGGCCAGGCGGGCGGGCAGGAGTTCCGCACTGCGCCGCTGTGGGGCCTGGGGCAGCGGCTCTTCTTCCTGCATGACGGGCGCACGGCGGACCTGAAGCAGGCCGTGCTGGCACACCGCAGCGACGGCTCCGAGGCCAGCGGCGTGGTGTCGAAGTTCAACAACCTGGCCGACCGCGAGCAGCAGGACGTGCTGAACTTCCTGCGCTCGCTGTAGAGAGAAGAGCGTTAGATGCCGAGCTGTGCCTTCACCTCATCGCCCGCCGACTTGAGGATTTCGCGGGACAGCTTGTCGTCGTTCACCGCGCGGGCCATCGACACGGCGCCGACCAGCACCGACCACGCGGCGATGGCCTTCATGCGCCGCTGCTTCGCCTTGTCGCCCGGGATCAGCTGGGTGAACATGTCGACGTAGGTCTCGACCTGCCGCGTGTAGGCGCTGCGCGCGCGCGCGTTGCTGCGCGCCACGTCGCTGGCCAGGCTGGTCACGGCACAGCTCGTGGCCAGCTCATCGCGGTGGCCGGTGCCGAGGTACCAGTCGATGAGGGCGGCCAACAGCACCGGCTTGGGCAGCTTGCTGTGCGCCATCGCATCGACGGCCCCCTTGGCGCCGTCGTGCAGCGCGCGTTCGACCGCTTCGGCCACCAGCTCGTCGCGCGAGCCGAAGTGCCGGTAGAAGCCGCCGTGGGTCAGCCCGGCCTCCTTCATCAGATCGGCCACGCCGATGCCGTCGACACCGGCCTCGCGGAAGCGGGTGGAGGCGGTGCGCACGATGCGGTCGTGGCTCTCGGCCTTGTCTGCCTTGGAATGGCCCATCGAAACATCCTCGTCTTGCGCGCTTGACAGTCTGGATTATGTTCGTCATCATCCTTCGTGTGGATGATGATCGTCATTCACATGACAAGTCGAACCAGGCGAAGCGGACGACGCGCCATCCCTCACCACCTCATTCTCCGAAGGAGATTCACCATGCCCATGATCGACGTCTACGCACCCGCCGACCTGTTCCCGGCCGATGCCGACCGCCCACTTGGCGAAGCGCTCACCCTGGCCGTGCTGCGCGCCGAAGGCGTGGCCACCCCCGGCCCCTTCCACACCCACAACACCGCCGCCTACATCCACCGCATGCCGGCGTCGACGGTGCAGACGGCCGCCACTGCGCTGGCCCGCACGGTGCGCATCCAGGTCATCACGCCGCCGAGCTCGCTGAACCGCGAAGGGCAGAAGCAACTCGTGAAGGAAGCCACCGAGATCGTCACCCAGCTCTCGGGCGACCCGAGCCAGGCCGCCCGCACCTGGGTGTTGCTGACCGAGGCGGCCGAAGGCGGCTGGGGGTTGCTGGGCACGGCCTTCGGCAAGGAGGAATTCGCCGCGCTCGCAGCCAAGGCTGCACAGGCAAAGGCGGTGTAGGGCGTGCGTCAGGGCACCGCGACCGGCGCAAGGTCGGCCACCGTGCCCGCGTCGGCAAAGCGGTACCGGCCTTTGCCGTCGCGCTTGGCGCGGTACATGGCGCTGTCGGCCCGGTGCTGCAAGGCCTCGATCGTCTCGCCCGGCATCAGCAAGGCCACGCCGACGCTCGGGGTGCAGACGACGGCGTTCTCACCGATCTCATGCGCCTGCGAGAGCGACTGGACGATGCGCCCGCAGAGCTCGCTCACATCCTGCTCGCGGCCGGCTCCTTCGAGGATGACGGTGAACTCGTCCCCGCCCAGGCGGTTGACGGTGTCGGTGAGGCGCACGCAGCCACGCAGCCGTTGGGCGACGCCGATCAGCAGCTGGTCTCCCGCGGCATGGCCGAAGGTGTCGTTGATGGCCTTGAAGCCGTCGAGGTCGAGGTACAGCAGCGCCAGCGTTTCGCCGCTGCGCAACGCGCGCGCGTGCGCCTCTCGCACCCGCTGTTCGAAGTCGCGGCGGTTGCCCAGCTGGGTGAGCGCATCCAGGCGAGCCAGGTCGCCCAGTGCCTGCTCGGCCTGCTTGCGTTCGGTGATGTCGCGCGTGATCAGCGCAATGCCGTCTTCGAGCGGGACCACCTGGTGGTGCAACCAGCGGCCAGCGATCTGCGGCTCGGTGGCCTGCACTTCGGCGCTGGCCGTCTTGCCGGTCTGAATGGCGTACTCGAACCGGGTCAGAAAGCCGCCGCTTCGTATCGACGGCGTCAGGCTGCACAGCAGCTGACCGATCAGCTGCTGGCGCGTGAGGCCGATCAGTGCGGCCGCGCGGGCATTGCACTCGGTGACGACCATGTCGACCAGCCGGCCCTGCGCATCGCGCTGGGCACGCATCAGTGACACCGCATCCATGCTGCCTTCCAGCGTGGCACGGAAGGCGGCTTCGGCCCGCCGCGTCTGGCGGCGGCTGCGCTCGAGCTCGATCACCTTGGCACGCAGCAGCGCCACACTCGCGCCGATCAGCAGCGCCGCCGCGGCGGCCCAGCCCAGCACCGCCGTGCGCACGCGCCGGTAGCCGGCCAGCGCGCTGTCGGCGTTGACGGCCACCACGGCGACCAGTGGGTAGCGTTCGACATGTGCGACCGAGACAAAGCGATCGATGCCGTCGATGGGGCTCGCGATGGGCCGCCGCTTTTCATGGATCTCGCGTGCGCGGCGTTCCAGTTTCGACACGTCGACTTTCTCGCCGAAGCTCACCTTGCCGGCCAGTAGACGCGAGCGGTAGATGCCATCGAGGCCGAGCACGCCGATCGCCGTGTCGGGGGCTTCGCTCTTCGCGTAGCCGGCCGACAGCGCCATGGGGTCGATCGCGGCGGTCACGAGGCCGCCGAACTCGCCGCTGGGTTGGTTGAGCCGCCGCGACACGGGGATGCTCCAGCCGCCCGCCAACGGGTTCAGTGTGCCCACGCCGATGGTGATGTCCAGGTCGTCCCGCCGCTTGTGGGCCTTGAAGTCGTCTTCATCGGCGACGTTCAGCGCCACCAGGGTCGAGGTGCTGTCGATGACGAAGCCCTTGGCGTCGGCGATCATGACCACGCGCGTCACGTCGTCGGCCAGCACACCGCCATCGCGCAGCGACTGCAGTGGCGGCAGCTGCTTGCGCTCGTTCAGGTACTTCAGCAGCAGCGTGGACTGGTTGACGCGGTCGAAGACTTCGCTGGTGCGAAAGGCCAGCTTTTGCGCCGCACGGTCGCTGTCGCCGAGGACCGCGTCGACCGCGTTGCGGTGTTCGCTGCGCAGCACCAGCGCGACCGCAGCGCCGAGCAGCAGCAGAAGAATGGCGCCTGCGATCAAGACGCCACCTTGCAGGGAGGCGGGCAGGCGGGGCAGGCGAATCGGGGCAGAGCGGGTCACAGCGGATCGGGCCTCAGGCAGTGGCCTATTGGCGCACGCTTGCACGGCCCGCAGGCCGAGAAATGCGCGGCTTCTCGCCGCCTGTTCAGCGGCTGCGCCAGCGCTGCGCTGGCGCGTTCACACCAGCCCGGTGAACTCCAGCATGCTCCAGACCGTGCAGGGCTTGCCGCCGGCGGTGATCATCGACTTCCAACCCTTTCTCTCCGCGAAGCGGAACGATTCCGGGTCGGCGTCCATCAAGCCGAAGAACACCTCGAGCAGGATGCGCCCGCCCACCGCACCGAGCTGCGAGCCGGCCCCGGGGCCTTTGAAGAAGTCGGCGTCGACCAGGTTCTTCTTCTTTTGGGCCAGCCACAGATCGACGATCGGGATCTGCGCTTCGGCCAGGATGTAGAACCACAGCGGCGTGTCCTTCAGGAACACGCTGTCGATCGGCTGGAAGGTGAAGGAGCCGTCCTTGTTCTTGATGCGCACGCACAGGTACTTCGGGTCCATCGGCGCTTCGCCGAGCGCCTTGGCAAACACCTGGCCGCTCTGGATGCCGAACTTGTTGCCGCGGAACAGGTTGAAGCGAGACAGCGAAGGCAGTTCCCCCTGGAAGGCCAGCGGGAAATCGCCGGAGACGGCAATCGGCTTGGGCAGGTTGGCCAGCGGGTTGGCCAGGGTCGGGTCGATCTTGTAGGCCCACTGCAGGCGCACATCGGTGTCCTTGAAATCTTTCGGGTCCTTGTTCTCTTTCGGGCGTGCGCCGGGCGGCAGCGAGTTGTCGGCGAAGAAGCGCCGCCAGTCGTCGATCACATGGTCGGACGACAGCGGGCCGAAGCCGATCAGGCTGTCGCTCTGGTCCTTGTCATCCGGCTTGAAGATGTCTTTGCCGGTGATTTTGTTGAGCCGGTAGCCCTGGCGGATCATCGAGTGGCCGAAGCGGTAGGCCGCGCCCGAAAACTCCTGCGGGATGTTGCTTCGCAGCCCCGCCTTGAAGAGTTTGTAAGCGCCTTCGCCGGTGGCACGCCACTGCTGGTCGAAGAAGTCGTAGGTCAGCGCGTCTATGATGCGCCGCAGATAGTCTTCGACCAGGATCTTCTGGTACGTCCAGCGCACCTCGTCGCGCGCCTGCTCGAACAGGTTGCCCTGGAAGTTTCCTTTGACCAGGTGGTCGACCACCTTGTTGTGAAACTTGATGAACGCCAGCTGAATCTGGCAGACGATCGAGTTCTCGTCGTTGCGCTTGTCGCCGATCACCGCGCGCTCCTTGCCTTTCGGCCCGATGCGCACCAGGTCGTCTTTGCCGCGGCCGTCCTTGGTCTTGTCGAACAGCAGCTTGGCGCCGTCGTACATGTAGGGCTGGTCGGAGGGCCCGGCGCCGTAGACGCAGTCGAGGTCGAAGCGCGGCGAGCGCAGGTTGCTCGGGTTTTGCTGCTGTGGCTCTTCGCTCAGCGGCTTGAGCGACGAGGTGGTGTCGAAGGTGAGGTCGTGGTCGACGAACTGGCCGAAGTAGGTGTAGCCGGCGGGAACGAAGAGGTTCTCTTCGCCGTCTCGGCCGTCGTGGAACTCGTCTTCGGCGTTCATCAGGCCCGCGAGTTCCGACAGCTTGGTCGGGTCGTAGGGGGCCGCGCGCGGCGGCAGCAGGCGGGTGAAGGGCTGTTCGCGCTTGCCGACCAGGCCATGGCCGTCGTTGAGGGGGGCAGTGTTGGGTGGCATGAGGCGTCCTGACGCAAAGTGGGTCGACCGGCCAGGAAATATGCGCGGCGGCTGTTGCCGTTGACATCCCTAGGTCACCCTGTCGGCGGCGCTCACCCCTTAGTTGGAGGCCCGGCAGTTTCGCGACGTCAGCGCCGGTGAGAGAAGGCGGTGTGCCTTCTGTTCGACACCGAGGAGGCCAGCCACCACACGCCAAGGAACACCAGCCAGATCGACAGCCCGAATGCGGCCGCCATCAGCAGGCTGTCGGCCGTGAGGCCGAACGAGGGGCGGAACGCCGCCCAGGTGGCCCGCGCCATCACCGGGTCGGCCTGCGTCACCAGGTGGAAGAGCTGGTGGAACACATCGGTGTCGAGCGCGGCGAGCGCCGCGCGCAACGAGGCCACCGAATCGGCGATGGCCTGGATGGCGGCCCCCTCGGCATGAAAGCTC
>Ga0302263_10000660_pt1 | contig 13255 bp, 12 predicted proteins | sample II_Fen_N1_4_FD_194564 | JGI IMG/M metagenome (GOLD analysis project Ga0302263, IMG submission 194564) | Peat permafrost microbial communities from Stordalen Mire near Abisko, Sweden - II_Fen_N1_4 | ecosystem: Environmental > Terrestrial > Soil > Wetlands > Permafrost | place: Sweden: Abisko... | reverse complement strand
CATCCGGTCAGCCGCCGCCGTCATCGCGACGATCGGCCGGATCAGCGCGCGCGAGAACGACACCGCGATCACGATCACCAGCACCATCGCGGCGACGAGCAGGCCGATGCCCACCGCGAGCGTCGCGCGCAGCGGGCCCAGCACCTCGGACGCTTCCTGCTGGAGCATCACGGCCCAGCCGTTCTTGTTGCCCTCGACGTAGCCGAGCATCCCCTTATCATTCTCCGCGAACTCGAGCAGGTGCGCCTTGTGGTCGGCCTGGTACGCGGCGACCAGCGGGTGCTGCGCCAGCACCTTCTGGGTCTGCACGTAATCGGCGCGCGGGTGCGCCAGCACCTTGGACTTCTCGTCGACCAGGAACGCGAACCCGGTGTCCCCGCTCTTCCACGTCGCCACCGCGCGCGAGGTGTCCTCGATCGTCATGCTCGCCGTCAGCGCGCCGAGCAGCTGGCCGCTGGCGCCGCGGATCGGGACCGAGATGACGAGCGACGGCTTGCCGTTGCTGCGGCTGATGACGGTCTCCCAGCCGAGGTCCTTGCCGCTGGTGACGATATCACGGACGAACTGGCGATCGGCGTAGTTGGCCAGCGGCAGATCATCGCTGCGCGCGACGTTCTTGCCGTCGAGCCCCATGGTCTGCACCAGGTACATCCACGGGAACGCCTGCTTGATCGCGACGAGCACGGGCTTCTGCGCGTCCTGCTGCATTCCCGCGATCTGCGGCTGGCGCACCGCCGCGCGCAGCACGCGAACGTTCTTGTCGAACCATTCGTCGACCAGCGCCGAGATCGCCTCGGTGTTGTTCTTCATCGACTGTTCGGCGCTGCGGCGCAGCTCGGTGCGCTGCTGGTTCAGCGTGACCACGCCGAACGCGATCAGCGGCACGAGGCCGATGAGCAGCAGGGTGATCGAGGTCTTCGCGAGCAGCCCGCGCTGCTTGCGCCCGGGCTTCATCGCCGAATGCTCGACGGTCGCGTCCGAACCGCGAGACGCGCCAGAAGGTACTTCCTGATTGCTCATGGCCTGTGACATCGGCTCCTGGCCGGCTTTATGAACTTCCGACTTCGAGGGGGGGCGTAGCCGTGGCATTGTACACGCCATGCTCCGGCAGTTGCGGACACCATCCTCGGAAACAGCTGCGCTGCTCGACCGCAGTACGCGCATGTCTGGAGGTGTCGATAATGCGGTAACAGCGATCCTCGCAGACGTCCGCGAGCGCCGCGACGCCGCGGTCATCGACTACACGCGCCGGTTCGATGGCCGCGAGCCGGTCGCCGGCAGCTACGAGCTGTCGCGCGAAAGGTGGGAGTCGCGCGCAGCCGCGGTCGCACCAGAAATTCGCGCAGGCCTCGAGCTCGCGGCGCAGCGGATCCGCGCGTTCCACGAGCGCCAGCGCGAGCCCGACGTCGACCTGGAGCTCGGCGGGGTGCGCCTCGAGCTGCGCGTCACGCCGCTGGCGCGCGTCGGGCTGTACGTTCCGGGTGGGACAGCGCGCTACCCGTCGAGCGTCCTCATGACCGCCATTCCGGCCAAGGTCGCCGGCGTGCCCGAGGTGGTGATGGTGACGCCCGGCGCCTCGGATGAGACGCTGCTCGCGGCGCAGATCGCCGGGGTCGACCGCGTGTTCGAGCTCGGCGGCGCGCAGGCTGTAGGTGCGCTGGCGTACGGCACCCAGACCGTGCCCCGGGTCGACAAGATCGTCGGGCCGGGCAACGCCTGGGTCGCGTCGGCCAAGCGGCAGGTCTACGGCGAGGTCGACATCGACTCGATCGCCGGGCCGTCCGAGGTGCTCATCATCGCCGATGACGACGCCGATCCGCGGTGGGTCGCCGCCGATCTCATCGCGCAGGCCGAACACGACCCCGAGGCGCGGGCCGTGCTGGTGACGACGTCGGCGCGGCTCGCCGCGGCGGTCGACGACGAGCTGGTGCGCCAGCTCGCCAGCCTGCCTCGCCGGGGCATCGCCGAGCGCGCGCTGACCGAGCACGGCGCGGCGGTGCTCGTCGAGTCGATCGCGGCGGCGATCGACTTCGCCAACCGGTTCGCCCCCGAGCATCTCGAGCTGCAGTGCGCCGCGGCCCGCGAGGTCGCCGCCGCGTGCACGACCGCCGGCGCGATCTTCATCGGCGCGTGGTCGTCGGAGGCCGCCGGTGACTACCTCGCCGGCGGCAACCACGTGCTGCCGACCGGCGGCGCCGCGCGCTACGCCTCGCCGCTCGGCGTCCACGACTTCCGCAAGCGGACCTCGCTGATCGAGTACACCGCGGAGGCCGCCGCGGCCCACGCCGGGCCGATCGCCGCGCTCGCGGCCTGCGAAGGCCTCGACGGCCACGGCCGCTCGGCGCTGATGCGGCGCGAGCGCAAGGGGCGCGCGCCATGACCGCGGACGCACGCGGGCTCGGCCCGCTGCTCGACCGCGTGCCCGACGTGCTGCGCGGCGCCTCGCCGTACCACGTCCCGGTACCGCCGCGCATGATCGCCAAGCTCGACGCCAACGAGCTGCCGTACGCGCTGCCGCCGGCGCTGCGCGCCGAGCTCGGCCAGGCGCTCGCCGAGGTCGCGCTCGAGCGCTACCCGGATCCCGCGGCGCGGCGGCTGCGCGCGCTGCTCGCCGGCCAGCTCGGCGTCGCCGACGACCAGCTGGTGTTCGGCAACGGCTCGGACGAGGTGATCGCGATGCTGTGCGCGGCGTTCGCGGCGCCGCGCGGCGTGCGCCCGGCCGCGATCCTCTATCCGGTGCCGAGCTTCGTGTACTACAAGATCGCCGCGGCCAACCGCGGCATCGACGCGGTCGAAGTGCCGCTGACCGCGGCGTTCGAGCTCGACGAGCCGGCGGTGCTCCGCGCGATCGAGGTGGACCGCCCCGCCGTGGCGTTCTTCGCGCTGCCCAACAACCCGACCGGCACGCTGTGGCGGCAGGGCTTCATCCCCGAGCTCGCGGCGCGGTTCCGCGATACCGTGATCGTCGCCGATGAGGCCTACCTGGCGTACAGCGGCGCGACGTCGCTGCCGCTGCTCCCCGCGCACCCGAACCTCGTCATCATGCGCACGCTGTCGAAGTACGGGATGGCCGGCCTGCGCGTCGGTTACGCGGTAGCGTCGCCGGCGATCGCCGCGCTGGTCGAGAAGGTCCGGCCCCCGTACAACCTCGGCTCGCTCGCGCAGCGCGCCGCCGAGTTCCTGCTCGATCGCGCCGCCGGGTGGTGCGCCGCACGCACCGCCGAGGTCGTCGCCGAGCGCCCGGTGCTCGCGGCCGCGCTCGCGGCCCGCGGCTTCGAGGTGTTTCCCAGCCAGGCCAACCTGGTGCTGATCCGCACCACGGACGCCACCGCGCTGTGGCGGCGGCTCATGGACGCCGGGATCTCGGTGCGGCTGTTCGATGCCGGCCCGCTCGCCGGTTGCCTGCGGATCACCGTCGGCACGCCGGCCGAGACCCAGGCGTTGCTCGCCGCGGTCGACCGATAAATAGGATAAATAGGGGCCGGGGGCGAGGGGGCTCCTAGCGGCGGCGCTTGGAGACCGCGATCAGCCGCGCGTAGGCCTCCGCGGCCGACTTGCAGAGCTGCTTCAGCACGTGGAGCTGGGGCTCGGTCAACGCCGGGGCGTGGCCGTAGAGGACATTGACGACGCGCTTGCCGATCGTGATCGCGCCCGCGGTGACCAGCGCCGGCTCGGCGCAGCCCAGCACCTTGTAGAGATACGAATTGACCGTCGAGGGCGCGAGCGGGCCGTGGAACACCCCGCCCTCGGCGGCGATCGCCGCCTGCACCACCGACGGGGCCTCCAGCGGGATCAACACGTTCTCCACGCTGGCGTGGCCCGGCAGCTCGCCGATCGCCCGCCAGCCGAACGCGAAGTTGTCGCGGACCGCGAACACCACGGTGGCGTCGAACGTCGCCGCCGCATAGCCGAGCAGGATCTCGACGATGCGGTTGCGGTTCGCCGCGCGGGCGAGCTCGCGCAGCGCGACATCGGCCGACAGCGGGCTGGGCGCCAGCGCCGGCGCCGCGATCACCGGGATCGGGATCGACGGCCGCAGCTGGATCGCCGTCGTCGTCGCCTCGGCCGCCGCGGTCGCGTCGGCGTCGAGCGAGTCGATCAGATCCGCCGCCTCGAGCTCGAGCGCCTCGGAGTCGTCGAACAGCTTGGCCAGCTTCATGCTGCGCAGCCGCGGCCGCGGCCCGGGCGCGGCGATCGGCGCGGCGGGCACCGGCGGCAGCCCCGGCAACGGCGGGGCCGGGAGCCCGGCGTCGATCGCCGCCTCGTCGCCGCGCGGCGAGTCGCCGAACTTGACGAACCGCGCCGGCCGCGCAACGCCGTAGTAGCGTTCGATGTAGTAGTAAATGCGCAGCTCGGGGGCGACCCGTGGCAGGACGCGATACCCGGTGGTGGCCCCCAGCGCCTCGAGCGTGGCGAAGTCGTGAGGATCCTCGATCGCAGCGATCAGCTGGCGGTCCTGGACGACCAGGGGCACACACTTGTGCTTGAACGCCTGCGCGGGCGCGAGCAGCCGGACGGCCGCGCGCTTGGCGCGCTCCAGCATCGCGCCGGTCGCGATCGGAATGCCGAGCTCGAGTCCGAGATACACGGTCAGCGCTTCGAGATCGATGAAGCCGTGCTCGACGAGGATCGTCCCGAGACGCGCGCCATCACGCGCCTGGAAGCCGAGCGCCGCGACGAGCTGTGGCTCGCTCAGCCGGCCGTCTCGCACGAGCATCTCGCCGAGCTTCATCTACCTGCGAACGTAGCACGGACATGCTACCGCTACGGAATGCGCGTCTGGGTGTTCGCGGCGGCCGTCGTCGGCTGCAGCGGCAAGACCGAACCTCCTCCCCCGCCCTTGCCAACGCCCTCGCCGATCGCCGTGCTGCCCGAGCCGCCGCCGGCGGTGCAGCCGGATTTTCCCGAGGGCACCCGGTCGCTCGAGCTGCGCCGCACCGTGGGCGTGAGGCTGGAACCGGGCGACGACGCCAAGCGGATCGGAACGATCGCGATCGATACCCGCGTTGGCTGGGTGAGGTCGGCCAAGGCCCGGGGCTGCGATCGGCCGTGGATCGAGATCCGGCCGCGCGGCTGGATCTGCGGCGACTACGTGGAGCCGAGCAAGAAGCCGCCGTATGGCCAGGAGGTGCCGCACCTCGAGCGCGGCGAGCTGGTGCCGGGCGTCTACGGCAAGGTCACGGCGCCGAGCTCGGTTACTTACATGCTGGATATCCCGGAGAAGAAGAAGCCGGCGAAGAAGCCCGGCAAGGATGCGAAGAAATCCGCCACCGCCATGGCCCGTGCCGACCAGCGGGCCGGCAAGCGCGCGCGCCCCCCCGAGCCTTTGCCCGACGTCCCCGCGGGGCCGCCGCCGCCGCCGCGGATGATCGAGGACAAGCCCCTGGTCGGCTCGGTCAACGTCCGGCAGTACGACGAGATCATGGTGGGCGGCCGGCAATACTGGAAGATCGCCAAAAAAGACAACGAGTACGTCCTCAAGCAGGCGATCACGCAGCACCGGCCGTCGTGGTTCGGCGGCACCCGGCTCAGCGATGATACCGGCCTGGTGTTGCCGATCGCGTTTGCGTGGCCGCGGTTCGGCGCGCCGCAGACCTGGTCGACCAGCAACGCGGCCGGCGTCGGTCAGAACCGCGTGATCAGCGCGCGGACGCCGCTTGCCTTGCTCGAGACCGCGGTCAACAAGGCCGGCGTCGCCACCGCGTACCGGATCGGCCCGGCCGACTGGATCGCCGCGCCCGACGTCCGGGTGTTCCAGCCGGTGCCCCCGCCGCCGATGTTGCTCCCCGGCGAGCGCTGGATCGACGTCGACGTCGACGATCAGATCCTGGTCGCCTACGAGGGCGACCTGCCGGTCTACGCGACCCTGGTGACCTCGGGTGGGCAGGCCACGCCGACCGAGACCGGCGTCTACCGCATGTGGCTCAAGGAGTCCGAGGCCGACATGAAGGGTCTCAACGGCGAGGATCCGTACTCGGTCGCCACGGTCCCGTGGACCCAGTTCTTCTCGCCGGAGAAGGGCCTCGCGCTCCACACCGCCTACTGGCACGATCAGTTCGGCACGCGGCGCAGCCACGGCTGCGTGATCCGGAGGTCCCGCCGGGGTGGACGATGGCGGCCGGGATGGTCGAGGCGCCGGGCTCGATCGTCCGGATCCGCACCAAGGACGATCCGGCCCCCGAGGCCAAGGGCTACGCCAAGAAGGTGCTCGAGCTACGCCAGCAGAACGCCCCGATGCGATGACCGCCCCGTGCTAGCCGCGCCACGTGGTCCACGCAAGCCACAGCCAGCCGGCGAGGAACGCCAGGCCGCCGAACGGCGTGACCGCGCCCAGCGTCTTCACGCCGGTCAGCGCCAGCGCGTACAGCGAGCCGCTGAACAGCACGATCCCGGCCTGAAACAGCCAGCTCGCGGTCGCCGCGCCGCGGCTCACCCCCAAGCTCGCGACCAGCCCCGCGCCGATGATCGCGAACGCATGATACATGTGGTAGCGGGCGCCGGTCTCGAACACCTCGAGCGCGCGGGCGTCGAGCTTGCCGCGCAGGCCATGCGCGGCGAACGCGCCAGCAGCGACGGCGATCGCCGCGTTCAAGGCCCCCAGCGCGATCCACGGCGAGCGACTGTCCGGCATGCGCGAACTGTGGCCCGAAACCCCGGCCTGGACGATCGCGCGATGACGAAACCGACCCGCGCGGTGACACGTGCCGCCCGTCCGGCGTTCCTCGGACCCACGAGGACAGCGCCCGGACCGGCCAGCGGCGGGTCCGCAGCCTGCTCCGGCTCGACGACGGCGTCGACCGCCCGCGGTCGCCAGATCCCACCACCGGCCACAGCACCGATCACAGCGCCGATCACAGCGCCGATCACAGCACCGGCAGGTGGCGCGGCGCCGCCGCGAGCACCTCGGCCTCGGCGGCATCGAGCGCGACGACCAGCGGCTCGCCGAACAGCTCGGCGAGCGCGTCGCGCGTGATCCGGTACAGCGTCGGCCCGTCGCCGTGCGCGCACGAGTACTCCGGGTATTCCTCGGCGAGGAAGATCTCGTCGTGCTCGTACGACACCGGGAACAGCCGGCAGATCGCCGGCTTGACGCCGCGAACATCCCAGCCGCCCTCGATGGACGCCCGGTGGATCGCGCAGCCGCGCCGGTCGTGCGCGAGGAAGATGCAGCCATCGCCGTGCACCTTTGTCCGCACGACGCGGCCCGACGGATAGTCGGCGTCGACCGTCTCCTCGGTCTCGAACCACGCCGCGCCCTGGGCCTCGTCGCGCAGCAGCCCGCGGATCTGATCGGCGCGCGCCTCGATCGCGGCGCGCTCGCGTAGATCGACGTCGCAGCCATACTGGCAGCACGCGTCGAGCTTCACCTGATGCGTCTCGACCATCGTGCAGCGATGGGCCATGCAATCCGGCGCGAGCCGGCGCGTGAACAGCGCGGTCGCGACCGAGCGAAACCGGGGGTGGTCGAGGGCAACAGCGGGCTCGTTCATTGCGGGCCCGGCGAGTATCACCACAGCCGTGTGACAACGCCCAGCCGCCGAGCGGCTCGCGGACGCTTGGCCCCATGCGCGAAGCCACGTGCGGCCGCGCGCTCGATCTCCAATCTCCAAAGCTGCGACCCAGCCGACCATGCTACGGTCACGCCATGGAGGCGCTTCGCCGACCGCGTCGGACCAGCTACACCGACTACCTGGCGGCGGAGCAACACGGCCAGCGCCGCCACGAGTGCCTCGATGGCCTGATCATCGCGATGGCGGTCGGCTCCGACGAGCACAACGCCATCGCCGGGCGATTCGCCATGGTCCTCGGCATCCGGACCACCGGCATCTGCCAGTACTACATGGCGGACCAGCGGTTCTGGATCCCGGCGCAGCGGCGCGGACGCTACGCCGATGGCTCGATCATCCGCGGCGCACCTGCGCACCCCGCTCACGACGATCAGGCCACGACCAACCCGACGGTCGTGCTCGAGGTGCTCTCGCCGAGCAGCGAGGGCGACGACGAGGGCGACAAGCGCGGCGATTTCCAGTCGCTGAGCTCGCTCGAGGCCTACGTGCTGATGGCGCAAGATCGGCGCCGCGTGAAGGTCTATCGCCGCATCGCGGGCGAGTGGCAAGCGGCCACCTACCGCGATGGCGACAGCTTCGAACTCCCCGCGCTCTCCTCCCCGATCACCGCCGCGGAGATCTACGACCGGATCCTCGACGCCGCGGGCGCGTCGCTGCTGCGCTAGCAGCTCAGCTCGCCGCGAGCTCGGCGAGCAGCGCCGCGAGCTCGACCCGCGGCGCGGGAGTGGCCCGCACGCCGGGCGCCGTCGGGGGCGCCTCGGCCGCGTCGACCGCGAGCAAGATCGCCGACAGCGTCGTCTGGTCGAGGATGCAGTCGGCGTCCGGGAGCAGGTCGTGAAAGTTGCGGTGGCAATTCTGGATCACCGGCAGCCCAGCGGTTTGCATCCGGACCGGAACGCCGTGGGAGCGGCAGACCAGCGGACGCGCCTCGTAGATCCGGCAGCGGCCCGCGGGGTCGAGGGCGGCGCAGCGATCTGCGGCAGCGCCATCGACGAGCTGCGCGCGGCGCGCGCCCGGCAAGCCGGCCACGTGGGCGCGGATCGCCGCGGCCTCGACGGAGGTGATGGTCAGGCGGACATGGCAACAGTCCGAGCAGCCCGTGGCGCACTGCATCTGGGACCCGTGACGCGCGGCCACGCGGTCGAAGAATCGATCGACCTTGCCAGTCAATTCCCCGAGCCGGCTCACCGCCCACGGATAGCACGAGCGGTTAGAATCGTCTCGCCATGGATCTCAACGACATCGTCGTGTTCACCAAGGTCGTCGAGACAAAGAGTTTCACGGGCGCGGCCGAGCTGCTGGGGCTCCCCAAGTCGACGGTGAGCCGCAAGCTGGCGCAGCTCGAAGAGCGGCTCGGCGTCCGGCTGGTCCAGCGCACGACGCGTAAGCTGGCGCTCACGGATATCGGCCAGGCGTACTACGAGCGCTGCTCCAGGATCGTGTCCGATGTCGCCGCGGCGGAGCAGCTGGTGACGGATATGCAATCGACGCCGCGCGGCCGGCTGCGGCTCACCGCGCCGGTCGATCTATCGATGCGCTACCTCGGATCGATCATCGCCGATTTTCTGGCGATCCACTCCGACATCAACATCGAGCTCGACACCAGCGACCGGATCGTCGACCTGATCGAGGAGGGCTTCGACCTCGCGGTCCGGTTCGGCACGCTGCCGGAGTCGACGCTGATCGCGCGCAGGCTGTGCTCGTTCAGCACGGTCATGTGCGCATCGCCCGCCTACCTCGCGCGGCGCGGCACGCCGCGAACGGTCGAGGAGCTCGACGATCACGATCGCGTGCTGTTCACGCCGAGCCCGCGCACGCAGAGCTGGACGCTGACCCACGGCGACCAGGTCTACGAGTTTGGCCGCCCGGCGCGGTTCGCGAGCAACAACGTCGGCGCGGTCCACGAGGCGGTCGCCGCGGGCGCCGGGATCGCGCTGCTCACCGACTTCATCGTCGCGAGCGACTGCGAGCGCGGCGCCCTGCAGTACGTGTTGCCCGACTGGACTGGCCGGGCGATCGACGTCAACGCGGTGTACCCTGCGCGGCAGAATTTGCCGCCGCGGCTGTCGCTGTTCCTCGATCATCTCGCCAAGGCGCTGTCACCTCCACCGTGGGCGCAGACGGTGGCCAGCGCGCCGACACCGCCGACCTGAACGAGCGGAGTCGCGAGAGCCCGCGCGCGGCGGCGTGGAACATATTGTCCGCCAGTCGTCTCTTGCCGCGGTCGGGCCGCGGCGCTTAGCTGGTGCGCATGAGTAACATCGCAGAGCTCGACAAGAAGCTGAACGACGCCGTCCTGGGCGGCAAGGCCATGGAGGCGTTCGAGGAGCTGTACGACGACGACGTCGTCATGCAGGAGAACGCCGAGCCCGAGTACCGCGGCAAGGACTTCAACCGCAAGCGCGAGATCGAGTTCTTCCAGAGCGTCGAGGCGTGGCACGGCGGCGCGGTGCTCGCCACGGCGGCCCACGGCGACGTGTCGTTCTCCGAGTGGACGATGGACGTGACGCTCAAGGGCGTCGGCCGGGTCCAGATGGCGCAGGTCGCGGTGCGCCGCTGGAAGAACGGCAAGATCGTCCACGAGCGGTTTTATCACAAGTGATGTGCCGCGCCTGCCTCGCCGATCTCACGGCATCGTGATCACGAACAGCCGCCCGGTGTCGGTGGTCGCGAAGATCCGGCCGGTGCTGCTACGCACCTGGTAGCGCGAGGCGCCCGCGAGCAGCCGGCCGCGCGCGGCGTCCGACGACCAGCCCATCAGGTCGAAGCTCACCTGGCCGGCGACGGTGCGCACCGCTGCCGGATACAGCGCCAGCGAGCGGGCCCAGCCGAACACGAATGGCACGTTCCGCGCGTTGGCCCAACCGTTGAGCTCGCTGCTCGTCATGAAGCCGCCCAGCGGGCTGCCCGCGCCGCTGCCGGTGGTCGCGTACGCCGACAGCGCGGTGCCGCTGCTGACCAGCAGCCGCGGGCGGCTCGCGACCGGCTCGTACACCGGGACATAGAGCGCCGCGCCTGGCAAGGTCAGCGTCGGGCCACCCAGCGTGACCACGCTGGTGCTGAGCGTGCTGTACGCGCCGGCGACCGCCACCACCGAGCCATCCGGCGCCTCGCTCCAGCCGCCGCCGCCGGCGTTGAACAGCTGCGCGTCGCCGCTGGCCGAGGTCCCGCCCACCATGAGGTTCGACACGCGCTTGGTGGAATCATCGACGCTGGCGTAGAGCCGGGCGCCGTTGACCGAGAACTGCAGCGCGGCGATCGCGCCGGGCGACTGTTGCGAGCCGACCGCCGAGATCCGCACGCTGGGCGCGCCGGTGAACGAGCGCACCACGACGTCGAAGTTCGTGCTCACCGCCTCGATGTACGCCAGCCGGCCGTCGGCCGCGAACGCGCCCGAGACGTAGGGGTTCTGCGAGCCGGCCAAGGTGAGCTGGACGCGCCCCGTGCCGTCGCGGTTGACCACGTCGAGCGGCACCGCGACGCTCGGCGCGTCGAACCACCGGAACGCGAGGCGGCGGCTGTCCGGCGACCACATCGGGGCGCCGGCGAGCTGATCGGGCGGCGCGACCAGGAGGGTCGGCGCGTTGCCATCGGTGCGCGCCAGCCGCAGCTCGGTCGTCGCGCTGGTGTACGCCCACACCGCCGAGCCGTCCGGCGCGAGCTCGAAGGTCAGCTGGTCGAGGAACTTGCTGCCGCCAGCGAGCAGCTTCAGCGGCACGCCCAGCGGGACCTGCGCGGCGTACAGCGCGCCGTCCGACCGCGACTCGTACGCCACCGTCGTGCCGGCGACCCGGAACTGGCCGACGTCGGCCGCGATCCGGCGCGCCCCGCTGCCGTCGCCGTGCGCGATCCACAGCTCGCCGTGGCCGTCGCACGCGGCGTTGTCGAGGTAGAGCACGTCGCCCGCCGGGCTGAACACGATCGCCTGCTGCGCGACGCGCGCGCCGATCGTGCGATGCGACGCGGCGCCGGTTTGCGGCACCGTCCAGACATCCATGCGGCCGATCGAAGGTGCCTGGCCCGCGCACGGCGGCTCGAGCTGACGCACCGTCGCGGCGTGGAGCCCATCGCCCGCCACGACGAGCGTGCCGGCGGTGCCGAGCTCGACCGGACGAGGCCCCGGGTAGGTTGCGCCCGGATCGCACGCCCCGCATGACCCGCCGCAGCCGTCGCTGCCGCACGCGGCGACCGGACAGCTCGGCACGCAGGCCTCGGCGCGGCACGCGCCGGCCGTGCAGCCGAACGGGCACACCGAGGTCGACGTCGCGACGCCGCACGTATCCTCGATGCAGGCGGTCGCCGCGATCGAGATCTCGAGCGTCACCGCGCACGCGCAGGTCGAGCCGGTCGGCGCGTCGACCGGCGCCGGCACGTCGATCCCCGGCGCATCGACGCCGGGCGCGTCGGCCGCCGCCAGCGCATCCACCGGCGTTCGATCGCTCGCCGGCGCGTCCACCGGCGCGGCGACCCGCGCGTCGATCCCCGCGTCGGGTGCGGCGCGCGCGTCCGCCGGGCTGGCGAGTGGCTGGGATGCTGGCGAACATCCCACCAGTAGCATCAGCGTCACCGCGAAACCTACGCGCAACCGACCCACCAACCCAGATGTCGAGACCACAACGACAATCGACCACACGGAATCGAGTATTGACGATCACGCGCGCGGCGCAACGCGAGGCTCGCACCACGAAGTTACGCGCCACGCGGTGCGAAGTTGTCCCGGGGCTCGTCGGCCCCGACCCGGGTATGCGAGCTCGCGCCGCGGTTGTTCGGAGCTCGGGTAGGGGTCGGATAGCGCGGTCTACAAAACGCGGAATCGAGATCGATCATCGCTACCACTGACCACCACGATCCCCACGAAACATGGCACTCGTCACGATCCGGTCGCTCCGGACGCGGTGTCGGCTAGCGGTAGCCCTGGGCCTGCAAATTGAACAGCGTGGCGTAGCGGCCGGCGTGCGCGAGCAGCTCGCGGTGCGAGCCGCGCTCGATGATGTTGCCGCGATCGAGCACGATGATCTGGTCCGCCATCCGCACGGTCGAGAACCGATGCGAGATCACGATCGCGATCTTGTCCGCGGTGACCTCCCGGAACCGCTCGAAGATCTTGACCTCGGCCTCGGCGTCCATCGACGCGGTCGGCTCGTCGAGCACGAGCACGTCGGCGTCGCGCCGCATGAACGAGCGGGCGAGCGCGACCTTCTGCCACTGGCCGAGCGACAGCTCGCGGCCGTTCTTGAACCACTTGCCGAGCTGGGTGTCGTAGCGCTCGGGGAGCGTGTCGATGACCGGCTTTGCGAGCCCGCGCTCGGCGGCCTCTTCCCAGCGCGCGCGGTCCTCGTAGGCCCGGTCGTCGCCGGCGCCGATGTTCTCGCCGACCTTGAGCTGGTAGCGCACGAAGTCCTGGAAGATCACGCCGATCCGGCGATGCAGCGCCGCCGGTGCCCAGTCGCGCAGGTCGCGGCCGTCGAGCGTGATCCGCCCCGTGGTGGGCTCGTAGAGCCGGGTCAGCAGCTTGATCAGCGTGGTCTTGCCGCTGCCGTTCTCGCCGACGATCGCGAGCTTGCTGCCCGGCGGGATGTGGAGATCGACCCCCGACAGCGCCGGCTCGCGCGCTCCGGGGTACGCGAACGACACGCCCTCGAACCGCACGCCATCGCCTGGCACGGTGCCCTCGGTGGCCGTGCCCC
>Ga0302263_10000658_pt1 | contig 13283 bp, 7 predicted proteins | sample II_Fen_N1_4_FD_194564 | JGI IMG/M metagenome (GOLD analysis project Ga0302263, IMG submission 194564) | Peat permafrost microbial communities from Stordalen Mire near Abisko, Sweden - II_Fen_N1_4 | ecosystem: Environmental > Terrestrial > Soil > Wetlands > Permafrost | place: Sweden: Abisko... | reverse complement strand
ATCGGCGGCGCACACTTCACCCGTGACCTGGAGATCACCAAGCATCTGGGTGGCATCGCGGCCTCCGAGCGCATCAAGATGCGGTTCGGCACCGTGCTTCCCAGCCATGTGCCCACAGAGGAATCCGTGGAACTCGAGGAGGAGGGCCGTCTGGTGTCCCGCCGCGAGATCGCCGAGGTGCTGCAGGCCCGCGCCGCGGAGTTGCTGAACCTGGTCCTGTCCGAGATGGGACGCACAGGTCTCATGCATGAAATCCACGGCGGCGTGCACCTGGTCGGCGGGGGCGCGCTGCTGACCCACCTGCCCATCCTCGCCCAGACGCTGCTCGGACGGCCCCGTGTGGTGCTGGGCCGCATCCAGGGCGTGATCGGCCTGCCCCAGGCCACGGGCAATCCCTTCTTCGTGAATGCCCTCGGCGCGGTCAAGGCCCTGTCGAAGGACATGAACGAAACCCGCGGCAAGCAGGACCGGGGCGATGGTTTCCTCGGCCGAATCAAGAAGATGTTCTAGCCATGACCCAAGCCATGCCCCTTTCGGGAGCCCCGATGACCGAGACCCCCTTCCTGCCCTGCCCCCACAGCCTCCCCGGCGCCAACATCAAGGTGCTGGGCGTGGGCGGCGCGGGTTGCAACGCCATCAACCGCATGATTGAAGGCGGCGTCACCGGCGTGCAGTTCATCGCCATGAACACCGATCAGCAGAGCCTTGCCCTGAGCAAAGCCCACCTGAAGCTGCCCCTGGGGCCGCAGAGCAGCCGGGGCCTCGGCGCCGGCGGCAGTGCCGAGCGCGGCGCCGTGGCGGCCGAGGAGAGCCGTGAAGAAGTGCTGGCGGCCCTCCAGGGTGCCGACATGATCTTCATCACCGCCGGCATGGGTGGCGGCACGGGCACCGGCGCAGCCCCCGTGCTGGCCAACTACGCCCGCGAGCTGGGCGCCCTCACCGTGGCCGTGGTCATCACCCCCTTCGCCTGGGAGGGCCGCAAGAAGGGCGATCTCGCCCTGACCGGTCTCGCCAACCTGCGGGATACCGCCGACACCGTCATCGTGGTGAGCAATGAGCGGTTGAAGAATGTCTGCGATGCCCGCGTCACCATGAAGGAAGCCTTCCGCGTGGCCGATGGGGTGCTCATCCAGGGCGTGCGCGGCATCGCCGATCTCATCCTCAAACCCGGCATCATCAACGGCGACTTCGCCGATGTCGAAGCGGTGCTGCGCAATGGCGGCGAGGCCCTCATCGGTACCGGCGCGGGCCGTGGCGAAGAGGCCGTCATGGACGCCCTGCGCAAGGCCCTGGCCTGCCCCCTGCTGGAGCGCGCGCAGAGTGGCGCCGCCGCCAACGTCATGGTGTCCATCACGGCGGATTGGGAAGTCATGGAGGCCTCGGCCATCGAGACCGCCATGAACTACCTGCAGGATCACTACAGCGGACGGCCCGACATCAAGGCCTGCACTGTGGAGGGCGAAGGCATGGAGGACCGCGTGCTGGTCACGGTGCTCGCCAGCGGCTTCGACCAGGAAGACCAGCTCAATGCGGAGCGCCGCAGCAGCCTCCACCTGGGTGCTTCGGCCGATGCCGCACCCCTTCAGTCCTACACCCCAGCCATGCCCATCCAGTCCCAGCCCCTGCCTGCCAACGTGGTGAGCGGCCGGGTCTATGGTGAAGTGCCCGCAGGCGAACAGGGGCCCACGCCCACCCGGCTGCTGCCCCAGGCGCCCACACCCAGCGGCGAGCTGGCCGGCGGCGCCGATGATCTCCATGTGCCCGCCATCATGCGGTTGGGCCAGGGGCGCCTGCCCATCGAGTAGGCAGCCCTCCTTCGCCTCTTCCGGCGGTTGAAGCGTCCCCATGACCACCCCAGCGATGACCCCGCCCCCCGGCACCCAGCTGCTCCGCTTCGTGGGGGATCGGGTGGCCTTCGTCTTGGCGCGCCCCCAAGCCGGTGCCGATGGATGGCGGGCCTTCCTGCGCACCAACCTCACCCGCAGGGAGGGCCTGCTCGAAGAGACCCTCTCCCTGTTGGGGGAGCAGACCGGGGATCCGGCGGGATCTTCCTGGCGCGATATCCCGTTGGCTGAAACGCAAGACGGATGGACCTTGGATCTGGCTCTGACAGAGTCCGGTTACTTCCGGGCCAAGGCCTATGCTGTGGACCCCGACGGCTTCCAGCACTGGCCCGAAGGTGACGATGTCAGCCTCTCCATCCATCCCGATCGCCTGCGCTCCGCCAACACCATCTACTGCGCCTTCCCCCGGATGTTCGGCGGTGCGGCGGCGCGCCAGCGCCCGGAACTGGCTGTGGCCATCCAGGCCCTGGACGCCTCCGGCTACTCGGTGATCCCACCCTCGGGCCGCCTGCGGGATCTCACCGCCGCGATTCCCCACATCATGGATCGGCTGGGGAGCCGGATCCTCCACCTGCTGCCGGTGGGTCCGGAGCCCACCACCTACGCACGCATGGGCCGCTTCGGCAGCCCCTACGCGCAGCTGGATCTCACCGCCATCGATCCGGCGCTGGCGGAATTCGACCAGCGCACCACCGCCGAAGAGCAGTTTCGAGAATTGACAGAAGCTGTCCATCAGCGAAGCGGCCAGGTCTTCCTCGATATTCTGGTGAATCACACGGGCTGGGGTTCCCGCCTGCTGGAGCACCGGCCAGACTGGTTCTGCCGAAATCCGGATGGCACCTTCCACAGCCCCGGCGCCTGGGGCACCACCTGGGAGGATCTGGTGGAACTGGATCACGGCAGCCCCGCCCTCTGGGATACGGTGGCCCGGGCCCTGATTGTCTGGTGCGGTCGTGGCGTGGATGGCTTCCGCTGCGATGCGGGCTATATGGTGCCCCTGCCGGCCTGGCAGTACATCACCGCCAAGGTCCACCAGGCCTACCCCGAGACGGTCTTTCTCCTGGAGGGTCTGGGTGGGTCCTGGGCAGCCACTGAGGCCCTGATGACCCAAGGCGGCATGCAGTGGGCCTACTCGGAACTGTTCCAGAATCAACATCCCATCGAAGTCGCTCACTACCTGGATCACTGCCTGAAACAGGGAGAACAGACGGGCCTGCTGGTCCACTACAGCGAAACCCATGACAACCTTCGCCTGGCGGGACGTGGTGCCGCGTGGTCGCTGCTGCGCAATCGCCTCTGCGCGCTGGTGGGCCAGAATGGTGGCTTCGGGTTCACGGCTGGCGTCGAGTGGCTGGCCACGGAGCGCGTGGATGTTCATGAAGCCCGGGAGCTGGCCTGGGGCGCCGAACCAAACCTGATCCAGGAACTGGCGGTACTCAATCGGCTGATCTCGAACCATCCCTGTTTCTTCGATGGCGCGGAGGTGCGCCGGATCAGCGGCGATGACGCCTCCGTCCTGGTTCTCCAGAGGACTTCAGCGGAGGGGCTCGATCGCGTCCTCGTGCTCGTCAACCTCGATCCAGACAAAGCGCAGCTCGGTCTGCTTGGTGCAGCGGACTCGGCCTCCCTTGGAGACCCGCTCCTGGATCTCCTGGGCCAGCCCCTGCCCGAACGGGACCTGCTGTCGATAGGTGGCTGCACCTGGCTCCTGCCACCGGGCGGGTGCTACTGCCTGTCGAACCAGGAGACGCCTCGCGGCCTTTCCGGGGAGGCCTATCGGCACGCCCGCGCCCAAGCTGCCTGGGCGCTGCAAGCGCTGGCGGCGGTGCATCCAGCAGAAGCCATCGGTCCCGGTCACTGGCGCGGCCTGGCAGCCCGTGTTGCGCGGAATCCTGAGGCCTTCCTCGCCGCCTTGCCCCATTTGGATGAAGGCCTCCTCCGACGGGACCTGCTGGCGGCCCTGGATGCGGCCCACGCGGTCCCCGCCTACCCACGCGTCACCATGTGGCAGGCGGAAGACGCTCAGCGCGTGAGTCTGGTGGCGCCGGATCATTGGCTGCTGCTGAAGGATCCATCGCCCTTCCAGCTCACCCTGCGCATGGCGGATCAGCCCGATCTGCATCTCCGAAGCGTGCCCATGGAGGACGGGTGCATCGTGGCGATTCCGCCCTCGGCGCGCAAAGGGCAAGCCTCTCTCACCCTCCAGCGTCACGTCAGCGGGGCGGGCCTGCTGGAAGCTCACCTCCACTTTCTGCCTGAGCTGCCGAACCTGGCACGCCCCGGGCGCAGGGGGTTGGCGCTACTCACCAACGGACGCGGTGGCATGGCGAGGTTGCACGCAGATCTTGGCGCCATCGCCTCCAAATACGACTGCCTCCTGGCCGCGAACCTCCATCCCACGGCGCCTTCAGACCGCCACGTGCTGGCCAAGCGGCTGCGCGCCTGGGTCAATGCGGACGGTTTCATCACGGCCCTGGACGGCCACAACCTGGTGCGTATGGAAGCCGGTCCCCCGGCCCGGTGGACCTTCCTCGCCAGTGCCGGCGATGGGCGACGCGTGGAGCTCTGCCTCGAGGCGGACATGCCGGCGGATCAGAATGCGGTGGTATTGCGCTGGTCGCGTCCGGCCAACTCCGGCGAGGAATCGGATCTGCCCTCGCGCCATTCGGTGCGCGTCACCGTGCGGATCGATCTGGAGGACCGTTCTTTCCACGGGGAAACCCGGCTCGACGCGGCCCTGGAAGGCCAGTTCCAAGCCGCGACCCGAACCCTGGAGGATCGGGCGGGCTTCCGCTTTGCCCCCGCCACCGACCGCCACCTGGAAGCCTGGGCTGAAGCCGGAACCTATCATCCGCAACCGGAAGCCTGCCGGGGAATTCCCCATCCCGTGGAGGGTTCCCGCGGGTTGGCGGATTCCGGTGATGCCTGGAGCCCGGGCTGGTTCGATCTGCCCCTTCCACCGGGATCCGAAGTCCGGATGCTGGTCAACGCCGAGGTGGATTCCCCCCTGATCTCCGCCCCACTCGATCGACCCAAGGTCCTGGATATTCCGGGGCGGCTCCGCCTGGCCCTTCAGGCCTTTCTCGCCCGCCGCGACAATGGACTCACGCTCATCGCCGGCTATCCCTGGTTCCTGGACTGGGGCCGGGACACGCTCATCGCCTGCCGGGGATTCCTGGCGGCAGGCTCGACCGAGGAGGTGGGACTCATCCTGCGGACCTTCGCGGCCCTGGAAGAGGACGGCACCCTGCCCAACATGCTCGGCGCCGACCACACCGGGGACCGGGATACCTCAGACGCCCCACTCTGGCTGGCCGTGGCTTGCGAAGAAGCGGCGGAACAGCTGGGACCGGCCTTCTTCCAGGCAGCGGCGGGCCAGCGCACGGTGCTGGAGGTGCTGACCTCACTGGGCGAGCACCTGCGCATCGGGGCCCGCAACGGGGTTCGCATGGATCCGGCCTCAAGCCTGCTGTGGAGCCCGGCTCACTTCACCTGGATGGACACGCGGTACCCCATGGGCACGCCCCGGGAAGGCTACCCGGTGGAGATCCAGGCCCTGTGGATCCGCCTGCTGCGCCTGCTGGATCGGCTGCACGCGCCCAGCGATGGTGAACCCTGGTCCGACACCGCCGCCCGGGCTGAGGCCTCCCTCGATGCCTTCTGGTTGGAGGATCGCGGCTGGTTCGCGGATGTCCTGCTGGCTCCCCCTGGCGTCGCCGCCAAGGAAGCCTTGCCCGCTGATCACCTGCGCCCGAATCAGCTCTTCCTGGTTTCCCTGGGCCTGGTGACGGGGGACCGGGCGCGACAGTCCGTGGCCGCCTGCGCCCGTCACCTGCTGGTGCCCGGTGGGCTGCGGAGTCTGGCACCGCTGCCCGTCGCCGTTCCCATCGCCATTCCCGCGCCCTGGGGCGGCACCCTCAACGATCCCGGGCGGCCCTACCAGGGACGCTATGAAGGCGATGAGGACACCCGCCGCAAGCCCGCCTATCACAACGGCACCGCCTGGGTCTGGCAGCTGCCCGTGCTCTGCGAGGCGCTGGACCAGGCCTGGGACGGGGATCCCGCCGCCCGAGCCACCGCCCGCGCCTGGTTGGGCTCCGTGGCGCCGCTCCTGGATGCGGGCTGCCTCGGCCAGCTGCCTGAAATCTTGGATGGGGATGCACCTCACACCCTGCGTGGCTGCGATGCCCAGGCCTGGAGTGTCAGCGAGGCCCTCCGCGTGTGGGAGCTGCTGCACTGACTGAATCCATCAGGCTGGGCCGGTCTCTCGCAGCCTCAGACCTTGGCCTTGGGCGTTCCCGAAGCAGCACGACGGGGTCGGGGGGCCCGCTGAAGCTTGCCCATGAGCTTGGCGTTTTCCTCCTGCATCCGCTTGCGCTCGGTGATGTCACTCAGGACCAATCGACTGGCCCCGTCACCGCCGGCCTGGTCTGAAGCCAAGGGAGTGGTGGTCAGTTGCGCCCAGAACGGCGTCCCATCCTTTTTCACCATGCGCAGCTCGCAGGGGGTGGGGCTCCCGGTTTCATAATGCTGTTTGCGGTGCAGGTAGAAAACATCCTGATCATCTTTCAGGATGAATTTGGTGATGGGTGTCTTGATGAGCAGGGACAGGGCCGACCCCAGCAGCGACACAGCGGTGAGGTTGGCCTCGAGGATCAGCCCCTCGGGTGAGAGGATGCAATAGCCCACGGGGGCCAGGTTGTAGAGGTCGAAATAGTGGGCACGCACCGTCTCCAGCTCGGCATGGACACGGCATAGCTCCTCGTTCTGCATCTCCAGCTCAATCTGGTGTACTCGCAGCTCATGGATGGTTTGTTGCGCCTGCTCCAGATTCACGGGCGCCGGGGCGCCATGACTCATGGGGGCTCTCTTTTTGGCCATTTCTTCTGCGCGCCAACGCAATTTGGCGGCTTGACCCGATCGGTCATGCTTCTGGGCCATCCGGCACCACCTTTCAGGTCTTAGGATGCCCCCAATGGGCCGATTGCGTATCCTTTTCCACGGCCCGTCGCAACGGCATCCAAGGCACGACGATGGCCTTGAACGGCCAGAGAGTCGCCCGGCCTCGAAGGTTTGAGATTCGCGGGTCCGCTGAATCCTAAGACCCAATCGAGGACGCCACACCCTAGAATGGTCCATGGAACTGCCGCGCCTCGCCTCGACCTTAGGCGATCTGGATTTACACCTGCTGGGCGAGGGGACACACCTGCGGGCCTACGAGAAGCTCGGCGCCCACCCACGAACCGTGGATGGCACCGAAGGCGTGAGCTTCGCGGTATGGGCCCCCAACGCCCGCTCCGTGAGCGTGGTGGGGGACTTCAACGGCTGGGACGGCCGAGCCCATCCGCTAGTGCTGGCTGGGTCCAATGGGTTCTGGGAGACCTACGTGCCGGGGTTGGTTCCCGGCATGCTCTACAAATTCGAGATTCATGGTCCCAATGGAAACCTGTTGCCCCTCAAGGCCGATCCTTACGCCTTCCGCTGCGAGCGCGCGCCCGGCACGGCCTCCATTGTCCATGGCCTCCAGGCTCATGCCTGGCAGGACCAAGCGTGGATGACCGCGCGTCAGCACACGAAAGCCCACGCGTCCCCCCTCAGCATCTACGAACTCCATCTGGGTTCCTGGCGGCGGCGGCCCGACGGCTCCTTCATGAGCTACCGGGAGATCGCCGCGGATCTGGCGCCCTACGCCAGCTGGCTGGGCTTCACCCACGTGCAGCTGCTGCCCGTGACCGAGCATCCCTACGATCCCTCCTGGGGCTATCAGCCCTTGGGCATGTTCGCCCCCACCAGCCGCTTCGGCGGTCCGGAGGATTTCAAGGCCTTCGTCGATACCCTGCATCAGGCAGGCCTGGGCGTCATCCTTGATTGGGTGCCCGCCCACTTCCCCGAGGACGCCCACGGCCTGGCCAGCTTCGATGGCACCCACCTCTACGAGCACGCCGATCCCCGCCAGGGACGCCACATGGACTGGGGCACCCTGATCTACAACTACGGTCGCGCAGAGGTGCAGAACTACCTCATTTCCAACGCCCTGTTCTGGCTGGACCAGTACCACGTGGATGGCCTGCGGGTGGATGCCGTGGCCTCGATGCTGTACCTGGATTACAGCCGCGAGGCGGGTCAGTGGATTCCCAACCGGGATGGGGGCCGGGAAAACCTGGAGGCCGTGGCTTTTCTGCGCCGCCTGAATGAGATGGTCTATGCGCAATTCCCGGACACCTTCACCGTGGCCGAGGAATCCACCGCCTGGCCCGGCGTGTCGCGCCCCACAGACAAGGGCGGTCTGGGCTTCGGCTTCAAGTGGGACATGGGCTGGATGCATGACACCTTGCGCTACCTGGGCGAAGGCATGATGGCGCGGCCCCATCACCACAACGACATCACCTTCTCCATGCTCTACCACGACGCCGAAAACTACGTGCTTCCGCTTTCCCATGATGAAGTCGTGCACGGCAAGCGCAGCCTCTACGGCCGCATGCCCGGCGATGCCTGGGAGCGCATGGCGAACCTGCGCCTGCTCTATGCCTGGCTCTTCGCCCACGGGGGCAAGAAGCTGCTCTTCATGGGCGGCGAGTTCGCCCAAGGGAAGGAATGGAACCACGACACGGCCCTGGACTGGGGCCTGCTCAACCAGCCTGCCCACAAGGGCATTCACGACCTGGTGTGCGACCTCAACGGCCTCTACCGGCGCCATCCGGCGCTGTACGAACGAGACTGCCAGACCGGTGGTTTCTCGTGGATCGATTGCGGCGACCGGTTCAACAGCGTCCTCACGCTGCTGCGCAAGGCCTCGGATCCCGGGGATTTCATGGCCATCGCCTTCAACTTCACTGCGCTGCCCCAACAGAACTACCGCATCGGCGTGCCTGCACCCGGAGCCTACATCGAGCTGTTGAACACGGACTCCACCTACTACGGAGGGCGCAACCAAGGCAATACGGGGCGAGTCGAAACGGAAGCCATTCCCGCCCATGGATTCCCACAATCCCTGAACCTCACCCTGCCGCCGCTCGCGGCGCTCTTCCTGAAACCCGAAGCGTAGGCACCCTCGCATTTTCTAGGAATACTTCATGGACAAGCTCCTTCCCAAACTGCAGAAGCTCACCCAGAACCTGTGGTGGACCTGGAAACCCGAGGTTCGGACCATCTTCCGCGACCTCGATCTGGACCTGTACCACAAGGCGCACCAGAACCCCATGTCCGTGCTGAAGCAGATCTCGCCCGAGCAGCTGGAGAAGCGGGCGGCGGATGTGGATGTGCCCGCCCGCGTCGACCGGGCCCTGCGCCAGCTGCAGGAATACCTCACCCCCGTCACGACCTGGGGACTGACCCATGCCGGGGCCATGCGCTCGCGGCCCATCGCCTACTTCTGCATGGAATTCGGCATCCATGAATCCCTGCCCATCTATTCCGGTGGCCTGGGCATCCTGGCCGGCGATCACCTGAAAGCCGCGTCTGATCTGGGCGTCCCGCTGGTGGGTGTGGGCTTGCTTTACCACGAGGGCTACACCTCGCAGGTGCTCAATGCAGACTTCTGGCAGCAGGACGTGGTGGAGCCCTTCGACGTCGCGGACCTGCCGCTGATTCCTGCGGTGGATCGCCACGGCGAACCCGTTCAGGTGTCGGTCGAGTTGCCCGGCAGGCTCGTGCATGCCGCTGTTCTTGAAGTACAGGTGGGACGCATTCGGCTGATTCTGCTGGACACCCGCGTCAAGCAGAACGACCCCAAGGATGTGGCCCTGGCGGCCCGCCTCTACGGCGGCGATCAGCGGATGCGCATCGAGCAGGAATTGCTGTTGGGCGTGGGCGGGGCCCGGGCTCTGCGCGCCCTCGACATCAACGCCAGCGTCTTCCACCTCAACGAGGGACACTCGGCCTTCGCCCTGCTGGAACGGGCCCGCTACCGCATCCAATTCGATGGCCTGGATCCCCATCAGGCCTTGCAGGAAGTCGCCGCGGCCACCGTGTTCACCACGCACACACCGGTGGATGCAGGCCACGACCGCTTCCCTGCGGACCTGGCGGCCGAGCACCTGCGCCCCTTGGCCGAGGGCCTGAAGCTGCCCCTGGATGAAGTCATGGGCCTGGGTCGAGTGAATCCCCACGACCATGGTTCCTACTTCCTGCCCACGGTGCTGGCCCTCAAGCTGTCCCGCCGCGCCAACGGTGTCTCCGCCCTGCACGGTGTGGTCTCCCGCAAGATGTGGAACCACCTCTACCCGGGCGTGCGGGAAGAGGCCGTGCCCATCGGCCACGTCACCAACGGCGTTCACCTGCCCACCTGGCTGGCCACGGAGATGAACCACCTGTATGAGTCGCACCTCGGTGTGGACTACCAGTGTTCCCTCACCCGTCCGGCCACCTGGTCCAGAATCGCCTCCGTGTCCTCGGCCGAGATCTGGGAAACGAAGCAGGTCCTGAAAGCTCGGACCATCCGGTACATCCGCGAACGCAGCGCCAGTACCCGCGAGCGCCTGGGCCTGCCCGCCATTGAACCGGCTCCTCTGGATCCGGACGCTCTCACCATTGGCTTCGCCCGCCGCTTTGTCCCCTACAAACGGCCGGATCTGCTCTTCTCGGATCTCGATCGGCTCGACCGCCTGGTGAACCACCCGGAACGCCCCGTGAACCTGATCTTCGCGGGCCGGGCCCACCCAGCAGACAACACCGGCAAGGGGCTCATCCAGAAGATCGCGAAGATCCTGGAGGACCCCCGGTTCCGCCACCGCATCCTCTTCATCGAAAACTACAACATCCACGTGGGTCGCATGCTCTACCAGGGCATTGACGCCTGGCTCAACAATCCGCAGCGCCCCCTGGAAGCCTGTGGCACCAGCGGCATGAAGGTGGTCCTCAACGGCGGCCTCCACATCTCCATCCGGGACGGCTGGTGGGCCGAGTCCTACGATGGCCAGAACGGTTTCGCCATCGGAACCGGTGAGATCCACGCCAACCAGGCCATCCAGGATCAGCGGGACGCCGAGGAGCTCTTCCGGTTGCTGGAAGAGGACGTGGTGCCCCTGTTCTACGAGAACCGCAACGCCGCCGGTGTGCCCCGGGGCTGGGTGGACCGCATGAAGCAATCCATTCGCACCCTGGCTTGGCGGTTCAACGCCGACCGGATGGTGCAGGACTACGTCCAGCACCTCTACCTGCCCGCCGCCATCGGCAGCAGCTGCCAGATGCCGCCGCCCTAGTTGGCCGCTCAGTTCCTTATGCCAGCGGCCCCTGGTCCCGATAAAAGGGACAAGGAGCGTCGGCCATGGCCGGATCTGCTCAAGCCCATGCAACGTCAAACACCAGGCGCCTGGACTTGGAGCGCAGGGCCTTCCTTGATCTGCTCCGCATGGCCAACACGCTGGCCACGCCCGTGGAAATTGCGCAGCAGGTGGTGGTCCTGGCCCAGCACCTGTCGGGCTGTGAAGCCGTGGCCATCCGCCTGAAGGCAGGGCCTGGTTATCGCTATGCCGGCAGCCTGGGCTTCCCGGATCGCTTCGTGTCGCTCGAGGATGATCTCTGTGCCGCGGACGAAGACGGGCGTTTGTTGCGCGACGAACATCGCCAGCCGATCCTGGCCTGCCTGTGTGGCCGGGTGCTGACGGGCCAGATCGGACGCGAACAGCCCTGTTTCACGGATCGCGGCAGCTTCATCACCTCTTCCACCAGCAAGCTCCTCTCCTCCCCAGGAGGTCAATGCCTGGGACCTACTCGCAACCGATGCCACGCGAATGGTTATGAAACAGTCGGTCTCTTCCCCATTCGGCGCGACGATGTGACCTATGGCCTGATCCAGTGCAATGACCCACGCCCAGGCAAGCTCAGGGCGGAAACCATTGATCTGATGGAAACCCTGGCCGCCACGGCGGCGCACCTGTTCCAGTTGGCGATGACCTGAGCGCAGGGTTCGCTGAGCCACGCGACGCCAGACACCGAATTCATGTCCTTCCCTTGGAATGAAGATGAGTTTGGATGCAGCCCTCGCGACCGGTGCCCCCATGCCCATGACCCCCCATGAAGTCATCCAGAACCTCGGCGACCTTCCACCCTTGCCTCAGGTGGCCACTCGGGTCATCCGGATCTCGGCGGCTTCAGATACCTCCTCGAGGGATCTCCAGGATCTGGTCCGCACCGACCAGGCGCTGACGGCGCAGATGCTCAGGATCGCCAACTCCGCCATGTTCGGCCGGGTGCGGGAGGTCACCACCCTGACCCAGGCGATTCTGACCCTGGGGTTTTCCACGGCCCGGAGCGTGGTGCTGGCCTCCAGCGTCAAGAACCTCTTCAACCGCGGCCCGGTGGGCATCCAGGAACGCATCCTCTGGGAGCACGCCTTGGTGACCGCCCTCACCGGCAGCGCCTTCAGCAAGGCCATCCGGTTCTCCATGACCGAAGAGGTCTTTCTCGCCGGTTTGATGCATGACATCGGAAAATCCGTCATGACCTTGAAGTTTCCCGAGAGCTATGGCGCCATGCTCCGCACCCTCCGCGAGCAGGGCGGTGACGGGATCTCCATGGAACTCGATGCCTTCGGGTTCGACCACGCCATGGTGGGCGAGGCCCTGCTCAGATCCTGGAACATTGCCGAAGGCATCGAGGCCGCGGTGCGCTGGCACCACGATCCCCTGCAGGCCCCCCTGGAGCATCGCCGCCTGGTGGCCCTTGTGGCCCTGGGGAATCAGATGGCCCTGGATCTCCAGGTCGGCATCGGCACCCCAGACTCCCTCGCTGGAGCCACCTGGGAGGCGCAGGACATTCTGGGACTGACCGACGCCACCTATCAGGAGCACCGGACCGCGGCCCTGGAAGCTCTGGAGCACGACCAGGCCCTCATCACCGAATTTTGAACGCCATCCCCGGGGACGGCCGCATCAGGCCAGCCCAAGGCGCTTGAAGGTCCGCTTCTTTCCATCCTCCACTTCGGGCTGATCGAAAGGATCGAGATCAAGGGCAAAGCCCAGGATTCCGATGATGGCCTGCCAGGCCATCATGAAAGCGCCGAGTTCGTGTTCGCTGAGCGCGGGCATGGACCAGCGTAGGACAGGCACGCCCGCGGCTTCCAGGGCGCCCATGGTGCCTTCGGCCTGGGCCCGCAGGATGTCGGTGCCCTGGAGTCCCGCTAGCCCCGGGTAGGGAGACCCGGGCGGGGGATCCAGCTTCTCGGGCACCGCGGCCCCGTCCACAGACATCACGATTACACCCAGGTTCCGAGGACCCGCCATCCACCGCTGCAGCTGGCTGTGCTGATCCACGGGGCCCACGGCACGAATGGGCGTATAGCCCTTGCGGGTGCCATCCTTGGCCACCTTGCCCAGGGATTCCGCCACCAGCTGAACCCACCAGGCCGATAGATTGTCGAGGCGCATGGCGTAGGGCATGAGCACCCATTCGGTGATGCCCTGCTGATGCGCATCCAACAGCAGCTCCACCGTGGCGGCG
>Ga0302263_10000657_pt1 | contig 13284 bp, 9 predicted proteins | sample II_Fen_N1_4_FD_194564 | JGI IMG/M metagenome (GOLD analysis project Ga0302263, IMG submission 194564) | Peat permafrost microbial communities from Stordalen Mire near Abisko, Sweden - II_Fen_N1_4 | ecosystem: Environmental > Terrestrial > Soil > Wetlands > Permafrost | place: Sweden: Abisko... | reverse complement strand
CAGCGCCGCCTTCGGGCGGGCGCCCACGATGGACTTCACGATCTCGCCACCGTGGTAGACGTTGATCGTGGGGATGCCGTTGACCCGGTAGGACGCCGGGACCACGGGGTTCTCGTCGACGTTCATCTTCACGAAGGTGATCTTGTCGCCGTGCTCGTCGGCGAGCTCGTCGAGGATCGGGGCGACCTGGCGGCACGGACCGCACCACTCGGCCCAGAAGTCGACCAGGACCGGCTTGTCGGACTTGAGCACCGTCGCCTCGAAGTCGGCATCGGTGACGGCAGCGAGGTTCGCCACGGGGATTCCTTCCTGTTGTCACGCAGCCCGAGAAGGGGCTGTGAGTCGGGGACACCACGGGGTGCCACAGCAGTGAACACCATCGTGCCGACAGTTGTTCCGCGTCTCGGGACGCGCGCGGAGCGGAGCGCGTGCGGGCCGGCTGTCCCCGAGGGACGGAGGCTCAGAGACCGGCGTTCTTGACGTCGTCGCTCGCCGCGGAGCCCGCCACCGCTGCCTGGGCCTCGGCGCTCGTCGCCGCGCTGTGGTCGAGCTCGGCGACGTATCGCTCGGCATCGAGAGCAGCCGCGCACCCGGTGCCGGCGGCGGTGACCGCCTGCCGGTAGTGGTGGTCGACGAGGTCGCCACAGGCGAACACCCCGGGGATGTTGGTGGCCGTCGACGGATGCGAGACCAGGACGTAGCCCTCGTCGTCCAGGTCGATCTGGCCCTTGACCAGCTCGGACCGCGGGTCGTGGCCGATCGCGATGAACAGGCCGGTGGCGGGGAGCTCCCGCTCGGAGCCGTCCGTGGTGTCACGCAGGGTGAGCGACTCGAGGCGCTCGCTGCCGTTGACCGAGGCCACCTCGGCGTTCCAGATGATCTCCAGCTTGGGGTCGGCGAACGCCCGCTCCTGCATGATCTTGGAGGCCCGCAGCTCGTCGCGGCGATGGATCAGCGACACCTTGGTACCGAAGCGGGTGAGGAAGGTCGCTTCCTCGATCGCGGAGTCGCCGCCACCGACGACCGCGATGTGCTGGTCACGGAAGAAGAACCCGTCGCACGTGGCGCACCAGGAGACACCACGGCCCGAGAGCTCCTTCTCGTTGGGCAGCCCGAGCTCGCGGTAGCCGGACCCGGTCGCCAGGATCACCGCCCGCGCGGAGTACGTGTCGGTGGCCGTGCGGACCGTCTTCACGTCACCGGCGAGGTCGACCGCCACGACGTCGTCCGAGACCAGCTCGGCGCCGAAGCGCTCGGCCTGGGCGCGCATCTCGTCCATCAGCGCGGGACCCATGATCCCGTCGCGGAAACCCGGGAAGTTCTCGACCTCCGTGGTGTTCATCAGCGCGCCGCCGGCCGTCACCGATCCTTCGAAGACGAGCGGCTGCAGGGAGGCGCGTGCGGCGTACACCGCAGCGGTGTAGCCGGCGGGTCCCGAACCGATGATGATGACGTTGCGGACCTGGTCGTTCAACGGGGACTGCGACATGGAGTGCTCCTGAGTGCCGGTCGGCGGTTCGGTCGGGCCACCGGCAAGGCTCCTCGACCACCTGGTGGAACAGATCGTAGGCGAGGGGGATTCCCGCCCGCAGCCACCCGTCCCGGAGCGTCTCAGGGAAGGGGAAGCGTGGCCGAGCGCACCGGGCGGCGGGCCCCGCAGACGAACAGGTCGACGACCTGTGTGCTGCTCACCGGTCGGTGGAAGACCAGCACCGCGGGGGCCCGCTCGTAGGTCGCCTTCACGAGCGTCCCGTGGGCCCGCGGGACGACGCAGGCCGGGTCGGGCTGGTCGAGCAGCTGGTACGACGATGCCGTCGACCGTGCGCGCTCGAGCAGCCGCCGGGCGGCGACGGCATCGCTCGTGAAATGCTCCGGGCGCACCACCACGCGCCCGTCCTGGACCGTGACCCGGCCACCGGCGAGGATGCCGGGGTTGGCCTCCGGCCGCACGGGCTTCGAGGCGGTGCCTCCTGCGGTGTCGCCGACGGACGAGCCCGCCCGGTTCTCGGCGGACGAGGCACTGGAGCTGCCGCCAGGGGCGGGCAGGTGCTGGGCGACGACGACCCCGCCCACGACGATCGCGGCGGCCGCCACGAGCATCCCGGCGGCTCGACGGCGTCGCTGGGCGGCGAGCGAGGCGACGACCGGGTGGATGGGCGCGGGTGTCGGCGTGGGCACCGGTGCATCGGTGCCGACCGGGGTGCCCTGCGCCAGGTCGTCGAGGAGGTCGTCCATGCGCGCGGCCACGTCGGCGGGCATCGGCTCGGTGTGGCGGGCGTCGGCCAGGAGGCGGCGTACGGCGTCGTCGTCGGGGTCGGGGTGGGTGTTGCCGGCCTCGTCGGTCACGGGGCACCTCCTTCGCGGGCATGGGTGGTAGTGGGGCTCGGGGATGTAGGGATCGGACGGCCAGGACCCTCCGGGGGTTCCGGGTGACCTCGCTCACGCGGGTCGGTCGGCTCGTCGAGGTCGGCGAGCCGGTCGCGGAGCAGGGCGGCCAGCCGCACGCGCCCGCGGGAGCACCGCGACTTCACGGTGCCCTCGGCGCAGTCGAGCATCACCGCCACCTCCGAGACCGGGTAGCCCTCCATGTCGACCAGCACCAGCGCGGCCCGCTGGTCCGCGGGGAGGGTCGCGAGGGCCGCCAGGACCGCCCGGCGCCGGTCCGCGGTGACGGCAGCCTGCTCGGGGTCGTCGATCGGGCCGGTCGAGGTGTACGACGACCCGCGGTCGCGGTGGTCGTCGAGGTCGTCGGGCAGCGCGTCGGCACGGCGCACCTTGGCCGCGCGGAGCCGGTCGAGGCAGGCGTTGACGACGACCCGGTGCAACCAGGTGGTGACGGCGGCGTCGCCGCGGAAGCTGTCCGCGCGGCGGTAGGCCGCCACCAGTCCGTCCTGGAGTCCGTCGGCGGCGTCGTGGGGGTTGCCCATGGTGCGCAGAGCGACGGCCCAGAGCCGGTCGCGGTGGCGGGTGAACAGCGCGGCGAAGGCATCGGGGTCGCCGGCGACGTGGGCGGCCAGGAGGTCGACGTCGGAGCGGTCGTCCGCAGGGCCGTCAGTCACCCTTCACCACGACCTCGGCGATCTGGCCGCGGAACCCGCCGGCCACGGCCGGGAGGGAGGTGAGCCAGACCACGACGTAGCGGCCCGAGACCGAGGAGCCCAGGGGGACGACCCCGCGGGTGCCGGTCACGGTCGTCTGGCCCGCGAGCTGCGCGCCCTGGAGGTCCGTCGGAGCCTGCGCGGTGACATAGACCTGGACGCGGGTCGGGGAGCCCACCGTGGTGAGGTCGACCTCGCTCACGTCGTGGTCGGCACCGAGGTCGAGGACCAACCCGACTCCGGTCTTCAGTCCGCCCGGGCCGAAGTTCTGGTTGTAGGTCGACGTCCGCCAGGAGGTGGCCGGGTTGCCGTCGACGGCCCGGCTGGCCTGGTCCGGGTTCTCCTCGGGCGGGGTGCCCTGCGGGTCGAAGTCGGAGGCCGTGACGCCGGTCAGCGGTACGGCGGTAGGTGGCGTCGAGCTGCTCTGGCCGGAGGTCGGGCGGCTCGACGTGTCCTGTGGCACGGTGCCGAGCGGCGTACGACCGCGGCCGAGGTTGAACGCGATGACGCAGCCGATCAGGACGAGCAGACAGACCGCGACGATCAGCGCCAGGCGCAGCATGCTCGTGCCCGGCGGGTTGCGGTCGTCCTCCTCCTCGTCGTCCACGAACGCCGGCAGGACCCCGCTGCCGGTGCCGGCACCCGTCCCCGTGCTCTCCCAGGGCCAGAAGCCACTGCTGGACTGGTGGGCCCCTGCCGGGGCGGCGCGCGGACGCCGGGCCGGCTGGCCGTCGGTCGGGTCGGGGGCGAAGAGCGGCCGTTCGGGGTGCGGCTCGAACGGCGGAGGCGGCGGGGCGGGCTCGGAGTGGTGCGGGAGCCAGGTGACCTCGTCGCTGTCGTGGAAGATCGGCATGCCCGCCTGGGTCGCCGGCTCGTCGCCGGCCGACACCGGGACGCCGGCCACGTCGGTGACATCGGTGGCATCGGTGGCATCCGGGTCCGCCGAGGGGCCCTGATGGTCCGCGGGCTCGTCGACCTCGTCGGCCGCGTCGGGGTCGCGGACGGGCGGATCCGGCAGGGCCGCGAGGACGACCGTCTGCTGGCCGGTGCGGGGGTGGTCGAGCCGGGCGAGCCAGGCCTCCGCGGCCGTGGCCGAGGGGCCGAGGAAGTCGCGCAGCGAGTCGCTCACCATCGCGGCGTTCACGTCGACGTCGCCGCCATGGTTGAGGACGTGGTCGCACAGCGCGTCGAGAGTGCGCGGGATCCCGGCCCTGACCTGGCGCGGCCGCAGCACGTGGCCGTGCTGCGACGGCGCGGCGGTGACCACCGACCGGCTTCTGCCCGCCCACCGGGCGGTCAGCGCGGCGTACAGGAGCCCGACGAGGTCGACCACGTCGGTCGACGTGCGCCCGGGCGGCAGGCCGTGGAGGGCGGCGTCGACCGCGAAGCCGATCAGGCGGACCCCGCCGTCGTGGTCGATGAGCACGTTCTCCGGGACCAGACGACCGTGGGACACCCCGGCGTCGTGGGCCAGGGCCAGGGTGTCGGCCACCTCAGCGACGATCCACGCGGAGACGGTCGGTGACAGCGGCTCACCGTCGGCCAGCAGGATGTCGAGGCTGGTGCCGGACCCCCACTCGTTCACCACGAAGCAGCGGTCGGCGGCCTCGTCGATGTCGAGCACCCGCAGCATCCGGCGGTCGAGGACCGTGGCGGAGGTGCGGGCAGCCTCCCGGAGCAGGGGAGCCCGGTCGTCGTCGCAGGGGATGATGTGCACGGCGACGTCGCGCTGCAGCACCTTGTCGAAGGCGCGCCAGAACCGACCGCCCGCGCTCTCGGTCAGCAGGTCGGTCAGTCGGTACCGGTCGGCGAGCACGTCGCCGGGCCGGTTGTGCTCAGGCACCCTGTCCCCTTCCGGTTGCCCGCACCAATCCTAGGAGTCTCGCGCCCCGGCGAACCGGTGTACGACCGTGTCCACCACCGTGGTCACCTCGCGGAGCCGCATCACCCGGGCCAGCAGCACGAAGATCGCGACGTCGATCGCGCCCACGAGCACCAGGCGGACACCCGCCAAGACGTGCGAGACGTCGTGCCCGCCCCCAGGCAGGAGCCTCCCGAGGGCCCAGGCCGCAGCGGTCGAGAGGATCGTCGCGATGAACAGGCGGACCAGGAACCGGACCAGCTCGGCCGTCTCGAGGCCGCCCAGCCGTGCGCTCAGGAGGAGGTAGGAGACGCTCGCCCCCAGGACGTACGACGCCCCGTAGGCCAAGACGAGTGCCGGCGAGGTCTGCGCGGCGCTCGCCCGCGAGACCAGCAGGAGCGCGACCACGACGTTGGTGGCCGCGACGCCGCACTGCACGAAGAAGATCAGGCGGTTCAGCTCGAGGGCGTAGAAGCCCCGGAGCATCAGGTAGTGCACCGTGAAGAACACGACGCCCGGGCCGAACAGGATCATCGACGTCACGTAGTGGCTGAAGGTCGTCGCCGTCGCGCCGTAGCCGAAGAGCACCTTCGCGGCGTCGTAGGCGACCAGTGGTAGGAGGAAGGCGAACGGGATCACGATCGCCAGGGCGGTCCGCAGCGTCCCGGCGAGCGTGCCGGCCAGCCCGGTCAGGTCGCCGTCGGCGGCCTTCGCCGACAGCCGCGGCAGGATCGCGGTCGCCAACGAGACCGTGATGATCGCGTGCGGCACCATCACGAACAGGAAGGCGGCGGCGTACACCGTGTAGCCCGTGCCGTCCTGCGGCGCGTGCGCGTGGTGGCCGCAGCCGCTCGGGGCCGTGCCCCCGGAGGCGAGGCGTACGACGACGGTGTAGGCGACCTGGTTGACCACGACGAAGAGGACGGTCCAGACCCCGAGGCGGAGGGTGTGGCCGAGCCCGCTGTGGCGGAAGTCGTAGCGCGGGCGGAAGCGGACGCCGGCGGCCCGCAGGTACGGCAGCAGCACCAGGACCTGCACCGCGATGCCGAGCGTGGCGCCGAGGCCGAGGACGAGCTCCTGCGTCGGGGTGTACGCGGAGTGGCCCTGGCCGGGGGCGAGCGGGCCGAACCACACCAGGTAGAGCACCAGGACGAGGATCGCGATCACGTTGTTGGCGATCGGTGCCCACATCATCGGGCCGAACCGGCCGCGGGCGTTGAGGACCTGGCCCAGCAGCACGAACATGCCGTAGAAGAAGATCTGGGGCAGGCAGTAGCGGGCGAACGCGATCGCCGAGTCGCGCTGGGCGCTCAGGTCGGCGCAGTCGTAGGAGCTGTTCAGGTAGAGCCGCATCACCAGCGGCGCCGCGATCACCAGCAGGATGGTCACCGCGCCGAGGAACAGCAGGGCGAGCGTGATCACGCGGTTGGTGTAGGCCTCGCCCCCGTCGGGGTCGCCCTTCTGGGCGCGCACGAGCTGCGGGACGAGCACGGCGTTGAACACCCCGCCGGCGAGCAGGATGTAGAGCATGTTGGGGATGGTGTTGCCGATGTTGAACAGGTCGGCATGCAGCTCGTTGCCGATCGCGGCGGCGAGCAGCAGGTTGCGGACGTAGCCGCTCATCCGCGACACGATCGTGCCGCTGGCCATCACCGCCGACGAGGCGAGGATCCCGCGGGTCTCGGAGACGTCGCTCATGCGGGACTGCCGGACGGGTGGGGCGCCGTCACGACGTGCGGCTTCGCATCACACGTCGTACCAGCCGGACCACGATCGCCCCGAAGAGCAGCGCGACGCCGGCACCGAGGATCACCCAGATCAGGCGGCTGACCGCCTCGGCCCGCATCGGGAAGGTCTCGGAGGCGCCGAGCGGGCGGCCGGCCAGGTTGGTCAGCTCGAGGGTCACCGAGTGGACGCCCAGGACGTGGGTCGAGGCCGTGAGCAGCACCGAGGTCCGGCCGTGCGGTGCGAGCTGGACCCTCTCACCGCCGGTGATCGTGATCTGCGGGTCACTGACCGCGCGGACCTTGACGGTGACCGGCACGTCGAGGTCGTTGCTGACCAGCGCCGAGAAGTGACCGGTAGCGCTGGCCAGCGTGACCTTCTCGGGTGCGGCGAGGGCGACCCCGGTGAGGTTGCCGTTGACCCAGCTGGAGGTCGACCGGACCCGGGCCAGGGCGGCGACCGGGTCCTCGGCCGAGGAGTACGACGCGTTGCCCGTGGTCTCGTCGAAGATCTGGCGACGGAGCACGTGGTTGTCGGGGAGCATCGACTGCAGAGCCGCACCGTCCTCGATCACCCGGTCGGCCTCGGGGTAGAAGGCCGGGCCGAGGCCGAGACCGTCGGTGACCGGAGAGCGGAGCCGGGCCCCGCTCAGGAGTGCGGTGGACCCCGCGGTCGCGGCGTCGAGCGTGCTGAGCTGCAGCCAGGGCACCTCGAGCCCGGAGAAGAAGCTCTGGGGAAGGGGACGGTGGAGCGTGGGCAGCTGGACGACGAGCGGCTGCTGGTCGCCGAGGAGCCGCAGCGCCGCCTCGCTCAGGATGCGTTGACGCAGGGCGAGGGGGCTCAGTGGGTCGACGGGTCCCGGGCCCCCCTCGGCCGCGCCGGACGAGGAGAGCACGACCTTGTGGTCGTTGATCGTGGCGCCCGCGGGTGCGGCGCCGCGGACAGCGGTGTCCTCCAGGAGCACGGTGCTGGACCTCGGCACGTCACCGAGGGTGGGACCGCTGATCCGCCCCGCCGGAGGCACGATGACCGGGGAGAGCGGCACGCCCCAGGGCGAGAGGGTGTGGCCGGTCCGGTGGAGCGCGGCGACCAGGAACGGCCGGTCGTAGCGGACGGCAGTGTCGACCTCGAGGTCGCCGTACGGCAGGCCCATCACCTGGCCGCCACCGATCGACAGGACCTGGTGAAGCTGACGCAACCAGCCCCTGGCCGCCTTGGCCACCTCCGAGGGGGCCGGCGCGGTGTCGCTCGTGGAGTCGGCGGAGCCGGACGCGGTGGCGCCGGAGGACGGGCTGGGCGAGGTGCCTCCGTCGGGGTTCCGCGTCGTGGGGGTGGCGAGGGTGCGCGGTGGGTTGCCCTGCGCGAGCCGGCGTACGACGTCGACCACGGCCGGGTCGACCACCCAGGTCAGCGGCCGTCCGTGGGCCGCGCCACCGGTCGACACCACGTGGTCCAAGGCTCCCGACCGCAGGCTGTGCAGCCAGCGGCCGACCTCCTGGATGGTCCCGTCGGGGCCGCGGGTCACCCCCGCCCGCACCGGGAGGACGAGTGCGGTCTGCTCCACCCGGGTGTTCGCGACGGCGGGCGGGACCAGCGGCAGGAAGGTACGGTCGCGACCGGCGGTGATGCGGCCCGCGGCGCTGTCGCCCAGCGCGTGGACGCCGAACCAGTAGACGCCGGGGGCCGAGACCTCGAGCTTCGAGCGCGGCAGCCGGACCGTGAAGCTCACCGTCTGGCCCGGCTGCAGGGAGGCGATGGTGTCGAACGTGCCGGGGGCGGCGATCCGGTGGCCGACGTCGGCGCTGACCGGGGCTCGGGCGGCGACGTCCAGCGCCGCCGTGGTGGTGATCGGCTCCGAGCCGATGAAGCCCTCGACGTTGATCGCCGTCCACTCCTCGGCGGAGTCGTTGGTGATCGTGCCGCGGATGACGATCGGGCCCTGGTCGGGGATGTAGTCGGGCGTGATGGAGCCCATCCGTAGCGTCAGCGGCTGCGTCGGGTCCGGTGGTCCTGCGCTCGCGGCGGCCGCCGCCGCGCTGCCCGCCACGGCGGACACCAGGCCCAGCGCGGCGACCGCCGCCGCAGCCACCCCGATGAGGGCGCGCGACAGCGGCGACGGGCGGAGCACGCCCCGACTGTAGTGCCGGGCCCGCGGCGATCCGGGCCCGCCGCTCACCACTAGGGTGTTGCTCCGTGCCCGACGCAGCAGATCGCCGACCGCCGGGGAGCGTCCGGCTGGCCGACGCCCAGCGCGACGTCGCCGCGGAGCTCGACCGGATCTCTCCGGTGATCGACGGGCTCGGCGCGCGGTTCGCGGCGGCCGGGCACGAGCTGGCGCTGGTCGGCGGTCCGGTGCGCGATGCCATGCTCGGGCGCCGGCACAACGACCTCGACCTCACCACCTCGGCCCGCCCGGACGAGATCGAGCGGCTGCTGGCCGGGTGGGCCGACGCGACCTGGGACATCGGCCGCGCCTTCGGCACCATCGGCAGCCGCAAGGGGTCCTTCCAGGTCGAGATCACGACGTACCGCTCCGAGGTGTACGACGCCTCCTCGCGCAAGCCCGCGGTCGACTTCGGTGACTCGCTGGAGGGAGATCTCCGACGCCGCGACTTCACGGTGAACGCGATGGCGGTGCGGTTGCCGACGCGCGAGTTCGTCGACCCGTACGGCGGCGTGGTCGACCTCGCGCACGGTCTGCTGCGGACGCCGGGCACGCCCGAGGACTCGTTCTCCGACGACCCGCTGCGGATGATGCGTGCCGCGCGGTTCGCTGCCCAGCTCGGCTTCGCCGTCGACCCCGGCGTCGTCGCGGCGATGACGGCGATGGCGGACCGGATCGAGATCATCTCCGCCGAGCGGGTGCGCGACGAGCTCGTCAAGCTCGTGCTCGGGGCGTACCCCCGGCTCGGGCTGACCCTGCTGGTCGAGACCGGGCTGGCGGCGCTCGTGCTCCCCGAGCTGCCCGCGCTGGCGCTCGAGCGCGACGAGCACCATCGCCACAAGGACGTCTACGAGCACACCCTGACGGTCCTCGAGCAGTCCATCGACCTCGAGGACCGGCTCGGCGGCCCCGACCTCGTCTCCCGCTTCGCCGCCTTGATGCACGATGTCGGCAAGCCGCGGACCCGTCGCTTCATGGGCGACGGCACCGTCACCTTCCATCACCACGACGTGGTCGGGGCGAAGCTCACCCGCAGGCGGATGAGGGCGCTGAAGTTCTCCGGCGACGACATCGACGCCGTGACCACGCTGGTCGAGCTCCACCTCCGCTTCCACGGCTACGGCTCCGGGCAGTGGACCGACTCGGCCGTACGCCGCTACGTGCGCGACGCGGGCGACCAGCTCGAGCGGCTGCACGTGCTGACCCGCGCGGACTGCACGACGCGCAACCAGCGCAAGGCCGAGCGGCTCCGCCGGACCTACGACGACCTGGAGGAGCGGATCGCACGGCTGTCCGAGGAGGAGGAGCTCGCTTCGCTGCGGCCCGACCTCGACGGCACGCAGATCATGGAGATCCTCGGGATCGGGCCCGGCCCGCAGGTGGGCGAGGCGTACCGTTTCCTGCTCGACGTACGCCTCGACCACGGCCCGTCGTCGTACGACGAGGCGAAGGCGGCGTTGCTCACCTGGTGGGCCGCGCGCGGCTGACGGCTGTGGAGGGGCGCTCGGCCGGTCGGTCGTCGCTGCTAGACAGTGGGGGTGACCACCACCGGGACCGACGTGCGGGCCGAGGCCGAGCGACATCTGCGCGCACTGGTCGGCAGGGACGACGTGACCCTGCGTGACGACCAGTGGACGGCGATCGAGGCGCTGGTGGTCGGCCGACGCCGGGCCCTCGTCGTCCAGCGCACCGGCTGGGGCAAGTCGGCTGTCTACTTCGTGTCGACGCTGCTGCTCCGGTCGGCCGGGGCCGGACCGACGGTGATCGTCTCCCCGCTGCTGGCCCTGATGCGCAACCAGATCGCCGCCGCGGAACGCGCCGGCATCCGGGCCGTCACGATCAACTCCACCAACGTCGAGGAGTGGGAGCCGATCCAGCAGGCCGTGGCCGACGGCGAGGTCGACGTGCTGCTGGTCAGTCCAGAGCGGCTCAACAACCCCGGCTTCCGCGACCAGGTGCTGCCGCGGCTGGCGGCGACCTGCGGGCTCCTGGTGGTCGACGAGGCCCACTGCATCTCCGACTGGGGCCACGACTTCCGGCCCGACTACCGCCGGATCCGGACTCTCCTGACCGACCTGCCCGGCGGCATCCCGGTGCTCGCCACCACGGCCACGGCCAACGCCCGTGTGAGCGCCGACGTCGCCGAGCAGCTGGGTGCCAGCGGCATCCACGGCGAGGGGCTCGGGCCCGAGGTGCTCGTGCTGCGCGGCTCCCTCGACCGCGAGTCGCTCCGGCTCGCGGTGCTGCGCCTGCCGACGCCCGAGCAGCGCCTCGGCTGGCTCGCCGACCATCTGGCCGAGCAGCCCGGGTCCGGGATCGTCTACTGCCTGACGGTGGCCGCCACCCAGGAGATCGCCGCCTACCTGCGGTCGCGCGGCCACCACGTCGCGGCCTACTCCGGCCAGACCGATCCCACCGAGCGGCTCGCGCTCGAGGAGCAGCTCGCGGCAGGGCAGATCAAGGCGCTGGTCGCCACCAGCGCGCTGGGCATGGGGTTCGACGCGACCCTCGGCTTCGTGGTCAACCTGGGCGCGCCGCAGTCGCCGGTCGCCTACTACCAGCAGGTCGGACGCGCCGGTCGCGGCACCGACCGCGCCTCCGTCGTGCTGCTGCCCCAGCCGGAGGACCGCGACATCTGGGCGTACTTCGCCTCCCTGGCGTTCCCTCGCGAGGACCAGGTGCGCCACACCCTGCGCGTCCTCGCCGAGGAAGGCCGGCCGCTGAGCACCGCCTCGCTCGAGACCTATGTCGACCTCGGCCGGACCCGCCTGGAGCAGATGCTCAAGGTGCTCGACGTCGACGGCGCCGTACGCCGGGTCCGCGGGGGCTGGGAGGCCACCGGCGAGTCATGGACCTACGACGCCGAGCGCTATGCCCGGGTGAGCGAGGCCCGCAGGCGCGAGCAGCAGGCGATGCTCGACTACCTCGACACCGACCGGTGCCGGATGTGGTTCCTGCGTGACCAGCTCGACGACCCGGCCATCGACGGCCACGAGCACTGCGGCCGGTGCGACCGCTGTGGCGGGGTCTCCCTCGCCACCAACGTCTCCGACGCCGCCGTCGGCGAGGCGCGCACCCGCCTCGCGCGACCCGGCGTCGTGGTCGAGTCCCGCAGCATGTGGCCGTCGGCGCTCGCCAACCTCGGCCTCGACCTCAAGGGCCGGATCGGTGCGGGAGCCGAGCCGGGGCGGGCGGTGGCCCGGCTGACCGACCTCGGCCACGGGCAGACCCTGCGTGAGCTGTTCGGGGGCGAACCCCGTGACAGCCGGGTTCCCGACTCGCTGGTGCCGGCCGTGATCGAGGTGCTCCAGGACTGGCGCCCCGAGGTCGAGGGTCTGGTCGTCGTCGAGTCGGCGACCAGACCGTCGTTGACCACCGACCTGGCCGACGGCCTCTCCCGCTACCTGCGCTGCCCGGTGGTCGGCCGCTGGGCGATCGCCGACCCCACGGTGGCGCCAGGGCAGGGAGCCATGAACTCCGCCCAGCGCGTCGCCGCCGTCACGCGACGCTTCCGGCTCGAGGGCGAGATCCCGGCCGGTCCGGTGCTGCTGGTCGACGACCAGGTGGTGACCGGCTGGACCCTCACCCTCGCGGCCAACGCCCTCCGCCAGGCAGGCGCGACGGCGGTGCTCCCACTGGTGCTGGCGGTCCGGAGCTAGGCGATGTCGGGGTCCGCCAGGCGCCGGTAGGTGTAGGCCGCCCCGAACACCACGACGGGCACGGCCACGAGGAGCCCGATGACGAGCGCGATGAACCCGATCGCCAAGCAGATGGCCGCCAGAATGAAGAACAAGAGCACGGGCACGAAGTTGTGCCAGACCATCTTCACGCTCGCCTGGATCGCCTCTGCGGCCTCCAGCTGCTGGTCGACGATGAAGAACAGGGTGAAGGACGTGAGGAACGCGATCAGGATCCCGGGCAGGAAGCAGAGGACGGTGGCGATGCCGGTCGCCACCGAGATGAAGATCGCGGCGAACACCACCTGTATCTTGTTGTAGCCCTCGAACAGCTGGCCAAGGCTGAAGCTCTCGCCGTCCATGACCCGCAGGGCCCCGCGGTAGATGCCCGCCAGCATGATCTCGCCGAACAGGGTGAGGAGCGCGACACCCAGGCCGGCGCCTAGGACCTGCCGCCAGAAGGACTGGCCGCACGACTGGCTGATCTGCCCGTTGATGTTCGACGTGTCGCAGCTCTTCGAGCCGAAGAACCCGCCGCCGGCGACGAATAGGAAGATCAGCCACACGGCTGCCAGCACGATCAGCACCACGATCATCGGGACCAGCAGCGTGCTCGGGCGATCCTTGAACTTCTGCCACCCGAAGGCGATCGCCTCGGTGGCCTTGTACGGCGTGGAGTCGGCGGGCTGACCGGGGGCAAGGGCGTCGCTCATGGCAGGCAATCTAGGGGTCCGTGGTGATCCGTGTCACCCATCAAGG
>Ga0302263_10000651_pt1 | contig 13331 bp, 13 predicted proteins | sample II_Fen_N1_4_FD_194564 | JGI IMG/M metagenome (GOLD analysis project Ga0302263, IMG submission 194564) | Peat permafrost microbial communities from Stordalen Mire near Abisko, Sweden - II_Fen_N1_4 | ecosystem: Environmental > Terrestrial > Soil > Wetlands > Permafrost | place: Sweden: Abisko... | reverse complement strand
GCGGCAATGAGCTTGGGCATGGCGTGACCCTCCCTGCGAATCATTCGTACTAGGACCATTAGCAAGAATGGGGACGTCCCAGCGCATTCGCAAGCACACAATAGCCTACACCAGTCGCAGGTCGGCCTCGTGTACCTGATCCGCCGCGCCGTCCAACTGACCGCACCAGTCCTCCAGAGCCAGTAGCAACTCGTTCGCCACCGCGGTGAACTCTGCGGTCTTCTGGTGAAAGGTTGCGAGCCAGGCCAGGCGCTCACACCGGGCCTCCACCACGTCGCCAGCGGCGCAAAGCGCGGAGCCTGTGTCAGGCTCGAGCAGCCCGGTGAGACCGGAAGCCGCGTCGCGCTCAGCCCGGAAACGCGGCGTGAAGCGTTCCCGGAGATACGTCACCGCTCGGGCGCGATCCCAAACCGTAGCCGACTCGGAGCAGGCGGGCCGGAAGGCATGCCGTGTTTCGGCGAGCCAGAGGGCATGGATGGCGGGCATCGTGGTCACGTGGCCGATCCTCCACCTTGGATGTTGCGCCGTCGCAGGAGGTGCCAAGCCGGACAAAATCCGCTGATGCCCGTCGCGATGAGGACGAGGCCGAGCAGGGTGAAATAACGCCACGGTACCGGCAGCGCCCCGTAGAGACCCAACAGCCCCACGCCGAGGACGCTCCGGATGACCCGTTCCGACAAGCCCATGTTGGATGTCATATCTTGCCTCCCTGGCTAGTGCCACAGAACACGTTACCACGGAGGCTATGAAGCGCCGATGGGGTCAGCGTGAAGGACGTCACCGGTGCGGCGGTGCACCCAGGAGCGGCGCAATGATTGTCGAACCTGGATATGGCGTCGTGCGCGACCTGGGAGTGGCCGCCCTGGCTGGCCTCGCGGTCGGCATTGAGCGCCAATGGTCGGGGCACGCGTCGGGACCGAATGCCCGGTTCGCTGGCGCCCGCACATTCCTGCTCCTTGGACTGCTCGGCGGTCTGGCAGGCTGGTTCACGCGTGGCGGGCTTGGAACGCTGGGTGTCCTGTTGCTCGCTGCGGGCGCCGCGCTCACGATCGTCGCCTACGCGATGGCGGTGTGGAAACCCGGTGCGGACGCCGATGGCACCACGGAGGTTGCCGCCCTGGTTGTGCTCGCGCTCGGGGCGGCGGCGGGGCTCGGCTATCCACTGCTGACCAGTGCCGCGATCTCGGTGACGGTGCTCGCCCTGGTAGAGAAGAGCCGGATTCACGACCTGATCTCGCGGATCGGGCAGCCGGAGCTCGAGGCGGCGCTTCAGTTTGCCGTGCTCGCACTGGTGATCCTGCCGATCCTGCCGGAAGGGCCGTACGGTCCCTTCGACAGTATCCGGCCCCGCGCGCTCTGGACCGTCGTGCTCCTCTTTTCAGCGATCAACTTCGTCGGCTACGGGGCGCGCCGTGCGGTGGGACAGCAGAGGGGCTATGGCTTCACCGGCTTGCTCGGCGGCGTCCTGTCGTCGACCGCGGTCACGCTGAGTTTTTCCCGCCAGAGCCGGCAGCAACCGGGCATGGGCGGTGCGCTCGCATCGGGTGTGCTGGCCGCGTGCACGGTTCTCCTGCCACGGGTGCTGCTCATCAGCGCCATCCTCAATCCGGCGGTGGCGCTCGGGCTCGCGCCGTTCCTTGTCCCCCCCCTGATTGTCGGCAGCGCGTTCGTGGCCTTCGCCATGTTGCGCCGCGTGCATGCCGACGAGCAGGCCATGGTGCACGAGGCAGCGCCAAGCCCACTGGGCCTCGGGTCGGCCATCAAGATGGCGATCGCTTTTCAGGCGGTCCTGATCGCGATTCCCCTGGCCAATGAGTTGTGGAGCAGCGCCGGCGTTGTCGCATCGGCCGCCGTGCTCGGCCTTACCGACGTCGATGCCCTGACCTACTCGATGGCAAGACTGGCCACGGCGCCGGATTCAGTATCGCTGGCTGCCAGGGCGATCGCGGTGGGGATCCTGTCGAACACGATGCTCAAGCTTGGTCTGGCGCTCGCCCTCGGAGCGAAAAGCTTCAGGCGCCCCGCTGCCATCGGGCTCGTGTCGCTCGCGGTTGCGAGCGGCCTGGGCCTGGCGATCGGCGGGCGCTAGGCGTCAGCCACCGTCGACGATGTCGACGTCGCCGGGAGCCACCACGATATCCCCGTGTCCCTCCACCTCCACCGTGATCCGGTCGCTCAGCGGGTCGGTGCGATGCCGCTGGATGCGGCTTACCTCCACGATAGTGCCGGTCTTGCCGCTGACGCGGGGAACCCCGGTCTTGAGAATCCGGACCGTGGTTCCCGGGATGCAGCGATCGATGTGCGCCATGAGGCCCTCGGGTAGGGGTGGCGTGGGTAAAAGTCGTCTTGCGTGCCTGTCAGTTATATGATACCATCTCAAGCGTCAAGTCAACCTGACACTTGAGGTCACGTGACCGCATTTTCTCCCATCCCAACCGACGCACTCGTTCCACCGGCCCCAGCCATTCGCCCCCGGCGGCGAAGGCGGTCGGAAGCAATCCGCGGGCTGGTCCGCGAGCACCGGCTCCACCCCTCGCAACTCATTGCGCCCCTGTTCGTTTGCCACGGGCGCAACGTACGGCGGGAGGTGGCTTCGATGCCCGGCGTCCACCAGCTGTCGCTGGACGCGCTCGATGGTGCGGTCGACGGCCTGGTCGAGGCGGGAATTCGGTCGGCCATCCTCTTCGGGTTGCCGGCGACCAAGGATGAGGTGGGGTCGGAGAACTTCGATCCTGACGGGATCATCCCCCAGGCGCTCGTACGTCTTCGGCGCCGTCATCCTTCACTCTGTCTCGTCACCGACCTCTGCTGCTGCGAGTACACCGACCACGGGCACTGCGGCATCCTTCGGGGCGATGAGGTGGACAACGACGCCACCCTCGAGATCCTGGGCCGCGCGGCGATCGTGCACGCCGAGGCCGGCGCGGACATCGTGGCGCCGAGCGGCATGATGGACGGAATGGTGCGGGCCATTCGCGCCGCACTCGACGGGGCGGGGCAAGCCGAGTGCGGCATCCTCAGCTACGCCGTGAAGTATGCCAGCGGGTTCTACGGGCCGTTCCGCGATGCCGCAGGCAGCACGCCCGCATTCGGCGACCGCAAGCAATACCAGATGGACCCGGCCAACGTGCGCGAGGCCATCCAGGAAGCGCGGCTCGATGAGGCCGAGGGTGCCGACATGCTCATGGTGAAGCCGGCGCTCGCGTATCTGGACGTGCTCGCGACGGTGCGGCGCGAGACCACCCTCCCCCTGGTGGCGTACAGCGTGAGCGGTGAGTACGCGATGATCCGCGCGGCCGGCATCAACGGCTGGATCGACGAGCGTCGCGTGGTGCTGGAGACACTGCTGAGCATGCACCGTGCGGGCGCGGATGCCATCATCACCTACCATGCAGAAGCGGCGGCGAAGTGGATCGCCGCGGACGCGCGCGCATGACAGCTGCACTGTCCGGGCAGGACCGCGTTACCACAGCATCGGAGGCGCTGTTCCAGCGGGCGCAGTCCCTCCTTCCGGGCGGGGTCAGCAGCCCGGTGCGCGCATTCAAGGGGGTGGGCGGCACGCCCCGCTTCATTGCGCGGGGCGAGGGGCCGTATCTCTTCGACGTCGATGGCACCCGCTATCTCGACCTGGTTCTCTCCTGGGGTCCGCTCATCCTGGGGCACGCCGCGGCGCCGGTGGTGGCCGCGATCGGGGAGGCGGCGCACCGGGGCACCAGCTATGGCGCGCCGTGCGAGGTCGAGCTGGAACTGGCCGAGCGCATCATTGGCACCTTCCCTGCGCTCGAGATGCTCCGCTTCGTCAATTCCGGCACCGAAGCGACCATGAGCGCGCTTCGCCTGGCGCGCGCGGTCACCGGCCGCTCGATCATCGTGAAGTTCGACGGGTGCTATCACGGTCACGCCGACGCATTGCTGGTGGCTGCAGGATCGGGTGTCGCGACCCTGGGGCTACCCGATTCGCCCGGCGTCACCGGCGCCGCCGCCGCCGACACCGTCGTCCTCCGCTATAACGATCTCGAGGCCGCGGAGCAGCTCTTTCGCGCGCGAGGCGATGCCATCGCGGCGGTGATCGTGGAACCGGTCGCCGGCAACATGGGCGTGGTGCTGCCTCAGCCCGGGTACCTGCAGGGCCTCCGCGCCCTCACGGCGAAGTACGGCGCGCTCCTCGTGTTTGACGAAGTGATGACGGGGTGGCGGGTGCACCGGCAGGGGGCGCAGGTGCTCCATGACATCGAGCCCGACCTGACATGTCTGGGCAAGGTGATGGGCGGCGGGCTGCCGGCAGCGGCCTACGGCGGCCGGTCAGCGTACATGCGGCAGGTTGCCCCGGTCGGGCCGGTGTACCAGGCGGGCACGCTGTCGGGTAATCCGCTGGCGATGGCGGCAGGGATCGCCACGCTCGAGGCTCTGGCTGCACCAGGCACGTGGGAGCGGGCCGAGCGCTGGGCCGAGTCTGCGTCGAGGCTGCTCGAGGCCGAGTGCGCGCGCGCCGGCATTCCGGTCGTCATCAATCGGGTGGGGACGATGTTCACGCCGTTCTTCACCGCCGACCCGGTTACGGACTACGACAGCGCGCGGCGCGCCAATCGCGCCACCTACGCGCGCTTCTTCCACGCGATGCTGTCGAACGGGGTGTATCTCGCGCCCTCCGCCTTCGAGGCAGCATTTACCTCGGTGGTGCACGGCGAGGACGAACTGGACCAGTGGAAGACCGCGGTGGAAGCGGCCGTGGCGCACCTGCAGGATTGCAGGACATAGCGTGGCAACCGTGGCCGTGGTCGGTGGCGGACTCGCCGGGCTCACGGCGGCGCACGCGGTGCGCGCCGAACGGCACGACGTGCAGGTGTTCGAGGTTGGGGGTGATCCCGGCGGGGTGATCCGCTCGGTCCGCGAGGGCGGGTTCCTCGCCGATCTTGGTCCCAACTCGATGATGGTACCGCCGCCGCTGGTGATGAGCCTCTTCAGTGACCTCAACCTGATGGCGGAGCGGGTCGAAGCGAACCCGCTGGCGCGGCGGCGGTACGTGGTGCGGAACGGGCGTCCCTGCGCCGTACCCAGTTCCCCGATGTCCCTCCTGACGACACCCCTGCTCTCGATGGGTGCAAAGCTGCGGCTCGTTACCGAGCCGTTTCGCCGTGCTCCCGCGCCGTCCTTTGAGGAAAGCCTGGGCGAGCTGGTTCGTCGACGGCTGGGGCAGGAAGTCGTGGACTACCTGCTCAACCCGGTGGCGGCCGGCGTGTACGCTGGCGATCCCGATCGGCTCTCAGCTGCGCATGCCATGCCGTCGATCGGGGCGCTCGAGGCGCGCTATGGCTCGCTGGTCGGGGGTGGCCTGCAGATGATGAAGGGGCGCAACCACTCGTCGGGCGAGCCGGAAGGTCGGCTCTTCAGCTTTCGAGAGGGGATGGCCGCTATTCCGCGAGCGCTGGCGCGGCGCCTGGGCCCGGCGCTGCAGCTGCGGACCCGTGTGACGCGCATTGCCAGCACGGGGTCGGGCTGGAGTATCACCAGCCGGGGTCCATCCGGCACGGTGACCCAGCGATTCGATGCCGTCATCTGCGCCGCGCCGGCACACGCCTTTCCGCTCATCGAGTTCGTGGGTGATGCGGACGACCAGTGGGAGACGCTGGCGGAAGTGCACTACGCGCCGGTGGCCGTTGTCGTCACCGGCCTGGCCCGGACCGACGTGGCACATCCACTCGACGGGTTCGGGGTGCTGGTTCCGGCCGTCGAGCACTGCCGGACGCTGGGCACGCTCTTTTCATCCACGCTCTTTCCCGGCCGTGCGCCCGACGGCTTCGTGACGCTGACGACGTTCCTTGGCGGGGAGCGCCAGCCCGACCTCGCGCTCAGCGATGAAGCGTCGCTTGCGGCGGCCGTCGATGCGGACCTCCACGACCTGGTCGGTGCGCGGGGCACGCCGGTGTTCCGGCGCATCCAGAAGTATTCCCGTGCGATCCCGCAGTACCGGGTGGGCTATGGCCGGCTCAAGGCGGCCGGCGATGCGCTCGAACGGGCCAACCCCGGCTTCGTGCTCGCGGGAAGCCACCGCAATGGCGTGGCGCTGTGCGACGTGATGATGTCCGGCCTGCTCGCGGCACAGGAAACCTGCGCAACGTTCGCACCGGGCCGGCAGGCGACGGCGGTGGCCGGATGACCGCAACGCTGCCGTCGACCGACATGGCCATCGACGACGCCACCTGGGCCGCCGTGGTCCGGTCGGGTCACGCGCTGCTGGCCCAGAAGGCGCGCACCTTCCGCCTTGCCACGGCGATGCTGCCCGCCGGGTTGCACGATGACATCGCAGTGCTGTACGCCTTCTGTCGCACCGCCGATGACCTCGTCGACGAGACGGGCGACGAACTGGCGCTGCTGCGCCTCGAGCGCGAGCTCGGGAGCGCCGAGCCGGCGTGCGCGCTGGCACAGGCCCTTCAGCATCTCTCGCGGCGACGCGGCCTCTCGCTGGCCCACGCACAGTCGCTGCTGGCCGGCGTGCGACAGGATCTCGGGTGCGTGAGGATGGAGAATGACGGCCAGCTCCTCGCGTACTCATGGCAAGTGGCGTCCACGGTGGGGCTGATGATGAGCCGGCTGCTTGGCGTGGACGACCCCGCTGCCATGGGCCATGCCGCGGACCTGGGCCTGGCGATGCAGCTCACCAACATCGTCCGGGACGTCCGTGAGGACGCCGCGCGGGGGCGAGTGTACCTGCCACGCACCCGCCTTGCGGCGCATGGGCTGTCATCCGACGACGTATTGCGGGGCCGCCAGCGCGAGGGAATCCGTGCGGTATGCCTCGAGCTGCTCGACCTGGCCGACCGGTACTATGCGAGCGGAGAAGCCGGTTTGCGCTACATCCCGCTGCGCGCGCGCGTCGGCGTCGCCGTGGCGCAGCGAGTCTATGCGTCCATCGGCTGGCGGATCCGGGCCACCGGACACCATCCGCTCGATGGCCGGCTCGTGGTACCGCGCTCGGAAAAGCTCGGTCGCGTCGGCGAGGCGCTGGCGGTCTCAGTACGCACCTCGTTCAGCCGGCTGCCCGCCGCGCAGCACACATCCCCGGCATGACCCCCGCCATCCTGGTCGACGGCGCGCGCGCCGTACCCGCGACGCCGCCCGTCCCCGCGCTCGAATTCGCGTCGTGCGTGGCGTGCGGGGCGGACGATCCGCGCGCCCTGCTGCAATCGCCGGTGCAGATGAGTGACGAGCGACACGAGCTCTTCAACTGGGTTACGTGCGGGCAATGCGGCCAGGTGTACCTGAACCCGCGCGTACCAGCCGAGCGGGTCGGCGAGTACTACGAGAACTACCTGCCGCATCGCGGGTCCGCCGCGTGGGGTCGCTGGGCCTTTCTGGTCGACTATGACCAGTGGCGGCTTGATCGCGCCCGCCTTCGTACGGTGCGCCGCACCGGCGTGCTGGACCGTACCTCGTCGCTGCTCGATGTCGGCTGTGGCCAGCCCACCTTCCTCGCTCGGGTGCACCGGGAAACCGGTGCCCGGTGCGTCGGCGTGGACTTCGACGCCAATGGGTGGACCGTACCGAGCCGTCGATGGAAGGGACTTTCGCTGCACGAAGGTGAGCTCGATGTGGTGGCGCCGCTCGCGCCCTTCGACGTCATCACCATGTGGCACGCGCTCGAGCACCTGTACGACCCCGGTGCCTCGCTCCGGCGACTCCGCACCATGGCATCGCCCGGCGCGCGCCTGGTCATCGAAGTGCCCGACTACGACAGCCTGACGCGGCGACGACATGGTACCCGCTGGGCCGGTTTCCACACGCCGCGCCACACGGCGGCCTACACGCCAGCCACCCTGCGCCGGCTGGTGGAACGGAACGGGTGGCGGGTGCAGGACCAGTACCAGCACGGCACGCTGCATCCCCATGTCGTCCACTGGCTCGGCCGTCAGGAGATCGAAGGCCGTTCATGGCGTGGCTCGCTGCAGGGACGCATGATTCCCTTCATCATCGGGCGCGCGGTCATGTCGCCCCTCACCATCCTGCAGCGGTGGCTGCCACTCGGAGTGCAGACGCTCGTCGCCACCGCCTGAATCCCCAGAAAGGCCCTTCGTGCCACCGAGTTTTCCCTTCTCCGCCATTGTGGGTCAGCATGAAATGAAGTTGGCGTTGCTCGTGGCCGCGGTGGACCCCGGGATTCGCGGGGTCATGGTGTTCGGCGACCGCGGCACCGGCAAGTCCACGGCAGTCCGCGCGATGCCGGGCGTGCTGCCCTTCATGATGGCGGTGACGGGGTGCCGCTATGGCTGCGACCCTGAGGATCCGTGCGAGGAGTGCCAGGCGCGGCGTGCGCGCGGTGAGCGGTTGCGCGCGGCAAGGGTACCGGTGCCCGTGGTGGACCTGCCGCTGGGTGCCACGGAGGACCGGGTGGTAGGCTCACTCGACCTCGAGCGCGCGCTCACCTCGGGAGAGAAGCGCTTCGAGCCGGGACTGCTCGCGCGCGCCAACCGCGGGTTCCTGTACGTGGACGAAGTGAACCTGCTCGAGGATCACCTGGTGGACCTGCTGCTCGACGTGGCCGCGAGTGGCGTCAACGTGGTGGAGCGAGAGGGACTGAGCCTGCGGCACCCCGCACGGTTCGTCATGGTGGGCAGTGGCAACCCCGAGGAAGGCGACTTGCGCCCGCAGCTCCTCGACCGCTTCGGCCTGTCGGTGGATGTGCGGACGCCGACCGCGGTGGCAGAGCGCATCGATGTGATCCGCCGGCGTGACGCGTTCGATCGTGATCCCGAGGCCTTCATGGAGGAATGGAAGGTGGAGGATGCGAAGGTGCTGCGCCGCATCCAGCAGGCCCGGAAGCGCATCGACAGCGTGATCATCGATGACGAAATGCTGGGCCGTGCCACGGCACTCTGCGTGGCGCTCGGCACGGACGGCCTGCGCGGTGAGTTGACGTTGATGCGTGCATCGCGCGCCACGGCGGCCCTCGATGGCGCCAGGAAGGTCGCGCTCGAGCACCTGCGCCAGGTGGCGCCGCTCGCGTTGCGTCACCGGCTGCGCCGCAATCCACTCGACGATACCTCGTCAACCACCCGGGTGGAACGCGCGGTGGCCGAGCTCCTGGTCGCGTGATGCAGCGTGCCTTGGCCCTGCTGGCGGTGGACCCCGTCGGTCTTCGCGGGGCCGTGCTGCTGGGCCACGCCGATGAACGACGTGACACGATGCTCGTGCTCTTCGATGGACTGCTCCACGAGGGCAGGGTGCGGCGACGTCTTCCCCCCGGCATGGCAGCGGAGCGTTTGCACGGCGGCCTCGACCTCGCCGCCACGCTCGCCGCCGGCCGGCCGGTGCAGGAGCGCGGCCTGCTCGCGGTGGCGCAGGGCGGTGTCCTGACCCTCCCGATGGCGGAGCGCGCCTCGGGGCCGGTGGTCGCAGCCCTGCTCAGCGTGCTCGACGACGCAGGTGGAACGACCTTGCTTGCCCTGGATGAAAGCATGCCTGGAGAATCGCCGGTCGCGGCGGCACTGCGCGAGCGGCTCCCGTTCCTGCTGCAAATGGATGCCGCGCAGGGTGAGGCAGGCGGATGGCCGACGCCAGACGAACTTGCGGCGGCGCGTGCGCGCCTGCCGCTCGTGACAATGACCGACGGGGCAATGACCAGCATCTGCCACACTGCAATGGCCCTGGGCGTGGGGTCCAGCCGGGCCGATGTCTTTGCCGTGCGCGCGGCGCGGGCGCATGCGGCGCTCGAGGGACGGGCGGAAGTGACCGAAGCCGATGTCGCGGTGGCGTGCGCGCTGGTACTGGCGCCCCGGGCGACGCGCCTGCCGGAAATGCCGCCCGAGCCACCCGCTCCCGCGCCAGAGGAACAATCCTCGGCACCGGAAGACGGTCAGCAGGATCAATCCGTGGGCGAGATGGCTGACCGCGTCCTTGAGGCGACACGCGCGGCGCTGTCACCCGAGATGCTGGAAGGATTGCGGCAGCATGGTGGCGGCAAGGCGAGGGGACGGAGCGCGGCGCATGCCGTGACACCGCGGCACGGCCGGCGCATCGGATCGCGCGCCGGCGACCCGCGAACTGGTGCGCGGCTCGACCTCGTCGATACCCTCCGGGCAGCCGCCCCATGGCAGCGCCTGCGCGGCGCCAAGCCCGGCAAGGTGGCGGTGCGCCGCCAGGATTTCCGGGTGCAACGGTGCAAGGCGAAGAACGGCACGACCATCATCTTCTGTGTCGATGCGTCGGGGTCATCCGCCTTGCATCGCATGGCCGAGGCAAAGGGCGCCGTCGAGTTGCTGCTGGCCGAGAGCTACGTGCGCCGCGATCGCGCGGCGCTCATCAGCTTTCGCGGCACTCGCGCCGAGATCCTGCTGCCGCCCACGCGATCACTTGCGCGGGCGAAGCGCGCGCTCGCGGCGCTGCCGGGTGGGGGCGGCACGCCACTCGCCGCCGCGCTCGTCGCCGCTGGCCAGCTCGCGTTACAGGTGGCGGCGGAACGGGACGGCGGCTCGGTGCTGCTGGTGCTGCTTACCGACGCGCGCGCGAACGTGGCACTGGACGGTACCGGTGGCCGCCCACGCGCGGAGGCCGACGCCGAGACGGCGGCTCGTGCCCTTCGATCAATGGGCGTTCCCATCCTGCTCATCGACACCGCGCCGCGGCCCGGCGCCTTCGCGGCGTCACTCGCGGCGACGATGGGTGGGCGCTACATCGCGTTGCCGACGGCTGATGCTCAGGGCGTAAAGGGAGCGGTGCAGGCGGCGCGCGAAGGGCTCAAGGCTTCATGAGTGCGGACGCGGCGCGTCGCGACAGGTGGATCAGTGCCTTCCAGGCGCTTGGCCTGGTGGTGCTCTTCTGGTGGCTGGTGACCGGCCTCCTCTTTGGCCTGCCGGCGACCGTCGAGGGCCGCCGAGCGGCGGCGATCGTGGCGTCGCTCCTCGGTGGATCGGCGCTCGCGCTTGCGATTCTCATACGACAGGACCGTTCACCGCGTGCGGCCTGGCTCGGCTTCCTCGCGGGCGGCACGCTGTGGGCGTGGGCCCAGGCGGCACTCTACGGCGGTTGGCTCGTGGGGCCGGGGTCGAGCGGCGCGCCGATTCCCGACAGCCGCTGGGCGGTGGCGGTCGAGGCCCTTCGTGAAACATCATGGAGCGAGGCGGCGGCGCTGGGCGTGCTGATCCTCTCGGCGGTCCTGGCCGTTGGCGCCAGGAACAAGGTGACGTTCGGCACGGTCGCCCTGCTCTGGGCCGCCCATCAGGTGGCGCGGATCAATGTCTTCCTGGGCGTGGCGAATGCCAGTCCTGGCCTCTTGCCCGACCACCTCCAGTTCATGACCCGCTTCTTCGGGCCACCCGAGAACACCCCGTTCCTGACAGTGAGCGTGGTCTTCTGGACCGCAGCGACCCTGTTGCTGCTCCGCGCCGGATGGCGGGCCCCTGATGGTTTCACCCGCCGTTCGGCCATGGTATTCGGTGTACTGGCCGGGCTCGCCGCCCTGGAACACCTGTTTCTCGGGCTCTCGGCCCGCCTTGCCCTGTGGGACTTCTTCCTCCGCTCGCGGTCCGGCTAGACCCTCATTTCCGCACGCCAGTAAAAGAGGACAAAACCCTTTTCTGGGGCGTTTACGCGGGCAGGTGTACCAGATGCTTGACAACATTAGATGTAAGCCACACTTTACAATCGTCTCGCCCCACTGAAGTGCCGATGGATCCCCCCGGGTGCCGAGGAGTGAATTGCACACAACGGCTGTCGTCATTGAGGAGCCCAAGCGCCTGGCCCTTCGCCGAGTCTCGCTGGTCGAGCCGGCGGACGCCGACGTTGTTGTCGCGGTCGAGTGGAGCGGCATCAGCACCGGCACCGAGCGGCTCCTCTATTCCGGGGCCATGCCACCCTTTCCTGGCCTCGGCTATCCGCTGGTGCCGGGCTATGAAGCGGTGGGCCGCGTGATCGCCGCCGGGTCAGCATCGGGACGGTCGGTGGGTCAGCGGGTATTCATCGCCGGCGCCAGGTGCTTCGACGACGTGAAGAGTCTCTTCGGCAGCAACGCGGCGCGTCTCATCGTGCCGGGCGCCAAGGCCTTTCCACTCGCCGACCACGTCGCGATGGACGGTGCGCTGCTGGCGCTGGCCGCCACCGCCCGGCATGCCGGGTGGCATGCGGGGGCCACCCCGCCCGACCTCATCGTCGGCCACGGTGCCCTGGGACGCTTGCTTGCCCGCCTCGCGGTGGCGCTGTCCCCTGGAGCGAGACCTCCCACCGTGTGGGAGGTGAATCCGGCGCGACGGACCGCGGCGATGGGGTACAGCGTGATCCACCCCGATGATGACGACCGCCGCGATTACCGCGCGATCTACGATGTCAGCGGCAGCGCCGGGCTGCTGAATTCCTTCATCGAGCGCCTGGCTCCTGGTGGTGAAGTGGTCCTCGCCGGTTTCTACGACTCCCTGACTTTCAACTTCGTTCCCGCCTTCCTGCGCGAGGCGCGCCTGCGCGTCGCCGCCGAATGGCGCGCGGACGACCTGCAGGCGGTGGTCGACATGACCAACGCGAGCACGCTCCGCCTCGATGGCATCATCACCCACCGCTCCGACGCGGCGGACGCCTGCCGGGCGTACCCGGTGGCGTTCAGTGACCCCGAATGCGTGAAGATGGTTCTCGACTGGAGGGATGCAGCGTGATTGCACCGGCAGGCACGACCTCAGGGCCGATCCAGCTCATGCACAGTGCGCTCCGCGACGAGGCGGCGGTCGAGCCGGACGCCCCACTGCCGGCGTCGGTCACCAGCGGTACCCAGATTATCGCGATCTACGGCAAGGGCGGCATTGGCAAGAGCTTCGCGCTCGCCAACCTCTCCTACATGATGGCGCAGCTCGGCAAGAAGGTGTTGCTCATCGGGTGCGACCCGAAGAGCGATACCACCAGTCTCCTCTTCGGTGGCAAGGCGTGCCCCACGATCATCGAGGTTTCGTCGAAGAAGAAGCTCGCGGGCGAGCCGGTGAAGATCGGTGATGTCTGCTTCAAGCGCGACGGCGTCTTCGCGATGGAGCTGGGTGGCCCGGAAGTTGGCCGTGGCTGCGGTGGCCGCGGCATCATCCATGGATTCGAGACCCTCGAGAAGCTCGGCTTCCACGAGTGGGGCTTCGACTTCGTGCTCCTCGACTTCCTGGGCGACGTGGTCTGCGGGGGCTTCGGCCTTCCGATCGCGCGCGACATGTGCCAGAAGGTGATCGTCGTCGGCTCCAACGACCTGCAGTCGCTCTATGTGGCGAACAACGTCTGCTCCGCGGTGGAGTACTTCCGTCGCCTGGGTGGCAACGTCGGTGTCGCGGGCATGGTGGTGAACAAGGATGACGGCACCGGGGAAGCGGCAGCAT
>Ga0302263_10000650_pt1 | contig 13352 bp, 10 predicted proteins | sample II_Fen_N1_4_FD_194564 | JGI IMG/M metagenome (GOLD analysis project Ga0302263, IMG submission 194564) | Peat permafrost microbial communities from Stordalen Mire near Abisko, Sweden - II_Fen_N1_4 | ecosystem: Environmental > Terrestrial > Soil > Wetlands > Permafrost | place: Sweden: Abisko... | reverse complement strand
CTCAGGACCTGAAACAAGGCTTCATTGATACGTTTTTCCCGGAAGTTTGCTATCTGGGGGACTATCACAGTCATCCGTACAGTCACGAGAATGACGAGATCAAAACCGAACTCGAACTTGAACGAGGTCACTACTACCGATTCTCCGACGCGGATTTCCGGTCCGTCAAAGCCCTGCAGGACAATGCACTGGACTATCGGGTCGGCCTGGTTGCCACCGTGTTCGAGCGTGAGCGGAAGGTCAAGCGAACGCTGAAAAAACTCGATGGTGAAAGTTGCATCCGGTTTCAATACCTGAACATGACGATCTGGTTGAAGGCTTACGTCTGGACCTCGGACGAAAACATGAACTATCGGCGCAAGGCGGACAAGATGGTACGCCTGGTCTGTCCGAGCTTGAATTTATTGGCCGAATGACCGCCGGATTGCAGTTCAGTTTGAGAATAAACTCGAGCATCCGGTCAGACTCTAACCCCGGTTGAACGGGATCAAACCCGGTGGGGTGCGTCTGAACGGAGCGTGTGAATTGCAGGTAAGGCAGCAGACAACCACGGCGCCGCGTCATGTTGGCCAGCTAATTTCCGCCCAACTGCTCAAGTCCGCTTGGTGACTTTTTGTGGGCACCATGGGCCGGGCTCAATTCAGCAGCTCAGTGATCCACCGGGCCTGCCGGGCGATTTCCTCGGCCTTCTCTTCGGGCACTGCCTGTCGCGCCCGGGCGAAGTGGGTCAGGGTCTGCTGTTTATGGCGCAGCAGGCGCTGCCACTTGGTCAGGAACGCCGGGCTGCGTGCCTGCATCTGCAGCGGGCCGAAGTACAGCTCCTCGGCGGTATAGGTCACCGGTCCGTCGCGCTCGGCGACGATGATTTCGTAGTCAAAGCGGTTTTCCCGCAGCACTTCCTCGCAGAGGATTCGGTAGCCATTGTCCATCAACCATTGACGCAGCGGCTGCTCGCCGCCGTTGGGCTGCAGGATCAAGCGTTCCCGGCCGCTCAGGCGCGCCTTGCCGCTGTCGAGGATGTCGCGGATCGTCTCGCCACCCATGCCACAGAGGCTGATCGCCGTGATGCCGTCTCCCGGCTCGATCGCCGCCAGGCCATTGGCCAGGCGCACGGTGATCCACTTTTCCAGGCCGTTCTCTCGCACGGTGCGTTCGGCCGAGCGCAGTGGCGTCAATGCCACCTCGCCGGCCACCGCCGCCGCGATGGCGCCACGACGCATTAAGGCCACCGGCAAGTAGGCGTGATCCGAGCCGATATCGGCCAGGCGTGCATCGGCTGGCACATGCGCCGCCACACGCTCCAGGCGCATGGACAATGTCTGTTGGTTCAACTGCAGCCCCTTTTCACTACGAACGTCCAGCACCGCAGGCCGGATCGGGACGCAATTCTGTCGAGCAACGCCCTGGATTTCAAATCCCGGCGACCAGGGCCATGGTTTGCCCCCGTCCGTCCCTTCCCCCGGCAGGTCAACCAGGTCAGGCGCAACACCGTCCAGCCCGAGTGCAGTATGATCGCAATCACGCTTTGAGCCGTTTGATACGGGGGGCAACGGGATGACCACAAACACCACACGACAAGGCTGGTCATGGGTCTTGCCCTCGTTGCTCGCCCTCAACCTGGTGCTGACAGGGGGATGTTCAGGCAAAGCCGCCAAGGCTCGCTATTCGACGTCGAGCACCGGCTCGAACTGTTACGCAAAAGCGCTGCCCACTTCCGGTGAAGGCGGTCTGGCATGGGGCGACACCTTGAACATGGCTCGCAAAAAATCCCTGGACAATTGCATACGCTATGCCGGGCGGTCCGGTGGCACGCCGGACACTTGCCAAGTGGTGTTGGCGCAATGCAGAAAGTAATGGCGCAGCAGCAAAAAAAATAGGTTCTTCACGGAATCCCGGGATACAAAGCTAATGCAATACTTGTAGGAGCCAGCTTGCTGGCGATGGTCGTGAACGATAACGCGAGGAACCTGACGCCCCGCGGTGTTCTCCAGCTCATCGCGAGCAGGCTCGCTCCTACAGAGGACGGTGCCCACGTTGCAATGCCCCTTAAAAACGCTTCTACCGCTCTGAATCGCGGTTTCTCCAGATGCAAAACGCCGACAAGCCCTAGTGACCGATCAGCGAACTGGCCAGCAACGCCTCCAGTCCCATTGGCTTGGCAAAATGATATCCCTGGGCCTGCCCTGCGCCCATTTCGCGCAGCAAGTCCAGCGTCGCTTGATCCTCGACACCTTCGGCCACCACGCTGAGGTCGAGCGATTCGGCCATCCGCACGATCGCCCGGACGATTGCGCGACTGCGGGCGCTTGTGGTCAGTTCGAGGATGAACGACTTGTCGATCTTCAAGCCGCTGAAACGGTATTGATGCACATAGCTCAGGGAAGAGAACCCGGCGCCGAAGTCATCGAGCATCACCGACATACCGTTGTCGGCCAATTGCTGCATGGTCAGCCGGGCAATCGCCGGCTCAGCGACCAGCGCACCTTCGGTCAACTCCAGGCAAATGCGTGACGGTTCGACCCCGTGTCGCGCCAGCAGCGCCAACACTTCATTGGCGAAGTCCGGGCGCGTCATGCTGTAGCTGGAGCAATTGACGTGCACCGCAGGCCAATTGGCGTGCTCGGGTTGTGCGAGGATCATTGCAACGCTGGTGAGCATGTAAAGATCCAGCCGGCCGATCAGGCGCAAACCCTCGACATCCGGCAGGAACTCGCCCGGCGCGATCACCCGGCCGCCCGGTTGATGCCAGCGGACCAGTGCCTCAAGGGCCAGCAATTCGCCGCTTTCAACGCTGACGATCGGCTGGAAATACGGCAGCAATTCGTCCGTACGCTTGAGCGCGTTGCGCAATGCCCCTTCGCGCTCCACCTGGTCCGAGACTTCCCGGCGCACTTCCTGGTTGAACACCGCGTAACTGTCGCGCCCGGCGCTCTTGACCCGGTACATCGCCGCGTCGGCATCACGCAGCAAATCCGCCGGTTCGTGATGGAACTGACTGTCGGCACTGACAATGCCAATACTGCAGGACGAAAACACTTCGTAGCCATTGATGAAAAACGGCAGGTCAAACGCCACGAGGATCCGTTCGGCGATTTCGATCACCACGTCCAGCGGCGCTTCGGGAGCGAGGACCGAAAACTCATCGCCCCCCAGGCGCGCCAGCATGTCGGCGTCGCGCAGGCATCCGCGCAGACGATGGGCGGCCTGCATCAACAGCAGGTCGCCAAAATGGTGGCCGAGGCTGTCGTTGACCATCTTGAAACGGTCCAGGTCGATGAACATGACCGCCAGGTGCCCGCCTTCCCTGCCGAACTGCGACCAGGCCGAATTGAGGCGCTGTTGCAGGTAAGTGCGATTCGGCAGCCCGGTCAGCGCATCGTGGGAGTTTTCGTGTTGCAACTTGGCATTGGCGTGATCGAGTTCGCGGGTGCGGTTCTGCACCCGCGCTTCCAGCTTGAGGTTGGCGGCGTGGATCGCTTCGGCAGCCGTGCGCCGCGACAACGCCGTATCAATGTGCCGCGACACGAACGTCAGCAGATCCTGATCCCGCAGGGTATAGCGCACCTGCGAGGTGTAGCTTTGCACCGCCAGCACGCCACGCACCACGTCGCCATCGAACAAGGGAATGCCCAGCCAGGAGTGGGATCGGACGGACTCGTCGGCCAGTTCTATTTCACCCTCGGCCGCCAGTCGCTCGGCTTTGTCAGAGTCAATCAGGCAAGGTCGGCGCTGACGAATAACGTATTCAGTCAAGCCCCGGCACCCACGCCGCGCTGCCGGGCGGGTCGTCTGCCGCTCATCGACGTAATAGGGAAAGGTCACTTCACTGGTCGCGTCGTCGAACAGCGCGATGTAGAAGTTTTGCGCGAACAGCAAGTCACCGACGATGCCATGCAAGGTTTGAAACAACTCAGCCATGTCGCCCGGCTGACTCGATAGCTCCGCGATCTGGAACAACGCGCTCTGCAGGTGTTCGGCGCGCTCTCGATCCGCCACTTCCTGCGTCAAGGCTTCGTTGAGTGCCGAAAGCTCCAGGGTGCGACGCATCACCGTTTCTTCCAGGTCCTCGCGGTGCAGAATCCGGTCCAGGGCCATGGCGACGTGTCGGGCCACCACAAGGAACAGCGCGCGGTCTTCAGCGCTGTAGATACGAGAAACGTCGTAGACCTGCATCGCGAGCATGCCGAACACGTCATCCGAGGCATTTTTCAACGGTGCGCCCATCCAGAACTCGGGACGGTCACCCACACAGTAGAAACGGCCTTCGGCTTCAGCCGCGAGGATACCGGCGGCGTCGATCAGCAATGGCTGGGCAGTGGTCAATACCTGCCCGGTCAACGACAGGTGCGAAGGGTCAAGGTATTCGTAGTTTTCGGACTCCAGGGCATCGACGTCGATGATGTCGACGTAATACGGGTAGTCGATCTTGCCGCTATGGGGGTCATACAGCGCAAGATAGAAGTTCTCGGCATCGATCAGGCTGGCCAGCAGCCGGTGAACCCCCACCAGAAACACTGAGCGGTCGCGTGTCGAACTGGCCAGGTAGGTGATCTCATACAGCACTCGCTGAGTGACCTGCGCACGGGCAAGGGTATTGGTCTGGACCTGAATGCCCAGCCGCAGGGCAAAGTCGGCGAGCGCCGGGTCTGCGGCCTCGCTGACCGGCGCGAGTAGCCAACCCAATTCACTTTCGCCCTTGCCGGTGGGCCAGCGGTGCAATCGCCGGGTCCGGCAGAAGGTGTCGAACTCTTCGTTCGGGATGCTGGATGGCCACTGAATCCAGGCGTCACCCTGACCGACCCGATGCAATTGTTCACCGGCGCGGTAAACCGCCCACGCGGAGGTGTGGGCCCAGTTGCGCGCTGAGTCCAGCATTTGCTGGATCATGTGCTCGTTGCCAGCGTAAGCCATGCCGACAGTACCCGACGTCCCTTTTGGTTGAGATGCGACAACGTCGCAGTCGTTCGATTGCCGCGGGGAGTCGGTCAATTGACGAACACTCATCAGCGCTCCCTGAGCCAAAAACTGGCAATGCTCACTTACTGTTTGCTAGCAATATGCCAGTGAGCTTTTTGTTTATAGCTTATGGAGATTTTTTTCAATGGTTTTATTTGCTTTGACGCCAACAATGAGACAGACAACAAATTGCTCGCCGAAAGTTGTCGATTATTACCCGGAACTCTTTACTCGCTGTCTTTTCGTCTCTGCGTCAGTGCCGCCCGACCAGTCACCGTTGCAGTCACTAGCGCCATGCACGGAAGACAGATCCTGTCTTCCGTGCACCTGAACGGCTACTGCCCGATGGCGGGATATTCGTCGTTACGATCAGGCCAGGGAGTCAAAATCTGAAAGCTATCGTCAGTGACGGCCACCATGTGCTCCCACTGGGCCGATAGCGATTGATCCTTGGTGACCACCGTCCAGCCATCGGCGAGGGTCTTCACATGACGTTTGCCCGCGTTGAGCATGGGCTCAATGGTGAAAATCATCCCGGCTTTCAATTTCAGGCCCTGGCCCGGATAACCGTAATGCAGAACCTGCGGCTCGTCGTGGTAGATCTTGCCGATACCATGGCCGCAGTATTCGCGCACAACGCTGAACCCATCCCTTTCCGCGACCGCCTGGATGGCATGACCAATGTCGCCCAACGTGGCACCGGGGCGGACGAGACTTATGCCGGCACACATGGCTTCATAGGTTGTCTTGACCAAATGCCGAGCCTGCGCACTGGGCTCGCCAACGAAGTACATGCGGCTGGTATCGCCATACCAGCCATCCTTGATGACAGCGATATCGATGTTCACGATGTCGCCATCCTTCAACGTCCTGTTCGAAGGGATGCCATGGCAGACGACTTCGTTGACGGATGCGCACACGGTCTTCGGGAAACCGTGATAGCCAATGTTGCCCGGGATGGCTTTCTGCACGTTGACGATGTGGTCGTGACAGAGCCGATCGAGTTCGTTGGTGGTGACCCCGGCTTTCACATGGGGAGTGATCATGGCCAGCACTTCGGCGGCCAGCGTGCCTGCAGCGCGCGACTGGGCGATTTCCGCGAGGCTGTTGATCCTGACGTTCGCCTTCATTGACTGGCTCCTGAGCTTGCATGGGGCTGGGAGCCTTGAGCGATATCCGCGACAGCGCAGAGCTGTTTCAGATCCAGTCCGCCCGCCGATTCGGCACGAATCAGCAAGCGGCAAATATCGCTGTGATCGAGGTTTGGATGTAATTCCGCGAGCATCCCGATGCGCATCCAGTGTTCGGCTTGCGCATTGATCGAGCGACTCAGCGCGTCGCTGGCGACGCGCAGGTTCTCATGCATGTTTTCTGAAATTTTGACGATTCCCATGACTTCAACTATATGAAATGCATATGAACCGCATATTAACCGGTTCGAGCGTGGAATCAAATCAACGTCATGAAATGGGGGCGCGCCCCGCTCCCCCAGGGTTATAAAGCGTTCGATATAAATGGAAACGCCCCAATCAAGGGGCGCGATGACCAGCGTTCAGGTGTCTCGGGGAGCACCGCTGCCCTTTACCTGTTCGGTAACGCCGGGCAATCAGTGGCCTTCGGACGCATTGAACATGGTTTTGGCATAGATCAGTCCCAAACCATAGGCGCCACCATTGGCGATGGAAGTTTTCACGGTGGCATCGTAGGTGTCGGTACGAGCCCAGTCACGTTGCAACTCGAGCAGGTATTGCAGGGAAGTCATCGGGCGCGCGCCAAGCTGGATCATGCGCTGAATGGCCATTTCATGGGCCTCGACCGACACATCACCGCAAGCGTCCGCAATGAAATACACCTCGAAACCCTGATCCAGGGCAGAGAGCGCCGGGCCCACGATGCACACGGATGTCCAGAGGCCCGCCAGCACGATCTTGGCCTTGTCGTGACGGTTCACCTCCACCGCAATGCGCGGATCTTCCCAGGTGTTCATGCTGGTGCGGTCGATGACGGGCAGCTCGGGAAAGACCGATTTGATTTCATCGAAGATGGGTCCGGAAAAGCTTTTCTCTGCGACCGTGGTCAGGATGGTCGCGACCCCGAACTCTTTCGCCGCCTTGGCCACCAGGGCAGCGTTGTTGCGCAGATTCACAGCGTCGATGGACTTGGTCGCAAAGGACATTTGCGACTGATGATCGATCATGATGAGGGTGTGATCGTCAGGGTTCAGCAGGGTCTTGCCGGGCACGGCGGATGCGGTAGGCATGGGAGTCGCTCCATTATTGAATGAAAAACTACCCTTCAACTATGGAGTGCCCGACTGCGCCGTACTTGTATCCCTGTGCTTTGTTTTGGCCGGGGCCGGGGCCGGCTCACTGGATCGACAGGACGAATCGGCGTTCGCCCCCGGTCTCGTCGGCGCAAGAGGGTTGCTCGGGCAGGAATCCGCACCGTTCCAGCACTTTTCTTGAGCCGACATTTGTCTCGTATACACAGGCAACCAATTGGGTCAGTCGCCAACGGGTCCGTGCCGCCTGGATCAGGTGCCTGAGCGCCAGTGTGGCCAGTCCCTGCCCGCACACGCCTTGATCAATCCGGTAGCCCACTTGCGCAGAACCTGGCGGCGAACCAATGTCTTTCAGATTGGCTCGCCCCACTATGTTCCCACTGCAATCTTCGATAACGAACGGATGCCAGGCACCGATAGCAAAATCGGACAAATAGCCCGCAATGTGCTCGGCGACACCCGGCAATGAATAAAACGCAGGATCGCGCGCATCAATATGAGATTCAAACCAGGCGCGATTATGGCGTTCAAAGGCCAGCAAGGCTTCGGTATCCGTACTTTCAAGCTCGCGAATGCTGAATGATTTCATTCGTTCAATCCCTTGACTGAGTGGCGTCAGGCAATCGTCACACTGGCCCGCGCCGTGTGCAGTTTTTTATAGCTTTCGATCAAACGCAAATGTCGATCGAGCCCTTCCAGCTTCATGCTCGTCGGGGTCAGGCCGTAGAAGCGCACACTGCCGTCCACCGAGCCGATCGCAGCGTCCATGCGCTCATTGCCGAACATCCGGCGGAAATTGACTTCGTAGTCGGCCAGTTCCAGATCGTCGTCCAACTGCATTTCCAGCACCACGTTCACGGCTTGATAGAACAGGCCGCGCTCGACAGTGTTGTCGTTGTACTGCAGGAAGGCTTCCACCAGATCCTTCGCCTGTTCAAACTTCTGCAAGGCCAGGTAAATCAGCAGCCTCAACTCCAGGATCGTCAACTTGCCCCACGGCGTGTTGTCGTCGAATTCGATGCCGATCAAGGTGGTGATGTCGGTGTAGTCGTCCAGCTCGCTGTCTTCCAGGCGCTTGGCCAGGGTTCTGAGCCCGACTTTGCTCAGGTTGTGCAGGTTGAGAATGTCGGCGCGGAACGTCAGCGCTTTGTTGGTGTTGTCCCAGACCAGATCGTCGACCGGATAGATTTCCGAGTAGTCCGGCACCAGAATGCGGCAGGCCTTGGCGCCGATGTGCTCATAAACCGCCATGTACACTTCCTTGCCCATGTCCTGAAGGATACCGAACAAGGTGGCGGCTTCTTCGGCATTGGAATTTTCCCCTTGCCCGGAGAAGTCCCACTCAACGAATTCGAAATCGGCCTTGGCACTGAAGAAGCGCCACGACACCACACCGCTGGAGTCGATGAAGTGCTCGACGAAGTTATTCGGCTCCGTCACGGCCTGCCCCTCAAAGGTCGGCTGAGGGAGATCGTTCAGACCTTCAAAGCTGCGCCCCTGCAGCAACTCGGTGAGGCTGCGTTCCAGTGCCACTTCAAAGCTTGGGTGCGCGCCGAACGAGGCAAACACGCCACCGGTACGCGGGTTCATCAAGGTGACGCACATCACCGGGAACTCCCCTCCCAGCGACGCATCCTTGACCAGCACCGGGAAGCCCTGCTCTTCCAGCCCTTGAATGCCGGCCAGAATGCTCGGGTATTTTGCCAGCACGTGCTGCGGCACATCCGGCAGTGCCATTTCACCTTCGAGAATCTCGCGCTTGACCGCGCGCTCGAAGATTTCAGACAGGCATTGCACCTGGGCTTCGGCCAGGGTGTTACCGGCACTCATGCCATTGCTGAGGAACAGGTTCTCGATCAGGTTGGACGGGAAATACACCACCTCGCCATCCGACTGGCGCACAAACGGCAGCGAACAGATACCGCGCTGTGTATTGCCGGAGTTGGTGTCGTACAGGTGCGAGCCCCGCAACTCGCCATCGGGGTTGTAAATCGCCAGGCAGTACTCGTCGAGTATTTCTGCCGGCAGCGCATCCTGGGGGCCAGGCTTGAACCAGCGTTCATCCGGGTAATGCACGAACGCCGCGTTGGCGATGTCTTCTCCCCAGAACTGATCGTTGTAGAAGAAGTTGCAATTGAGTCGCTCGATAAACTCGCCCAACGCCGACGCCAACGCGCCTTCCTTGGTCGCGCCCTTGCCATTGGTAAAGCACATTGGCGAGTGCGCATCGCGAATGTGCAGCGACCACACATTGGGCACGATATTGCGCCACGAAGCGATTTCGATCTTCATGCCCAGGTCAGCCAGGATCCCCGACATGTTGGCGATGGTCTGCTCCAGCGGCAGATCCTTGCCCGCAATATAGGTGCCCTCTTGCGACCCCGAATGAGGCATCAACAACGCCTGGGCATCGGCATCGAGGTTTTCCACTTCTTCGATCACGAACTCAGGCCCGGTCTGCACCACTTTTTTCACGGTGCAACGGTCGATGGAACGCAAAATGCCCTGGCGGTCTTTGGCGGAGATATCGGCTGGCAACTCGACCTGGATCTTGAAAATCTGGTTGTAGCGGTTTTCCGGGTCAACAATGTTGTTCTGCGACAGGCGGATATTTTCCGTGGGAATGCCGCGAGTGTCGCAATACAGCTTCACAAAATAAGCCGCGCACAAAGCCGAAGAAGCCAAGAAGTAATCGAACGGACCAGGCGCCGAGCCATCGCCCTTATAGCGAATAGGCTGGTCGGCCACGACAGTGAAGTCATCGAACTTGGCTTCAAGTCGAAGGTTGTCGAGAAAGTTGACCTTGATTTCCATGCGGGATTACCAAAATGACGAGCTAAACGAAATGGCCGCCATTATCCGGCTTTTCGGCCGGAAGTCTTGTGCTTTGAACGGGAAGGTGACGGGCTGATGGAAGGACCCTCCCGCGCCAGCGAGCCCGTCGCCAGCCTCGTCAGCCGATGACCGTCATGGGCAACGAAGCGCGTTCCGCAGGAAAAGATCAATAAATGACCAACACATTACAAGCCCCACGTTTCCTGCTGCCTGGCGCGTTATCCACAGGTATACCCACGCAATTTGTGGATAGCTTCAGCGCATTCACCTGAGGTTACAACGCACGCATCACTTTCGGTCCGACCTGGAAATCCGCTAGGCTTGCCCCACACTTTTCGAGGATCCTCAAGGTATGTCCAGGCTCGACCTCTCCCTGCAAGACACCGCTGCGCCCGAGGGCGTTTGTTATGGTTGCGGCGGCAGCAATCCCCACGGGCTGCACATCAAAAGCTACTGGCATGAGGACGGCGTGCATGTCGTGGCCGAGCATCTGCCCGACGCGCAGTATTGCGGCTGGCCCGATCTGGTTTACGGCGGAATGATCGCCATGCTGGTGGATTGCCATTCAAACTGGGCGGCAATGGCCTATCACTACCGCGCCGAACAGCGCGACGTCGCCAGCCTGCCACGCATCAATTGCGTCACGGGCAACCTGGGCATCAAGTTCATCAAACCGACCCCCATGGGCGTTCCGTTGACCCTGCGGGCGAAAGTGGAAGGTGAAGTCGGACGCAAGAGTCGCGTGATCTGCGAGGTCTACGCCGGGGACGTACTCACGGCGATCGGAGACTCGATTTTCGTTCGCGTGGACGCCGCGCAGCTGGCGGCGGCCGCCCATGAGCGGGACGCGTAGGCACTGCCATTCAAGGCGCGATGGCGGTGGGTGTTGAGGCGGGATGCCACCTCAACACCCAGGCTTCACAGATACCAGCGATATTCCCGGGCACTGATTTCCTGCATGAACGCCAGATGATCCTGACGTTTGTTCTCGCAATACACATCGACGAATTCCGCCCCCAGGCCTTCACGCAGTTGCGGCTGATGCTGCATCGCGCGCACGGCCTCGAGCATTTCCACCGGGAAATCGATGCCGCTGTTGCGGTCTTCGTTGAGTGGCGGGATCGGCTCCTTGCCTGCTTCCAGGCCATGCTCGAGCCCTACCAGAATCGCCGCCAGCACCAGATAAGGGTTGGCATCGGCACCGGCCAGGCGATATTCGATGCGCAGGTTTTTCGCGTCCGACTCCGGAATGCGCAGGCACGCATCGCGGTCTTCAAAGCCCCAGCTCGCATGCGTGGCCACGTTGGTCGTGCCGCCCAGGCGGCGATAGGCATTCTGGTTCGGCGCGAAGATCGGCATGCTGTGGGGCAGCAATTCCAGGCAACCGGCCACGGCATGGCGCAGGGCTTGCTGCTGGTTGGCGGCCAGCAGGTTTTTACCCTCGGCATCGTACAGGCTGACATGCACGTGCATGCCGCTGCCGGGGTGCTGCAAGTAAGGCTTGGCCATGAAGCTGGCGCGGTAGCCGTGCTTGAGCGCAACGCCACGGGTACTGCGACAGAACAGCGCGGCCCAGTCGGCCGCCCGCAGACCGTCGTCGAGATGCCCGAAATTGATCTCGAACTGACCCGGACCCAGTTCCGCCGTAATCACCGTGGCATCGATGCCCTGGGCCCGTGTCGCCTCGACCATTTCATCCAGCACCGGCGCAAAGCGCGACAGGCGCTCGATGTGCATGTTCGGTTGATCGTCGGCCTCGTCGGTCAGGTCATCGCGGGGGAATTGCGGCAAGCCGTCACGCAGTTTTTTATCGAACAGGTAAAACTCCAGCTCGAAGGCCACCACCGGATGAATGCCTTTGCGCGCCAGTCGATCCAGCACCTGCGCCAGCACTTCGCGCGGTTCGAAAACGATCGGCTTTTCGGTGCCGTCGGAAGTAATCAGCATCTGCCCCAGGGGCTGTGCCTCCCAGGTCACCGGTTTGAGCGTGCCAGGGACCAGGCGCCGCAGCGCGTCCGGATCACCGTCGTTGAAGCAGTAGTCACCGATCTTGAACAACCCGCCCTGCACGCCCAGCAACACGCAGTTCTGCGGCAGCTTGAGCGCGCTGCCGGCCGCGACTTTTTCCAGCATCTCTACGGGATAACGCTTGCCGTAGAAGTGCCCGGGAATGTCCAGGGAAATCAGGTCGACATAACGCACCTCGGGGTAGCGTTGGCGAAAGGCACGCACTTCGGCGAGCAGATCAGAGCAGGCAGCATCCATCGTGGTTGTTCCTTGGAAAGTTCTTGGGGTGGCGATCATGTGTAGACCCAGAGCACGCGCGTCAGCTGCTCGGTCAGGTTGCCGTAGCGGCAACGGGTGTGACTGTCGAATTGAAAACTGTCGCCGGCGCGCAACGTGACCGGCTCGTCGTCGCCCAGCCACAACGTCAACTCGCCCTCGAGCACGTAGCCGCCCTGCTCCGAGCTGTCGGTCAGGTGCCTGTCACCACTGCTGGCGCCGGCTTCCAGATGGCTTTCGAGCATCGAGAACGAAGCGCGCATCTTCGGCGATACCAGGATGTCGGTAATCCCGTTGGCGTAATACACGGTGCGGCGCTCGTCCGGCCGGGTCACCCACGGCAGGACCTTGGGTTTGGGCAGGCTATAGAAATAGGTGGTCGGCACGCCGAGGGTTTCACTGATCGCCGTCAGATCGGCCACTGTCGGCCGGGACAAACCGCGCTCGACCTGAGACAAAAACCCCACCGATCGACCGATCCGGTCTGCCAGCTCCTTCAAGGTGAACTTCTTGTGCTTGCGTAAATCGTGAATCAGGATCGCCAGCGCGGCGATTTCTTCTTGCTTGTTCATGACCGGGATTCCGCTGAATGACTCATCAAATGCTGTCGCGCAGTCGATACCAGGCTTTGCCGATCGCCTCCAGCGGCGCCGCCAGGTACTTGCCGCCGGGAAAGCTGCCATTACTCAAACCTTGATACAACGCCAACTCATCCGCCTGGCCGAGAATCGCATCCGACACCGCGCGCGCCGCTGCCAGGGTCGGCAGCACGCCGTGGCCGGAATAACCCTGTAGCCAGTAGCGATCCCCTTGGCGGCCAACATCGGGTGTGCGGTTCAGGGTGAGGTCGATGTGTCCGCCCCAGGCAAATGCCAGATCGACCCCTTTGAGCTGTGGAAACACGCGCTCCAGGAATGGTCGCGTCGCCCTGGCGATGTCCTTGGGCATGCCACCCAGATAGGTGCAGCCACCGCCGAACAGCAAGCGGTTGTCCGGC
>Ga0302263_10000648_pt1 | contig 13372 bp, 10 predicted proteins | sample II_Fen_N1_4_FD_194564 | JGI IMG/M metagenome (GOLD analysis project Ga0302263, IMG submission 194564) | Peat permafrost microbial communities from Stordalen Mire near Abisko, Sweden - II_Fen_N1_4 | ecosystem: Environmental > Terrestrial > Soil > Wetlands > Permafrost | place: Sweden: Abisko... | reverse complement strand
TCTATATCTACTACGGATTGGTAGGAGTTTGTGAGCAGCTAAGAAGCGTACACCACTTCTGCCTGGAACATGTCATGGAAAGGAACGACAAATGCGTAAACAGAGTGTAATGACTCCACCTTCATTTGGGGTTTTGGGGCTAGTGGTGCTGATGGCTTCGCAGTCCTTTGGAGCTTCTTCTGACAGCTCCTATGTGGTTGCGGATTCCCTCAAAGGGCTGGATAAGTCCAAATTGACCTTTTCGGCCAAGGGGGTGTCGGTGACGCTCTATGGCTATGCGGAGCTGAATGCGGCGTGGCAGAATCATCGCGGAAACTATGCCCCAGGTGACTATGTCTCCTTTGCGGCGACCGGCAAAGCGGCGCAGACGGGTGGCTGGGCGGCGACAGCCAACCAGTCGCGCATCGGTTTCAATTTCCTGAGCACTGGTCCGACAGGTGTCACCTTTGATGGCAAGCTGGAAGCGGATTTTTACGGTAACGTGGCTTCGACGACCGCCAATGGCGGGGCGGCGACTCAAAATGAGATCGCGCCGCTGCTAGAGTTGCGCCATGCTTACGCGAGCGTGCTCTTCAATAATCTCGGCTTGAAGGTGTTGGCTGGCCAGGCTAACGAGCTTTTGATTCCGATCGATCCTTCGGCGGCGGTTGGCAGCGACTTCGGCAACAAGCTGATCAACTACAACGGGCTTTCGGGGTCGGGGACGCTTGGAACTCGATATCCCCAGTTGCGCGTCAGTGAGCAGATCGCTTTGACGCCGACGGCGAGCTTGACCTTGGCGGCGGCGGTGCAACGGACTGTTGGTGCTTCGCAACTCTACTTATCGTCTTCATCTCAGCAGCCTGATGTCGGCTACGAAGCTGATATCCCCACTGTGGAAGGACGGGCGGAGCTGAGCCTGCCGCTTTGGGTGCCCAAAAAGAACTTCATCATCGGTGTTGCTGGTCACTTTGCCCAGGAAGACTATCTGGACAACAACTCTGCCCAAGCGCATACCGTCAACAGTTGGTCCTTTGCGTCAGACCTCTATCTGCCTCTTCATAAGTATGTGCTGATCAACGGCAAGTTCGCCTTTGGCGCCGATTTGTACAAGCATTGTGGCAATGTCGGCCAGGGGACGAGCTACGACACGGCTGGCGGCAAGTTCACGAATTTCTACCGGCCTGAAGGATTGCTGGGGTATGTGGCTCTGCGGCTAAATCCAGATCATCAAGAGATTCCGCTCGTTGTGAACTTGGGTTTTGGTGTGGATTCCGTTTATGCCTCGTCTCTCAAGCCCAATACGGCGGCTCGGACGCGGAACACTACTGCTTACGGAAACGCCTATCTCTACCTGAACAAGTTCAATTTTGTGGCCTTTGAAGTCTCGCGCATTGAGACAGATTACTTGTCGAGCAAGACGGCTGCAGCAACCGATGAGCGTCTGTGGCGCTACGAGTTGGCGTACCAGTACGCGTTCTGAGAGGGTTTTCCGGGGTTTGACGGGTTTTGAAGCTCAATAGGCGACAAAACATGTAGGAAAAGTTGGTTTTTCTTCAAACTATCTTGACGATCGACTATATAACCTCATATATTCTATATGAGTAGTAGGTTGATCTACTCGATCGCTTGATCCATTAACCAACTTGAGCCCTGGAGGACTGCCAATGCTAAACACCACGACTAAACTTCGCCAAGGAGCCTATGCGCTGGCCATGGTCGCATGCGTGGGAGCTCCGGCCTTGGCCGACTCCCAGATCACCACCGTCGGCGGTGCCACGCTAGGAATCTACGGACTCGTCCAGTTGGACGGAGCCTGGGAAAATCATCGTGGCTATTCGGCCCCCGGCAACAATGTCGTGTGGGCCCAGACCGGGAACATCGCGCAGAGCGGCGAATGGAACTTCACCGCCGACAACACCCGACTGGGATTCAATATCGCCGGTCCTGACGGCAATAACTTCAAGCTTGCCGGCAAGTTGGAATTCGATTTCTACGGCGGCGGCAATGCTGAGAATACGCCCGTGCCTCGTCTGCGCCACGGCTATGGAACGGTGAGCTTTCCGAAGCTCGGTCTTTCCTTCTTGGCCGGGCAGAGCTGGGACGTGATTGCGCCGGTCAATGTGCCGACGGTCAATGCCGGCGTGCTCTACTACGCGGGAAACCTGGGCAGCACCCGCCGCCCCCAGTTCCGCGCCACCGAGAACGTGACCCTTCCGGGGGATGGAAAGTGGGAAATCACGGCTGCCGTGGTGCGCAGCATCGGCCAGGCGAGCCCCTTTGTGGCGGCCTCTACGGACGCCGGGCATGACGCGGACATCCCGGCTTTTGAGGGACGCACGGCGGTCACGCTGCCTCTGTGGGTAGAGAAGCAGGCCGCGACCCTCGGCGTCTCGGGGCTCTACGGGGAAGAAGATGTGCTCTTGGACACCTTCGGAAACATCCAGACCGTTAAAGTATGGGCGGGAGCGGTCGATCTGGAACTGCCGCTAGCGAAGTTCGTATCGCTGGCTGGTGAAGGGTTCTATGGGGGCAATCTCGACGCTTACCAGGGCGGCATCGGCCAAGGCTTCACCAAGGTTGGAAACCGTGTGATCAATGTCGAAGGCTGGGGTGGCTGGGCCGCACTGCGCTTCAAGTTCGGTCCGATCACGGCCAACTTGGGCGGCGGACTTGACTCGGTGCATGCCTCCACCGTCGCGGCCGGCGGTCGCACCCGCAACACCAATGCCTTTGGAAACGTCGGTTACAACCTGAACGGGAATTCCAAGGTGGCCTTCGAAGTGGAACGCATCGAGACCGACTACAAGGCCGGAAAATCCGAGGAGCTCTGGCGCACCCAGGCTGCCTACACCTACAGCTTCTGATTTAACAAAAAACGTCTAAAAGGAAATAACCATGAAACATCGCATTCTTGCAACTGTTCTTGCGGCCGGCATCGGCTTTGCCGCTCACGCCGTGGAGCCCAAGGAGATTCGCTTCGGTGTCTCTCCTGGGCCCTACGCTTCCCTCATCGAGAAGGCCATCAAGCCCGGGCTTGAGAGCCTCGGCTACAAGGTGTCGCTGGTTCAGTTCCAGGACTGGGTCCAGCCCAACTTGGCTCTGGCCCACGGCGAGACCGAGGCCAACCTCTTCCAGCACAGCCTCTACCTGGCGAAGTTCTCGGCCGACCACGGCGGATTGAAGCTCTCGCCGGTGATCCGCGTCCCGACGGCCGGTCTCGGGCTCTACTCGAGCAAGATCAAGTCGCTCTCGCAGTTGAAGGCCGGCGACGAAGTGACCTTGGCGCTTGATCCCACCAACCTCGCTCGCTCGCTGCGTTTCCTGCAGCACGCGGGCCTGATTAAGCTCAAGGAGAATATTGATCCCACCAAGGCCACCGAGCACGACATCGCCGAGAATCCGCACGGGCTCAAGTTCGTGCCCACTGAGGCCGCCCAACTGCCGCGCACCCTGGGAAGCGCCACCCTGTCGGTGGTTCCGGGCAACTACGCCATCTCCGCCGGACTCCACCTTTCGAACGCCCTGAAGCTCGAGGTGCTCGACGAGAGCATCAAGAACGTGATCGCGGTGCGCACCGAGGACCTGAACAAGCCGTGGGTGAAGGATCTTGAGAAGGTGGTGAAGTCTGGCGCCTTCCGCCTCGCCGTGGAGAACGCGCACGACCAGTTCCGCAGCTTCCAGAAGCCCGACTGGTATCAGGCGCGCTGGGGCAAGTAAGCGACACGTTTTCCCGCGCTGGGCGGTCAAGTAAGGGAGTGAGCGAGAAATGTTGCGTCTGAAAGATATCCATGTCGAGTTTCCCGGGAAGACCGGTGCCGTCCACGCGGTGCGGGCCGCTTCCTTGGAAGTGGCCGACGGCGAGGTCTACGGCATCGTCGGGACTAGCGGGGCCGGCAAGAGCACGCTCTTGCGCACCGTCAACCTGCTGCAGCGCCCCACCTCGGGTGAAGTGTGGCTGGACGATGTCGAACTGACCCGGCTCCCTGAGCGGGAGCTGCGCGCCGTGCGGCGGCGCATCGGCATGGTGTTCCAGCACTTCAACCTGGCCGCTTCGCGCACCGTCCACGACAATATCGCCCTGCCGCTTTTGGCGGCGGGCGTTCCTGAAAACAAAATCCGTCAGCGAGTCCCGGAGCTGCTTGCGCTCGTGGGGCTTTCCGACAAGGAGTTCGTGAAGCCCGGAAAGCTCTCCGGAGGCCAGAAGCAGCGCGTGGGCATCGCCCGGGCGCTCGCCACTGAGCCTTCGGTGCTCCTCTGCGACGAGCCGACCTCGGCCCTGGATCCCGAGAGCACTGAGTCGATCTTGCAGCTGCTCTCCGAGGTCAATCGACGCTTGGGTGTGACAATTCTTGTCATCAGCCACGAGCTGGCTGTCATCAAGAGCATTTGCCACCGGGTGGCGGTGATGACGGACGGCGAGATCGTGGAGGAGAACGGGGTCTTCGAGCTCTTCGCCCACCCCGTCCACGACTTCACCAAGGAACTGGTGAATCGCTCGCTGGAGCTGGAACTCCCGGAGCGAGTGCGTCGTGACGCGCCGGGGACGCTGCTTCGCCTGGTGTACCGCGGCGAGAGCGCCGAGGCTCCCATCCTTTCGCAGGCCGTGCGCGAGCTTGGGGTGCACATCAACATCCTGCACGGGCACATCGAGTACATCGACGGACGCCCCCTGGGTGTGCTCATCGTGGGGCTCGAAGGCAGCGCGGCGGCCCTCACGCGCACTGTCGTCTTCCTCAAGGAACGAGTGGCGCGTCTGGAGGTGCTGCGTCATGGGTGATCTCGATCTTTCCGTCCTCCTCTCGGACCTGGGCAAGGCCATCTGGGAAACCTTTCAGATGACGGCCGTGAGCCTCACTGTCACGCTAGTGCTGGGACTTCCGCTGGGCTTCCTGCTCTACCTGACGCGCCGAGGTCTCCTGCTTCAGAATCGCTTGGTCCACTTCCTGGGAGGCATCTTCGTCAACTTTGTGCGGAGCTTGCCGTACGTGATCCTGCTCATCCTGGTGCTGCCGCTCGCGAACCTCTTGACCGGCCACACCACCGGCCCCATCTCGGCTTCGGTGTCGCTCTCCATCGCCTGCGTGGCTTTCTACGCGAGGCTTGTCGAGTCCTCGCTTTCGGAAGTCAACAAAGGCGTGATCGAGGCGGCTCGATCCACCGGGGCCAGCAATTGGCTCATTGTCAAGGAGGTGCTCTTCCCCGAGGCGCTTCCCGGACTGGTGCGCGGCTTCACCGTCCAAGCCATCAGCCTGATCGGCTACTCGGCCATGGCTGGAGTGGTGGGTGGCGGCGGCGTCGGCTTCCTCGCCATCAACTACGGCTACTACCGCTACGAGACGGGCGTGATGATCGTCACCGTGGTGGTGCTCATCGTCATCGTGCAGGCGATCCAGGTACTGGGGGACTGGAGCGCGGCACGCATCGACAGATCGCGATAACCCCTAAGACCCCTACACCTGAGGAGAGATCATGAAGGAAACGATTCTCGACAACGTATTGCAAGCCATCGGGCATACCCCGTTGGTGCGCCTCAACCGCTTCGCGCCGGAACTTTCGGCCGAGATCCTGGTTAAGGTGGAAACGACAAATCCTGGCGGAAGCATTAAAGACCGCGTGGGTGCCCTGATGCTGGAATCGGCCTTGGCTGATGGCCGCCTGAAGCCTGGCGGCACCGTCATCGAGGCCACTGCCGGCAACACCGGAGTGGGCCTCGCCATGGCTGCAGCGGTGCACGGACTGCGCTGCATCTTCGTGCTGCCCGACAAGATGAGCCGCGAGAAGATCTCGCTCTTGCGCTCCTACGGCGCCGAGGTGGTGGTCACCCCGACTGCTGTGCCGCCCGACTCTCCCGAGAGCTACAACGGCGTGGCCGACCGCCTCTCTCGCGAGATTCCCGGCGCCTTCCGCCCCTCGCAGTTTGATAATCCCGACAACCCCAAGGCTCACTACCTGGGCACCGGCCCTGAGATCTGGGAAGGCACTGGCGGCAAGCTCGACGCCTTGGTGGCCTCCATGGGAACGGCTGGGACAATTTCTGGCACCGGCAAGTACCTCAAGGAGCAGGATCCGCGTATCCAGGTGATCGGCGCCGACATCGAGGGCTCCATCTACTCCGGCGATTCCCCCAAGCCTTGGCTCGTCGAGGGAATCGGCGAAGATTTCATACCCAAGACCTTCAATCGCCAGGTAGTGGACGACGTGATCCGCGTCAGCGACAAGGAGTCCTTCAACGCAGGTCGCAAGCTTGCGAGCCTTGAGGGGATCCTGGCCGGCGGCTCGGCCGGCACGGCTCTTTCGGCGGCTGTGAAGTACGCCCAGCGCTTCTCCGAGAAGAAGCGCATCGTGGTGATCCTGCCCGACACCGGCCGCAACTACCTGACCAAGATGTACGACGACCAGTGGATGTCCGACCACGGCTTCCTGGAGAACGGTCCGGCCCGTCGGGCGCTGCTGCGCGACCTGGAGCGTCCTTCGGCCACGCTCCTGTGGGTCTCTCCAGAAGACACCCTGAGCAAGGCCATCGGCCTCTTGGGAAGCCACGGCATCTCGCAGCTTCCTGTGTTCCAGGGCGGCAAGCGGGTGGGAAGTCTCAACGAGTCCACCCTGGTGCGGCAGCTTCAGCTGGGGGGCGACCTCGAGAAGACGCTGGTGGGGGACATCATGGCCAAACCTTTCCCCGAACTCGACGGCCGCACGCCGCTCGACGAAGCGGTACGGGTGCTGCTCTCGGGGCACAGCGCCATCCTTTTGACGGAAAATGGCGAGGCGCGCCAGGTGATCACGCGCTTCGACCTCATCACCTACGGGCAGCGGCAGACGGCTTAAGGCTAGCGCGCTCCTGGATCGGACGAAATTCCGGAACGACGAGGAAGGGACAGCAATGACGGCAGCAAAGTACGGGTTCGACACTCTGAAGGTGCGCGGTGGATATGATTGCAAGGAGCACAATCAGGCGGTGTCGGTGCCCATCTACCAGACGGCGGCCTTTGACCTGGGGACTCCAGATCATGCCGCCGACCTGTTCACCTTCTCGGCGCCCGGGTTCAAATACTCGCGGGTTGCCAACCCCACCGTGGCCGCGCTGGAAAAACGCGTGGCCGCGCTGTCGGGCGCCCGCGGGGCCGTGGCGGTGGGCTCCGGCATGGCGGCGGTGACCTACACCCTCTTCAACGTAGCCGAAGGCGGCGGGCGGATTCTGACTACGCCGCGCCTCTACGGCGGCACCGTGGACAGTTTCAAGAAGCTTTACCCCACCTTCGGGATCGGCGTGGATTATGTCGACAGTCCCGACGATCCGGCCTCCTACGAGAAGGCGATTGGCCCCCAGACGCGCGCCATCTTCGTGGAGTCGCTCTCCAATCCCAACATCGAGGTGGCCGACCTGGAGGCCCTGTCGGCGATCGCCCACGCCCACGGCATCCCTCTCATCGTCGACAACACCCTGGCGACCCCATACCTCATCAATCCCTTCGAGTATGGCGCCGACATCGTAGTTTACTCGGCCACCAAGGGACTGAACGGGCACGGCAACGCTATCGCCGGGATCGTGTTGGAAGGCGGTGATTTCGACTGGAACAGCAAGATCTTCCCGCAATTTTCCCAGCCCTATCACACCTTGCGCAATCGCGACGGGCGGGACCGCACATTCTTGGAGGTCTTCCCCCAGTTCCCCTTCACGGCCCGCATCCGCGCCAATTACCTGGGCTACTTCGGGGCCGCCTTGGGACCCTTCGACGCCTACCTCATCCTGGTGGGACTCGAGACGATTTCTGAGCGAGTGTCCAAGCAGGTGAGAAGCGCCGAGACCATCGTCCACTACCTGGAAGATCATCCCGCGGTGGCCTGGGTCAATCATCCAGCCGCCCGCGGGAGTCGCTACGCCGCCCTTGCCGCCAAGTACTTCCCCAAGGGGGCCAGCTCGGCCCTGAGCTTTGGCTTCAAGGGAACCCAGACAGAAAATGACCATTTCTTGGAGAGTCTGCAGCTCTTCGGCTACCAGGTCAACATTGGCGACGCCCGTTCGCTGATCGTCAACTCCCCGCACACGACACATGGCGAACTGACCTCGCGCGAGCAGGAAATCGCCGGCATCGCTCCCGAGACGCTGCGGCTTTCTATTGGACTTGAAGATCCACAGGATCTGGTCGATGACCTCGATCAAGCGTTCGCAAAGGCCTTCGCATGACCACCAAGATCAACCTCGACACCGCGCAGGTGGAGGTCCGCGAAGCTCGGCTCGGTTCGGTCACCGGCTACGCCGGCACCGCCGCAGGCCTAGTGGGATGCGCTCGCACCGGCAAACTGAAGGACCGCTACCGCACCTTCAGTCAGTGCCTTGGCTGCTCCACCAGCAACGCCGCCTGCACCGTGATCCTGATCCAGGAGTCGGCCGTCATCAGCCACGGGCCGGTGGGTTGCAGCGCCTGCTTCCACGACTACGCTTTCGTCTACCGGGTGAACGGCAAGCATCGCGGCGTAGAAAATCCCACCCAGCGGCGCATCTTCTCGACCAACCTCGACGAGAACGACACCGTCTTTGGCGGTACCCAGAAACTGGCCGATTCGATCCGCGAGGTGCACCGCCGGGTGGCCCCCAAGGTGATCTTCATCCTGACCACCTGCTCCTCGGGCATCGTGGGCGACGACGTGGAGGGCGTGGCCGCCGCCGCCGAGGAGGAACTCGGAGTGCCGGTGGTGGCCATCTTCTGCGAGGGCTTCCGCTCGCGCATCTGGACCTCCGGATTCGACGCCGGCTACCACGGGGTGGCGCGAAAGCTCATCAAGCCGCCGCAGAAGAAACAGACAGATCTTGTCAATATCGTCAACTTCTGGGGCGCCGATATCTTTTCGGACTTGTTTGGGCGCATCGGCCTGCGTCCCAACTACCTGACTCCCTTCGCCACCCTGGAGCAGCTCGCCGAGTCCTCCGAGGCGGTGGCCACGGTGCAGATCTGCGCCACCCTGGGTTCTTACCTGGGCGCGGCTCTGGAGCAGGCCTACGGGGTGCCAGAGATCAAGATCTCGGCCCCCTACGGAGTTCTCCAGACCGACCGCTGGTGGCGCGAACTCGGGCGCATGACCGGCAAGGAGGCCGAGGTCGAGACGCTTCTTGAGGAGGAACGCGCCGCCTGGCTTCCGCGCATCGCGGAGCTGCGACAGAAACTGTCTGGAAAGACCGCCTACGTAACGGCCGGCGCCTCGCACGGGCACGCCATGATCGCGGTGCTGCGCGAGCTGAGTCTGGAGGTGCAGGGGGCTGCGGTCTTCCACCACGATCCCCTCTACGACAACGGCGCCGAATCGGCCGACTCGCTGCAGAACCTGGTGCAGGATTCGGGCGACGTGCCGGGCTACAACGTCTGCAACAAGCAGGAGTTCGAGCTGGCCAACATCCTCAACCGGGTCCGCCCCGACATCATGCTGGCTCGCCACGGCGGCATGACGCGCTGGGGGGCGAAGTACGGCATCCCCACGGTCTTGGTGGGCGATGAGCACTTCGGCATGGGCTACAAGGGCCTGGTCAACTACGGCGAACGGATCCTCGACGCCTTGGAGAACGACGAGTTCGTGAAGAATCTGGAGAAGCACGCCATCACCCCTTACACCAAGTGGTGGCTGGAGCAGGACCCCTACACCTTCCTGCAGGAAGAGGTCTGAGATGAGTTCGCTGATCGAGCAGGAGCGATACACCTGCGCCATCGGAGCCCTGCAGACCGTGGTGGCCATCCCGCGCGCCGTGCCGGTGCTGCACTCGGGGCCTGGCTGCGGCACCATGGTCTCGCGCTTCTACACCCAGTCCACCGGATACGCTGGCGGCAACACCATCCCGTGCACCAACTCAAGCGAGGTGGAGGTCATTTTCGGCGGCGAGAAGCGCTTGCGCCAGGTGCTTGAGGGCACCGGCAAGGTGATCGATGCCGATCTGCAGGTGGTACTCACTGGCTGCACCGCCGATATCGTCGGGGACGACGTCCCCGAAGTGGTGCGCGAATTCCGCGAGGCCGGGCGATCCATCGTCCACGTCTCCACCGCCGGCTTCAAATCGAACAACTACGTGAGCCATTCCAACGTGGTCAACGCCATCATCGACCAGTACGTGGATGTGGTCGCGGCTAAGGATGCTCCGCGCGATCCGACCCTGGTGAACGTGTTCGCATCGCTTCCTTTCCAGGATCCCTTCTGGAAGGGCAATCTGCGCGAACTCAAGCGGATCCTCGCTGGTGTGGGGCTGCGGGCCAACATCCTCTTCGGGCCAGAGTCGGACGGCCTTGAGGAGTGGGCATCCATCCCTCAGGCGGCCTTCAATATTCTGGTCTCGCCCTGGTACGGGCTCGACATCGTGCGTCACTTGGAATCGAAGTACGGCCAGTCGTACTTCCAGTTCCCTTACCTGCCCATCGGCGGCAACGAGACCACCAAGTTCCTGCGCGGGGTGGCCGAGTTCGCCGACCTTGACAGAAAACGGGTGGAAGCCTTCATCGCCCGCGAAGAGAACGTCTTCTACGAGGAAATCCAGAATCTGGCAACCTTCCTCCTGGAGTTTCGCTACAACCTTCCGAACCACTTCCACGCCATTCACGATGCCGGCTACGTGGTGGGATTTGCCAAGTTCCTGCTGCACGAGGTGGGCATTGTCCCCAAGGAGCAATTCATCGTGGATGGCACCCCGGAGGAGTTTCAGGACGCCATCCGCGCCGAACTTGCCTCGACTTCGAGTAAGCGCGAGATCCCGGTGACCTTTGATCCCGATGCGGGATTGGCCCAGGAGGCCATCCGCCTGGCCGACAACCACGGACGCGGGCTTCTCATCGGAAGCGGCTGGGACAAGCTTCTGGCTCAGGACAAGGGCTTCGATTTTCTCTCGGCGGGCGTTCCTTCGCCCTACCGGCTCGTGCTGACCACGGGCTATCTCGGCTACCGCGGAGGCTTGCGGCTGGTCGAGGACATCTACGACCGCGTGCTGGCTACCTACAAGTAAGCTTGCCGCGTCGCAAACCCCAATAAGGAGACCTCATGCGTTTTGGAACCATCGCCGTCCACGCGGGCCAAGAGCCCGATCCGCACACCGGAGCTGTCAACGTCCCGGTCCACTTCAGTTCCACCTTCCGCCAGGACGGTTTGGGCGGACTTCGCCAGGGCTTTGAATACGCCCGCACCGGAAACCCCAGCCGCCAGGCTCTGGAAACCACGCTTGCCGCTCTGGAAGGCGGCCAGCACGGGCTTGCCTTTGCCTCCGGGCAGGCAGCCTCTACCGCCATCCTCGACCTTTTGGTGCCGGGCGATGAGATCGTGACGCTTCCTGACATTTACGGCGGCAGCTACCGGCTCTTCCATCGTGTGCTGGAGAAGTACGGCATCCGCACCGTGGTGGCCGCCGCCTCTACTCCCGAGGCGGTGGCGGCGGAGCTATCCGATAAAACGGCGCTGGTGTGGATCGAGTCGCCCTCCAATCCGCTTCTGAACGTCTTGGATATCACAGAAACCGTCAAACTGATTCACGCCCGCTTCCAGGGCAAGGAACGGCGTCCGGTGATCGTGGTGGACAACACCTTCGCAAGCCCCGCCCTGCAGCAGCCCTTGCGCTTGGGTGCCGACATCGTGGTGCACAGTGCCACCAAGTACCTAGGCGGCCACAGCGACGTCATCGGCGGGGCCGTGATCACCGACCGCGACGATCTGTGGGAGAAGATCAAGTTCTACCAGAACGCCGCCGGCGGAGTTCCGTCGCCCATGGACAGCTACTTGTTGCAGCGGGGCATCCGCACCCTGCCGCTGCGCATGGCGCGCCACGGCGAGAACGCCCGCATCGTCGCCGAATACTTGCGTACTCACGCCAAGGTGGAGAAGGTCTTCTTCCCGGGCTTTCCCGATCATTCCGGCTACGCCGTGGTGAAGAAGCAGATGTCGGGACTTCCCGGCATGGTCTCTTTCCGGATCAAGGGCGGCCTTGAGGAGACCAAGCGTTTCTTTGCGGCCCTGAAGCTCATCTTCCCGGCCGAAAGCCTCGGCGGCGTGGAGTCGCTCGCCTGCCACCCGGCCACCATGACCCACGCGGCCTTCCCGCCCGAGGAGCGCGCGCGCGTAGGCATCACCGACAACCTGGTGCGGCTCTCGCTTGGCATCGAAGAATCGGCCGATCTTCTGGAAGACTTGGAGGAGGCTCTAAAGGCGGTATGAGGCGCTGGCGAACACCACATCGCTCCTGGAGGCACTCTGCGAAGGCCGGACCAGGGCGTTTTTGACAGAAATCTTCGCATAACCCCAAATCAGAGGAAATCAATGCCAGTAAGTCTCAATTCTTCCGTGGTGGAGAGCCGCGAACAGCGGCTGGGATCCATCGTCTCCTGGGAGGGAAGCGCCTCGGAGCTCTCCAAAGCCTCCGGATATTCCCGCGGCGACTGCTCCGGCTGCCCCTCCGGCGGCAAGCGCCTCTGCGAGCAGGAGCTGAACCTTCCCTTCACCCAAGGCATGAGCTGCAGCGAGATGATGGTGGAGTGCCAAGCCGGCCACATTCGCGACGCCGTGCTAGTCGAGCATTCGCCCATCGGCTGCAGCGCCGGACAAGTGGCCTACAACTCCAAGTACCGCAACGCCCTCAAGATGCGCGGCATCCCGGTGGAGAATACCCACTGGCTGTGCACCAACCTCACCGAGAAGGACATGGTCTACGGCGGCGTGGAAAAGCTCGAACGCACCCTGCATGACGCTTGGGAGCGGCACCATCCGCAGGCCATATTCATCGCCACATCCTGCGCCACCGGCATCATTGGCGATGACGTGGACGGCACCGCTAGGAAGGTCCAGGAGGAGATCGGCATCCCGGTGGTCCCGCTCTACTGCGAGGGCTTCAAGTCCCACCACTGGAGCACCGGCTTCGACTCCACCCAGCATGGCATCCTGCGCCAGATCGTGCGCCGGGATCCGGTCAAGAAGCAGGAAGATCTCGTCAACGTGATCAACCTGTGGGGTTCGGACGTTTTCCGTCCTATGCTTGCTGAATTCGGCCTGCGTGTCAACTACGTGGTGGACCTCGCCACCGTGGAAGACCTCGCCCAGATGTCCGAAGCGGCCGCTACCATAGGCTTCTGCAACACCCTGTCGTCCTACCTCGCCACCGCTTTGGAGGAGGAATTCGGAGTTCCCCAGGTCAAGGCGCCGCAGCCCTACGGCATCGGCGCCACCGACGCCTGGCTGCGCGAGATCGGCCGCGTTACCCACCGCGAGGAGCGGGTCGAGGCCTATATCGCGAAGGAACACGCCCGCATCGCACCGGGGCTCGAGGCGCTGCGACAGAAACTGACCGGAGTCAAGGGCTTTTCGGCCACTGGATCGGCCTATTCGCACGGCCTGATTGCAGTAATGCGCGAGCTGGGTGTGCAGGTGGACGGCA